>Ga0194131_10010680_pt1 | contig 11163 bp, 9 predicted proteins | sample TA2KigO120mmetaG_FD_148631 | JGI IMG/M metagenome (GOLD analysis project Ga0194131, IMG submission 148631) | Freshwater microbial communities from Lake Tanganyika, Tanzania - TA2015053 Kigoma Offshore 120m | ecosystem: Environmental > Aquatic > Freshwater > Lake | place: Tanzania: Lake... | reverse complement strand
TGACCCCCGCAGCTACGGCTTCTTTGGCGTCTACGACTTCGACGGGGACGGCAAATCCGAATTCCTGATTCAAGCCGACTTTTCCAAACATATCGACGCGCTGGGTTTTCGGAACGGGAAACTCGAGGTGCTCTGGCAGCGGAACATCGAGCCGGACATCTCGAATCCGGAGAAGATCCTTCGGGTCGGTCCCACGCCCGTGGCGGATGTGGATGGCGATGGCCGTTCCGAAGTGCTCGCGTGCGTCTACAATGACGGCGGCGATCACCGCTGGCATTTGACCGTTCATGACGCGCTGACGGGCCGGGTCAAGGCGGACTTTGCGGACGAATGCCTCATCGCTCCGCTCGACCTGGATGGCGATGGCGTCAGTGAATTGCTGACCGTCAGCGCGACCAGCGCCGGGCCCTCCGACCTGGGCGACATTCGTGTTCGATCTCTCAAGGGTGGCGAATCCAAGATCCTTTGGCGCCAGACGGCCTCCGCCTGGCAGACGTGGGATCCGCCCCAGCCGGCCAATGTCAACAGTACGGCGACCTTTGGCGCCCGAACGGTCCTTTTTCGGATGCGGGAAGGGCGTCCGGTGTTGGTGCTCCGCCAAGGCGTCGACGGGCGGGGAAGGGCGGGTGGGGCGGCGACGAGTATCCGTCTCACGGTGGTTCGTTGGACGAGGGACACATTCGAGCCGCTCATGTCTATCACGGGGAAGAATCTCGACGCGCTTGGGATGGATGACGCGGGCCGACTTCTCGTCCGTTGCCGACATCATCCCGGTCAGCGCGCCGAGTTGGCCGTTCAGAACGGGAACGGACAGGTCCGCAAGACAACCCGGTTGGGAGGGGGCGCCGGCCCCGTCGTCCTGGCGTGGCCGGATCATTCGGCGCAACCGACTCTCCTGGTTCAAGGAGCGGGCGACGAGTTGGTGGCCTTCCCTCCACCCAAGGGCGGTTCGTCCCCGGATTCGCAGGATCCCATTTCGACCGGGACGATTCGTCGAATCTCGGGGCGGGGACAGAGCACGATGTGGCCGGAAACACGGGGCCCGGTGGTCGCCGACCTGCTGGGCAATGGCCGACGACAGATTGTTCTGGCGACCTCGAGTCCATCCGGATGCGGGCGCCTGACGGCTCGGGATCTCGACGGACGCGACCTTTGGCACCATGATTTCGAATCAATTCCGGGCACTCTCCCCGTGTGGAATACCGGTGGCATTGTTCTCTGGCAGGCCGCGCACTTCACCGATCGCCAGCGGCAGGATGTGCTGGTGACCATCCGACGCTCGATGCAACACAGTGAGGAGTCGCTCCTCCTCTCCGGCCGCGACGGACGCGAACTGTGGCATCGCGCACGCCAGATCAGCCAACGCGGCGTCGGCGGCGCTCCCTTCGCTTTGGCCGATTTCGACGGCGACGGGCTCGATGACGCCGCCTCGTTGAATCCGAGCATTCTCTACGTGCTCAAGGGAACCACTGGCCGCGATTGGATCGCCAAGGACGCTTCCTGGCCCGAGGTTCCCGCCCGGCCGGTCTATTGGGGATTGCCATTCGCCGGCGATTTCCTCGGGGGCGGGCGTCCGTCGATTTTCTTCGGCGGCCGTTCGATGACGGGTCTCGTCCGTTCCGACGGCTCGCTGGCGTGGTGGGATGCGCTCGACAAGTCGGCTCGAGGCCCGCATGCCTTCGGCGATTTCAACGGGGATGGCCGGCTCGAGGCCATGGCCGTCGGGTACGAAGACGGAGTTCGATGTATGGACACGGCGAGCGGCAAGGTGCTCTGGCGTTTGCCTCTGCCCCAGGATCCCGGAGCCGTCGGTTCCGCAAGCGCCGATCTCGATTCGGATGGCCGGGACGAGGCGCTCTTCGTCATGGGCAACGCGCTCGTCTGCCTTGGCACCGCCAAGGACGGTCAACACGGCGAAATCCGCTGGCGCCTCGAGATCCCGGCCCGGGCGAACGAAGGATCCTCACGCGCGGCTGGCAACAGAATGGTACGTCGAATGGAGCCACCCGGCGCGCTGGGCCCGCCCTCCATCGTGGCGCTGGACCGGAGCGGCGAGCCATCCATTCTTGTGGCGGCCACGGATGGATACGTCTACTGCATCCGCTGAGGCCGCTTCAGAACTCCTGACCCGCCGTGGAACCAGCGTGACCCCTCACCCCGTCCCTCTCCCCGCATCGGATGCGGGGAGAGGGTGCGCGACTAAGCGTGACGACATTGGATGCCTGGGAATCCGCGTTTGGCACGATCGGTGTTGATTCGCGTCGGTGACTCAAGACGTTGAGAAGTGCGCAGAATTCTGGCCGCGCGGATTGAGCAGGAAAAATTCGAGCGGCCACCGCGCGCACCCTCGCCCCATCGGATGGGGAGAGGGACGGGGTGAGGGGCTTTCCTGGTATCATTCTCATTCCACGAACGATTCAAATCGGCAGCATGAGGTCAGGAGTTCTGAGCTTGAAGACCTCGCTCCCGAGTGCCGACTCCGCCGCCGCGGGCATCGATACAGTGATTAGTCTTGTTCCGTCTTTGAAAAGGCGGGATGGTCGCAGATTACATTACTTTTGCTTCCTGGCCTCAGCAACAAAATTATTTAGCCGCGTTACCTATGGAAAAAGCAAAGGCTGAAGTGTCACGCGATGAACCGATACCTGATTCTGGCGCAGTTTCTTCTTGGTCTCTTCGTCGGCGTGTTGCGCCACGATCTTAGCTTTGGCGAAGGTGTCGTGCGAGACGCCTGCAACTTTGGCGAGTTCTTTCCTGGTGTTAATAGACGAAGAAATCGGAGCAGAATTCTGTTCCGATGTTTTCGGCCTTCCAACATTGGCGTCATAGCGTTCCTTCGCCTTCTGCTTCAGCAGCGGCAGTTTTAGCGCGAGTTCAACCCTCGTATTGACCGGATAAGCCTTTGAACAATTGTTCAAACCCTTAGCGTTAGTTTCAAAAGAGAACGGCCTTGAACGATAGTGCGCGAGAGTGCGCAGAAGGTACAGAATACATAGTATTTACATACAATCCGAGCCGATTAGAACCGGCATGAAAACTCACGGAAGCCTTGAATTTGTTGGTTGCAATCGAGGTATGGCGGAGAGAGAGGGATTCGAACCTCAAGAAGCAGTGCCGGAAAATTCAACCGATCAAAAGGCCGGTTGCGCCCGGACTATCCAGCAAATCGGTGACAACTTCGCCGCGAGTTGCGCCGCGTTCCCGACACAAATCATCCAGCCGTTTCACGGTCTCGACGGAGAGTTGCAAGCGCACGACGCGCAGACCGCGCCGAACCAGACTGGCCTTGAAATTTCGGCGTGCAAGCTTACGCCTTTCAGCAAAGAGAATCGATGAACGGGGACGGCCCATCACGCCGGTTGGATTACGGCGGCGTTTGACATAGCTCCATTCGCGTTTGCGGTCGCGCGGTGTCGAGTGTGTTGATCGCCAGCCTTTCGGGGGCATAAGCTTTCAGTCCGGCAGGAACGGAAGGTCGAGCGAAGATGGACACGGAAAGAAAAGGCCAGCGCGAATCCATTCTCTTCCGGGAAGACGTGCCGCAAAAGGAACACTGGCCGGCTGTTCCTCGGTTCGCCGCGTGCCGGGTTTTGGGCGTTCCTCACGCTCCGCCGGAATTGCAGAACCTGTTTGCTCATTCGCCGCCGCGGACGGCGATCCGGTGATAGTTTCCGCGCCCGACACGGGCGGCACGTCATCTGTAGCGCGAATGACCGGCCTTGGCAAGTCTGACCAATCGATAAAGGGTCTATTTGCCATACGTTGCCATAGGTCGCGGGTCAATTTTAGATCATGCCGCAGATAATCAAGCGCTGCGTTGCGGTTGGCCGCCCACAGCTTGGCGAAGTCCGCGCCGGAGCCGGTCTTGGCAGGCAGTCCACACAAGCGGGCCAGGCGATCCAGGGAGATGCTTTCCTGCCGGTCGCCGGCCTGCCAGAGCGTGAACAAGTCGCAATGGGTGCGGTGCGGCCAGCGGCCATCGAACGGGAACCAGAGGGGAACGGGAACATCCAGGGCGAAGCTGCGCCGGGCGAGCATGGGCCAATCAAACCGGGCACCGTTGAAGGTGACAAAGACTTCATCGGCCTGGCGGGTTTCGAGTTCCAACCAAGTGCGGCGCAGGACGTGCGCTTCGTCGGATTCGTGGAAGATGAATTGCGCCTCCAAACCATCACGCAGAAATCCCACGCACAGGATGCGGCCCGTCTCGGCGGACAAGGCGGCGGCTTCGAGCTGGCTGGCGCGTTTCTCGGCGAGGTAGGCTTCGATTTTCGCGCCGTCCTTGTAGTTGGCCGGCGCGGTGATTTCGGGCAGGAAGCTGGCGGCGTCAGCGCGGCCAGCGGTTTCGAGATCGAGGACAAAGGGCTTCATGTTAATTTGAAAGGTTGGTCCGACTCCGCTCCCGTCCTTGCTTGGCGCGTTCGGGACTTGCGGCCTGCGCTGGCACGGAGCCGGAATAGTTCAGGGTTCAGAACGGCACATCATCGCTTTCGGCGGGGAGTTCCTCGGCGGCCTGGCTGGGGCGGGCGGGGGGCGTTGCCGCCACCGGAGCAGGGGCCGCTTGCGGTTTCGGGGCGCGAACACGGATGCAGTCGGTCATGCGACCTTGAAACTCCGCTTGCGTCGGGAAGAGCACGATCTTCTTGCCCGCCCAGGCGTCCGTGTCATCACCCAGGAAAGCGGCGATGCTGTTGCCGTTGGTCTTGTTCAAGACCAGCCCTTGCGTCATGCCCCGGAGCGCGACCACGGGTTTTGCGGGTTTGCCTTCTTCAACGGCTTCGAGCTTCACGCTCTCAATCGTTGCGAGGCGGGGTTGTCCGTCGAGATCGGCGGCCTTGAGCCACTTCGACGGGAATGCGTCAGTCAGTTTCATGTTATTTTCCTTTCGGTTCGTTTCGTGTTTGTTCTCGGTTTGCGACTCCGCCGCAGGGTCCGGCTCACACGAGATGGGCGGCGGGGTCGAAAGGGTTTGCGGGGGGAGCCGGTCGCGGAGGAGGTCGAGCAGATCGTCGAGTTTCATCACGGCGAGCCAGGGACCGAATCTCCGTTTCCAAGCGATGATCCACGGTTTGCCGCCGCAGTCGCCTTCAGCCTGGGCGAGCCAGTCGCGGAAGCGGAGTTGTTCGGCAAACTTGGATTCCCAATGCCAGCGGGCCAGCGTCGGACAAACGATGTCGGGCGAATCTTTGCCGCCCTTGAATTGCTGGCCCCGGCGGGCGGGGAAACCAGCCTCCGTCAGCACTTGCGCGAGCAGCCTTTCACCGCGCGAGCCTTTGCGCTTCGAATTCATCGCGGGGCCCCCTTGCGGTTGCGGCCCAGGATGGTTTCGAGCCGGGCGCGGGCTTGCTGGCAGCCGGGGTGCGCGATGTTGCGGACGCCAATCAGCACGCTTTCGAGGGTGGCGCGGTCGCCGCCGTCGAACTCGCCAGCCACGATCTGCCGGGCGGTGTGAAGCCAGGGCGCACAGTCCGGCGCGAGCTGCGCGGCCTCGGCTTCGAGCATGATCAGGATCGCGGGCTTGTGGTGGCGAATGGCGGCGAGCAGTTCAGGACTGGCGCGACGGGCGGGACGGACTTCGATCTTCCCGGCTACGGGCCGCAGGGTGAGTCCGGCCGCGCGGCAGCGGGCGAGGATTTCGCGGGGGTGAGTCATACGGCGACGGCCTCCTCGTCCGGGTAAAGGCGGCTGCCGTCCGCGTCCACGGGTGGCAGGTCGCCGGGGGGTTCAGAAATGGGGCAGCCGTCGGGCCAGAAGCCAGCTTCCTGCCCGGCCCCCGGCTGTGAAAGGGTAACACCGTCACAAGGCCCGTCATTACAGGCTGGAATCGCGGTTTCAAAAGGTAACAGTGTTTCCCCGTGTGACGTTTCGGAAAGTGGAGAATCCCCAATGCTGGCGCGGGTTGTGACCGTGTTACGGTTTGAGCGGGGGGAGTCAGGGAGGAAACGGGCAAACGCATCCTCGAAATCATCGAAATGGTAGCCCTTAGCCGTATCGTCCCCGATGCGGACGGTGCGGGAATGAATCTTGAAGCGGGCGAGCAGCCGGGCGAGTTGATTGGACGTGATGGGCTTGCCGGACTTGAACTCGGGCCACGGTTTGCCGTCCATCGCGGCCAGTCTTTCGGCAATGTCCTTCGACGCCAGCCGGTCGGTCCCCGCGTTGATGAAGATCGCCCTAATGTCGGCCAGCAGGGCCACGCCGATGCCGTGAGCGTCCATGTCATCCCCAGAAGTCAGGGCGGCAAAAGCGGCGGCGGCGCGGCGCGGCCAGTCCCCGCCCGCAACGTGGGCAACCGCGAACAAGGGCCGCCAGTTGTCCGCCAAACGATTGAAGGCACCGTCGGGTAAGGCTGGGTCAAGTTGTTCAAGCTGTCCCCGATGATCCCCGGCCCAGCGGGCCAGCTTGCGGCAAAGTTCGTGCTCGACCAGCGTGCGCCTGGAATCGAAACGCGCAGAGACTTCGCCCGGTTTCGCCCGCACCAAACGGACAACGAGCGAGCGGTCGTGCAGGGTGCCCGGCAATGTGCCGATGCCGGCGAGGACGGCGGGCGCAAACGCGGCAAAGGCGCGGACCTGATTCTGGTCGCCTTCGCACCGATACGCCTTGGCCCCGCGCTTGTGGCCAGCGTTGAGCAGTCCGCGCAGTTCGTCGGCTTCGTGCAAGTAGGTGTCAATTTCGTCGAGCAACAGGACCGGCTTGTGAAGCTCCACCAGCCGAAACAGCACGGCGGGCGTGATGCTCTCGGTGCGAAGCGGACGCGGCACCAGCGAAGCCAGCAAATCAAGCACGAGGGTTTTACCGCACCCCTTCTCGGGCGAGCAAAGATTCAGGCGCGGCGTGTGGATGAACGCCTCGAAAGCATGGGCGTGAGCGGCCCAAAGTGTCAGCGCATCCTCGGCACGCGACGGGAGCGCCACATAATGGCGGAACCGCTCGGCGATGGCGCGAAGAACTTCCTCCCCATCCACCGGAACCGGCCACGGCTCCACCGCCGCGAACTCGACGGCGGTGCCCTGACCGGTGATGCCTGCTGGTTGACGATAGCTATCAACTTGGGAATCCAGCGTTCCAACCCGGATGCCGAGTTTCGCCGCCTGATCCTCGCGCACCCGGTCATAGTCGGCGGGCGGCAACGCAGCCAGCCGCGCAAACGTCTGTGCGTCCGGGCCGTCGGCAATGCACGGAGTCTCAGGCGCAGAGCTGCCGATTTTCAGACGCGGCGCGGTGGTGCTACGCGCAGGTTCGCGGCGCGGGGCGGCGTAAGCCGAACGTAGCGCAGCGATGGCTTCCAGCGGCGCTAGCGGCGGCACGCAGCGCGCGGCGAACTCTAGGATGCGGGATTCGCCATCCGACAAAGACAGGCCCGCGTCGCGGAGCTGACACGCCACTTTGAAGGCTTGGGAATTGCGCTCTCCGGCCTGCGCCCCGGCCGCAATCATCCGATCCACGGAAGGCGGCAATGTGCCAGGGACCGCGTTCGGCGCGGCGGCATTGAGGCGCGGCTCGACGACGGGCACGGCCAGCGGCGGCAGTTCAACCGCATCGCGGTTCAAGTATGCCTCGGGGTCGAAGCTGACGAAGCACAGCCGCGAAACGTCTTTGCAGGCCTGGTCAATTTCCACGCCCGCGAGGTCGCGAACATGCGCGGCCACGGCGGCGAAGCCGCCCGCGTGCTGGCGCTCGTCAGCCGGAACTCGGAAGATGGCTTTCAGCCCCGTCCCGGTCGGAGACAGAAACGCGGCGTAGAGATGTGGACTGGCCTGCAACCGCTCGCGCACGGTGGCGAGCCGGTCGCCGAGGGCGTCGAGGTCCGCACACAGCAAGCCGGAGTGCGCCACAAGTCCCGCCGTGCAACGCCGGTCGAATTTGCCGGACCAGAGGACGCCGGGGAGCCGCTTCTTCAGCTCGTTGGCGGCGTCCTTGCCGGCGCGGGCAAACGCCGCACGGACGGCTTCGACGGATACGCGCCAGCGGCCTGAGCGGATGGCGTCCAGGACGGCCACGGCGCGAGCGTCCTCGGTGGCGGTGGTTGTTGCGTTGCGGGTGAGGCTGACTGTCGGATTCACGTTTGTATTCGGATTCGGGTTCGAGTTTGGTCGTGTCGCGTGCGGTGGCGGGGGAGCGGATCAGTCGGGGATGCCGTTGCGTTGGAAGCGGAGAAGCGCCTTCTCCACGGAGGGCCAGTGAAACAGGAGGCGGCGGGAACCGGGCAGCCGAATGACGGGAATTAGGCCATCCTTTATTCCGACGCGGAGGGTGCGCTCCGACAAGGGCACCCGTCCCTTGAGGCCGGTGAGATCGAGCAGCGCGTCCGGGTTTTCCGGGGGCGGCAACTGGTTATTGTTCGCAGTCATCACCCGGCATTAAACCTCATGCCGGGTTACGCCTCAAAAGGGCGAGAATAGAAAGGGCGCGTCAAACCGTGGGATTTGACGCGTCTAAGCAGAGGACGATGAGCCGAGGCAAAGCGGACGTTCCGTGGTTTGGAGAATCTCGCGAAATTGGCTCTTGAAGCGGCGGCGGGCATCACCAAGGCTTTTTTGCACGGCGGTAAAGCCATCATCTTTAAGTCGTTTCGCCACGAAGTTGTAAGCGGCCCGGTTTTGGGTGCGGAGGGTCTCGGCGGCCTTGTAGAAACCGCGAAGTCTGGCATGCCCCAGACTGTTCAACTTCCCGCGCAGTTCAGTCCCTTTACCTATGCCGGGGCCCTTTTGTTTTTGGGGGATGATGCCTTTGGGGCGCGTCTTTGCAATCTCGGCACCAAGTTCTGCGAAGGCGTCTTTGATGATCTCGTTGTCATAACGCCCCCAATCCACCACGACGCAGAAGGCTTCGACTGCTGTGCCTCTCGGGGCGTAAGGCAAGATTGTCCGCGCCGGGGGCAAAGTCAGGGTGCCGCCGTCAGGGGTCTTTTCACACGCTTCGCTGAAAGCCTTGCTGGCTGCTTCATGCAACATTCCGACGTGCAGATCACCCACAGAAACAAAGACAGGCGGATTCACCGCCATGCAGTAGCAAAGGATTTTCGCCTTCGTGCCTGGGGAAAGCTTCTGCCAGGGAATGTCCCAGAGCTTTTCGAAGGCCCATGCTCTGACCAAAATTGTCTTAAATGCCTCCAAGTTGAGCGGGGCATTCACTTTGAAGCGAAGCTTCTCCATCATCTTCCACAACTCGGATTGGTTGTCTGGTTCGCCGCGCTTCATGTGACCAGACCAAGCCGCCCAAGCTTCGGCCAACTGGCGGGCGGTGGGCGACTCGCGCAGAAACTCCCACAACAGGCAGGGCACAAGCTCGTTGTCGGGCACGCGTGAGAAGTTCCAATCTTCCTCGGCTATTGATTGGCGTTTTGTATTACTAATAGGAATTTGCTTTTTCATGGCGGGAACCGAGCCTGACCGTTCCGGGGTATTATCGCAAGAAATTAAAACCTTCAGATGCGACGCAGTAAGGATTCCCGCCTTGGGCGGCCTCCGGAGGCCGCCCAAGGCGGGAATCCTGCCCCCCAATCCCCGGAGAACAGGCAGGGCACAAGCTCGTTGTCGGGCACGCGTGAGAAGTTCCAATCTTCCTCGGCTATTGATTGGCGTTTTGTATTCATGTGACCGCCTCCTCGTGTTCGTGCCGTTGAACGATGTTTCGCGCGGACTTCGGCGGGCGGATGGCAAACCACTGCGCCGCCTCCTTCTTGCCCGCCAGGCCGCGATAATGTTGGTGCAAGATTTGCGGACTGGTGCCCGCCAGCGCGACGGTTTCATTCTCGCCGCGCAGCAGGTAGTTGAAAGTAAGGAACCCGCGCCTCAAACCGTTTTTCTTGGTCGTCACGCCCACCGCTTGCCGCAAGCGTTTCGCCTCGCTGATGAACGAGTTGGGCGGCTGGCTCCAGATCGGGCCGGTTCTGCCCTTGAACGGGGCTAGCCACGCCTTGAGCGCCGGGCCGACTTCCAGCAGGCGGCGCTTGCGGGTCTTGGCGAGTGCACCGCTGATCTCGATATGCCCGCCCGCCCGATACAAGTCCTCATAGCGCAGCCGCAGGGCTTCTTCCTGACGCGCTCCCCCAAAGGCTTGCAGGGCGGTTACGACCGTCAGGGCTGGGCGGCTGGCTTCGTTGGTAGCCGCAAGGATGGCCTCGATCTTGTCCTTGTCGCCGAGGCCCAACGAGCCGAGGAGGATCTTTTCAAGCTCGTCGGGGGTGTAGAATTTAATCGGGACATCGGGCAGAACCTCCGACTTCATCGCATCGCATCCCAGCAGCTTGCTCGATTCCACGTCGGCGATGTAGTCCCTGCGGCCGCACCAGCGCAGCCACAGGCCCACGCTGGCGCGGCGGTCGTTGCGGGCTTTGGCGGACAAATCCTTGAACGCGGCGAGATACGTTTCGATCAGCGCAGGCGTCAGGTCCGTTACTTGGTGCCCGGAGAACGTCTTGGCGAACTCGGTCAGCCAAGCGGCGAGGTTGCGGGCATATACGGGGCTGTGCCGCGCCCGCTCGCCGGTTTTGGGTGCCTGCTTCCGGGATTCCAGAAATTCAGTCACGGCCTCAGAGATCGGCTTGGGCTTCACCGCGCCCATCGTGCGGGCGTAAAGCCGCGCGGCCTCGGGGAGCGACGCATTGGCCGGCATGAGCTTCGCAGCGGCGACGAAAGCGGAAACCGCTTCCACGGGCGAGACGCGCCGGCCTGTGTCGAGTTGGTAGCCGTGGAGAATCTCGGCGATGGTAAGGGCGTCCTGGGCCAGCTTGGGCGTCAAGGCCGAGACTTGGGTATTGCGGGCCAGTTCCTTCACCATCGCATCGGCGAACGGCTTGGCTCCGTCCGGGCCGCCGTAATGGGCGAAGGATTTCATCCGCCGCTGCCCGCCCGCGTGCCAGGCGACGCGGTAGCCCTCCCGCCCCTCGGACTTGTAAATCTTGGCGAGAACCCGGTTGCGGTGCTTGATCTTCTTGGGCCAGCCTCTCACGTCGGCCTCATCGGAATCCGGCGCTTCTTGTGTCGAAACTGTGTCAGGGTTTTGAAAACCCTCGTTTTTATTGGGGAAATTGGCTCCAGAGGTAGGACTCGAACCTACAACCACACGGTTAACAGCCGCGTGCTCTACCATTGAGCTACTCTGGAACTCAGAAGCGCCGGAATCTACAAGTCAACTTCGGGACCGTCAAACTGATTT
>Ga0194131_10010675_pt1 | contig 11167 bp, 26 predicted proteins | sample TA2KigO120mmetaG_FD_148631 | JGI IMG/M metagenome (GOLD analysis project Ga0194131, IMG submission 148631) | Freshwater microbial communities from Lake Tanganyika, Tanzania - TA2015053 Kigoma Offshore 120m | ecosystem: Environmental > Aquatic > Freshwater > Lake | place: Tanzania: Lake... | reverse complement strand
GATATATTCTATGCCATCATTTAATCTGCGCTCAGAACCGCTAGGAATAGGACACTTTTTATACCAAAAATATCTATCATGCAGAGACAAACCAGTTTCTCGTTCAATTCTACACACCAAATCAAAAACATAAATGGAACGTTTACCATTCATAATTTTATCATTGATGTTCAAAATAAAAGAACCAGTTGGTTTTAAAAACCTTGCCGCCTCAATTGTCAAAGGCAAGAACCAATCTGGATATTTGTCTGGATGGAAAACTGATATCTTGTTTCCATAAGAAATTGTATCTGCATAGGGTGGAGAAGTGATAAGCAGATCAATATAATTTGCTGGTATTTTACATGCCAACTCCATTGTGTTGCCAAAATAACATCGATTAACTTCCATGATTATCCTTTTTGTTGTTTTTGTTTGCCATCATATTTTGTCGATACCTGTCCCACAACTCCTTTTCCTTTTGCAACTTTTCTTGCAGCAATTCCTCTTTCTTTGTTAAACAAACAATGTGACCTAATACAGAAGTTGGCATTGTTGTAACATTGCTCATATAGAGATAGCCTTTGTGAAATTAGGTTTAGGAAGTCGATTGCCATTGCGCCTAACCTGATCTTCAAATTTCTTGGCATGACAATCAAGACAAATTTTACCTGGAAATACTTCCAGTGGATCAATATTTTTGCTGCACTTTCGACATATAATATTTTTTGCAAGGTCTGCCATATTATCTCCTAAAAAGAAACAGCAGAATTTTCATCCAGTTCGAAAAATATATCGTCACTGTCATATGCCGGCGCGGACTTGAGCAAATATTCGTTATATAGTTCTTCCTCTTCCACTTCGGTGCCATTTAGAAAATCTTCGATATCTTTCAAAAGAACATCATCGATATCATCAACAAAAACAGCAAAGATATTTTCAGACATTTTTCTTACCTTTTTATGACAATTCTTGATACGACATGTAACTGATTCCGGCCAAGACTTCGCGAATCAAGTCCTGCGCCGGAGAGAACTCCTCACCATGCTGAGATAGGACCACCGACAGAATTTCGGAAGCCATTGCATCCTGGCGGGCTGCTGGGGAAATGAGTTTCCAGCCGGCACCCCACTTCGCAGCGGCGGGCTTCAGAATAAGTTCAATTACCTGAGCCTTGGTCAGTTTCGTTTTCATTCAATGATTAATATGTATTATTTTTTTTGAGGTTTGCTATGCCAATAACAGCAGCAATATAACCTTTCATGTTGATATAAGTTTTAGGAAAATAGCGCTTATAAATCTCAATCTTCTTCAGATATTCAACGTGCATAGAAGAAAACTTCTCAGTATTTTCCATATTATTCTCTAAGATTTAATTTCCATTAATTGTTTGTTAACAACCTCACATATATAAAGATAAGGAATAATGACTGTTTTGTCAAGGGATTTTTTTGCCTGATAACAATATATTTTCAATATATTCTTAAGTTATTGTTTTATCGATACCTATAGAAAACTGCGGCGTGCATGAACATATGTGCAGGTATTAATCAATTAAGACATCTTTAATCAACTCTACTGAAATAATGTTTGACATTTCAATACCATAAACGTTGACAATATACTGCTTAACTTCCAATTGATTAATGCCAACAACCTTTTGTTCTATGACACACTTATTGCTGCCATAGAATTTAACAAGGTACGTATAATAGGCAATGGTCATCAACATTCTCCTTCAATAAAACTTTGTTGCTATGATAGGACTATATTATTTACCCTACCATAATTATGCCATATAACCAGGTTGGGAAAATAACTTTGTCGCATATCTTTATTGAGAAAGTTGTCGACAAAAGGCAAATTATTGCCATCACAAATAACGCAATATTCCTGTTGGTTTTTTAGGAAATTATCCAACCGAGCCACCACCACATAGTGATATCTATTTTTCATGATTAATTCATTTTGGCAACATACCGCCGCATGGTTTCAACATCGATATCTACGCTATCAGCAGCCCGTGCCGCCACTGCCTTTTCATCAATCTTCGGTTTTTCAGCCAGTTTGCAATTTCTTGCCCACACCCAGGCGATGTTCTTATGCGTGGGATAAGTTTTTCCATTTTTTGCAACATAAGTTGTCATTTCATCATCGAGAGCGATGCCGAACTTTTCCTCAAGAGAGGAACGATAACCCATGTTGTACTCACGATCAATCACCACCACCACCTTGCCAACCGCACCCTTATAAGACTTGCCACTAACCACCTTGACCACACTGCCCTTGGTAGGCTTGGATGCTTCGTCTTCTGCTGCCATAGTGAACCGCGCCACGTAGCGCGGATAATATGCCTTCCGCATCAACTCAGCAATTTCATCAACGTTGCCGTCAAAAACCACTTCGGTATTTTCCATGCTGCTCAGGTAGATATTAGCCAACTTGCCAGTCTCACGATCCCAATAATACGCTCGCGTTACCGTTTCCCAAATATCAGACATTACTCGCTCAGTTTCTGCGCGAACATAGAGAGTAGTGCCAACACCAAGAGTTTCGGTTTTCTTTTCACCAGTGGCGTAATTGACGGTGACGTTGCGAGTAATCATTTTTTTTCTTTCTTTTCAAGGGAGGATTCATTTCCTCCCCAATCTCTTACATATATAATATAGTTAATAATTCAACTTTATGCAAGTACTTTTTTGCTATTTGATAAAAATATTTTTATTCTTATAAATAAAAGAAAAACAATCAATTATATGCAAGTTGTTGTTTTTATGGATGATAGGGAGAAACAACCATTATCCTCCACCAGTATACATATTCATAATCAAACTTATCGATATAACTATACGCTTGTGCAGGTGTTAGAAAAAGTTTTATCTTAACGTTACCAGTAACAAACTTTGTATCATCATACCAGCTACCATTGCTAGCCAAATACTTTTCTTCAACTTCATCAAAAAGGCAGTACATTTCAAACCTCCACTAGCACGTCTGCAAATATATTCTCCAACTTTTCAGAAGCAACTCCCTCAAACTCAGCATCTTCATAGGCATCAGCCAGCCGCGCCGCATAAACTTCACAACCCATCTCTGGATAATGCGAACAATGCACAGTATGGCACTTGGGAAATTTTCGAATCAGTTCGAAGTCAGTCATTAACCGCTTCATTTTTTTCTCCTAGAAAGACAACTTTTCAGCGATTGCGTAAGAAGACGAACCGTTGCCGCCAGCAATCACGCTAGCAATGCTGTTTGCACCTTCAGCGTAAATTGTTTCGTATTCGGACAACAGAGTCTCCAACTTTGCCTTATCAGTCGCAAGCAAGGAATAAAGATAAGGAGCAACATCTTCGCTATGGTACTTCAGCGAATGTTTGCCAACCAGTTCGATGCGAGAGCGAATCTTCAAATAATCGATCACTTTCTTTTTCTTTCTTTGAGAGAGGAATCAATTCCCCTCAACCTTACATTATAAAGATAACACTTTTTCACTATTTTGTCAAGTGTATTTTCAACAAAACAAAAAAAATAATCATATATTATAAATATATGATTATATGTAAGTTAGCGAAGTCGGCACGCCGCAATCAATTATAGGTATAGTATATACAATAATTTACATCAATTAAGTCTTGGGTACATGGTTAATTTCCTTCTGTTATTGCACGGCTTTCCACCGGCACAGCCCCCTATCCGCTGGTACCACCCAAGCATACCGCTGCTACGATGGGGGCTCGCCAGCGCTGCTAGTACACCAAGGTCCCAATCCGCTCCGCTTGGTGGGTACCACATGGCCTCAGCCGTGGGCGGTTCATGGGGTGGTTCATCATTTGGTGGTTCGCTTGTGCGCTGGTTGATCACAGACATTAACGGGTCTGTTAGCCGTAATATCCTATCAATGTTTATTGGTATAGGTATCGTCAATATCTTGATAGGTATCATCTAACGGAGGATACAACAATAGCATTATACCAATAGAAAGAAGCATTAATGGAATATAAAGAATAATACCCAATGCATACTCAAAAATTCTTTTCATTGTCATATAGTAATCTCATATTGTTGTGATTTCAAGACAGGCTGAAACCATTTCGAATGATGATCAGCGCTTGTGTCTTGTGAGGTATTTGATAAGTTACTCTGAATTTTTGCTGCTGGACTGATTGGCTGAATTCGATACCCTGGCGCAGAATGCGACAAGCTCCTAATCGCTTTGAGGGTATTCGGTATAACTATCATCGTCAAAAGCTCCAGCGTTTTTATGAATAAGAGATTAATTTTACATTCATAAATTTATTTTCTTCATTTTAAATCATTTTCTATTTTTAAAGTTCCTACCAAGTTTAAATGATAAACCAGCTCATTTTCTTCTTTGATATAATAAGCGTGCCAGATTGTACCGCTATCCTGATCTACTATCCAAGACGATTTATCTTCACCACCAATAGAATAATTTATGTCAGAAATTAAATAAACTTTTTTCTGATGTTCAAGAACAACATTATCTTTTGTATTATTTTTTATAGGTGCAACATATTCTCGAAGAACACACCAATAGAAAGTAACAGCAAGAACTATAAAAAGAAAGAGTAGTTTAGTATACTTAACTAAACGTAAAATACTATATAATTTCATTAGTATACCTTATTGATACCAAACTCTCCCCGAGGATAGATAGTATAATTATCGGTTAAAAAATCACTATCAGTCAATGCATCTTTTGGTTTATTCTCAATTGGAGTAAGTAAAAAATAAACATTAAACCAGTTATCACCACTGATGTTCCCTTCATGCCGTACTTCTTCAGAAAAATCAGTATTAGTCATATTGATCACTATTTCTTCAGTAGTTGTATACGTCTGCTTTACAAAATTAAAGATTGCATTTTCAATACTATCAGAGACAATAAAAAAAACATCTTCAAACCTGCGAACTATAAAAACCTTTTCATTTTTATTCATTTTAAATCTCCTACGTTAGTTCTTTACTGATGTCGTGCTGGATTTTTTAATGATTGCAATTCTATCTTTATGAGATGGAGATTATGATGAAAATTACGATAATTTTCGTCATATTCACAAACAGGACATACTACCATACCATTTTTTTCATATCCATGAAAAATTGCACATCTATCACACCAATGAGGTGCAAATTGTTTTACTAATTCTATAATTTCACTATCTGTCATACAAAGATGCCTTTAACTTTTAAATCTCCTGCATCCATTCTTTGCTTATGTCATGATGGAGAATTACCCGATGGAGATTTCCATTGTCACAATAAGAAACCAACACAGGCTTAAAACCTGTATTGCTATATTCATTCCATTTTATTTGAGCCTCAGTTAATTGCGTATAGTCATAATGCAAAGGATTTAAAACCTTTTCTCCTTGAAAAAACAATTTAAGATACATTATTTTTCCCTTCTTTTTCAAAGGAAGAAGTTTTTCTCAATTACACACTGGAATCGGATTGAAGTAAGTTGAACCACGCTCTACAATTGGAGGATGTTCCAAACCCAGACTTTTCAAAGTATTAGTAAAACCACAAGTGCAATCTTCGGGAGTATGATCATAATGCGCTAAAGGCGAAAGAACGCAATATGGGGAGTGCTTGCCGAACTTCAGCAAAGCAGCAGCAAGATTAACGTCGTGCTGAATTTTTTTAAGAAGGGCTGACAAATCAAAAGAAGCGTTTGTTACAGGAGCCATTATTCTGCAACCTCCATTCCTCTATTTTCCATTTCTTCAATAATGGCAGTGATACTATCGTTAATCTTCTCAATCTTCAAAGTAGTGTTGAAGTAAATGCCGAAACCAATCTTTTCCAACTCCCGATAATAGTAGTCCAAAGCAACCTCCAACTCTGCATCGCTCTTCGCGCCAATCGCCATCAACATCCGCTCCGAAACTGCCATCATCTTTCTTTCTTTTTGAGAAGAGAACCACCTCTCAACCTCACATAATAAAGATAAAGAATTATGCTTAGTTTGTCAAGGGAAAAGTTAACTTTTTATAAAAAAAAATAACCTATTGTTAAACAATAGGTTATATGATATTCCCAGACTTTCCTTTCAAGGGGAGAGTTATACTGCTATGCTAACAGACGGTACATGTTATATCCTATTCTCTAAGAGTTATTTATGGGGAGAGGGAAGCGTGGCAACCCTCCACTATCGCTCATTAATTCTCAGGTTTTCAATCCACCCGTTCCTCAACCTCACATATATAAAGATAACGAACTATTGGTGGTTTGTCAAGCGTTTTTTTGCAGATAATGAAAATATTTTTTAGACAACAGAAAGCTTCAGAATCAGACCAACAAACGCCGCCAGTCCCAAAAGGAAACCAGCGGAACTAACAGAGATAAAGAACAGGTTGGTATACTTTACCAGCGGATACTTGCTATGGTTAACGAACCGATTAAGCTTCGAACGAAGCTTGAACAGTGAGAACGCGTTCAACGCCATAACACCAAGAGCAGCAAGCAAAAACAGATAAGTCATTATTTCTTTTCCTTATTTCTCAGGTTTTCAACCCACCCGTTCCTCAACCTCACATATATAATATAACAAAAAATCTGCTCTTACGCAAGTACTATTTTACTTTCAAACCATCCGAAGTTAGGTGTTGCCGCCGAACAATTTCAGCATCAATTGTTTTAATTGATTCATTAGTAACTTTTGCTATCAAACCATCTGAACGACATTTAGTCAGTTTATTTACATAATAATTTCGAAGAGAAGACAGTTCCTCACTTGTGAACGCTTTAGGAAAACCTTCGTATGCCATAACTTTTCCTTTTATATGCTCAATAAGTTTTTTATATTAAGCATGTAGACAAGAAAAAAAATCTTGATGAAATGAAAAAAAACCAATCCTAAAGTAGCACCCATCAAAAGACTGAATACGGCTACTTCAACACTTTCTCTATTAAATTTAACTTTCTTTCTCATTTTTCGCCTGAATATCGCTTGGATCACGGCTTGGACTGAAGCCAACGTTACCCTTCTCTAGATCAGTCATTTGGACATTCCCCCCATTGGTTCGAAGAACTCTGCCACCATATCTTTAATCATAGTTGCAGAAATGTTCATGTATTTCATGGTCAAAAACTCAGCAAAAGGTATCATATAACCTAGGTCATAAGATATTTTTTCCCTGGTTTCCATATAATCCTTATAATGCTTACTCATCATTGCCATAAAATACATACGGGTTTCCATGATTAAATTTATTCTTTTCAATTATTTTAGTTTATGGTTTATACAAATACCTTCATACCAATGCTTGCTTTCTTATACAAATACTTGCCATAGAACTCCAACATCACAGAATTCTTTCCCAAACCTATAGCAAGCTTCGCATTTAGCAATTCTGCATATTCAGCACCATATTGTGCATAATTCTCAAACATGCAGTACATAACATAGATACTACCTTTTTCTAAATCACTCATTATATTATCCCTTCATCATCACTTCAACAGGATATAAGGTTTTTCCCAAGTGCCAGCCGTAATGCTGATATAGTAGGCAGTATGGAAGTAGTCAATCCGAATATCGGTTTTGTCGAACCAGTCTGCGCCCTTCATTGCTCCCATGATCTCAGTAAAGAAATCCTTTACCTTACCATCAAAATGCTCATGGTACCAATAAGGATTGATATCCATGGAACCAACCGGTTTTCCGTGAACCGGATCATGAGAACGCTTGTTGAAATAATTGCCAAACAAATCCAACTTGCCAGACTTCAGCGTCAACTTGATGGTCGAATGATCCTTCACCGAAAAAGTACCCTTCATGCCGTACTTCTTCAGAATAGGTTTAGCTAGTGCGACAATCTTTGCCTTTGATTCCTTGCCCATGTATGCCATTTTTTATTCCTTGTAAAGGTTTGTTTCTCTCAACTCTCTATATATAATATAATAAATAGTTACATTTTACGCAAGCATTATTTTCAATATTCTTCAGTTAGCATATCGTTTTCGCCAAAGCCAGTGGTATCCATAATCCACTTGGCAAGCATATCAGCCGCAACGGTATACGCATCTTCAACACCGTCACTGTAGACAATGCCAGTGCGGGGGTTCTCTCCCCTAATTTCAGCAGAAACATTTCGCGAGTAGCTAGCTTCTCCGCGCAACTTATCAACCATCTGATATCCACTCAAGGCAATCTCGGCTTTAGTCACTTTTACCTCCACAGCAGGAAATTGACGTACATGACAACAACATGCATAATCAAGGCAACTTCAATGCTTATTACTTTTGCTTTTGTCACTTTTTATCCTTTGAAATCTCTCAACTTTCTATATATAATATAATGAAAATATCAGTTTTACGCAAGGGAAATCTTTTCCTATATGGAATAATAAACCATAGCACAGTTGACTTAGCTACTGTGCACAACTCTTTATTTTACAATAACCTATAGTCGATGGCGGCGTGCGATGCACAAATGTATAGGTGTTTATTTCAACCTTTCTTAATTGTTGCAGAGCATGTATTCTGCCATGTTCTGCCAATTCTTTCCTCCACCGATACGAATCTTGATAACCTTGCCAAGCGTACGCATGTTAAAATCAATGGCAATATCTCTTTTGTCAATCATAAATTCAAGCGCTTCCAACTTTGTATCCAGATCAAACTCAGGCATAAAATCATCTTCTCGAACAATCTTGCGCATTCGATTGATCTTATCATCAACCGTCATGGTCAAATCGATCATCATCGAACGAGACTTGATAGGTCCAGAAAATTTTTCCATCTCAATATTGGAGATGAAGATAATTTTGCCAGTGAAATCAAACTCACCATCCAAATCATCATCTTCTCTGTCCTTAATCCAAGCAACGCGCCGAAACTTCTTATCATCCAAAGCAGCCTTAAGCAGATCAGCACTCTTAGGATCACTAAATGCTCTATCGCAATCATCAAACACTATTGTCTTATCGCTATTGTTTTGCATGAAGCGAAACAAACCCTTGGGAGTGATGGAACCAGAAACCAGCATGTAGTCACTGTTTTCACTCATCTTACGATCACGCAGCACTCGCCGCACCGTATGAGTCTTTCCCAGGCCACCTTCACCGGTAACGATCATAGCATGGCAAGTGCCATCCAAAACCATATTAACCAAACTTTCAAGAAATTCAAACTTCTCGTTAATATCGAATTTTGAATCAATATACGTTTTTGCTGGAACAGCAATGCTCTCATAACCCTTTGCTGAAATAGCAGGATCATCAGTCAAGTCTTCTATTTCAGGAACAACAGATATTCTATTTTTTATTGCATACTTGCTATTCAAAAAATCTTTCTCAAAGCGCCGCAACATCAATTTCTTATTGGAACCAGAAATTACTTTCTTACCCCTGATAGTAATCTCATACTTGGAACCATTGTGAATCAATATTGCCTTCGTTGCCATGATCAACCCTCTTTAAAAGGAAAAGTTTTCATCAATAATCAACATATATAATATAACAATATTTTGAAATATATGCAAGGATTATTTTCACTTTTAATGAAAAACTTTAAACAAAAAAAATATACACAATACAGTGTATATTGATCACTTTTAATAAAAATATTTCTCGGTGTTTTTCACGCAAAAAAATCAATTGCCATTTATTCAACATCTATTGATAGTTAGATATACACAAGATAGTGTATTTAGTACTTTTTTACGCTAGGGCGCAACTCACTTTTTCAATCAAAAAAATCAAACTGCCATTTAACCACTATTTTTTAATGGTGAAAAAAATAGTCAAAAAGTGTTCAGCAAACAACTCAACCAGTATATTCAACCATCAACTCAACAGGAACAGTAAACGTCTTCCAATCATTAGCGCCATAGCGACCCTTATGGAAAACAATTCCCAATTTGGTCATTTCTTTGCGGTACCAATTACTAGAGATAGTTATCAGCAAAGAAGCAAAATCTGCCAACTCTTCACTACTACGAGTCTTGGGAAGAGTAGTCAACAAAACACCAGCACCAACCACTGTTCCTTCACGAACCATAGAAAGAAACTTGGCAATACCCATGGGAATTTTTATCTTCATTTCAGGTTTTATAACATAATCCTTCACAATAGCAGTCATTTTTATACCTATTTTAAGTTTTATGTTGTCAATCTCACACTATATAATATAAACATTTTTATATAAATACACAAGCGGTATTTTAATGTTTTTATAATATATTGATTATATTACAGTTATGACATGCAATTGTCAGTTTATGGTTATAATATGATATAATATAACTGTTTGCAAGGGTATATGACTATATTTTGTTGTGTTGCAATGATTTACAATGATGATAATGTTATGGTATGTTTCTCTGGTGGGAAAAAAATATATTCGTGTTCGTGAAGGGTGTGAAAGGCAATACAACACAAAAATACCAACAATACACCAAAACAACAATATTAACTTTTCTTATATCAAGATATCTTGATCTAGTAATATGCCTTTATTCTTCAAAAATTGCCTATACACACCAATCCTTATAAAACGTGTGTATAAAACTTCTTCAGTTGTCCACACTCTTAGCCACATTCAAATCTGGATAAGTTTCGTAATTCCAGTCTTTGAATCTGTATGATTTAGATTTAATGCGATATGATATCAAAGATAGTGTGATACCAAAAACTTTTGCTGCTTGGGTCATACTTTCATATAGTACCCCATTTATTCTTACTGGTTTCCTTTTTAGCGCAATATTAGACGATATTATATGCTTTCTAAACTCTGGATCTTGCCAAACTTTTTTTATTTTTTCACTCTGTGAATTTCTATACTCTTGAGATTGAAGAAATTTCCTATGCTTTTCTGAATACCATCCTCCATTTTTATTCTTTGGATCTTGGTGGTATCTTTTAAACTTTTCAATCATTTTCTTTTTATACTCTGGATCTTTCCACCGTCTTGTAGTTGCTTCACTATATTTCTTTCTTGTCTTTTCACTCATAATACTATTATTTTTATCTCCCCCTCCATTTTGATTGAAATATCTTTCGCTATTTACTCCATCACATAATTCAATATGATGCTCTTCTCTTTCGTTTAACCATTTGATTCTCTTTTCTTCGTTATCTTCTCCAGTATATACTTCCAATATCTTCTTTCTAAAGATAACATTTTCTTTTTTGTATTTGTCCTCCAAAGCTTTTCT
>Ga0194131_10010672_pt1 | contig 11172 bp, 17 predicted proteins | sample TA2KigO120mmetaG_FD_148631 | JGI IMG/M metagenome (GOLD analysis project Ga0194131, IMG submission 148631) | Freshwater microbial communities from Lake Tanganyika, Tanzania - TA2015053 Kigoma Offshore 120m | ecosystem: Environmental > Aquatic > Freshwater > Lake | place: Tanzania: Lake... | reverse complement strand
TGCAACAACAGGGTCATCAACCTGAAGGCTGACCCATACGAGTCGGACTGCTTCGGCGAGTGGCGGTCCGCCCTGTCCGCCGAGTAGCCTGGCCTGGCGGGCCCGCGGGTTTGGGGGACGGGGCCCAGGGCTTGGTAAGATACTAAGAGTATAACCATCCGAGCTCTCTTTTTACAAGTGCCGGGTGCTGTGTGCTGTGTGCCGGGTGTCGGATTCTGTGTGCTCGGTGCCCAGGAGGGTGTGGTCCTCGGTCAACCAGAACCTGAGGGGCAGGCGTTGGAGCTCGCCCGCCGCCAGTGCTATCCAGTCCTCGGCATCCTCCCTTATCAGCAGGTAGACGAGGGGGGAGCATGGGTCATCGGGGGGGTGGCTTGTTATGAGGTCACCTGGCTTATACATGTCCCTCACCGCCCGGCGTAGTCGGGCGATGCCTGCGTCTATCAGCGGGGAGGATTCGCCGTGGGCCATGAATTCTTCCCAGGCGTCTATCTGCATCTCCCTGATGTCGGCATGGGTTGAGAAGGTATCTGCCGCCGCTTCCATCACGCGTTCATTCAACCACACCGAGGGCCTCCCATAGTCCCATCTCTGTGAATAGGGCGTCGAGCTGGAGGAATGCCTCCTCCCATCCGGGCTCTAGCTCAGCGTCCATGTCCCACCCATCCAGCTCTTCATGTCTATCCGCTTCCCTATCTCTGTCCTTGGCTTCCATAGCTCCTCCTTCAGTGGTCCTTCGATGATGCAGAATCCCGGGTCAGACCATCCGTCTATGAGAAAGTATTTATTGGCCGTCGTCGTTCCCTCGTCATCCGTCGATGAGCCGGTGTGCAGCTCCAGCTTGCAGTCCCTCCATTGCCTGAGCATCTCCTTCGCATCGAGGAGGTAGTGCTTCCCTTGGGCCATCACAGCGATGAAGACATCGACGTTGGGATTGGAATAGTGTTTCTTTGCCGTCGAGATTATCCCCGTCAGCTTTCCCCACGTCATCACCTCTATCCAGCCCTTCATCCTGTATTCTGACCTGAGGAACTTCGTATCCACATACACTGTGTTGCCCTCAAACTCCCCCTTGAAGTCATAGCCCTTGCATCGGGGTATGTGCCTGAGGTGGGGCATGACAGGTTTGATGTGTTCTCTCCACCATCTCTCTGTGTCCGCCCCCAGGTCCCAGTAGTCCTGCTTTGTCATCATTCCGCACCTCCGTTTCTGTGCCGCTCATAGTATAAGTATGCAGCACAGAGAGAAGATGCCTAGATTTACAAAACTATTTTCACTTTTTTTCTTCCAACAACTCCACAACCAGCAGTTGGAATGCCTCGTTCCTGGATAGGTTGTTGAGTTCTATCCTTGTCGGTTCTCTTCCATTGAGGCTGAGGAATACTTCCTTTGCCACCTTCCTGAAGGCAGCATTGAGGATGTTTCCTACCTGGACATAGCTGACGTCACCCAGCTTCTCAGCTATTTCTCTGTAGCTCTTTGCCCCCTCATCCTTCGGTCTTTTGGTATAGACCAGACCCGTTTGCCTCACTGGTCTAGACAATTCTGGGTTCCTTTACGTTACTTTCCAGCCACTCCACGCTCACTTTTGGTGTCCATGCAATGGGTCTGCTCCTCTCCACCTGTTCCAGGAACTTGACCATTGCCCTCTCTTTGTAGTCTGAGCCGAAGATGAACATCCACTTCTTCGCTACAGTTGCGTAGGTTCCATCGACCAGATGGTGGGGTTCCATGCCCCTCATCAGGTCAATCACCTTCAACTGCGTCTTCCTCTGTAGCTTGTCCCAGAACTCCTTGAACTCGTTATCCATCACTCATCTCCTTGTTGATGATAGATAAGTATAACCTTAGCTCGATTAGAGTATAGGAACTATAAAATTTTATTTTTTGCTGAGTTGTATACAAAATGCGAGTGACCGGTATACTTAGTAATAGAGACGCAAGGTTGCTGCAGCCGTTCTAATCGGCAGTCTCTTACCAACTAAACCTGGCTACTAAGCACATGATGTCGGCGAGATGCTCCAGCAGAGGAGCTACTAAACTCAAGGACTAACCACTTGAATAGCACCGGTCTACCGAGTAAGTTGAGTCTCTTGACAAGGACTCGGGATTTAGAGGGCTGAGGTCACTAAATCACAAAGCACTGAATGGCGCCGGATGGAATGGTTGGCACACCTGGAATAGGGACAGAGCTGAAGGGTTGATAGGCCCAGTCTGAATACAGGGATAGTAGGACATAACTAACCGAAACCTACTACATACAACTAACTGCTAACCATAGTCTAGTTGTATTAAAAAATAGAGAACAAGATACTAAGAACCTATACACAGTTCTTAGAACTGTTATAGTAGAACTAAGGTCAGCTGTCTACTGACTGTGGTGCTGAGTCTAGTTCTACTTACTCCATTCCTAGCTAACTGGAAACAGTACCCGGGCCAGCCTTAAAGGCTGGCCCGTTCTGTATCTACTGTCCTCCTCAGACCTTAGAGACGTTCCTTAAGTAGACTGAGGGGAGAGATTCAACCACAGTTGCTGAGACTGTTCCATCCTTGAAGATGACGTCATACTCATCATCTATTCCAGTTGAAGAGACACCTCTACATCTCTTCATAATTATTCCTACTAGACCATAGAAGTTCTGTATCTCCTCCCAGGCTTCTTTCTGAGAGTCAGGAGGTAGGAACAGGACTGAGTCTCCTACATCAAAAGACCAGGGTTTCCAGATGTAGCCCATCTTACTCCCCTCAGGCTCATCAACAAGTCTCTCATCAATGCTCATTCTCTAATCCTCCAGTTCTTTGACTCTAACTATTAGGTCCCACTCAGTTCCTATTCTCTTGCGCATCCTCAGCTCAAAAATCTGACTGTCATCCTGGTACAGGACACCGTTCAGTGCATCAGCTATAGTATCTGAGAAATTCTGTAGGTCTCTTCTAATCCTGTTAGGAACTGTCACCTCTATCTCCATGGACAGCTCTCCCCCCAGAGGCTCCGCCAGCAGAGTTCGACCCTCACTCCTCAGTCTCTCCTCAAAGTCCTGAACCTCAGTTGGTTTGTAGGCTCGACCCTTACCGAACTTGAGCCTGTTCTTCTTAGAGACAACTTTCACCCCCCTCAGGCGGAGCTCATACTTTGTGCAGTTCCCAATGCGGGTAGTCGACAAGTCCTTTGAATCCTTTACCCCAGACAAGCTTCCATCCTCCCCTTGCCTCGATGGGCATCTCATCCCAACAACGCTGGATAACAATACCCAGGGTTTCGAACCTGTCTACATCGACCCAGTCAATTGGATAGGGAACAACATCGACTGCCATGCTGGGCCATGAGTTGTGCTTGCTCTGTCCCCACTTGGCCTTGCTTCTCCCCTCAGCAAATGCTTTCTCCTGCTGCTCCCTGTCCCTGAAACCACAGAGGACCGTGAAGTCAGTCTCCTTGATTGCACGGTTCATCAGGTCCTGCAGCAAGTAATGGCAAGTTCCAAGCTCTTTGCTGCTACGCTTGCCGAATGTCGGCATTACTTCACCGCGGTAGCGATGTGAACAACGATGTCAGACAACTGCTCAAGGAGGTCTTCAGCTTCCTCCTTGGAGATGCCACCCTTCGCTGATTTTATGAGAGCACCAATCAGCATTGCAACCTTGGCCCAAGGTACCTTGACGAGTATCTTATTGGTATTCATTCGTGTGACTCCTGTGACTTATGAGACACTAGCTTATCGTGGATAAGTGTAACCTCAACTTCGACCTTATCCAATCTCTGAGTGATTCCGGTGATGGTCTGTGTAAATGTCTCCCGGTCCTTCTCATGTGCATCGACAGTCTTCTCAAGCGCAGTGACAAGCTTGCCGAGCTTCTCGTTGTGACCATCAAAGTAATTCTGGAGGACAGGTAGCATCCTGTTGGCTAACCACCAGAGGATACCGACCGAGAGGACAAGGGCACCGAGTGGACCGGTGACAAGGACTACGAACTGTTCCATCAGACCTCCTCCTCCCAAATGTGTGGTAGTGTCCAATCCTCAGCAGCCGCCTGCGGCTCAAGGACCGGTGGTATCCCCGAGAAGTAACCACAGACGTCCTTGTGCCGACTCAGCCACCAGGCAATCTGCCCTTCCGATGCATCAACCTCGAATACAATCCACTTCTGAATCATGTGAGCACCAGGACCACTGATGCACCGGTAGTGCCCGCCGAGGCGGCGGTCGTTGCACCGATAGAAGTTCCAGCGGTCCCACCATTAGCCGTCACTGTTCCGTAGGAATCGGACTTCGTGATGAGGCAGACACATCCACCACCACCACCACCGCCACCCGCAGCAGTTCCATCTCCCGTTGCCGATGCGTTTCCACCTCCGCCACCGTTGGCTGAAATCCGACCGGCATTGCTGACAGTGGCTGCTGCCACCCAGCATATCCCACCGCCGCCGCCTCCACCACCCGATGCGGCGGTTCCTGTTCCAGGATTGCAGCCACCGCTGCCACCGCCACCGCCACCAGCAAAGCCACCGCCGCTGAAGCGGCCCCCAAACAAGAGGGCTTGTGATTGCCAGAACTGGGACGGGGAGGGCTGGGTCGCGCCGCCGCCGGTGCCACCAATCTGCACGGCAAGACTCCCACCGGCGCCACCTGTTGGAGCAGCACCGCTATTGTTCAGAGATGAGTTACCACCGCTTCCGGCGCCGTTGCTTCCGTTACCCTGGGTGGTGCGACCGCCGTTACCGGCGCCTGCAGCTGCAATGAGAAAGCCGCGTGAGCTGAGGATGGCACCAGCTGTTACGCCTGAAGCATCGTTACCGTCATCATCGATGGACCCACCTGAGGCGATGGACAGTGTTCCCTTCACAAAGATGCGGAAGCCTGCTGGCTTCAGGCGCCCAGTCGCTGTGATGGTGAGGTTGTTGTAGTGCATCTCACGTGTGAGTGTGGTGACGTTGCTGATGGTGACGTCGCCATCGAAGCCGGCACCAAAGTATCCGGTAGCAAAGGATGTCGACAAGGGGCTACCGCCTCCGAATGAGTTACCAGACGCGAATACGTCTACACCATTTGAAGACATGTCTTATTCCTCCCACGTCACTTCTACAACTTTGACATTGCACGTCCCGGCATTTGTCCTGAAGTGCACGTAGAAGTTAGAAGCGCTTGATTTGTAATCGACATCAATCTTCGCAACACAACCGCCTGTCGTGGCCGTTGTAATGCCAGTGCTAATCGTTGCAGTTGTGTCAGGCACGATGATGTCGTTACCTGCCGCGTCAGCTGTCGCACGAAATGTTAGAGATGTGGCAAGAACGATTGTATCCACCTGAATGTAGATAGCGCTGAGGCGAGCACGGACAGGGGAGGCTGCGGTTTTTGAACCATCACTCCCATCCCAAAGCGGTGCATTTTGGCGTTGTGACCCTGCTACGTACGAGCTCGTTGTTGCAATTGTGAGGCCTGCTTGCCTCGAACTATGTATGAACTTTCCAGTTGCGGCCATCTTCTTCTCCTCCTACGGATGGTTATTTTTTCTTCTTGACTTCTTTCTTACCTTTGATGATTGCACGGTCGACTTTTGCGGCTGGACCGCCGGTAAAGGCGCTTCTGACTCGGGCTGCTGCCCATGCGTGAGATGATACACCGGGCCGACTTCCGGACGATGCATATGCAGCAAGGCCTTTCGCATACACCTTTCTGACCTTAGCCGGAGTAGTCTTGTATTTCTTGGCCATTGCTGCATAGTTAACGCGCTTTTTTGCTTTTGCCACGTTTCGCCTCCTTCTTCTCCATCTCTTCACGCATCTTGAAAGCAGCCTGCTTTCGTCCGCTCTTGTACAGCGCCGAGGCACGTGCTAATTGCTTGGCTCGTGCTGAACCAGGCGGCGCCTTGTACTGCGGGGGGAGCGGCTTCTTCTTCATTTCTTGCCTCGCTTCTTCTTGCTAATCTCGACGGCAGCCATTTGCTTCATGGCTCCTTTCTTTGACTTGGGCTTCTTGCTGAGAGGACGTCCCATCTTGCTGGCAGCCTTGTAGCCGCCCTTCACTTTCTTAATCATGCGTCTCCCCTTGATAGGTTGTGTTGTGGACTCAATGTCTGGCGTTATTGCTGGCATCGACGGCTCCTATTATCTACGGCTCTTTTTCCCAACGCACTTCCACTTCTTCCGGCTCAGGTTGTTGGGAGAGTTGGGGTCATTTGGATTCTTGGCACGCTTCTTGATGCCATAGCTCCTGGCACAGTAGCTGTCACCCTTCGGTGTGCCTGGACGGATACGTGGTCCGCCATCCTTGGCGCGACCTGCCTGACCGTAGCTCACCTTTCGTGTTCGCCCTGTCTTCGGGTTCTTCACCACCTTGACGAACTTCTTTCCTTGTGCCGGCTTTGCCATCACTTCACCCGCATCGGTGGTGCTTGAATCCACTCTATTCTCTTAGGTACTATCTTTTTCATGTTATTCTTCTCCCATCTTTCTAATCTCAGCGTTTGCTGAAATGATTGAGCTCCTGACCGCCTCATGCGCTGTTGTTCCCTTCTGCAGGTTACCACCCGTGAAGTACTGAAGCATACCGAGGAACTGGCTCTCGAATCTCTTCGGGTCAGTGCCGGGAGGACCACCACTGGCAATGAAGCCCATCGCCTGGTAGTCATTGATAGCACGGTTTATTCCCATGTACGTGTAGATGAGGTCCATCGCAGCAGCACGCTTGCGTGATGCCTCATCGGCATACATGTATTGCTGACCGTAGAACGTTGGCTCACCCAGACGACGCTCATCTATTGGAACTGTGGTGATGTTATTCTTGGCCATCCATGCCGAGAAGTGCTCATCGCCCATCGCACGGTGGAATGCAACCTGGCGTGCTGGTACTACCTTGCCTAGGGCTCCTGTCTCACCGAGAGCACCAATGTCTGATAGGTATCCAAGGAATGGAGTGAATGACTTCTCAATGATTGCATTGGAGAACTTGCCAATAGCATCTGCTATCGGACCGACCTCGCCTTTTGTGGCACCAGATGCTATGCTGTAGAGTCCAAGCAGGAGCGATGTCTGGTCAATGAGTGGTCCTGCCCACGGATTCTCAGGTCCAACAAAGTAAGCAGGCAGCTCATCATAGTTCCCAATAGCTACGCTGAACATGCGCTTCTTCATACTATCATCTGCATACTGCCACTCACCGAATCCCCTGTGCAACTCTCTTTGCGCCCTTATCTGCTTGGCAATTGCACTCATTGCTGCAGGCCTGAAAAGAGAGCCAAACAACTCTCCATTACTGATTGCAAACCAGCTGAAGAATGTCATGTATCTAGCTGCTTGCTGTCTTAAGGATGCTGGAATTCTACCGTAGTCAAGCACTGCATTCTTAGCAAGGCGTCTTGCATTCTCGACAGATTCACCACTCTTCAGTGCAGCAAGGAATGCATTCTGTCTCCAGGCAGTATCAACTGATGAAGCAACTTTAACATACTGACCTGGTCCTGAAAGGTTTAGATAACGAGATACTTTATCTTTTCCAACATCAAGATTTTTGGCTGGTGTTCCACCGTGATTTAGACCCAATTCAATACGAACATCATCTCCAAACTTGTTACCAAATTGGAATGTCTCATTGGTCATGCCAAAGTAGTTTTCGTTCATGTAATCGTCGAGTTGCTTGTATGTGTATGGAATACCATTATCAGATACAAAAGCTATCTCATTAGCACGTGTTGCATCTCTTGCAGTAGACTGAATAAATCTAGAGTTTGCTTCTTGCCATGAGCGAATAGGAATAACTCTACTTAATTCGCCAAGTGTAGCACGAAGTGCAGAACCTGGAGCTGTTACAGCCATGATAAATGGTGCTGCGAAGTAGTTGACAGCATGAAATTTAATGTTTGGTAGAACAATACCAGATGTCATGCCAGGTGCAGCTGTTGTTCTAAATGTATCCATCGTCGACCTGACACCTAGCGACACTGTCTCCCAAGCACCACCTGTTGAACGATATAGTGCCTCAAGATTATTTGCTACATTTCCAGCACCTTTTGTTAGTTCATTAATGGGTCCAATAAGAGTTTCAGCAATGGCTTTTTGTGACCGTGACATTGGAACATACAGGTCGTTAGAGATGAAAGTAATAATATCATTCTCTGTTACAGGACGAATAACTCTGTTCTCATAGAGAAATCCTTTAAGTGCACGAACATGTTCAGAAACATCTTGCTGAAGACCTGCAACAACTCTTGACGTTATTGTTGGGTCACCAAGGGCAGTGATTGCATCCATCATTTGTCTTGTATTTGGTCCAAACTGAGGACCATAAACACCTGTTCGATAGGCAGGTGAAATCATATCAGATGTCATTTCTCTGTTTGCATTTCTAAGAGCAGTCTCAGCCAGTTCCTTTCGATTCAGGTCAATCTTCATGAAGTCATCAACGATACGTCTTGCTTCTTGGACTTTGCTAAGCAAAGGAGGTGCATCTGCAGCAATCTGCTCAGGACTCATCATCTGCAGTTTCTTGCCGATGAGGTCAATCTTCATGAAGTCATCAACGATACGTCTTGCTTCTTGGACTTCGCTAGGTAAAGGAGGTGCATCTGCAGCAAGTCTTATCTTTGAATCTGCATCATCAGGGACTGCGAAGTTCTTTTCAAGGGTGTCAAGTCTTTTATAGACAGCAGCCTTAACATTGGAAGTGTAAGTCTTTGTATCGAGAGCAAGTTCGGGATAGGCCTTATAAAAGTTCTCAGTAAAGATGACCTTTGCCTCTTGCTCAATTACGTGCTCAAACATGGCAGATACAAGGTCATCACGTGTCAGTGTGTCACTACGTGATGGAATCTTTGCACCTGAACTGAGGTATGTTGACCGACGACCTGCCTTGGCAAGCTCTGGAAAATCACGCCTAACACCTGCAACTGCTAAGAGAACTGCATGAGTTGCACTATCTCCATTCTCTACGGCATCTTTAACCGCAGCCTTAATAATTGCATCAACTTCAGGCTCAATAAGTTTAGAGATGCTATCACCAAAATACTTACGAGTCATTGACTCCGTAGCAGCAAGCTTGCCTTCCATTGGAAGTTCTGCCCATGGTTTAACATCTTGTAGAGGTCCTGTTACTCTTGATGCCTTGAGTGCTAGAGGATTATCAGCATCTGCTGCTATTCTAGCATTTAGATAAACGTTAAGACCGTCATCACCTTGTGCTCTAATTGCATCAATTAGAATGCCACGCGTCTTACCTGCAGCACCAGGAACAAGTATTCTTGGGTCAGCTCTCTCAAGCTTTGTGACAGTCAATGCATCAATCTCTGACTTTGTTGCAACCAAGAAGTCTCGCATCGGCGTAGGAATTCTTTGCTGAACAGCATTGTCAATCATGCGTGTTGCTGCAGACATATCGGTGCTTCTTGCAAACGCTTCTGAGACAAGCTTCCTATCGCTTGGAACAAGAGCGCGAAGCGTATCTCTAAGGTCTCTTGCAGCTTCAAGAACAACTGGTCGTCTACCTGCGGGAGTTGCAAGACGTTCGAGTCCACCACGTGAACGTGTAACAAGAAATCCCTCAGAGTCAATGGGCGGTCTAACAGCAACAGGTTCAGCAGCAACCTGCCCTGCCTTAATATCTCCACGTGTTAAAGACTTACCGTTATACTTTGCCCTGATAACATCTTCAACTGTTCTTGTAACATCATCAATTGTTGCATTGGTCGGTAGATTCTTAACAGCAGAGCTTACAGCTGTTTGAAAGTCTTTGCTTGCAACAACTTCCTTGCTAACAATCATGCGAGGAGTAACGAACATGTATTTCGATGTTGGTACTTTCTCAAGTGTTTCAGCTAGTGCGGCGCCCAAGACTGGGTCAATATCAGCATCATATGCCTTGACTGCTTGAACTGCCTTTGCGTAAGTATTGCGAACAATATCAGGTGTTGCTATGTCAATAACTTTTGTTTCTATTCCTTTTGCAATCGTACCAATCTCTTTGGCAATAGATGGGTCATCAGCTCTTAGTGCAGCAACAAGCTCGGCTTCAGTTAATCTTCCAGCAGTTACATTCTCTAAGAGGTCAGCAGCAATCTTTCTTGTTGCAGCACCAGATACTACATTGCCTTCAATAATATCAGCAATTCTGTTAGACACCCTTGCAGTATTTCCTGCCTGAATGAGTGCTCTAGTTGCAGCAATATCAGCAGAGTCATCAGCAATTCGAAGTGCAAGATTCACACGAGCATCAGTGACGTCTTTCCAGACTTTCCAAAAGCTAGGTCTATCCATCACACGACCCAGGTCTTGCGCTGTCTTTACCTGGTCAGCAATATATCGATTAAGTCGAATAGCCTCAGGTACATCCGCTACTTTTGATAGTGCACGGCCAGCAGTTTCTGAGGCGAAAAAAGTTCCAGCTGCACCGCCTATAGCCATTCCAAAAGGACCAGCAGGAACGCGTTGAGCGACGCTCAACGCACCGGAACCCAATCTTGCTGCACCACGACCAAGACCTGCTGCTGCTCCTACACTCTTGATTGCAGGTAGGACATCTGTTACATAGCCAACAGGAGTTCCAGGTAGGCCTAGCTCTGTTACAACTCCAAGTACTGTTGCAGCTGCAACAGGTGCACCTGCGTCGATATAATCGTCAATTGCTGAACGACCTGTTGCAACTTCATATGCAACGTCTTTTACAAAGCTACCAGTTTCAATTCTATTTCGGGCCTCAAAGCCCCTTTCATATGTTACTCCTGGCGCACGAACTCGGCGCGCACCGCCTGCTGCAGCAATCTCCTCTTCTTTCATGCGCTGAAGGTCATCATATGTCACATTTGGAGATGTGGCTGCAACAACTCCTGCAACAACAGGGTCAACAACATAATCACCAAGCGCTCTAACACCAATTCGTGTAGCACCGCCGACAAGGCGAAGAGCAGCAGCACCACGAGTCTCTACAAGCCTGCCCTGCTTCTCTTCTTGGGTAAGACCGCGGAGAGTGTCAGATGCAAACTGACCTATCTTCTCGCCTGGTGTCGTGAATCTGAGTTCTTCACGAAGCTCTTCACTAGCAGCGTAAAGCGGTGCATTGAGCTGTGCACGAATCTCCTGAAGCTGTGACATATCATAGTTGTTGGTTCCATAAATCTGGTCCGCAATTTGTGGAGCTCTAGCATCAATATCTAGGCGCTCCTTCGAGAGAACCTGCTCATATGTCTC
>Ga0194131_10010666_pt1 | contig 11177 bp, 10 predicted proteins | sample TA2KigO120mmetaG_FD_148631 | JGI IMG/M metagenome (GOLD analysis project Ga0194131, IMG submission 148631) | Freshwater microbial communities from Lake Tanganyika, Tanzania - TA2015053 Kigoma Offshore 120m | ecosystem: Environmental > Aquatic > Freshwater > Lake | place: Tanzania: Lake... | reverse complement strand
TAGCTAGGCGCGTTCCGTTGCGGCCGTTGCGGTGCATCCCGAAATTGTCGGCGCCATCGCAACCATAGCGGCGGGCAGGATGCCCGCCGCTACCGGCAACTTAGGGATGCACTGGTTCCGTTGTAGCGCAGCGCAACCACAACCAAAACGGCAGGGTGAGGCTGCCGACGTGAAGAAATGAGCGGTCATTGGATCGCAAATGTCCCCAAACGTCCGGGATCTCGGGAAGTTCAAGCTTGTTTCAAGGATGTCGTGAGCTATCCTGCGCAAGCGCCGTTGCTTGATGAGTAGCAACAGCGCAAATCAAAGAATGAAAGCCTATCTCTATTGCTCACTTCTGGCCTCTCTCGCCATCGCCGTGGAATCTTCCGCCCAGGAATGGACCCGCTTTCGCGGACCCAACGGAACCGGAATTAGCGAGGCCAAGACCATTCCAACCAAATGGACTGAGAAGGACATTAATTGGAAGGTCGCCCTTCCCGGAGAAGGCCATTCCTCTTCTGTCCTTTGGGGCAACAAGATTTTCCTGACCAGCGCCGACGAAAACGCCGGAAAGATTTTTGTTTTTTGTGTCAACGCCGAGGGCGGTGCGACTCTTTGGAAAAAGGAGTTCGCATTCACGCCCTTCAAGAAACACAAGTTCAACAGCTTTGCCTCATCGACACCGGCCGTCGATGCGCACCGTGTCTACGTCACCTGGTCCACACCGGACCGCAACACCATCATGGCGTTTGATCACGCGGGAAATGCGCTGTGGGATCGCAACCTCGGAGCTTACAAAGGCCAGCATGGGACCGGCACATCGCCGATTGTCTATAATGACAAAGTCATCCTCGCGAACGATCAGGAAGGAGAAAGCTTTTTGATCGCCCTCGATGCTAAGACTGGTGAGGTTAAATGGAAAACGCCTCGAAAGAGCACGAACGCGTGCCATGCGACACCGAGTCTTCACGAAGTCAAAGGGCAGAAACCGTCGCTCCTGTTCAACAGCCATGCCCACGGCATCTCAGCGATTGACCCCGACAATGGAACGTTGGTTTGGGAGTATCCGACGGCTTTCGACAAACGGACGGTTGCCTCGCCAATCGTCGCTTCCGGTTTGATTATTGGTTCGTGTGGGCAAGGCGGCGGCACGGCCGATTATCTGGTGGCGGTGCGTCCGGGCGATCCTGTTGCGGGAAAACAAGCGCAACTCGCTTGGGAATTACGGCGGTCAGCTCCCTATGTCCCCTGCCCGCTGGCGTATGAAGACCTTTTATTCTTGTTCGACGATGCCGGGATTGTGACCTGCGTCCACGCTCCAACCGGAGCCATCCGCTGGCAGGAACGGGCCGGAGGCGATTTTTTTGGCTCACCGGTATGCGTGGACGGGCGCCTGTTCTGCGCCAATGCCGCGGGCGACGTCGTCGTGATTGCTGCATCCGACAAGTATCAGGAACTCGCGAGGAATCCGCTTCGCGAAACGTGTCACACGACGCCGGCTGTGGCTGGAGGCCGTATGTACATTCGCACCATGGGTCACTTGTTCAGCATCGGCGGCAAGGCCAAGGAAGTGGCCAAAAACTGACCTCCTCACGCATTGCGCCCATGAAACTTGGCAGGACAGCGCGTCCCGCCTGTCCTGCTCTTGGTGTCGGCAAATGCTTGGCAAATGCTGGACAGGCGAGACGCCTGTCCTACGATTGGGTTCATGGAGAGATTTCTCCGAAACGCGATTTCGTGCATTGAACCCATGAACCTGACGTTGCGGCATGCAGTCCCGGCTTTAGCCGGAGCGATTGCAATCCGCAACAACTGTTTCGCTACCAGCAAATGCTGCCGCCTAAAGGCGGGACTACAGACCGGGAGGTTCATGGGCAGGGCAGGCGTTCGCGACTGCTGACCGCGCTGTTGTCAGGAGGATTGACCTAAAGTGATCGTGGTGTTCTCGTAAATGCCGGGGGTCAGCGGTCGAGCACCTTTCGTCGAGTTGACCAATTCAACTTTCCCTTTGAAGGTCACGCCGCCTGGAAACGCGATTGGCCCACGCACTCGCAACTCTTGACAGTGCTTCAACGAAGGCACGCTCAACAACCGGGAGTCTAACTGCTCGACCAGCTTGTAATAGTCGGGGTCCAGTTCGATCACCGGCGGCTGGCCGTCAAATTCCGGCGCCAAGACCAAGCGCCAATCGGACGTCACTTGGTAGGCGTCGGACCGAATGGCAAGCAGATCGGACGTCGTTTTCACAGGCGCGAAACGTCGGCGCGGAACTTTGATTGCTCCTGCATTATCGAAACATTCGATTGCAGCGCCCATGGCTGTTTCCAGCTGAAAGACCGGCGTCGATTGCTTGTCGCGTGGATCCACCGTTTTGGAGTTTTTGATGAGCGGCAACGGCACCGCGCCGCCGTTCTTCGCAAGCGTCTCCTTCAGCCGATCCAGTCGCACCCAAATATTGTTCGTGTTAAAGAACCGATGACGCCCAATATTCTGGAATTTCTCGAGGTCTGCTTCCGGGCATTGAGCGGATTCTCGCAACAAAAAACCGCCATCCAGCCCGCGCGCTAAATGCCCGCCCTTCTTGTCGGCAGCCGTGCGCTCGGCGACTTCCATCAAAAATGATTGATTGGATTCCGCGAAGTAATTCAGCAAGCCGAGGTCTAAACTGGCGCCCAAGTTGTCGGCGTTTGAAACAAAGAGATACCGAACGCCTTCGGCGAGCAGCCGGTCCAGCCATCCCGAGCCAAGTAATGAGGGATAAAGATCGCCATGTCCGGGCGGGCACCATTCCAATTGCGGTTGAGCGGGCCGCTCGACTGGGCGCAACGTATTCGCGTCCACTTTGGGAACCTGGCCTTGCATCAATTCGAGTTCCTCTAGGCGACCGAGTTCCGGATAACGCTTCAAGTAAGCAAGTGTTTCGCGCGACGTGCTAAAGCTGTTCATTAACAAGAACCGCAGGTCTTGCTTATGTCCGCGCCGAGCGTGCAGAACTTGCCGCGCGATGAAATCGAGGAAGGTCAGGTTATCTTTGATTGGCAGCAATGATTTCGGACCTTCGAGACCCATCCCAGTTCCCAGACCGCCGTTCAATTTCACAATGACGGTTTGTGCTAGCAACGATTCATCGGCCCGCGCCGGCACTTCTTCCAAACTGGGCAACTGCGAAACTGGTTGGATACTCTCCTCTGGAATCAAACCGTTCTGGCCGGCGACGAGATTGTTGTAACTATGTCGGAAGGCGTGAATCGCGGCATCCTTGATTCCCGCTCCCTTCATCTTGCTGGCGAACTCCGCAAAATGGTCGCTTCGGCTCATTGAACAGCATCCTTACGGTTTACTCGGTTGAACTCCCGCTATTGCCTTGACTCCAGTCCTGTCGGCACGAAACAACTCCCTGCAGGTCATGGCTGGCAACGTCGCCATTAGCTTTAGGAATGCGCGCCGATTAAGATTGGACGCCAACTCATTCATTTCCTGATTCTTGCCATGCCGCCTGAGCTTGCGCTCAAGGTGAAGGAGACGATACCGGGCTGCAATGCGATGGAACCTGTCACCAGTAGCGTTAAAAGCAAGCCACACCGGAGTTTCGCGGACATTTATGTCCAAAGCCTGCTATGAATCAAGGCCGAAACTGCCTTCGGTGCATCCCGAGCATCCCGAGGTTGTCGGCACATCGTAGCGGCTGGCATCCTGCCCGGCGGCTTGCGCGCACGCACTAAATCAAAGCAACCGACCTATCGCAGCGCGGATGCCCACATCCGCGACATACCTGATCGCAAGTAAATTGCGCGGATGAGGGCATCCGCGCTCCGATTACGGCGCCGGAGGCTGTCCCGGCTGTCCCAATCTGACTTGTCTCGATTTAAAACGCAGCCTAGCCTCCTCGTTTCAGGCGTTGCTCCGGGCGGCAAGATGCACGCCTACTACGGCAGGCAGGATGCCCGTCGCTACCGACAATTTCGGGATGCATTGAACTGTTCTGAGCCGGAGACATTTTAGAAGAATTTGCTAAAGCGAAGAATTTGCGTAACTGGCATGCTGCCGATGATGTCCTTAATTCTTTCTCGATGGCCCCGAGCTGGCGCGGGATGCCGCGCTGCATTCACGCTGATCGAATTGCTCGTGGTGATCGCGATCATTGCGATTCTCGCTTCGATGCTGTTGCCCGCGTTGAGCCGCGCTCGTGAATCAGCGCGGAAGACGAAGTGCGCAAATAACGAACGACAATTGGCGCTCGCGGTCGCGCTTTACGCCCAAGACTACAATGATTCGTTTCCAAACCTGTGGGACGGCTCCGTCGGCGGAGGCAAGGATTCCGGCACGAACGGCTGGATCTTTTTCATGAACTTTGGAAGGCCGACCCGCTTTGACTCCTCGCGGGGAACGTTGTTCGGCTACCTGGCGACAACAAACGTTTTCGAGTGTCCTTCCGATCGGGCACGATCCGGCGGTAGTTACGCAATGAACGCCCTTTTGAGTCAATCGACTGAGACCGCCGGTTTTCATGCAGGCATTTCCAGCGCGGCGATTACCGCCCCATCCGCTGTTTTTCTTTTTCTCGAAGAAGCGGCGCCCGGCGCGGCTGACTCGACCAACGATGGTTATTTCGACCCACGCAACGACCGCTCCAGTGGGCGGCATGGCGGTGGTGCAAACTTTGCATTCTGCGATGGACACGTCGCCTGGCTAAGGACGAACACGGTGAAGTATCCTAATCCCGAGGCAAGCGCTCGTTTTGAACGATAGAAGCGCAGCGTTCACGCTGCAGAGGCATCTGGCCAGCGAGCAGGACCGGACCTTCCTGAGAGTTTGATCATTTCAGCTCTCTGCAGCGTAAACACGCGTAAACACTGCGGTCCGAAATGGAATCCCTCCCGGTGAGCGTTGACTTTTGTGACCGACCCTCCTTCGCTTTCATCGAAATCCAAAGGCCTGCATGAGAAAACAGATACTTCTCAGTCTGATTACCTTCACAAGTCTCCTCGACGGCCAATGCCAAACCAAGCTGGACAAAGCGTTCCAGCTCTTGCGCGGCGCCGTGGACACGGGTGAGGTCCCTGGGTACCTCGCATTGGTCGCTCGGCGGAACGAGGTGCTCGGTCACGAAGCGCGCGGTTTGTGCGACATTGAGAACAACATTCTTTTCACGACGAACACGCTCTGATGGATCGCTTCCATTACCAAACCAGTGACCGCGGCGGCGGCCATGACATTAGCCGATGCCGGCAAGCTTGGACTCGACGATCCAGTGGAGAAGTGCCTGCCGGAGTTCCGCGACCAGAAGGACACGAACGGCACACATCACGTCTTCACCATTCGACATTTGATGTCGCACACGTCCGGTTTGGTTTCGAATCCACCGACACGCCGCTCGGCCTGGCCAATTGGCGGTCCATTGGATGATTTTTGGTTGGAGCAAGAGTTGCCCGGCATCATTCAAACGATTGCGCGGAGCCAATTGCGTTTTAAGCCGGGCAGCAAGTTTGAATATTCGAATTCCGCCTTCTTCATTTTGGGCCGCGTGATCGAAGTGATTTCCGGCAAATCGTACTCAGCCTATGTGAAGGAGAAGATTCTTGACCCGCTCGGAATGAACGATACCAACTACGCACCGCCAGCCGCCGATGCCAGACGGATCGCCGTTATCTATGGCAAACGCGAAGGCAAGCGTGAAACGATTTTTAGATTCAACCCGGCTGTTAGGATCAGCAATGCCGCGCCCGACGGCGGCTTGTTCTCCTATCCGCGCGCTTTTCAAGTCCGTTCGGAATTGCCATGGATAGCAAGGCGAATCTGTACGTCGCCGATTCCGGAAATAATGCCATCCGCAAGGGATCGCCTGTTGTCATCAGTCAAGCGGCTTTCCAGCACACCTGCGGTGGTTGGCCAGACGTACTCCCTCAAGATACCGATGTCCTCGGGGCACACGTTCTATCGGCTCCGCGGCAGGTAGAAAGAAGGAAATCGATCTATTTCGAGACGGCATCCGCGTTCATTCCTTCGGCCAGCGCTTTGGCTGCGGCACGAATCACCGCCTCGGAAGTGATGGTGGCTCCGCTGATGGCATCCACGCCGTTGACGGTTTGTCGCGCGAGAATCCGTCGGATCGTTTCCTCGACGGCGTGGAAGTACTGCCGATCGGGATTGTGTGTAACTTCAAGCGATTCGGTGCGGCCACCTTTGACAATGGCTTCGACTTCAAGATTTCCCGAATAACCCAAGCTTTTCCCGGGATATTTGCCATCGGCAATTCGACTCACGTCGAGTGCATCGAACAACCGAATCACCTCCAAAGTCGCGCGCGCCCGATCGTGGTCTCTCTTGATCTGCTCGACTTGAGTTGTGTTCCCAGTGGCCGGAACCTCCTGGGCCCTCTGATAGAACTCGGCGGCTTTGGTGAAATTTCGAGCGGCCCGACAAACATCGCCGGCGAGTAAATACGTTTGGCTTGGCAAGAAACCGCGTTTGAGGCCTTCGTCGCAAAGTGCTAGCGCTTTCTCCGTTTCCTTCAAGTCTCCCCACACTTTGACGACGGCTGGCGTCAAGGGCAGCCGCGTCAGCAAATCCACCGCCATCGAGCGGGTGCCCAAGCGCCAGTAACATTCAGCCAGTTGGGCGGGGCTGGTCGATTCCGCAAACTTGGCGTTTTGGTCCACTTTGGCCTGACGCCACCAAAACGCGGCGCGGGCATAATCTCGAAAATATTCGAAATACATTCGGCCCAATTCGTTCATCGCTCGAACGCGCGTCCCTTCGTGTTGCTGGTTCACCGCGAGCAGATGATGCATCAGCCGAACGCCACTTTGATAACGTTTCGGATTCGAACTGATAATGTCCCAAATGTAATGGTCGACGTTGCGCGTGTAATTCCAGATGACGGGCGCAGGGTCGGGCCAGGAAAGATCGAGAGTTTGAGGATAATCGAGTGGGGCTGCTTCAAACCACGTCGGCGGCGTTCGGCCAGCCTGTTCGATCAGAGCTTCAACATCGGCCGGCGCGCGCTGCACGAGTTCAGATCCGCTGACCGGCTCCGTGGAGGGCGGTTTCGATGAATCGATGCCGCCCGTGTTAATTACCCGGCGCTGTCCGTTCTCTGTCACGGCCCGCACGCGACTAAGTGGAAAACTGCGCGTCAGTTGGCGGCCGTCGGCTGTCACCTGAATTTTGACCGATTGTTCCGTGCGTTCGAGAATCTTTCCCTGGATGCGAGTGCCACTGAGAAGCTCGACTTCATCCTGCCCCCAGACTGCCGGCAGCAGGACAATCAGCCCCCAAGTCCAAAATGAACGTCGCACCAAACGCATTGGGACTGCTTTATAGTGTCCTGAGGAAGGTTTTCAACGATGAATCGACGTTGAACCAAGAGCGATCCTCACTACGGCTTCTCATCTATTAACAACATTTCGATGCGGCTGCGGAAGCCTGCCCGCTGAGCAACGCCGATCACGCCATTGACAGAATGGAAGGTGTCAGACAGTTTGTCAGGCATGAAAGTTACGTCACGGGAATTTCAGCGAGATTTCACTCGCATTCGCGAAGCCGCCGCCGCGGGAGAACTTGTCTATGTAACCTCTGGAAACCAGGAATTCCTTTTCCAACGTGTCCAGCCGAAGACTTGGCAAGGCGCGCTGAGGGGCAAAGCCAAGATCGTTGGTGATCTCTACAGCACGGGTCTGGATTGGGAGTCAGTCAAGTGACGCATTTGCTGGACACACATGCCTGGATTCAACGCGCCTGCGGCGAACCGCTGCCGCCCTTGGTTGAACGCACGATGTCCGCCCAGGCAGATTCGCTGGCGCTGGCCGACATTTCGTTATGGGAAGCGGCCAAGCTTGTCGAGTTAGGGCGGCTGCAGCTCTCCGTGCCACTGACGGAGTTCTTTCGGCTGGCGATCACTGCAGAGTTGATCGTGTTGCCCGTCACAGCCGCTATCGCCGAACGCGTGACTTCGTTGGAGCGCTCAGGGTTCCACAAAGACCCGGCCGATCAACTCATTGTCGCGACGGCGTTGGTGCACGGACTGCGTCTCATCAGCAATGATACGCGCATTCATCAGTGGCGAGGCGTGCCTACACTCTGGCGAATGAGCCGAGGATAATCAGCTTTCGTCGGAGTATCATTGACGATCGTCGACGTGACCTTGCCCTCCCTTGCCCTAAACCGTGCCACCGTGCCAACCGATTCTTGACACGGAATTGCTCGCCAGTAGAGTGGCGCGGAATTAACTGCGAGTTCAGGCTAATATGCTCGTCTCTCCCAACGCCGAGGCTGACAATTCCAAGGTTGCATTTGCTTTGGCCGCACTTCTCGTGGTTATTGCGATTATCGCAGTGCTGGCTGGTCTCCTATTGCCGGCCGTCGCCAAAGCCAAAGCCAAGGCCCATGGCATCCAATGTCTCAACAACGGACGCAACTTGACGTTGGCCTGGCTGATGTATGCCGACGATCACGATGGCCGTCTGAGCCCGAACCGAAGCAATGAGGTTGGAGGAACTTGGGTCGTTGATTTGGAGAATCGGCGAGAGTCGGCCCAGATCATTTCCTTTCCGGCCAATTACCACAATGGGGCCGCCAGCGTTAATTTTGCGGACGGCCATTCTGAAGCGCACAAATGGTTGGATGAACATACGAAATGCCCGAACTTGCACTGCGGCTGCCTCTCGGAGTACGCGAGCAAAGGGCTTTTTAAGCCAACGCCTCATAACCCCGATCTGGCATGGTTGCCGGAGCGGACATCCAGCCGTGTTCGATAAGATTTTGAAGGCGCCCGCAGAATTTGCCCGCGCGCAGCGATACCTTTGAGCAAAGTTGATGGAATGGCTTCTCTTTTCCGTGCTCGTCACAGCTGGATTCGTCCCGCTGCTTCGTAAGCTTCGCTCCTTTCAGTCCTGGACCTGGGCGGTCGTCTTCGCCACGGTGCTGCTGGCGTTTGCCGGAGCGAAAACCTGGCAGAGTCGTAGCATGCAAAAAACGCAGGCCCAGGAACAACTGCTCAAGGTGCTCCCCAGCGAAGGCGGACCCACCGGTTACATTTCATCCGACAAATGCCAGTCATGTCACCCTGACCAATACAACAGTTGGTACAAGTCGTTCCATCGAACGATGACGCAGGTGGCAGCTCCCGGAGCTGTCCAAGGCAACTTTGAGGGGGTCTCTCTGGAATTGAATGGAGAGAAATTTCGATTGGAACGGCGCGGCGACGAATATTGGGCTGAAATGGTCGATCCCGATTGGCATCACGATTGGACGCGGGCGCACCGTGATTTTCTGACTGGCGCCTCCCAAGCTCCGCCTCCTGTGGCGCCGAATCCACCGCGCACGTGGAAGCGGGTTGGCATGATGACGGGCTCGCATCATTTTCAGGCCTACTGGGTCCCAAGCGAGAAATACGGCAACGTGCAATTCGCGTTTCCCTTTGCCTGGTTGATCGAGGATCAGCGGTGGGTTCCTCGCAAAGACACTTTCATTCGTGACCCGAACGCGGCGTCGATGGTCCAGATTTGGAATTTGAACTGCATCATGTGTCACGTGACGGCTGGCCAACCACGCAAGAATGTACATGATGGCCGTTTTGCGAGCCGTGTGGCCGAGATGGGGATTTCGTGCGAATCATGTCACGGCCCGGCCGAACAGCATGTTCGCGAAAATCTTGATCCGCGCCGCCGCTACGCCATTCATCGCACCGATAAGCCCGACTCCACCATCATCAACCCAGCGCGCCAATCTGCCAGAACCTCCTCGCATATCTGCGGGCAATGTCACGGCATGAAATGGACGCTCGATCACCAAACTTGGCTGACCGATGGATTCAGTTACCGGCCCGGTGACGACCTGATGAAGACGGCGCCGCTAATCCGTCCAACGCAGTTTGATTCACAGACATGGTTGCCGGATCAGATGAAGCAGGATCGCGAATTCTTGAACACGATCTTTTGGCCGGACGGCGTGATCCGAGTCACGGGACGCGAATATAATGGCATTATCGAAGCGGCCTGTCATACCAAAGGCGAGCTTTCGTGCCTCTCCTGTCACTCGATGCACAAGAGTCATCCCAACGATCAGTTGGCCGCCAGGATGGATGGCAATCAGGCGTGCTTGCAATGCCACGGCTCATTTAAGAACAGAATTGAACAACACACGCACCACCGCGCGGATTCGAGCGGAAGCCAATGTTACAACTGCCACATGCCGCATAACACTTACGGCTTGCTCAAAGCCGTCCGCAGTCATCACATCGAGAATCCCAACGTGAAAAGCAGTCTGGATGCTGGGCGGCCCAACGCGTGCAACTTGTGTCATCTCGATCAAACATTGGAATGGACTGGCCAATACCTTTCCGAGTGGTATGGCCAGCCGGCGCCAAAGTTGACGGCCGATCAACAGTCAGTCTCAGCAGCGTTGCTGTGGCTCCTGCGCGGAGATGCCGCGCAACGCGCGTTACTTGCATGGAACATGGGCTGGCAACCCGCTCAAGAAGCTTCAGGACAAGAATGGCTGGCGCCATTTCTGACCCAACTACTCGACGATCCGTATTCCGCCGTCCGTTATATGGGCTACCGTTCGTTGCGCAATCTTCCGGGTTATTCTGGCTTCAAGTACGATTACGTTGGATCACCCGGAGACCGAGCGATTGCCTTGACGGAAGCCCGCCAGATTTGGCGGCAAACCCCTGTCGCCATCCCTGAGGAAAAATGTTCGCGGGTTCTTATGGACAAAACCGGAAGGCCGGAGCAAGAGACAATTGACCGACTCATCAAGCAGCGAGATAATCGGCCGGTAGAGTTGATTGAATGAATGACTCCCCCCATGAACCGATCGTAGGACAGGCGTCTCGCCTGTCCAGCATCTGCATACACCAACACCAGGACAGGCGAGACGCCCTGTCCTGCCGAGTTCATGTGTCCAATACTCTTAAATGGAAATGAAGGCACGTAAACGTCCGCGCTCAGCCAAGCTCAGTTTGGCGGTTTGCCTTTTCGGTTTTGCCGTGGCTGCTGGCTTGCTTGTGCGCAAAAGTTCGGAGCCAAAGAATCCGTCGGGTCAATATCTCCCCCGCCCTAAGGGGACATTGACCTTCAACAAGGACATTGCCCCAATCATTTTTAAGCAATGTTCGGGCTGCCATCGGCCCGGCCAATCAGCTCCCTTTAGCCTGTTAACTTACGCTGATGCCAAAAAGCGCTCCCAAGAAA
>Ga0194131_10010665_pt1 | contig 11178 bp, 12 predicted proteins | sample TA2KigO120mmetaG_FD_148631 | JGI IMG/M metagenome (GOLD analysis project Ga0194131, IMG submission 148631) | Freshwater microbial communities from Lake Tanganyika, Tanzania - TA2015053 Kigoma Offshore 120m | ecosystem: Environmental > Aquatic > Freshwater > Lake | place: Tanzania: Lake... | reverse complement strand
CAAGAGCCTGGTGGATCCGCTACGCTACCAGCCCGCCGCCACACCTGCCGGCAATGCCGACGAGTTGGCACATGTCCGGTTGCGCTACAAGTTACCAAGCAACGAGCACAGCGAACTGATGTCACGCAGTGTCCGGACCAATCAGGTCATGGCATCATTCGACGCTGCTAGCGAGCCCTTGCGCTTCGCCGCCGCGGTGGCCGCGTTTGGCCAGCAGTTGCAAGGTGGTCACCACCTGGGAAGCGCGTCTGGTTTCGGCTACGACGACATCGTCGGATGGGCACGTAACGCCATCGGCAATGATCCCTACGGCTACCGCGCGGAGTTCACGGAGTTGGTGAACATCGCGCACAACCTGTCCCAGATTGCGCCGCAGGCCCGGAACCAGGACGAATGATGCTCAACCGCGCTTGAGCTTGCCGGCGAAGTACTTGCGAACCTTCTCCACCTTGGGTGCGACAACATACTGGCAGTAGGGTTGACCTGAATTCCTGGCGAAGTAGTCCTGGTGGTAGGCTTCCGCCACGTAGAAGGTCTCGGCTTCGGCGACCTCGGTGACGATAGGGTCGTCGAAGGCTGGACCAAGCGCGCTGATCTTGTCCAGCGCCGCTTGCCGCTGGCGGGAGTCGTGATAGAAGATCGCGGACCGGTACTGGGTTCCAATGTCGTTCCCTTGCCGGTTCAAGGTGGTGGGATCGTGCACCGCAAAAAAAACGTCCAAGAGGTCACCAAAGGGGAGGACTGCCGGATCGTAGGTGACCCGGACAACCTCAGCGTGGCCGGTATCTCCTTGACAGACCTCCTGGTAGGTCGGATTCACAACCGCGCCGCCCATGTAGCCGGACTCCACTTTCTCGACACCAGCAAGCCGCAGCAGGGCCGCTTCCACACACCAAAAGCACCCACCTGCGAGGGTAGTCTGGTCAAGTCCAGCCACAACCATCTGCCGCCTCCAATAGCTTAACTTGCTACAAGTTTATACGCAGCACGCCAACTTCGACAAAGGGGCCGCCGGGTTGATTCTGCTGGGCCTGTTCTCTTGCGCAAGAATTGGCGGAAAGCTTAGGCTTCAGGACTGACCACCTACCTTGCCGCCACGTGGCTCGCTTTTACTCCGCCATTTACAACATGAAAGCGGCCCGGCAGGTGGAGGCGGTGGAACTGATGGTGGCGAGCAACACCATCACCGTGGCCCATGCCGATGCCTTGCTCAAGGCCACGCCCCCAGAGCAGCGCACCGACTTCAAACCCACCGAGCGCGACAAGCAACTGGCCCCATCGAGCAGATCGTCAAACTGGAAAAGGAAATGAGCCAGGTCCAGACCCAGTACAAGGACGCCGAAGAAAACTACGGCTCCGACCTGCTCAATCTGGTGGTGGCCAAGGGCTACTTGACCAAGCTGCTCGGCAACGATGCCATCAAAAGCTACATCACTCGGCATGAACCCGAAATCCTCGAGCATTTCGAACTGGTGGTGAACACCGTGAGCATGGAAGAGGCGGTACAGCAGCAACTCGAGGCCGATGGCGAATTCGAAGAGGACCCCGACAGCAACGACCAACCAGCTGCAGAAACCACGCCTCCCGATTCCGAAAATGACACCGAAACCCAAGACCAAGAAGGTAAATCCGCCACCTAATAGAAAGGCCAGTTGAAATGACCGATCGAAATGTCATTGCCACGCTGCAATACCGAGAGGTAAGATGTTGACAATAAAGATACCCTTCGGAGGTGGCGATGCACTGGTATCTCGTTCATACCAAGCCCAGGCAGGAAAAGTGCGCCCTCGACAACCTCTACCGGCAGGGGTATCAGTGCTACCTACCGACGATTCCTGCTGAGAAGCTCCGCCAAGGGCTGCTAACCGTTGCAGACGAACCCCTGTTTCCGCGTTATCTGTTTATGCGCTTGGGCCAGGGGGATTCAGCCAAGAGTTGGGCGCCGATCCGTTCGACCAAGGGCGTCAGCCGTCTGGTTAGCTTTGGGATCGAACCGGCGCGGGTGGATGATGGCCTGATCGAACTGTTGCGAACACAGGAAGCATCGGTTCAGACTGAGCCGGCGCGTTTGTTCAAGCAGGGTGAGCGCGTGCGCCTTACGGAGGCGCCGTTTGCCGGCATCGAAGGCATCTACCAAATGGCCGATGGCGAACGTCGGGTCATGGTGCTGATCGAAATCCTGAGCAAGCCCGTGGTCGTGCGTGTCGCGCCGGCGGGTTTGCGCAAGGCGAGCTGACAAACCTGCCTCGTTATTGCCTGTTTGGCAAAAAACCTTTCTCAAAGTCATGACGGTGTGGCACAATCGTGTTCGTCCGTCGAACTTGCGGCAGCGCCTTTCGCTGCACTTTATTGGTTCGGACTCCCTGCTAAAACCCGCTGACCGCGCTTGCTGATCGTGAAACGGCATAGCGGTAGCGTGCCTAAATCACCTTGAGTCTCATATCCCCGCTTCAGAAATTGGCTGGTTTCCAAGAGGAAATCCAGTTCGAAGTGCTGCGTCGTTTGCATCAGACGCCCCAGGTTAGTCAGCGTGCGCTGGCCAAGGATCTGGGCGTGGGGCTTGGCACGATCAATTTCTGCTTCCAGGCCTTGATCGAAAAGGGCTTGGTCAAGATGCAGAACTTCAGCCAGAGCACGAACAAGCTGCGCTATGCTTATTTGCTCACGCCAGCAGGAGTTGCTGAAAAGTCAAAGCTGACTGCCGAGTTTCTGAAGCGCAAAGTGGCGGAGTATGAAACGCTTCAAGCCGAAATCATGGCATTGAAGTCTGAGCTTGAATTTGATGGGTGCTCTGCAAAACGACGGCAAGGCCCATGAATGTACTGCTCACAGGCGGAGTGGGCTACATTGGTAGCCATACATCAGTCGTGCTCTCGGAGTTGGGCCATCAAGTCGTCCTGTATGACAACCTTTCAAATAGTAGCGATTCCGTTCTCGAAAAACTTGTCCAAATTACTGGGCAGAAAATACCCTTCATCAGGGGCGATATGGGCGACACCGAGTTGCTCAAAAGTACGCTCATTTCCCACAATATTGATTCCGTAATCCACTTCGCTGGGCTGAAAGCGGTTGGCGAATCGGTTGAAAAACCAGTGGACTATTACGCCAACAACGTTCAGGGCACCATCAGCTTGCTGCAGGCCATGCAGTCGGCTCAAGTCAAGACGCTCGTGTTCAGCAGCAGCGCCACCGTTTACGGCGAACCCCAGTACCTGCCCTTGGACGAAAGCCACCCCACCAGCGCCACCAACCCTTATGGCCGAAGCAAGCTCCACATCGAAGAGATGTTGAGCGACGTTGCATCATCGGATTCTGATTGGCGCATCGCTTGCCTGCGCTATTTCAATCCAGTGGGCGCACACGAGAGTGGCCTGATTGGCGAGAACCCCAATGGCGTACCCAACAACCTCATACCCTACATCGCCCGGGTGGCTGCTGGTCAGCGCGCTGAACTGAGTGTGTTTGGCGACGATTACCCCACCGCCGATGGCACGGGCGTGAGGGACTACATCCATGTCATGGACCTGGCGCAAGGGCATTCGGCCGCATTGGCTTTCCTGTCGGTAACCACCGGTTGGCATGCCATCAACCTGGGCACTGGCAAAGGCTACAGCGTGCTTGACATGATTCAAGCGTTTGAAAAAGCATCGGGCCGCGAAGTGCCCTACAAAATCGTTGCTCGCCGTGCGGGTGATGTGGCCGCCTGCTATGCAGACCCCCAGAAGGCCAGTGAAGCATTGAACTGGCGTGCCACCCGCAACTTGTACGACATGTGTGCCAGCACATGGCGGTTCCAGCAGTCTCAAAGATTGAGTGTGATGTCATGAGCCGTCCAACCAAGGTGCAACCCGTTATTCTTTGTGGAGGCTCTGGCACCCGCCTGTGGCCACTGTCGCGGGCAGGTTTCCCCAAACAGTTTCTGTGCCTTACGGGTGCCGACAGCCTGTTCCAGCAAGCGGCCAAACGGCTGATGGGCCTAGGCTCGGAAAGCATTCAGGTGGCCGATCCCTTGGTGGTTACCGGTGAGGACCATCGGTTTCTGGCAACCGAACAATTGCGCGAAGTCGGCATATCTCCAACTGCTGCCCTGCTAGAGCCGGTGGCCAGAAACACCGCCCCAGCGTTGACCTTGGCCGCACTGGCCGCCATTGAAAATGGTGATGCCCCCGTGCTGGTCGTCACCCCCGCGGACCAGACCGTGGCCGACGCCTCTGCGTTCAATGGCGCCATGCACGAAGCCATACGCCACGCGGCAGAGGGCGCCATCGTGATCCTGGGCGTCGCCCCCGATCACCCCGAAACGGGTTACGGCTACATCCAGGCCGTTTTGGCGCACACGCCCACCTTGGTGGTCGAACGCTTTGTCGAAAAACCCGATGAAGCCACCGCCAGGCAGTACCTGGCTGAGGGCGGCTATTACTGGAATGCCGGTATGTTCGTGCTCAAGGCGTCCGTCTGGCTTCAGGCCATAGACAGCTTCCGGCCCGATATCGCGGCCACCACCCGCGCTGCTTGGGCCCGGCGCAGCACTGATGCCGCATTCGTTCGGCCTGGCAAGGTCGAGTTTGCCGACATTCCCAGTGACTCCATCGACTACGCCGTCATGGAACGCTGCCCCGGAAGCCGCTTCCCCATCCGCATGGCCCCGCTCGACGCCGGCTGGAGCGACCTCGGCGCCTGGGACGCCGTGTGGAGCGTTCTTCCCAAAGACGATGAAGGCAATGCCCACGTGGGCGACGTGCTGGCCACCGGCTGCAGCAACACCCTGGTGCATGCCACCAACCTCCTGGTGGCCTTGGTCGGCGTTCAGAACTTGGTGGTGGTGGAAACCCCCGATGCCGTCCTGGTGGCCGACCGGTCGCGCAGCCAGGATGTGAAGCACATCGTCAACGTCCTCCAGCAGCACAAGCGCGAAGAGCACACCCTGCACCGCAAAGTGCACCGTCCCTGGGGCTGGTACGACAGCATCGACGAAGGTGGCCGTTTCAAGGTCAAGCGCATCCAAGTCAAACCCGGCGCCAGCCTCAGCCTGCAAAAGCACCACCACCGTGCCGAGCACTGGGTGGTCGTCAGTGGCACGGCCGAAATCACTTGCGGCGACAAAAAACTGCTGCTCACCGAAAACCAGTCCACCTACATCCCGCTGGGTGAAGTGCATCGACTGGCCAACCCCGGCACCATCCCGCTGGAAATCATCGAGGTGCAATCCGGCAGCTACCTGGGCGAAGACGACATCGTCCGGTTTGAAGACACCTACGGCAGAACCAACGCATGAGCGTTCATCCCAAAATCTACGTCGCTGGCCACCGTGGCATGGTGGGCTCGGCCATCGTGCGCCAGTTGCTGGCCCAGGGCCATCCGGCCGATCGCATCGTCACCCGCACCCACGCCGAGTTGGACCTCACCAACCAGGCCGCCGTCAATGCATTCTTTGCCGCCGAAAAACCGGATCAAGTCTATCTGGCAGCCGCCAAAGTAGGCGGCATTCACGCCAACCACACCTACCCGGTCGAATTCATCTACCAGAACCTGATGATGCAGGCCAATGTGATTGACACGGCCTTTCGCCATGGTGTGCAAAAGCTGCTGTTCCTGGGCTCCAGCTGCATCTACCCCAAGTTGGCTTCCCAGCCTATGCGGGAAGACGCCCTGCTTACCGGCGCCTTGGAGTCCACCAACGAACCCTACGCCATCGCCAAGATCGCCGGCATCAAGCTCTGCGAAAGCTACAACCGCCAGTATGGAGCCAGCCATGGGGTGGACTACCGCAGCGTCATGCCAACCAATCTCTACGGCCCTGGCGACAACTACCACCCGGAAAACTCCCACGTCATCCCGGCGCTTATCCGCCGCTTCCACGAGGCCAAGGCCAACCACGCGCCCAGCGTCCCCATCTGGGGCACGGGCACACCACGGCGGGAATTCCTGTACGTGGACGACATGGCCGCCGCCAGCGTGCACGTCATGAACCTGCCACTGTCCACTTACAGCCAGCACACCCAGCCCATGCTCAGTCATATCAACGTCGGTTGCGGGCACGACATCACTATCAGGGAACTGGCTGAAACCATTGCCCGGGTCATCGGCTATACGGGCGACATCGCCTTTGACCCTGCCAAGCCCGACGGCACCCCGCGCAAGCTCATGGACAGCACCCGCCTCAACGCATTGGGCTGGCAGGCTCAGGCGGGTTTGGAGGCTGGCCTGGAGAGAGCCTACGAAGACTTCCTGCAGAACCACAAGCAGCAGACTTGAAAGATCACCCCATGACAGAACAACCCAAAGTCGCCCTCATCACCGGTATCACCGGTCAGGACGGGGCCTATCTGGCCGAATTCCTGCTCAACAAGGGCTACATCGTCCACGGCATCAAGCGCCGCACCAGTATGTTCAACACCGACCGCATCGACCACCTCTACCGCGATCGGCATGAAAAGGATGTGCGCTTCTTCCTGCACCACGGCGACCTTACTGATAGCTCCAGCCTCATCCGCATCATCCAGCAAACCCAGCCCGACGAAATTTACAACCTCGCCGCGCAAAGTCATGTGGCCGTGAGCTTCGAGGAGCCAGAATACACTGCCAACTCCGATGCCCTGGGCGCCCTGCGCATAATGGAGGCCATCCGCATCCTGGGACTGGAAAAGAGAACCCGCTTCTACCAGGCCAGCACCAGCGAACTCTATGGCCTGGTGCAGGAAATACCGCAAAAGGAAACTACCCCCTTCTATCCGCGCAGCCCTTACGCTGTAGCCAAGCTCTACGCTTACTGGATTACGGTTAACTACCGCGAAGCCTACGGCATCTACGCCTGCAACGGCATTCTATTCAACCACGAGAGCCCCATCCGTGGCGAAACCTTCGTCACCCGCAAAATCACCCGGGCGCTTGCCCGCATCAAGCTGGGCCTGCAAGACTGCTTGTTCCTGGGCAACATGGATGCCAAGCGCGACTGGGGCCACGCCAAGGATTACGTGGAAATGCAGTGGCTCATGCTGCAGCAGGCGCAACCCGAAGATTTCGTCATCGCCACCGGCGTGCAATACAGCGTGCGCGACTTCGTCAACGCCGCCGCTCAGGAACTGGGCATGGCCATCCGCTGGAAAGGCGAAGGCGTGAACGAAAAAGGCTACTGGAAAACCCCCGAGGGCGACAAGCTCGTCGTTGCCGTGGATCCGCGCTACTTCCGTCCCACCGAAGTCGAAACCCTGCTGGGCGACCCGTCCAAGGCCAAAGCCAAGCTGGGCTGGACACCCAGGACTACATTCGCGGAGCTCGTGGCTGAAATGGTGCGCGAGGACCTTAAGTCCGCCGAGCGCGACGAACTGATCAAGCATCATGGCTACAAAGCGATGGACTATCACGAATAAATCTGAGCTCACTATCCTGGTTGCGCCGCACACTGATGAAAGAACAATCAACGCCAACAATTTTCAAACTTCTGCCGAGGTTATGGCGGCATGTTTCTCTGCGCCGACGAGTTCAGTTGGGTTTCTTGTTCCTGCTCATGATGGCAGCTTCAGTCGCTGAATTAGTAAGCATTGGTGCTGTGCTGCCTTTCTTGGGTGTTTTGACTTCGCCAGACGAGGTTTTTGGCCATGATCTTGCACAAACGCTGATTCATGCAATGAAGTTAACGGAGCCAGAGCAACTTCTAGCCCCGCTGACTATCTTGTTTGGTGTGGCCGCTATTGTGTCCGGTGGTTTGAGACTTTTGTTAAGTTGGGCGCAAACACGCCTAAGTTATGCCATGGGCGCCGATTTCAGCATTGGCATCTATAAGCGTACTCTTTACCAGCCCTATTCTGTACATCTGACACGTAATACCAGCGAGGTGATAACAGGGGTTACAGCCAAAGCTGATGGCATAGTACACCACACTCTAGTACCGGTTTTGGTAATCATCAGTGCAGGCGTGATGATGGCAACTGTATTGCTGGCGTTATTGACAGTTCAGCCAGTAGTAACTGTTGCAGCCATCTGTAGTTTTGGAAGCATTTATGCGCTAGTGATTTTCGCTACTCGTCGCCGAATGCTGAGAAACAGTCAGCTAATAAGTAAGCAGCAAACTCGTGTGATTAAAGTATTGCAAGAGGCGTTAGGGGGAATCAGAGATGTGCTTATCGATGGGGCTCAAAATGTCTATTGCAGTATTTACCGCGATGCAGATTGGCGACTTAGACGTGCACAATCCAGTATTGCCATCATTTCAGTGAGTCCTCGCTATGTTGTTGAAGCTCTTGGCATGGCGATGATTTCAACTATGGCTTATTTTCTTGCCGCCCGTTCAGGTGGGTTGGGGTCGGCAATTCCAGTGATCGGAACTCTGGCATTGGCTGCACAGCGTATGTTGCCACTGCTTCAGCAATCTTATGCAAGCTGGTCAAGTATTCGTGGAGGACAAGCTGGACTTGCCGATGCATTAGATTTCCTTGATCAACCCTTGCCGAATTATGCTGATGCTCTCCCGTCAAGCTCGCTACCATTCAAACGTGAAATAACGTTTGATCGGGTTGGCTTCAAATATTCGGAGGATCAGCCATGGGTTTTTCGAGGGCTTAACTTAACGATCACAAAATGCAGCCGTGTGGGTTTTATCGGCACCACGGGAAGCGGAAAAAGCACCCTGCTGGACATTGTTATGGGTTTGCTGCCCCCATCGGAAGGTGTATTGAAGATGGATGAAAATGCAATTGCGGCTGATAACTACAGGGCGTGGCAGGCCCACATTGCACATGTGCCGCAATCAATTTTTTTAGCCGATACGTCTGTTCTTGAAAATATTGCTTTTGGCGTGCCTTTTGATCAGATTGATTTTGAAAAAGCTCGAAGAGCAGCCGAAAAAGCTCAAATTGCGAGCACGATTGAAGCGTGGCCTGATCGATATGACACCGTAGTTGGAGAACGGGGTGTTCGACTTTCCGGAGGGCAGCGACAGCGAATTGGGATAGCTCGTGCGCTTTACAAAGAGGCTGATGTAATAGTTTTTGATGAAGCTACTAGTGCCTTAGATGGTGAGACAGAAGATGCAGTAATGCAGGCAATCAACAGTCTAGGTAGCGACCTAACGATATTAATCGTCGCTCACCGTTTGACCACGCTTCGAGAATGCACTCAAGTGGTTGAGTTAGAGGCTGGAAGTATTAAACGGATAGGCACCTATCAGGAAATAGTAGGAATTGAAAATCATACGAACTAGGAAATGTTGATGAAGGCAGTAATCTTGGCTGGTGGTCTCGGAACGCGAATCTCCGAAGAAACACATCTGAAACCCAAACCGATGATTGAGGTCGGTGGCAAACCGATTCTTTGGCACATCATGAAAATATATTCACACTATGGTGTGAATGATTTCGTAATTTGCTGCGGGTTCAAGGGCTACGTGATCAAAGAGTATTTCGCTAATTACTTTCTACACATGTCAGATGTTACCTTTGATATGCGGGACAACAGCATGCAGGTACTGCAACAAAGCGCAGAACCCTGGCGTGTGACCTTGATCGACACTGGTGAAGAAACCATGACCGGCGGGCGCTTGCGTCGCGTTGCCCCTTATGTCAGAGACGAAGAGGCATTCTGTTTTACCTATGGAGATGGGGTGAGCAATGTTAATGTCGCTGAGCTCATCGCTTTCCATAAAACCCAGAAGGTGAAAGCCACGTTGACGGCAACGTATCCTCCTGGGCGATTTGGCGCCCTGGACATGCTGGGCGATAAAGTCCAGACCTTCAGCGAAAAGCCCAAAGGCGATGGCGGCATGATCAATGGCGGCTTCTTCGTGCTTTCACCTGCGGTGCTTGATCTGCTCGATGGAGACGATTGCATTTGGGAGCGTGCGCCGCTTGAAACCCTGGCAGAACGTGGCGAACTTGCTGCCTATCAGCATCACGGATTTTGGCAAGCCATGGACACACTGCGCGATAAAACATACCTCGAAGAGTTGTGGCAATCAGGCCAAGCCCCTTGGAGGGTTTGGGCGTGAACCTGAGTTTCTGGCATGGCAAGCGCGTCTTCTTGACCGGGCATACCGGTTTCAAGGGAGGCTGGCTCAGCCTTTGGTTGCAACAGTTGGGTGCGGAGTTGACCGGCTACGCCTTGCAGCCGCCGACTCAGCCCAACTTGTTTGAGAAAGCGCGCGTGGGCGCGGGCATGACGTCCATCATCGGCGATATCCGTGATGGCGCGAAACTCATGGCAGCGATGCGCGACGCGGCCCCGGAGATCGTGATTCATGTGGCCGCGCAGCCGCTCGTTCGTCGTTCCTATGTCGACCCGGTGGAAACCTATTCCACCAATGTCATGGGCACGGTCCATCTGCTGGAGGCGGTGCGCCAATGCGCCAGTGCGCGCGCGGTAGTGAATGTGACCACCGACAAATGCTATGAGAACCGCGAGTGGTTGTGGCCCTACCGCGAGAACGAAGCCGTGGGCGGCTATGACCCTTATAGCAGCAGCAAGGGCTGCGCCGAACTCGTGACGGCGGCTTACCGGAACTCCTATTTCAACGCCAAACACCACGCTCAACATCAGCTTGCGTTGGCCTCAGCACGCGCTGGCAATGTGATTGGCGGCGGTGATTGGGCCGAGGATCGCTTGGTACCAGACATCCTGAGCGCCTTCTCGCGAGGCGAGCCCGTCATGATCCGCAACCCTCACGCTGTACGCCCTTGGCAGCATGTGCTGGAGCCGCTGCGTGGATACCTCACGCTGGCGGAGCGGCTCTTCACCGAAGGTGCCTCCTACGCGGAGGCATTCAACTTTGGCCCGCGTGAGGACGATTCGCAGCCTGTGGAGTGGATCGTGCGTCAGTTGGCAGCCAAGTGGGGCGATTCTGCAGTGTGGCGACTGGATGGCGACAATCATCTGCACGAGGCGTCCTTGCTCCGGCTTGATGTGTCCAAGGCCGCGCACCGATTGGCATGGCGCCCCGCCCTTAACCTGGACGTGGGCCTTCAGCTCACTGTGGATTGGGCTCGTGCAAATTTCGAAGGCCAGGATATGCATGCTTACACGCGCGCCCAAATTAATGACTATCAGACCCGCGTCGCGGTGTCGTGAACCTGAAGAAGTTGGTCCTTCCGACTTTTGTGTGGGTGCGTCGATGCACGACAGCCCCTCTCCCTCCGGGAGAGGGGTCGGGGTGAGGGAAGAAACATGGATCCTGAGCCTCTTTTCCCA
>Ga0194131_10010658_pt1 | contig 11186 bp, 11 predicted proteins | sample TA2KigO120mmetaG_FD_148631 | JGI IMG/M metagenome (GOLD analysis project Ga0194131, IMG submission 148631) | Freshwater microbial communities from Lake Tanganyika, Tanzania - TA2015053 Kigoma Offshore 120m | ecosystem: Environmental > Aquatic > Freshwater > Lake | place: Tanzania: Lake... | reverse complement strand
GCATCCTCGGTGGACACCCAAAACCGGCCATTAATGGACAGCTGAAAACCGGCCATTTCGAGTAGCGGCTCGAGGCGTTGACGCCGGCGAGGAACGCAGCGTTCCTACGCGGCATGAGCAACGTCTTGGCTGACGACAAACACCACCAGATTGTGGCGCTGGGCCGACTGGGATGGTCGCTGCGGCGCATCGAGCGGACCACCGGCGTCCGGCGCGAAACGATCAGCGGCTATCTCAAAGCCGCGAGCATCGTGGTGCCGGGCCGCGGGCGCCCCCGCGCATCACGAGCGAAACCGGCCATTTCCACGGCGTCGGTGTCCACCGACTTTGGCCGAGCAAATCCGGCCATTTCCGAGGAGGTGTCGACCGACGCTGGTCAGGCGAAAGCGGCCACCAAGGCGGAGGTGTCCACCGACTCGCCTTCGGTCCAGCACCCGGGTCGCGCGCCGAGTGCGAGCGCGTGCGAGCCGTATCGAGAGCTGATCATCGAGGCGCTCCGGCGCGGCCGCAATGCCATGGCGATTTGGCAGGACCTCGTCGACGATCATGGCTTCCGCGCTCGGTATGCGAGCGTGCGCCGCTTTGTCCTGACGCTCCGCGGGACGTCCTCGCCGGAGGCGCGTGTCGTGATCACGACCGCACCGGGCGAAGAGGGCCAGGTCGATTACGGCGATGGCCCGATGGTCCGCCACCCAGACACGGGCAAGTACCGGCGCGCCCGGCTCTTCGTCCTGACGCTCGGCTACTCGCGCAAAGCGGTCCGGCTGCTCGTGTGGCAATCGAGCACGCAGGTCTGGGCCGAGCTCCACGAGCGCGCGTTTCGTCGGCTCGGCGGCACCGTCCGCGTGATCGTCCTCGACAATCTCAAAGAAGGCGTCCTCACCCCGGACATCTACGATCCCGCGCTCAATCCGCTCTACCGTGACGTGCTCGCGCACTACGGCGTCGTCGCGTTACCGTGCCGCGTCGGCGATCCCGATCGCAAAGGCAAAGTCGAAGCCGGCGTCGGGCACGCGAAGAAAACGCCGTTACGCGGGCTGCGTTTCGAATCGCTCGACGAGGCGCAAGCGTACCTCGATCGCTGGGAGGCGCATTGGGCCGACACCCGCGTCCACGGCACGACGAAGCGCCAGGTCGCCGCGATGTTTACCGAGGAGCGGCCCGCGCTCGGCCCGCTGCCCCTCGAGCCGTTTCGCTACTACCGCTTCGGCGTCCGCACCGTGCACCTGGATGGCTGCGTGGAGGTCGAGGCGGCGTACTACGGCACGCCGCCAGGCTGGATCGGGCGGCGCGTCGACGTGCAGTGGAACGACCTCTTTGTCCGCCTGCTCGATCCCCAGACCGGTCAGCTCCTGCGCGAGCATGTGCGCGCGCCGCGCGGATGGCACCGGATCGCCGACGCGGATCGCCCGCGCCGCACGCCGCCGAAGACGGTGGCACTCCTCGAAGCGGCCATGCGGATCGGGCCAGCGCTCAGCACCATCTGCGATCACATCCACCGGCACGACGGGGAAGCCGGTGTCCGTCGCATCCTCGGCGTGCTGGCGCTCGCGAAGAAACACGGTCCGGCCGTCGTCGAAGACGCCGCGACGGCCGCCCTCGATCTCGGTGTGCCGTCGTATCGCTTCCTCCGCCGCTATCTCGAGCGCCGGCCGCCGGTGCCGCTGACGCTCAAGCAGGTCGATCCCCTCATTCGGCAGCTCACCCTCTATCGCGATCTGATCGATCGCACAGGAGACGCGTCATGAATCTCGTCGAACTCGATCGGGCGCTCCGACAACTCCGGCTCTCGGGCATGGCCGCCGTCTTGGAAACGCGGCTCCGGCAGGCGCAAACCGAGAAGATGGCGCCCCTCGACCTCGTGTCGGCGCTCGTGGCCGACGAACTCAGGCGGCGACAGGACCGCCTCCTCGAGCGCCGGCACAAGCTCGCGCGCTTCCGTGACCCGGCGCGCTCGCTCGACACCTTTGATTTTGATTTCAATAAGAAGATGAATCGCGCGCTGGTCTACGAGCTCGCCACGGCACGCTTCATTGCCCAGCGCGAGGACGTCCTCTTTCTTGGTCCGCCCGGCACTGGTAAAAGCCACCTCGCACAAGCCATCGGTCGCGCGGCGATTCTGCAAGGCTATCGCGTCGTCTATCGCGAGGCGCACACGCTGCTCGAGGAACTCGCGGAAGCCACGCTGGCAGGCACGCGCAAGGACTATCTTGCGGAACTGGCGACCGTGCCGCTCCTGATCGTCGATGACCTCGGCATGCGGAAGCTCGCGCACACGGCCGCCGAAGATCTCCTCGAGCTGATCATGCGCCGCTACGAACGGGCGTCGACGCTGCTGACGTCGAATCGTCCCGTGGATGATTGGGGCAAGCTCCTCGGCGATACGGCCGCTGTCACGGCTCTACTCGATCGCCTGCTGCATCATGCGCATGTGCTGAAGTGCGGGCCACGGAGCTGGCGAACGAAGGTCCATACGGATTTGCAGTCGGGAGACAGCGTGCGGTAGAACTCACTCGGCCTCGATCCCGCCCACTGGAAATGGCCGGTTTTGAAGTGTCGACAAATGGCCGGTTTTGCCCTGTCCACCGAGGCAAGGAAGGCACACAGATATGGCCGAAGTAAAGGTGTTCTACGACCGTGAGGGCAAGACGCTCACCGTCTGGTTCACGGAGCGTTCGCGCGAGTACCTCTGTGAAGAGACCGGTGATGAGGTCGTCCTCATGAAGGACGCCACGGGCCGGGTGCTCGGTTTTGAGAAACTGAATTTCTCGATCCCGCAGTCGGATTCGCTGAGCGTGGCCCTTGAGACCATCCCGGCGTGACGGGCCGCCCAACACGGCATGCAGCCGACAGCGCGCGCGATCGTGAGCGCGTTGCGGCTGATGCCTCACGTTGATATGGCCCCAACTCGAAGCACCTGGCCGGTTTGTACGGCTTGAATCGCGTCAATCGCGGCCGGGACGAGCGGCACGAGATCCTCGATGGCGTTGCTGGCGGCGCAGAGCACGACGACTCCAAGTCGTCGTTTCGCCAGGTTCTGCTGGAACTGGAGATTTCGATCGCCCGTCACGAGGACGGTGAAGCCGGCGGCTTCGGCAACCTCGAGTAGTTGTCCGTTCTTCAGCCCGGCCCAGGCTTGCTGCTGGACGGTTCGAACCTCGTGCCCGGTCAGAAGCGGCGCAAGCTGTCGAGGGAGTTGCTCATCGAGCAGCACACGCACGCGCCGTTACCGCTTCATGGGCTGCTTCGAGCGCGGCCACAGCCTGCTCTCTCGACACCGTCGGAAACGCGTCCAGGAATTCGTCGAGACTGTGGTCACGTTCAAGATAGTCGATCAAGTTCCGAAAAGGCACACGTGTCCCGACGAAAACGGGCGTTCCGCCCAGGATCTCCGGATCGCTGTGAATGACGGCCACGTTGCTCGGCATTCTGGTGCCTCCGGCCTGATCTTACGACGGCGTTGCCACTGAGGCCTAACACGGCTGCAGCCGATGGCGGCCGTCCCAGCGCATCTCGTGGTCCGGCTGAAGCCGGACACTACGTACGCAAGCTACTTCGGGCGGACGACGAGCTCGCCCTGCATGCGGCTGTGGGCGGGGTCGCTGGTCAGGTTGCTGTAGAAGCGGAACGTGCCGGCGCGGTCCACGCGGAAGTCGAACCTCGTCTCACCCCGCGCCGGCACGCGGCGGACGATGCGGTATTCGTCGATGGCGAAGCTGTAGGCGATGTCCTCGCTGCGGATCGTCAACCGCACGAGGTCCTCCTGCGTCACTTCGAGGCGATTGGGAGAGAACTGGAAGTCGCGGGCCGTAATCGTGAACTCGGGACGATTCGGCGCCTGGTCCTGGGCTGCGAACGCCCAAGACCCAAGGGCCACGGCCCAAACAACCAAGACAACCGACAAATCGTGCCTTGGCGTTTGAGCCTTGGAACTTGTGCCTTGCGCCACGCTATTGCTTGGCTGCCGGAGCGGCCGCCTCCGCTTTGGCGCCGTCTTCCTGCAGCAGCGCCTTCCGGCTCAGGCGGATCTTGCCGGTCGGGTCGATGTTGATGACCTTCACCAGCACCTGCTGGCCTTCCTTGAGCTCGTCGCGCACGTCCTTCACGCGGTGGTTCGCGATCTCCGAGACGTGCAGCAGGCCGTCGGTGCCGGGCATGATCTCGACGAACGCGCCGAAGTCGGTGATGCGCTGCACCTTGCCCATGTAGGTCTTGTTCAGCTCGGGGGTGGCGGTCAGCTCCTGGATGATGCCGATCGCCTTCGCCGCCGACTCGCCGTCGGCCGACGCCACGTTGACGGTGCCGTTGTCCTCGACGTCGATCTTCACGCCCGTCCGCTCGATGATGCTGCGGATCATCTTCCCGCCGGGGCCGATGACGTCGCGGATCTTGTCGACCGGGATCTTGATCGTGATGATGCGCGGCGCGAACTGCGACATCTGGCCGCGCGTCGCCGAGATGGTCTTCGCCATCTCGCCGAGGATGTGCAGGCGGCCGGCCTTCGCCTGGTCCAGCGCCTTGGCCATGACCTCCGACGTGATGCCGGAGACCTTGATGTCCATCTGCAGCGCGGTGATGCCGTTCGCCGTGCCGGCGACCTTGAAGTCCATGTCGCCGTAGTGGTCTTCCGCGCCGGCGATGTCCGAGAGGACCGCGTACTTGCCGGTCTTCTCGTCCATGATGAGGCCCATCGCGATGCCCGCGACCGGCGCCTTGATCGGCACCCCCGCGTCCATCATCGACATCGAGCCGCCGCACACCGACGCCATCGACGAGGAGCCGTTGGACTCGAGGATGTCGGAGACGATGCGGATCGTGTAGGCGAACTTGTCGTCGGCCGGCACTACGGGTGCGAGGGCGCGCTCGGCCAGCGCGCCGTGGCCGATCTCGCGGCGGCCCGGGCCGGTGAAGCGACCGACCTCGCCGACCGAGAACGGCGGGAAGTTGTAGTGGAGCATGAACCGCTTGTAGTACTCGCCGGTCACGTGCTCGACCTTCTGCTCGTCGTCCGCGGTGCCGAGCGTGCAGGTGACCAGCGCCTGCGTCTCGCCGCGCGTGAAGACGACCGAGCCGTGCACGCGGGGCAGCACGCCGGCTTCGCTCCAGATCGGCCGGATCTCGTCGAACCTGCGGCCGTCGAGGCGCACGCCGCGGTTGAGCACCTCGTCGCGGAGCACCTTTTCCTTCAGCCCGTGGAAGACGTGCTTGGCGTTGGCCTTGGCCTCCGCCAGCGACTCGTCGTCCGGCAGCGCGGCGAGGTAGGCCTCGAGCACTTCGTCGACCGTCTCGTAGCTCTCCAGCTTGTCCTTGATCCGCATGGCTTCCGCCAGCGGGCCGAACATCTTCGACTCGGCGTCGCTGTGGAAGTCCGCGTCGATGTGCCGGGCGCTCACCGTGAGCTCCTTCTTGCCGACCGCGGCCTTGAGCTCGTCGATGCCCGCCACGATCTGCTTGATCGCGGCATGCCCGGCCTCGAGCGCGCCCACGACGTCCGGCTCGGTGACTTCCTTCGCGCCGGCCTCCACCATCACGATGCCGTCGTTGCTGCCCGCGACGATGAGGTCGAGCGCGCTCTGCTTGCGCTCCTCGTGCGTCGGGTTGATGACGTAGCTGCCGTTCACCAGACCGACGCGCACGCCGGCAATCGTCTTCTGGAACGGGATGTCCGACAGCGCCAGCGCGGCCGACGCGCCGGTGATCGCCAGCACGTCGCCGTCGTTCTCCGTGTCCGCCGAGAGCAGCATCGCGATGATCTGCGTCTCGAAGCGCCACCCGTCGGGGAAGAGCGGGCGGACCGGGCGATCGATGAGACGACTGGTGAGGACTTCCTTTTCGGGTGGCTTGCCCTCGCGCTTGAAGAAGCCGCCGGGGATGCGGCCCGACGCGTAGGTGTACTCGCGGTAGTCGACGGTGAGCGGGAGGAAGTCGATCCCTTCCCGCGGGCTCGCCGCGTGACACGCGGTGACCAGCACCATGGTGTCGCCGCTGCGGACGATGACGGAACCGTGCGCCTGCTTGGCGAGCTTGCCCGTTTCGAGCGAGATCGTGCGGGACCCGATTCGGATCTCGCGTCTCTGCAGATGTACTTTGTGCATAGAAAAGTCGCGGTACTACTTGCGGATGCCAAGGCGGCGGATCAGCTCAGCGTAGCGCTCCGAGTCCTTGCTCTTGAGATAGTCGAGCAGGCGGCGCCGCTGGCCGACGAGCTTGAGCAGCCCGCGCCGCGAGTGATGGTCCTTCGCGTGGACCTTGAAATGCTCGGTGAGGTAGTTGATGCGCTCGCTCAGGAGCGCCACCTGAACTTCCGGGGATCCGGTGTCTGTGTCGTGGGTACGGTAGGTCCCGATGATGCCGCTCTTGCGGTCTTTGGTAAACGCCACGTTCCATCCTCCACGCACGGGCCAGACATCCAGTTCCGCGTTCCCGGTTCCGAGTTCCGCGTTCTGGCACCGACCCGCCGTATGTGCCCTAAATATGGGTCTCCAAAAGACTTACATTCTATACCAGGACGACGGCAGGGTGCAACGAACCTGGAGAGTGCCCGGCCGTGCCGAGCGCGAGCAGAACGCCGCGGTCGTCCAGGATTCGTACGTAGGGCGGGTTCCGCGGAGCGGACCCGCCGATCGGTTCGAAATCTCCCGGCCGCAGCTCCCGCCCGTGATGCACGAACCGTCGTCCCTGCGGCGTGACCTGCACGGCAGGGAAGCGCGGGAGCAGCCGATCCATCGTGACGAGCGCGGCCTCGACGCGACCCGCATCCTGGATGGCGTCCAGCGCGAGCGCGGCGTCGAGGGTGAAGTCGCCGCTGCGCGTCCGCCGGAGCGCCTCCAGGCACGCGCCCGTGCCCAGCAGCTCGCCGAGCGCGTGCGCGAACGAGCGCACGTAGAAGCCGGCCGAGCAGGTGATCGAGATGCGCGCCTGCGCGCCCGTGACATCGGCGATGTCGGCGCGCGAGACGCGGACCGGGGCCGGCGCGAGCGCGACCGGCTCGGCGCGGCGTGCCTGCTCGTACGCGCGGCGTCCGTCCACCTTCTTCGCGGAGAAGGCGGGCGGCACCTGCAGGTAGTCGCCGCGCAGCGACTCGACCGCCCGGCTCACCTCCTCGCGCGACGGCACCCGATCGGTGCGGGACACCTCCGCGCCCGTGATGTCGTAGGTGTCGGTGGCGACGCCGAAGCGGATCGTCGCGTCGTAGTCCTTGTCGGACGAGGTGAGGAAGCGCACGAGGCGCGTGGCGCGCCCGATGGCGAGCGGCAGCACGCCGGTGGCGAGCGGGTCGAGCGTCCCGGTGTGCCCGATGCGCGGCTCCTTCAGCGCGCGGCGGGCCGCGGCCACCACGTCGTGCGAGGTCAGCCCTTCGGGCTTGTCGATGATGAGAACGCCATCCATGGCAGGCAGCTGGCAGCGGGCAGCGGGCAGGAAAACTCCGTGTCTCTTCTGCCGGCTGCCTACTGCCGGCTGCCGGCTATTTCGATCTGTTCCAGGACCTTGACCGCGAACTCGTGCTTCAGCCCCTGCAGATCGCCCGACGCGCTGCAGCCCGAGGCGTTCTTGTGCCCGCCGCCGCCGTACTGCGTGGCGACGGCGTTGACGTCCACGTCGCCCTTGGAGCGCAGGCTGACGCGCCAGTCGCCGGGCGCCTGCTCCTTGAAGAAGACGGTCGCCTGGATCTCCTTCACGGTCAGCGGCAGGTTGTTGAGCCCTTCGGTGTCGTCGTAGGTGCCGCCGCACGCCGCGGCGAGCGTCCGATCGATCCACAGCGTCGCCAGGCGGCCGCTCTCGTCGAGCTCCATGCCGTTGAGCACGGCGCCCAGGATGCGCAGCTTCCCGAGGTTGCCGCTGTCGTAGATCGCGCGCGCCACCGCCGGCGGATCGACGCCGGCCTCCATGCACTGCCGGCAGATCTCGAACGTCCTCGGCGAGATGCTCGAGTAGTGGAAGGATCCCGTGTCGGTGAGGATCGCGACGTAGACGTGGGTCGCGATCTCCGGCGTCAGCGGCACGCCGAGCTCCTGGATCAGGTCGAACACCATCTCGCCGCACGCCGCGGCCGAGAGGTCGAACCAGTTCAGCGCGCCGTACATCGTGTTGCCGAGGTGGTGGTCGATGTTGATCACGAACCCGCGCTCGAGGCCCTCGACCCCGGTGCGCGCGAGCGCGCCCGACTCCATGACGATCACCGCGTCGCCCGGATCGTCCACGCGCTCCGCGATCTCGATGTCGGCCACGCCGGGGAAGGGGAGGAGCGGCTCCGGCGCGCGGTCGCGGTTCACGACGCGCACGTCCTTGCCGAGCGCCCGCAGCGCGCAGGCCATGGCGAGCTGCGAGCCGATGGCGTCGCCGTCGGGGCGCACGTGCGAGGCGATCACGAACCGCTGCCGGCCGCGGATCGCCTCCGCCACCTGCGCCCGCGTCGCGGATTCACTGATCGCCGTCGTCGTCATGGGGGACGCGTTGCTGCTCTTCCTCGTGCAGGTCGCGCAGGATCTGCTCGATGCGGTCCTGGTGGGCGATCGACTCGTCGAACCGGAACTCGAGCTCGGGCACGCGCCGCAGGCGCAGCCGTCCGCCGATCTGCCGGCGCAGGAACGGCGTCGCGCGCGCCAGCGCCTTCTCGGTCTCCTTCCGCGCCTGCGGGTCGCCGAGCCTCGTGTAGAAGACGCGCGCCTGCTGGAGGTCGGGCGAGACCTGGACGCGGGTGAGCGTGATGAAGCCGATGCCGGGGTCGTGCACCTCGCCGCGCGCGAGCAGCTCGCTCAGCTCCTGGCGGATCTGGTCGCCGACGCGGTCGGGACGGTAGCCGTGCGCCATAAGAAACAGCCGGCAGCCGGCAGCTGGCGGCGGGCAGAAATGCTTTACTGCCGGCAGCCCGCTGCCTGCTGCCTGCTACGTAAGGAATTCTATCTCTGTGCGCGAAATGAGGCCCGGCTCCACGCGCTCGATCTCGTCGGCCGCCGCCGCCAGCTCGCGCTCGGCGTGATCGGCCTCGGTCGAGACGGCGACGACGGCCAGCCCGGCGCGCTGCCACTTGTCGTGGTGCTCGACCTCGGCCACGGCGACGTTGAACTTCTGCAGCCGGTCCTTCACGCGCCGCAGCACCATGCGCTTGTCCTTGAGGGACTGCGCATGGGGAATAAAGAGCTCGACGGAGAGCAGAGCTATCACCATCTCAACTCCCAACTCTCAAAACCCAACTCCCAAGGCGCTCTGGGAATTGGGCGTTGGAAGTTGGGCGTTTATGCAGTTACCGCGACGCGCTCCATCGTGAAGACCTCGATCACGTCGCCGACCTTCACGTCGTTGAAGCGCTCCAGGCCGATGCCGCACTCGAAGCCCGACTTCACCTCCGACACGTCGTCCTTGAAGCGGCGCAGCGAGGCGATCTTGCCCTCGAAGACGACGACGTTGTCGCGCAGCAGGCGCGCCTGCGTCTCGCCGGCGCGCGTGATGCGGCCGTCGGTGACCATGCAGCCGGCGATGGCGCCGACCTTCGGCACCTTGAAGACCTCGCGGACCGCCGCCGAGCCGATGCGCACTTCCTTGAACGTCGGCTCGAGCAGGCCCTCCATGCCCTTCTTGATCTCGTCGGTCACGTTGTAGATGACCGAGTGCAGGCGGACGTCCACCTGCTCGCGCTCGGCGACGTCGGCGGCGTTGCGATCGGGCCGCACGTTGAAGCCGATGATGATGGCGTTCGACGCCGTCGCCAGCAGCACGTCCGACTCGTTGATCGCGCCGACGCCCGAGCGGATGATGCGGATCTTCACCTTCTCGTCCGACAGCTTCGTCAGCGTGTCGGCGAGCACCTCGGCCGAGCCCTGCACGTCCGCCTTGACGATGATGGGGAGCTCCTTCACGCCGCCTTCGGCGATCTGCTCCTTGAGCGATTCCAGCGTCAGCCGGCCGCCCTTGGCGCCGAGCGCGCGCTCCTTCGCCTGCGCCTGGCGGAAGGTCGCGATCTGCCGCGCCTTCGCCGGATCGGCCACCGTCTGGAACGGGTCGCCCGGCTGCGGCAGGCTGGTGAGGCCGAGCACTTCCACCGGCGTGGCCGGTCCGGCGGACTTCGTCGGCCGGCCGCGGTCGTCGATGAGCGCGCGGACGCGCCCCACCACCGGGCCCGCGATGAAGTGGTCGCCCACGCTCAGCGTGCCGTCCTGCACGAGCACGGTCGCCACCGGCCCGCGTCCCTTGTCGAGCTTCGCTTCGAGCACCGTGCCCGAGGCCGGCCGCTTCGGATTGGCCTTCAGCTCGAGGATGTCGGTGGAGAGCAGGATCATCTCGAGCAGCTGCTCGAGGTTCTGCTTCTTCTTGGCCGACACCGGCACCATGACCGTCTGGCCGCCCCAGTCCTCCGGCACCAGGTTCAGCTCCGCCAGCTCGCGCTTGACGTTGTCGGGGTTGGCGCCCGGCTTGTCGATCTTGTTGATCGCCACCACGATCGGCACGTTCGCCGCCTTGGCGTGGTCGATCGCCTCGCGCGTCTGCGGCATGACGCCGTCGTCGGCCGCGACGACCAGGACGACCACGTCGGTGACCTTGGCGCCGCGCGCGCGCATGAGCGTGAACGCCTCGTGGCCGGGGGTGTCGAGGAACACGACGTTGCGGCCGTCGCCGACTTCGACGTGATACGCGCCGATGTGCTGCGTGATGCCGCCGGCCTCGCGCTCGGCGACGCGGGTCTCGCGGATCGCGTCGAGCAGCGACGTCTTGCCGTGGTCGACGTGGCCCATGACCGTGACGACCGGCGCGCGGTCCTGGATGTCCTCGGGACGCGCGTCCTCGACCTCGGCGGAGACGAGCTCCTGCTCGAAGCTGCGCATCTCGATCTCGGCGCCGAACTCGCGCGCGATGTCGCGCGCGGTGTCCATGTCGAGCGTGCTGTTGATGGTCATCATCATGCGCTTCATCAACAGCTTGGCGAGCACGTCCTTCACGCGCACGTCGAGCTTGTCGGCCAGGTCCTTGACCGTCATGCCCTCGGCGAGCGTGATCGTGCGCGTGATCGGCGGCGGCGCCGCGGGCGCCGACGGCATCGACGGCGCGCTCGGGCGCTCGCGCTTGGTCTGCACGGGCCGCTGTCCGGGCCGGTGCTGGCCCATCGGCGGACGCTGCGGGAACGGCGGCCGCGGCGGCGGCATGCCCGGACGGGCCTGTCCGGGCTGCTGCGTGCGCACGGGCTGCGACGG
>Ga0194131_10010657_pt1 | contig 11189 bp, 6 predicted proteins | sample TA2KigO120mmetaG_FD_148631 | JGI IMG/M metagenome (GOLD analysis project Ga0194131, IMG submission 148631) | Freshwater microbial communities from Lake Tanganyika, Tanzania - TA2015053 Kigoma Offshore 120m | ecosystem: Environmental > Aquatic > Freshwater > Lake | place: Tanzania: Lake... | reverse complement strand
TCCGGCGCGGCGTGACGCTGGTGGCCGATCCGATCGGCGGCGCGCGCCTGCGCGATCTGGAGATCGACGGCGTGGCGGCGGGCGAGCGCGTGGCGGTGCTCGGGGTGATCCTGGGCAGCGACGTGGCGCCGAGCGCCGATCCGGCGGCGGCGCCGGCGGAGCGGGCTTCGCTGCGGATCGAGCGCTGCGCGGGGCCGGTGATCGTGCAGGGAGTGGAGGTGCCGGAGGGGCGCGCGGTCGCGCCGCCGACGGCGACGGTCGGCGGCTGCGCGCAGCTGGTCCTGCTCGACGTGACGCTGGCCGCGGCGGCGATCGTCGACAGCACGGTGGCCGCAGCACGCGTGCGGATCGGCGGGCTCGAACTCGAGCGCGCGACGCTGGTGTTGAACGATGGCGCGTGCGAGCGGGCCGAACTGCGCGAAGGCGGGCGACTCCATCGTGCTGGTTCGCGCGAGCCAGGGACGGAGCGGAGCGATCCGCCGGTCGCGCTCGAGCTGCGACTGACGCGGACGCTCGGCGACGGTCGGCGCGCCGAGCTCGAGCTGCGCGGCCCGCCCGGCGCGAAGGGAACGCTGATCGTCGCGCGCGACTTCGAACTGGTGGCGCTGAAGGGGAAGAACCAGGGGCAGCTGCGCGGCCCGCGTTTCGACGGGCACGAGATCCTCTTCCCGTTCGAGCTGCCGGCGAGCGGCGCGCAGCGGATCCCGGTGGTGCCGGTCGCCGCGGACGCGCGCCCCGGCGATGGCTGGTTCTTCCAGGCGTTCCTGAAGGCCGACGAAGCTGGCGGCGCCGGCGCCGGTCTCACCTGGAGCGCCATCGACGGCGGCCTGCTCGACCCGCCCCGCTGACGCGAGCCGGTGCGCCGGCGCGGTCAGTCCTTCCAGGGGTCGGCGGTGGTGTCGCCGACGCCGGACTCATGGACCTGCACGGCCACGCGGCGGACGTAGCCGAACAGCGAGACGACCACCGACGCGACCGGCACCGCCAGCAGCGCGCCGGTCATCCCGCCGACGTGCTTCCCCGCCAGCAGCGCGAACACGACGATGATCGGGTTCATGCTGGCGCTGTGGCCGAGGATGTTCGGGTTCAGGATGTAGGCCTCGATCGCGTGGATGATGCAGATCCAGGCGATCACGGCGAGTCCGCCGCCGACCGATCCCTGCGCCAGCGCCAGCAGCACCATCGGCACCGTCGACAGGATCACGCCGAAGATCGGGATCATCGACAGCACGCCGGCGACCAGCGACAGGAGCACCGAATAGCTGGCGAGGTTCGTCGCCGCCGAATGGGCGCCGATGAACCAGAGGCCGGGGAAGGTGAGGATCGCGTTGACGATGCAGATCATCACCTGGCCGCGGATCGCGCCCGACAGCCGCATGTCGATCCGCTTGAGCACGACGCCGTAGTCGTCGCGGAACGACGGTGCGACCAGATCGCGCAGGTAGTCGCGGATGGTGGGGAAGAAGATCAGGAAGAACGCCGTGAGCATCAGGATCAGGAAGAAGTCGAAGATGCCGTGCGCCAGTCCGGTCACCCAGCCGAGCAGGCCGGCGAGCCGCTCCTGCACCACCCGCCGCGCCGTCTCGAGCCCCGCCACCACGTAGGCGTCGACGACCTTGGCGTAGTCCTCCTGCTTCACCGCATCGCGCACCCTCAGTCCGGTGTTGCGCGCCAGGCGCAGCAGCAGCGGATCGCCCGCCGCCAGGCCGAGGTGCTTCTCCGCCAGCGCCGGCACGATCTCGCGCTCGATCCGGGTCGGGACGCCTTTCGCCAGTCCGGGCTTGCGCAGCTCGGCGTTGATGGCGTCGAACAGCTCCTTCTTGAAGGCGTTGCCCTTCTCCTCGTCGAATCGCCGCGGGTGCACCGCCACCATCGTCGGCACGTCGCCGGTCTCGCTCGCGATCGGCTCGTCGGTCGCGCCCGCCTCGCCGTCCCCGTCCGCCGCGGCGCCCTCTCCGTCCGCATCCGCGCGGCCGGGCGCCAGCCACTCGACCGCGCCCTCCGGCAGCCGGACGTTGATCGCGAACAGCTGGATCACGGTCGGCGCCGCAGCCGGATCCGCCACCTTCTCCGGCTCCTTCGCCTGCGGCAGCGGCGGCGGCGGCAGGAACAGCTCGTCGTCACTCGCCACCAGAGCGTCGAGCGTCCCGGTCGCCGCCGCGTCGACGTCGGCGTAGATCAGCTCGGGCACCGGCGCGGAGAGATGCTCGACCTCGAGCTTGGCGACGACGTATTCGTCGAGCGTCTTGCGCTGCTGCTGGACCCACTTGAAATGGCGCGGCAGGTCCTGCACCAGCCCGCGCAGCTGCGCCGAGACGTTTCCCACCAGCGGCGGCACGGTGAACCAGCCGAGGGTGAACAGCAGCGCGTAGACCGAGACGACTGCGGCCCAGCGAGGGGGGTGGTGCTTGCCGATCGGGATCCGCTCGAGCCGCGAGACGATCGGGTAGATCAGATATGCGACGAAGATCGCCAGCACGAACGGCATCAGCACGTCGTGGAAATAGAACAGCGTCGCGGCCAGGAACAGCAGCAGGCCGGCGCGCGGCAACTGCGCGACCAGTCGGCGGGCGAGCGACACCTCGCCCGGCGGCGGAGTCGGCGGCGGCGGAGTCGGGTCGGCGGGGCGATTGCTCTTCGCTGTCACTTGGATTGGTCCTGAGCAGGAAGGCCGACGGGCCGGTGCAGGGCGGCGCGGCCACGGGCGCGGGAGCTTACGCCGCCGCGGCGCTAGCCTTCCGCCCCGCCATGAAAATCCACTTCACCGCCGCGCCGCTCCGAATCGACGCGCTCGCCCCGCTTCTCTCCGGCCAGCGGGTCGAGCTCACCCTCGGCCCGGACGTCCGCCGCCGCATCGCCGCCGCCCGTCAGGTGGTCGACCGCGCGCTCGCCTCGGGCGCGACCGTCTACGGCATCAACACCGGCTTCGGCAAGCTCTCGCGCGAGCGGATCGAGGGACGCGACCTCGAGCGCCTGCAGGTGAACCTGCTGCGCAGCCACGCCTGCGGCATGGGGGCGCCGCTGCCGCCCGAGATCGTGCGCACGATGATGGTGCTGCGCGCGCGGACCTTCGCCACCGGTCGCAGCGGCGTGCGCGTCGAACTGGTCGAGAAACTCTGCGAGCTCCTCGCTGCCGACCTGATCCCGCAGGTGCCGACGCAGGGCTCGGTGGGGGCGTCGGGCGACCTCGCGCCGCTCGCCCACCTGGCGCTGGCGCTGATCGGCGAGGGCGGGAAATGCTGGCTGGCCGGCCGCGAGATGAGCGTCCGCGCGGCGCTGAAGCGGGCGGGCATCGCGCCGATCGCGCTCGCCGCGAAGGAGGGCATCTCCCTCATCAACGGCACGCAGCTGACCACGGCGATCGCGGTGCAGGCGCTGCTGCGCGCCGAGAACCTCGCCCGCAGCGCCGATGTCGCCTGCGCGCTGACGGTCGAGGCGCTCAAGGGAACGAATCGGGCGTTCGACCGCCGCATCCATGAGGCGCGGCCCCATCCCGGGCAGCTCGCGGTGGCGCGCAACCTCCACGGGCTGATCGCCGGCAGTGCGATCCTCGAGTCGCATCGCGACTGCGGCAGGGTGCAGGATCCCTATTCGCTCCGCTGCGCGCCGCAGGTGCACGGCGCATGCCGCGATGCGCTGGTCGAGGCGCGCCGCGTGCTCGAGATCGAGATCAACGCGTCGACCGACAACCCGCTGGTCTTCGCCGAGGAGGGCGAGCTGATCTCGGGCGGCAACTTCCACGCCCAGCCGATCGCCGCCACCGCCGATCGCATCGCCGCCGCCGTCGCCGACCTGCAATCGATCAGCGAGCGGCGCACCGAGAACCTGGTCAACCCCGACCTCTCCGGCCTGCCGGCGTTCCTGACGCCGAAGCCCGGGCTGAACAGCGGCTTCATGATCCCGCAGGTGGTCGCCGCCGCGCTGGTGAGCGAGAGCAAGGCGCTCTCCTTCCCCGCCTCGGTCGACTCGATCCCGACCTCCGCCAACAAGGAGGACCACGTCTCGATGGGCCCGATCGCCGCGCGCAAGGCGCTGCAGATCGTCGAGAACGGCGAGCGCGTCCTCGCCATCGAACTCCTCTGCGCCGCGCAGGGCCTCGACTTCGAGCCGGAGTGGAAGAGCAGCCGGCCGCTCGAGGCCGCGCGCGCCGCGATCCGCCGTGAAGTGAAGACGTTGGCCGACGACCGCTACCTCGCGCCTGACCTGGCAGCGCTGGCCGAGCTGGTCCGGGGCGGCGAGCTGGTGGCGGCCGCGCGCGCGGCGGGCGGGAAGCTCGAGTGAGCGCGGCGGCGATCGCGGCAGCGATCGCAACGGTCGTTGCCGTCGCGGGGGCGCAGCTTGCTCCTCCGGTCGAGTTGCGGGCGGCGCCGCCAGCCCTCGGCGAGGTTCGCCTCTGGCAAGGCACCAGTTCGGTCGCGCTGCCGGCGCTCGCCGACGGCGATCCGTTGACCTGGCAGGAGCTCGCGCCGGCGCCGGCGCCCGTCGATCCGGCGGTGGGCGTCGGCGATGCGCCGCCGGGCGACTACGCGGCGCTCGTGATCGACTTCCTCGCCGCCTGCGGCCGCATCTACGAGCCGGCGGCGGAGACGACCGTCGTCGAGCGGCAGGTCGGCGGCGCGTGGCACCCGGTCGCGGCTCGTCTCGAGCGCGACCTCGCCGCGATCGGCGCGCTGGCGCACCATCAGCGGGTCGGCACGGTGCGCTGGCGCTTCGTGCTGCAGGAGCCGCCGGCGGATGGCGCGACGACCGGGCTTCGGGCGCGTCTTCGCGCGGCGGCGACGGTCGACGGGCGCGTCGCCCGGACGGTCGCGTGCGAGGCGCGGCTCTCCCGGCGCGGCGAGATCGACGACGCCGCCGCGAGCGCGCGCACGGACGCTGCGCCATCCACGGCGCTTCCGCCGCCGCTCGCCGCCGAGGCCGATGCGAACCTCCTTGATCCGTGCTGGTCGCCGGTCACGACGACTTCAGGAGCCGCAGTCGTCGTGCGTTGGCCGCTGCCGCCGATGATCGGCGAGGTCGAGATCGAAGGCGAAGTCGCGCCGACACTGCGCTGGCACGACGGCCGGTCGGAGCGACTGCTGCCGGTGCGTTCGACGGCGCAGGTCACGCGCGAGGACGGCGCGCGCACGCATCTCTCGACCTTCGCGCCGATCGCGGTGGCGGCGCTGCGCATCGAGCTGCCAGCGGGCGCTCGGACGCGCGCGGTCCGGCTTGGCGCCGCCGGCGCGGCGGAGCTCGCCGCGCGCCTCGCCGATCCGTGCGACCGCTGGCTCGACGTCGTGCGCCACGGGCCGCTGGGCGACGATCCGGGAGCGATCGCGGCGCAGCTCCTGCCGCTGCCGGCGAACCAGGCGCTGCTCGGCCGGGCCGGTGACGAAGCCGAGGTGCTGGTCACCTGGAACGGCACGCTGCTGCAGACCGCCGGCACCGCTGCCGGCCGGTGGGACCACGGCGCGGCCGAGCCGGGCGGCGCGCGCGACGGTTGGCGGCTGCAGGTCGCCGGCTTCGCGATCGACGGCGCGGTGCTCGGCGAGCCCGGCGACCACCTGCAGCGCGCGACGCTGGCCGAGCGCCCCGACGGCGGCGGCGCGCGCGGCTGGCCGGGCGTGCGCACCGAGCTGCGGCGCGGCCCGCTCGAGGTCGTGCAGGAGGCGTTCGTGACCGCGCCGGGCGGCGATCCGCATGCGGCGTGCGTGCGCCTGACCCTGCGCAACGACGGCCTCGCGCCGGCGCGCCACCGCCTCGAGGTCGTGCTGGCGCGCCGCCGCCACCGATCGGCGGAGTTCGAGGAGCTCCTGCTGCTGCCGGAGCCGCTGTCGTTGGCGCCCGATCCGGGCGACGCGCGCGTGGTCCGCGACGGCGACGGCACGGTGGTGCTGGTGGCCAGCGCGCCGGGCGTCTTCGGCGGCACGCCGCGCGAGCGGACGCTCGCGTACGAGTTCGAGCTGGCAGCCGGCGCCGCGCGATCGATCGAGTTCGTGCTGCCGAGCGTGGACGCGCCGACCGGCGATGCCGCCGCGCTGCTCGCCACCGGATTCGCGCCGGCGCGCGCGCGGTTCGTCGACCACTGGCGCGAGTTCTTCGCCGCCGTCCCGTTCGAGCTGCCCGATCCCGGGTGGAGCGAGCTGCGTCGCGCGCTGCTGGCGCACGCGGCGATCGCGCTGCTGGACGGCACGCGGCTCAAGTACGGCGCCGGCGTCTACGAGGACTACTACGGACTCGAGGAGGGCTGGCCGACGCTGGCGCTGGCGCAGTTCGGGCACGCCGCGGCGGCGCAGCGCGCGGCGCTCGAGATGATGAGCGCCGCGCGGCTCGATCCGCGCAACTACCACCATCAGTACCGGAACGGCCTGGCGCCGGTGGCGGCGGCCGCGGTGGCGCGGCTGGCGCCGGATGCCGCATTCCTCGCGGAGCTCCGGCCGCGCGCCGCGGCGGTGGCCGAGTGGATCATGGGCAACCGGCAGGCGGAGACGGCGCCCGAGTGGCGCGGGCTGCTGCGCAAGCACGCCTACGGCGGCGACATCGGCCAGCCGGCGCGCAGTCTCTATTCCAATGCGACCTGCTGGCAGGGGCTGAACGCCTGCGCCGAGCTGCTCGAGCGCGCCGCCGCGCTGGACGCGACCGCAGCGGCGGCGCGCATCCGGGCCGACGCCGTCGACTTCCGCGCGACTCTGCTCCACGGGCTCGACCAGTGGACCGATCGCACCGTGACACCGCCGTTCGTGCCGATCGCCGTCGACCTCGGCGTCGAGGGAGAGGCGGGGTGGGAGCGCGTCGAGCGGCCCTACGTCCATCTCGGCGACAGCGGACGCGGCAGCTACTGGGCGCTGTTCGCGCCGCTCCTGCTCGAGACCGGCGTGCTGCCGGTCGATTCGCCGCTCGAGGCCGCGGTGCGCGCGACGCTCGAGCAGCGCGGCGGGACGCTGCTCGGGCTGCCGCGCTTCCATGCCGCGACCGACGCGGTCTACGGCCTCGGCTCGATCCTCGCGCCCGGTCGCGCCGGCGACGCCGACGAGTTCGCGCGGCGTGCCGCGGCCTACTTCGCCCACGCGCTCGATCGCGACGTCTTCACCGGCGGCGAAGTGGCGGGGGTCGAACCGCTGCGCCTCTCGTCGCAGGCGGCCGGCGCGCGGCGCGCGGCGGCGCGCTGGCAGTTCGACCTCTACTCGGGCGAATGGGGACTGGCGCGGTTCGGGCGGGCGACCGGCTCCGAACCGCTGTCGTCAGCGGCCGGGATCGGGCTCATGCTGTTGCGGCGGATGGTGGTGGAGGAGTACGACGCCGCGGGCGAGGAGTGGGGCGCGCCGGCGCGGCTCGAGTTGTTGCGGCTCGCACCGGCGCGCTGGTGGCGGCCGGGCGCAAGGCTCGCCACCGAGCGGCTGCCGACTGCGTTCGGGCCGGTCGCGATCGAGGTCACGACGGCCGCCGACCGGTTCCGCGCGAGGATCGCGCTGCCAACGGGCGATCCGCGCTTCCCGCGTCCGGCGCAGGTGCGCCTCTGGCTGCGCGATCCGGAACGCCGGGCGTTGCGGGACGTACGGCTCGACGGCACGCCATGGCCGGCGTTCGGCGCGACGTCGATCGACCTGCCGGCGGACCGGACCGAATGGCGGCTCGAGGCCGATCTCGAATGAGCGCAAGTGCCGCCCCGACGCTGACGACCGCGCGGCTCGTCCTCGCGCCGATGACACTCGCCGCTGCGCTCTTCATCGTCCGGCTGCTGAACGACCCCGGGTTCCTGCGCTTCATCGGCGACCGCAAGGTGCGCGACGAGCAGCAGGCGCGTGCCTACCTCGAGAAGGGTCCGATTGACCAGCACATGAACGACGTCGGCCATGCGCTGCTGGCCGACGCGCTGATGGAGTGGTTCGTTGCCAGGCCGCTCGTACCACGTCCGCGCTGAGCCGCGCCGAAGCGCGCCGCCGGTCGCCGCCCGTTTCCCGGAGCCGTTGCGCCCCCGGCGTCCGTCGCTCGAATCGCCCGCCATGGAAGCGCCGCCCGCGTGTGGTGCACGCGAACGAACCTGACGGAATCGGTCGTTCGATAGCCCCTCAGCGGGTCGGCTGCTGATTCGCGCGGTTGGAAACCCGCCGACGTGTCGACAACGCGGCAATCGCCGCGGGCGAGCCGCGGCGTGGAGCTGAGCGGCGCTGGCGGCTGGTTCGCTACGCCGTGAGGCGGTGATAGTAGGACAAGTGCCCGCCAAGCCGCGAGTCGCGCACGACTCGACCGCCCGCGGAGTCTGCGTCGGCATTCGGCTCGATGAGCACGTTGCCGATGCCCTGGTGCGGTCGCTCGGCGTTGTAGTGAGCGGCGTATTTGGCCAACGCGTGCCGTAACGAGCCGGAACCAACGAAGATCATGCGGTCGAGGCATTCGCTCTTGATCGAGCGAACGAATCGCTCGGCGCAGGCGTTGCAGATCGGCGCGCGCGGCGGGCAGAGCAGGACCTTGACGCCCGCCTCACCGAGCAGTCGGCGGAATCGCTCGCTGAACTTCTGGTCGCGGTCGAGGATCAGGAATCGCTTCAGCGTCAGGAAGCCGTCGACGCAGTCGGTCCGATTGCGCGCGACCTGGAGCATGAAGTCCTCGCCGGGATGCGGCGTGGTGCCGACGATCGTGACGGCACGGGTGGCGAGGTCGATCACGAAGAGCGTGTGGAAGGTGACCAGTCTGCGGGCGGTCCACACCTCGGTCGTGAAGAAGTCGGACGCGGCGATCGCGTGCCCGTGCGTGCGCAGGAACCGCCGCCACGAGGCCTCGTGTCTTCGCTCTGGCGCCGGGTCGATCCCGTGCTTCTTCAGGACGTTGCGGACCGTGGTCGGTGCGACGCGGTGACCGAGGCGCGCGAGCGCGCCGACGATCCGGTCGTAGCCCCAGGTGACATTCTCGCGGGCCATGCGGACGGCGAGCCGAGCGCGATCGGCGTCCGACAGGCGGAGCCTTCGGCGGCCGTAAAGCTGCACCCTCCGGGTTCGCACCGCAGGAGCCAGGCGGGCACCCCGCTTGGCAACCTCCACCTCTCGCTGCTGCGGCGCATGGGCGTTGCGGCCGAGTCGTTCGGCGACAGCGACGCGAGCCTGCTCGACGCGTAGGGCGGGTGTAGGCCGTGCGTCAGGGCGGCGAGAGCGGCTGCGGTCCGGCGATCCCGCGCACCTGCAGATCTTCCGCGCCGACCAGCAGATCGTGCAGCACCGCCAGCGCGATGAAGCGCGCCGATGTCGCGTAGTCGGCCGGCAGCGTGAACTGCGCGCGACCGTCGGCGTCGAACTGCCCCTCGCACCGCTCGTCGCCGGCGCTCCGCATGAACAGGGCGTCGGCGGCCATCGCCAGCTCGATCGAACCGAACTGCTGCGGGGGCGCAGTGCTCGTCGACAGGACGATTTTCCAGTGCGCCGCCGGCGGCCCCGTCAGCTCGAAGCGCAGCGGCGACGCGGTCGATCCGGCGGCGGTCGCGCCGGCGATCGTCACCGGATAGAGCTGCTCGGGCAGCGCCGCGAGCGCGTAGCCGTTCGCCGGCGCGGCGCGCAGCGCAGCGGCGAACTCGGGCTGCGCCGTCCACGTCCCGCGCTCCACCAGCGCCTGCGCCACCAGCAGCGCCATCCGCCAGTAGCCGCGATCGGTCGGGTGGCGATCGCCAGGAATCAGCAGTTCCTCGTAGCGGTGGTGCTCGAGTTCCTTCGCGAACGCGGCGCGCAGGTCGACGAACGGCACCCTGCGCTCCGCGGCGACGTCGGCGGCGGCGCGCGATGGCGGCTCGTAGTGGCGCTCGGGCGACGGGTAGGAGCAGAGCACCGGCACGGCGCCGGCTGCCTCCACCTGCGCGACGACGCCGCGCAGCCGCTCGACGACAGCCGCATGGTGGGCGTCGTCGACCAGCCGCGTTTCGCCCCTCTCGATGGCGATCGCGGCCGCACCGTCCTCGCCGGCGACCTCGATGCGATCCACCCCGAAGTGGCGGAAGCGGGTGCGCCCGTCGAGCGGCGCGGCGCCCTCGCCCTCTGCGCTGGCGTTGGCCAGCGCGAGGCGCGCGAACTTGGCCAGCACCAAGTCGGCGAGCCACGCGCGCACCCCGAGCGCCTCGTCCGTTGCGGCGTCACCGGGCGTTGCGAAGTTCCAGCGGTCGTTGAAGCCGGCGAGGATCACGACGGCTGCGGGGCGCAGCCGCGCGAGCTGCTCCGGCAGCCGAGCGGCGACTTGCGCGAGGTTCTGAGCCGGGATGCCGCTGTTCTCGACGCGCCACCGGGCGCCGCGACCGGGTGGGGCGGGATCGCCGGCGCGCAGCAGCTGCTCGAGGCGGCCGGGGTACGCCTCCTCCGGCCGGTAGTAGAGGCCGAAGGTGTAGGAGTCGCCGACGCACAGCACGGTGCGCGCGTCGGGCGCGGCGTCCCCGCGCCGCGAGGCGAGCAGCGCGTCGACGAAGTTGCGCGACGCGAGTCGCAGCGCTGCTTCGGCGGCGCACAGCGTGAGCAGCGCGCTCGCGGCGGCGAGCGCAAGGCGCGGGAGGCCGCGGGCGCGGCGAGCGGGGGTGCGAGTCGGCGCGACGGCCATGGAGGGAGGATGCCTCGCTTCCGCGCGACCCGCAAACGACACCGGGGAGGCGCGCGGCCTCCCCGGTGCGATTGGACTCTTCGAGAATTCGTTCGAGGAGCTGCCGACCGGCAGCTCTCACATCTTGACGCCTCAGCCAAAGACCTTGCCGATGGTCCTGGTGACGGCCTTGCCCGCGAGGGTCTCCTCGAGCGCGGAGGCAACGTACTTGTCCTTCGCCTTGGTGGCGTCGGTCAAGCTGTCGTCGATGCCGCCGCGGTAGACGACCTTGCCGTCCTTGTCGGTGATGAGGACTTCGCCGGTCTTGCCCGCCTTGGTCGCCGGGCAGCTGACGCCGACGAGGACGTAGGCGGTCGCTGGAGCGGCTCCCGAATTCCATGGACACCTCTTTGGGGACAGATTGCTCCCACACTTGAGGAGCGGTGGGCATGGGGACCGAGCGAAGCGAGGCGGGCGGGTCGGAGGGAGCCCGGAGGGCGAACCGGAGACTTGCGCGGCGGCAGCGATCGCTGCCGCCGCGACGGGCTCAGAAGTTTCCCGAGGCGGCCTCCTTCAGGATCGCGATGTCGAGCACTTGGTCCGCCACGACCTTCTTCAGTCGGGCGTTCTCGCGCTCGAGCTCCTTCAGCCGCTTCGCC
>Ga0194131_10010655_pt1 | contig 11190 bp, 13 predicted proteins | sample TA2KigO120mmetaG_FD_148631 | JGI IMG/M metagenome (GOLD analysis project Ga0194131, IMG submission 148631) | Freshwater microbial communities from Lake Tanganyika, Tanzania - TA2015053 Kigoma Offshore 120m | ecosystem: Environmental > Aquatic > Freshwater > Lake | place: Tanzania: Lake... | reverse complement strand
ATTACCAAACATGCTGATAATCTGCTCTTTTCTGTCACCGGAAAATTCATCTTCTAAAATAGAATCTAACAATGCAATGTTTTTGTCAATTTTCTCTTTATTCATCGTTTGGCGAATCTCCTTTTTACCTCTTCAGCCAGAAGAGAACCAGTGTCAACAATATCTATATCTTTTGATTTTTTATGTGACATTTTTTGCGTAACAGATTTATTTTCTTTTGGTTTTCTTTCTGTCTTTTTTCTTGCAACCAACGGAATGAACTTTTTACATTGTAAACCATTGATATGAAGTGATTGTTTACAATTGTTCTTACACTTGATACATTTACTGTATTTCTTTTCTTTATTCATCCAATCATAAAAATTTTCTGTTGCTAAAGACACCAAATCATGAACCTCAATCTCATTCAAATCGATTTTAACTTTTTTTCCTGAAGTTAATTTTTTCCACTCACCCTTTTTTCGATAAATTATGTCACCTTTACGAAAAAAATTAAACCCTTCAACACAAAAATCTTCATAAGATATTAGAGTAAATTCGCCAGTAAACAAATTCAATAAGTATCTATTTTTTGTCAGCTTTGGTTTTCTGTGATAATAATATTTATGTGGCTTTGTAATGGCATATGGTGTATCGTCAACAAAAGAGGTATATTCCTCTGGAGCGAGCAACTTAAGAGATTTTTTGTGCCGTTTATTGCTTAAAAGCATCAAATTTATTGATTTTTTTGAGGCAACAATTGCAATCTCTCCTTTGCCGAATGTTGGATGATCAAAGAAAACACCATGTGAAGGTGTGTTTGTTCCAAACTCAAAATTATTGCTAAATTGATTCCAATCAACACAATAAAAAGAACCTTCAATTGGCTTCTTGTTCTTATCGGTTGCAGGAACATTTGCAAAAATCATATTAATCCTTTCATTTAAGGTAAATTAGATATTTTCCAGAGAAATGTTTATTACAATGAGATCCTTTTAGAGTATTGTGCATTTTTTCTAATGCTTTAAGTTGTTTTTCAGTCAAAAACCTTTTAAGTTCAAACCAAGATTTTAGGCTTTTATAAAATTTAGCATAACTGCCAACTTTTTTTGGTAAATCAGTCAATTCAATATCTAAAAATAGATTGGTGATGTGACTTTCTTCTTTTGTTTTAACAATTCCAGGCTTTTCATCTAATTTAGAAACATCTAATTTTTTTTCCTCACTATAAACAATCGATGAATCTTCAGGTGCAAAAGAAATTTCTGTGGTTATTTTATAAGTATGCGCTTCAATTATTGGTAGTTCTTCTACTTCAGCAAACAATTCAGGTGGAGCTTTTAAAAATTTTCTTGCTAACGTGGTTATCCCCATCTTTTCTGAGGGGGGTAATAATACCCACGGCGTAGGTGCAAAAGCAATATCATTAAAATAATTAGCAACCGTAGTTTTTTCATCTTTTATTTCTTGTAGCAATTCGATGAAAACACCATAGCGTGATTTTAAAAAATCTGTTACACTTACACCAGCACTTTTAGCAACGTCAACATTTCTTGTTTTTATTAATATTCCGCATTTAAATGCGTAATATTTAACCAATAGCCATAATGGACGATTCATCATTAAATCTTGATAATGTTGAAAAGTTTTTTCTTGCTTAATTAAATAATCAAAATTTGGCCATGTATAAAATTGAACTTTCTTGTATTCCTCTTCAGTTGGTATTTTTCCTTCGTAGTGCCAAAAAATATCGATACCAATTAGAATTGTTGCCACACAAGAACAACACAATTCTGAAAACGGTTGTTCGTGCGGTGGGCTGCTCCTTGAAGGGCGATAAGGTGATAATGAAGAAACAACAAAACATACTTGTTCAGATAAGTATTTACCACATCCTTCACAAGGGAAAGCTACACCATTAACATAGTTAATACCTATTGATTTTGAAGTATTGAACATATGAAAACAAAACAATTCAGAATTGCACATTTCTAAAAAAGATTTATAAGAAGGGATATCTGCCATTTCTGCTTTATTAAGCAGATAATTCAACGTAATATCCCCACTCAACAATGCCATATATTTTGCCTCCTATAATATACTATATATAATATAATCATTATAGGCAATGAAGTCAAGGAATAAAAATAAATATATATTTTGTATTTATTAATTTTTAGGAGGGTTTGTTACTATTTCGTTGAATTTTTCTACAATAGCTTTTATAACTTCTTCTCTTTTATCTTCAATGTCACTTTCCCAAAACCTTAACAATGGCAAACCTCTTCTTTTTGCAACAAAATTTTTAATGATGTCATTTTTTTTGTTGGCAATTATATTGTATTTCTTTTGTTTTAGGGAATCACCTTCATTAGTTGTTGCAACTGTTTTGCCGTGCCAATAATCACCATCAACCTCAATAAGCATTTTTCCTTCAACCAAAAAATCATATATCTTCCATTGACCAGCAAAATATATAGGAAATTCAATCTCAAATTCCATATTGAGATTGCTCAAAATTTCCATCATTGCTTTTTCACAACCTGTTCTCTTTTTTAATTTTCTATTGATTGGTTTGTTATCTTTTCTAAACCATTTAGCTCTTTGGATTTGTGCAGAATATTCCTTTTTTATTTTCTTTATTTTCTTTTGTTTCTTTACGTTCATAAAAAAACTTTCTAAGTAAGAATAAGATTATTTATATTCCTCTTCATGTTTCCAATCAGAAAAATTATTTGCATATTCTTTGCTTCTTTTTTTGCATTCACAGGATTCTAAAGAGTTAGACTTTAGTGCCTCAATCTCTCCAATTGCCATCTCCAATTCTATCTTCAGGGAATTTACTAACTCCGAAAGCTGTGATATTTTTCTTTCATTTCCTACAACTCTTTTGTGCATACCTATAAGAATAGCAGCGGGTTCTGCCTCTTCTACATCTATGCCATATTTAGTCATCCCAACAGATTCTTGTGGAGTAATAATTTTTCTATCCATCATTATCTTCTTTCTTTTTTCTAATTTTTTTTATTTTAGGTATTTCTTTTGTTGCATCTTTTTCTAAATTGGTTTCATCGCTAAATTTTTCTGAAAAATACTGTATTGCATTAGCTAAATTAATGTTTTCTTGTGGATTCAACAAATTAATTTTATGTTTTGATTTCAATACATCTTTATTTTCTTTCTCTTCTTTAGCATCGTTCACATTCTCGTTCACATTCTTATTCGAAATAATTTCTGGCGCTGGCACCTTCTTTTTGGCATCATCAAAATATTGCCTATCAGTTAAATCAAAATATAACTCCGTCAATTTTGAAATGATGTCATAAAAACCTGCTCTATTGTTTATAATATTTGCCATCAAATCTGCATTTTCTTTCATAACAGAAACAGTGAAATGGTGTTTTAAATGATCGCTGTTATTGCACATGCTCATAAGAATTTCCTGAACTAAGTGCAGTTCACCATCTATATTGTTCATAATATTATTTATTGTTATAATCTTCTCTATAGTATTATGAAGAGATTTTATTTCTCTTTCAGGATTTTCATTTTTATCGCTCATATAAACTTATCTCTACTCTTTAACGATTAGATTGTATTTAGTTTTTCCTTCTTGTGTTGTTTCTACTTTTACGTCATAAATATTAATAATATCATCAACATTGTGGGTATCATTATTAAAAATAAAATACAACACTCTGTTAAATCCATTATTGCTGTCTTCTCTATGTAGTTTTGATCTAATGAGTGAAGCAATAATTACTTTTCTTACTCCTTCATCGTCCATACTTGCATTGGCACCAAGAAGATTATTTACTTTTTGAGCCTGATTATCAATATATTTTTCCAACAGCCCATCGATCAAAGCTATTCTTGAAGAAAAAACCTCTTCATCAATATCCTTGTATAATTCCTCAAGAATACTCACCATATGCATTTCTCCAAATATCGTTTCTTCTATCATAGTTTCTCCAAATAAAAGAAGTCTAATTACTCTTTATTGCCAAATTACACTGAGATTAAAATCACTGGGAGAGACACTAATACAGTATTGGCAGAAATTATAATTAGACTTCATAATAAATAGTTTTAATTTTTGAAAGGATTATTTTCATCATTAAAACAATATTCTTTTAATGAATCGTCATATTCAACAGTTGATAAATTAAAATCTTCACTTTGCTTTTTCAAAATTTTGTCTTCCATCACTAATTTTGCAAAATAAGACATATTTATGGGAATAAAAAAATCCGATCTATTTGGATTTATTATCGCCACATTAAGATAGTGCATATTACCAGGATTAACAAAAAGACATAATTGCGACAGACTAGTATCTAGCAATACCACGATTTTTCCATAATTTTTATATAACATTTTTTTAATTTCACTTTTATTAATGAATGCTAAAGCTATCTCCTTGGTTGTGAAAAGAGTGGTAGCATAATTGTCTTTTCCAACAGCAACATTAAATAATAGGTTTCCATTGATATGCCCTATGGCAAAAACCCTATAATTATTTTTCACCAATTGATTATATATAATTTTGGCAGAAAGCATACCTGGTTTCTTCTCATATTCCTCATATGACAATTTATCTTCATCTGCTTCAATCATGTTTTTTCTCATATTTTCTTTCATAACTTAATTCTCAATTGTTCTATATATAAATATAAAGAATTTATTCTTCATCATCTACAACAAACAGCGTATCTTTACCCCTTTCTTTAGTAAATCCATAACTGTTTTTGTTGGCTTTTATAAAAATAAAATCTCCAGACTTCAAATTAGCAACATCTTGTGGCACAAAAGTAGTAACATAAACTTGTGATTCATCATCTTCTAAAAGTATCTTAAAGTATTCTTTCTTTGTTTTTTTAGATTTTAATATTTTAATGTCGTTAATTAAACCATATAAAATATAACTTCCTTCTGCAATGTTTTCTGTCATCATAATTTTTGGAGAAATGGCATTGTTGCTATCAACCAGATAATCAAACATTTCCTTATCCTTTTTACGAAAATTATTTAAGTGACGAAAATAAGGATGTTCATTGATATAAAACTGAAGATATTCTTTCTCGAAAGAGAACATCTCGGCTCTACTATATTTTCTATCTTTGTCTTCTGTGGAGGCAATAATATTGTCTATTTTTTCAGCAAAAATCTCACCTTTTTTGAGTTTTTTACACCCTTCAATGCAAGCAAGCAATAACTTGCTGTCTTTATACACATCCCTAAAGTAATCCAATTTACAGAGAGATTCGTATGCTTTTTTACCTATTTTTTCGTCTATAATTTTACTAACCAACTCATATATATTTTTTACTTTTAAACTAACTATTTTAGGCACATCATTTTTTGAAAAACCCTTGATGATATTCAATCCATACCTAATTGTTTTGTTTTCATAATCAACACCAAAACGTTCACTTGTATTTCCTAACTTAAACTCATTGAATTTTACACCTTGTGATATCGCTTCTTTGGTAAACCATGTCATATCTTCTATAGAGGCATAATTCAACAATGAAGCATAATACTCCAAAGGATAATTAACCTTGAGCCACATAGAAATGTATGCATTTACGGCATAACAAAAACTATGTGCTCTATTAAAAGAATAATCAGAATATTTTGCCAACAACTCCAACAATGCTTGTGCATTTTCTGGTGTTACACCATTAGACACGGCTCCTTCAGTAAATTTTTTCAACATTTTATTAAATTTTTCAGTATTTTCAACAGATTGCTTTTTATCAAGCAGCTTCAAAATTTTTCTCACTCCATCAGCTTCAGCTAATGTAAAACCACCGATCTCTTTCAGCACGAACATAACCTGTTCCTGAAATGAAATAACTCCGCAAGAAGGTTCTAATATGTCCCAAAGCTTTGGGTGAATTGCTACATACTTTTGCTTTGCTTTTGTCAAATCTTTTCTGTTTTCCAACAGTTCATCAATACAACCAGCTTTGATTGCAGCAGGTCTCCAAGATGCATTAATAATACACAAATCATCAATATTTCTTGGTTGCACATTCTTGATGAAGTATATCATATTATCAGAACCGAACTGGAAAATATCTCTACTATTACCTTTACAGAATTCATCATATACTTTATGATCATCAAACTTGGAAGTTAGAAGAGTATTTTCCAAATTAACTAACCCATAATTTTTTTCAACATTACCAATTGATTCTTTAATGATAGAAGCTGTAATTAGACCTAAAATATCCAACTTGCAATATCCTAATTCAGCCACTTCTCTTTCATCACCACCTTCTTGCACACCGGTAATGATTTCATCATCAACACGCAAAACTGGAAGGTCTGATTCAACCAATTTCTTGTTGCTAATCAATATTCCAGATGCATGTTTTCCAGACTGTCTAACTACACCAAGCAATTTGTTACCGTGCTTAATAAACAATTCATAATTATCATCAATAAATTTCAACAAATCATTATCTTTAAGACTAACAGCCAAATCTCTCGCAGTTTCCAATTCACTCTCAATAGGCAAATCAGTTCTGATAGCACTAAACATAGAAGTGAGTTTGTTTGACAAGTTAAAATCTAGTTCATAGATTCTACATAAATCCTTAACGATTGTTTTGCTACCAAATTTACCAAAATTAACGATATGACAAACCTTATCTTCTCCATAACGTTGTTTTAGATAGGTCTCAACTTCTGGATGAATGTCAACATCAAAATCAATATCAACATCAGCAGGATCTTTGCGGTTTTCATTGATAAATCTCTCTAAAACAAAATTGTTCTTAATCGGGTCTACCTTAGTTACACCAAGAGTGTACAAAACCAAGCTAGCTGGAGCAGAACCACGACCTGGACCAACAGTACCATCTTCCTTATAAACGAAGTTGTTCAGTAAATCATCCAATATCAAAAAATAGTCAACATAATCTTTGCTTTTAATCAACCTAATCTCACTATGGAGTCTATCAATATACAAATCTAGCTTGTCAACAGGAATCAAACCAACTTCAATCTTAGCCTGAAACCTTTCCTTGATTTTCTTCAAGAAAATGGAATAGCTATCTTTCTTGCTTTCAGTGAATTTAGGAAAATTGTCTGGATAGACTGGCATTTGAATATCAGTTTTGTCCCTAATCTCAAAAGTGCTATCAATTGCTAACTCAAGAAAATCCAAATCCAGATTATCTCTTTTAGCAGCAACATAGATGTCATCAATCTCTTTAATGTACAAATCTCTCACAGTATAAAACCATTTTTCTTCTGGATAAGAAGCAATGGTTTGCCTCTGCTTAATCACATAAATAAGATATTGGATATACCAATCTTCTTTATTGGCATAATGATAGTCCAATGCAAAAACTGGTTTGATTCCCAATCTTCTATGAACTTGATAGTAAAACTCATTGATTTCATTTTGCTCTTTCAAACCATTTAGCTGTACTTCAAGATAGATATTGTCACCAAATTTATCTTTGAATTTTTTCAGCAATTCCTCAACTTCTTTTCCTCTTTTATTCAAAATCATTTGATTGAATTTTGATTGCATACAACCAGTGGTAATAATATTATTATCATTCAAATGAAAATGAATCAACTCAGTGCTCACCAACGGCTTACGATAAAAATTGGTAAAACCAATGTTCGATAAATGAATAATGTTCTTCACACCTTCATAATTTCTTGCATATACCAAAAAATGATTGTTGTCTGAATCAGAACCATACTCTTCATTGTCTGTTTCATCTTTGCCTCTTTTTGAGGATAAAAACTTCTCTTTGTTCTCATAGAAAAGATCATTCTGATACAATTCACAACCAATGATGGGTTTGACGTTTTTGTCCTTGCATTCTTTGTAAAACTTAAAGAAAGAAGCCATGTTGCCATGTTCTGTAAGCGCTAAAGCATCGGCACCAATTTCTTTAGCTCTGGCAACTAAATCGGATATTCTAGCTGGAGAATCACCGAATGAATATGTGCTGTGACCATGTAATACTTGATAAGTGCTAAATCTACCGTTTTTTTCATGCATTTCTTTATACTTCAAATTCATACAGATAGCATCTCCATTTTAAGAAACTAACTTACCATTATTGGCAATTCTTATTCTTGCTTTTTGACAATACTCTTCACTAATGTCAAAACCTATATAGTTTCTTTCTAACATATTTGCTGCTACGCATGTAGAACCCAAACCATTAAATGGATCTAATACTGTATCACCTTTAAAAGACAACATTTGAATACATCTTTTAGGCAATTCCAAAGGAAACATTGCTCTATGTCCCATTTTTTTCTGCTTGGTTTCTGGAGCAAATGTCCATATTGCTTTAGAATTATTTATAAATTCATCTCTAGTTACAGTAATGTTTTCCTTGTTACCAGCTTTCTTTTTGCTGTCTTTAGCAAACACCAAAACAAATTCATAAGGACAAGGAAAACTAGGAGATGAAGGAGACAGGTAGCTGCCCCAAGCAGTACGATTACCTATTTGGTTTTTATTCCATATGATAGTAGTCATTAAAATATAATTTAACTTCTTCACCATAAATTGAATAATATCTGTATGAGTAGAAACAGAACCATTCTTCCCATCACCTATATTAATAACAACTCTACCACCAGTAACCAATTTTGATTTTATGTTACCAAATATACCACAAAGCCAATCGATATATTCTTGATGGTCTTTGTTGTCGTTATATAAATCATAAGGGTGTTTATGATATTTATTATTTCCTAAATCTACATTATACGGTGGAGAAGTTACTATCAAATCTATTGAATTGTCTTCCAAATCTTTTATTAAATGTTCACACTCGCCATTAATAACCTTGTTGAGCATATTATCATTCATGAAATATTATATCCAAATAGTGTTGTCAAAAATTAACAATAACTAGTTCTTTTCTTTTCTTTTGATTCTCCATATAATTTCCAGTGGATCTCATAGTATATGTATGGTCAAACTCACTTATTTTCCATTTTTCTTCATAAAATTTATCTTTAACAATATTGTCTGCATTATAACTAACCATCATCTTCATTTCTGTTTTATTGCAAATATCAGCAAACATATCATGGTCAAATTGTCTATGAATTAACCCTCCTTTGCCATATAAATTAGTTTTAATATTATACGGAGGATCTAAATAAACAAATGCATCTTTATTTTTTTCCATTAAACATTCATAAGAAAAATTTGTTATTTTCCATCTCTTAATTAAATTAGAACAACTTAATAAATTATTAATACCTACTTTGGTGAAATTTTTTATTGAAGCTTGTGGAGAAAAAGAACTAGATTCTGTCAATCCTGAAAAGGAACATTTATTAACAACAAAAAAAGAAACAGCGCGAAGAAACTCAGGAGATTTTATGTCATTAACTCTTTCTTTGTGAAAAGAAAATGATTCTCTTGCCAATTCAACAGTCTTTTGTTCATTTTTTATTTTCAATAATTCCTGAACGAAATCATTTCCAGATGATTGCATCGTTTTCCAAAAAAAATACAACGGCATATATATATCATTAACCCAAATATCTAAATGGGGATACTTTTTCGCAACAGCGATAGAAACACTACCACCACCAAGAAAAGGTTCTCTAAATTCAGAATAATTATTTAAATCTGGAAATTTTCTAAATAACTCCTTAACTGCTCTAGATTTGCCACCTGGATACCTAAGTGGGGTTTTGTAATCTCTCATATCACAACCTCATGATTTAATATATTTTTCCATAACTTCTTCTAAATCTGCACTAAATTTTCTCTCAGAACGAGGAATGATATTCTCTACAACAACTTCATAGTCTTCTTTTTTTAATTTAATATTTACGTTACTTCCCATATTATAGGCTCTGCAAAAAACTGTTTCCCAAGAAGTAATGATCATTTTAAAATTAACAGAATCAAACATAAACAAAAAATCAAATGGTTTGTTCTCCTGACATTTAATTTTCCACTCTTCAAATCTATTTCTTGTTTCATCTCTATTGCCTTGAAAGTTTTTCATAATAATAAATCGAGTATTTCCTTTTTTATCAAAAAGTGTTTTTAAACTTTTCATTTCATATTTTAAGTTATTGTTTATTCCAATAAAATCATACCCAACACTCTCTCCTTTTCTGGTATTGCCAACATATAACAATTGATTATCACTATAATAAGCAAAAGCTCTGTCACAAACATGCGCTTTTATTGATCTCGTAGTGTTATCATTCATATCTTCAGTACCGCGAATCTTTGTAGCTATATTTTCAAAATCAAATCTGTCAAAATTCAAACCACAACTTTCTATTATTTTCATCAAAACCTCACTGTGTTAACAATGTTTTTATTTACAATCATTTCTCTATAAAAATATAATCAAATTGCTAATTTTTGTCAAGAGTTATAATCAATTTGCTTTTCAAACAATATTCTATTTTTGAAACCTCCGTTCATTAATTCTTTTTCTCTTCTTTTTTGCATAACCTGTTTCCATGTGTAGCCTCTATATTCAACAAAAGTTTTTAATATTTCTACTATATCTGCCACTTCATAGATATCTTTACAATCACCACTGACAAATTCTTCACATTCTTCAAAAAGTTTTTTTCTCAAAAAGTATATATATTGCTCTTCGTCTTCACATTTGGTAAAACGAGCATCTTTATCATTTACAGCATGTTTTGGAATTAAATCACGAACTAGTTTCTTTCCCATATTTTAAAGTCTCCGCGCTAGATTCTATCAAAAATCTAATAGCTATTTGTTTTAGATAAATCAACACATTCAATTCCATTATCCAATAAATAATTCAACCCTTCATTTATCCTATATTTTTCTATCATTATAACTTTCTTAATTCCTGATGCGACAATTAATTTTGCACACATCAAACAAGGATATTGCGTTATATATATACTACAACCCTCAGTGCCTATTCCTGATCCGTAGCGATTTAAAAAACCTATGGCATTTGCTTCAGCATGTATGCCATTTTTACAAGAAAAATTATAATCTTTTCCACAAACATCCTCACCACCTTCTAAAACGCAATTAATTCCACCAGAAATTGGACCATTATAACCAGCACTCAAAATTCGATTGTCTTTAACAATTATTGCTGCCTGTTTAGTCTTTGCACAAGAAGAACGATAAGATAAAACTTTAACAATTAGACAAAACATTGTTTCCCAGTCTAGTCGTTTTTTTTTCCATTATTT
>Ga0194131_10010654_pt1 | contig 11190 bp, 12 predicted proteins | sample TA2KigO120mmetaG_FD_148631 | JGI IMG/M metagenome (GOLD analysis project Ga0194131, IMG submission 148631) | Freshwater microbial communities from Lake Tanganyika, Tanzania - TA2015053 Kigoma Offshore 120m | ecosystem: Environmental > Aquatic > Freshwater > Lake | place: Tanzania: Lake... | reverse complement strand
ACCAGATGCGATAGCGCGGCCCTTCGTAGCGCGCGAGACGGTCGACATCGCGCGCCGTCAAGCCGCCGACCACGACGCCCGCCACCTCGCCCCCGGGGTCGCGCACCAGGATCGGATAGCTGACGCCCTTGGCCCGCCGTCTGACGTGGCCGGGTAGACGAGCCGGCGCGAAGGCCGACGGCGGCAGGCGGCGGCCGATCACCAGCGCCATGACGTCGTGGTCGAGCAGCGTGCCGTAGAAAAAGAACCGCATCAGTGATGACCACCTGACGCATCGTCTGGGAGGCTGACGCCGCTGGCCGAGAGCGCGGCCTTGAGATCGCCCTTCAGCCGCTCCAGCCCGGCCTGGTCGGCGGCCTCGCAGCGGGCGACCAGCACGGGCTGGGTGTTGGAGGCGCGCAGCAGCCACCAGCCGTCCTTGGTGCTGACGCGCACGCCGTCGATGTCGGAGAACTTGGCTCGGGCCGCCTGCAGGCGCGCCTTCACCTCTTCGACGACACCGAACTTGCGCTCGTCGGGGCAGTCGAAACGCAGCTCCGGCGTGTTGATCGGCTGGGGCAGGCCATCGCGCATCTCGGCCAGGCTCTCGTCGGCGTTGGCCACGACGTTCAGCAGCCGGAGCCCGCAGTACAACGCATCGTCGAAACCATAGAATGTGTCGGCAAAGAAGATATGGCCACTCATTTCGCCGGCGAGCGGAGCGCCGGTCTCGGCGAGCTTGGCCTTGATCAGCGAATGGCCGGTCTTGAACATTACCGGCGTGCCGCCGGCGCGCGCGATCTCGTCGAACAGGACTTGGCTTGCCTTGACGTCGGCGATGACGGTGGCGCCGGGCCTCGTCTTGAGGATGTCGCGCGCCCACAGGATCAGAAGTTGATCGCCCCACAGGATGCGTCCCTGCCCGTCGACTGCGCCGATGCGATCGCCGTCGCCGTCGAAGGCAATGCCGAGGTCGCAGCCGCGCTTCTTCACTTCGGCCACGAGCTGTTCGAGATTCTTCGGCACGGTCGGGTCGGGATGATGCGCGGGGAAGGTACCGTCGACCTTCTCGTTCAACACGAAATGCTCGCCCGGCAGCTTGTCGACGACGGCACGGATCGACACCCCGACGGCGCCGTTGCCGGTATCCCAGGCGACCTTGAGCTTCTTGCCGGGCTTGACGTCCTGCAGCAAGCGCGCGGCATAGGCCGACAGGATGTTCTTCTCCTCGACCTTGCCTTGCCCGCTCTCCCAGTCGGCTTTGCCGGCCATCGCGCCGAGCTTCTGGATCTCATCGCCGAAGAACGACTTCTTGCCCAGCATCATCTTGAAGCCGTTGTAGTCCGGCGGATTGTGCGAGCCGGTGATCTGGATGCCGCCGTCGGCGTCGAGGTGGTAGACCGAGAAATAGAGCATCGGCGTCGCCGCCAGGCGGATCGTCACGACATCGACGCCGGCCGCCGTCAGGCCCTCGATGCAGGCACGCGCCAGCTCGGGTGAACTCAGGCGTCCGTCGTAGCCCAGCGCCACCCGTTTGCCGCCCTCGCGCCGGACGATCGAACCGAAGCTGCGGCCGATGGCACGCGCGTCGGCGGCATGCACCTGTCGGCCGACGACGCCGCGGATGTCGTATTCGCGCAGGATGGTGGGATCGAACTTGTGCGCCGCCTGGCTCATTCAGAACACTCCAATGGATTGAAAAGTTACGGGCGCAGCAGGGGGCGGCCGACGCCTTCATAGGCGAAACCGAGCCCGCGCATCTCTTCGGGGTCGAAGATGTTGCGCAAATCGACGATGCGCGGCTGACGCATGACCTGCTTGATCCGCCGCGGATCGAGCCCACGGAACTCGTGCCACTCGGTGATCACGACCAGCACGTCGGCCTCGAAAGCGGCATCGTAGGCGGTCTTGGCGAACGTGATGTCCTTCAGGAGCTTCGCTGCCTCGGCCATGCCTTCGGGGTCGAAGGCGACGATCTTGGCTCCCGCCGCCTGAAGCGCCGGCACGATATCGAGCGAGGGTGCATCGCGCATGTCGTCGGTGTTGGCCTTGAAGGTCAGTCCCAGGACGCCGACCGTCAGGCCCCTGACCGAGCCGCCGCAGAAATCGATGATCTTTTGGGCCATCCGCTTCTTGCGCGCGTTGTTGACCTCGATCACCTGCTCGACGATGGTCTGCGGTGCGTTGGCCTCGCGCGCGGTGTAGGCGAGTGCCAGCGTGTCCTTTGGAAAGCACGATCCGCCGTAGCCCGGGCCCGGATGCAGGAATTTGCGGCCGATCCGGCCATCCAGTCCGATCCCGCGCGCCACGTCGTGGACGTCGGCCCCGACCTTCTCGCAGAGGTCGGCAATTTCGTTGATGAAGGTGATCTTGGTGGCGAGGAAGGCGTTGCCGGCGTACTTGGTGACCTCGGCCGTCTCGATGTTGGTGAACACCATGGGCGTCTGGATGAGATTGAGCGGCCGGTAGATCGCCGCCATCACCTCGCGCGCACGTTGGCTCTCGACGCCGATCACGACGCGATCGGGCTTCATGAAATCCTCGATCGCCGCACCCTCACGCAGGAACTCCGGATTGGAGCAGACGTCGAACTCGGCGGCCGGCCGGGTCTCGCGGATGATGCGCGCCACCTCGCGACCGGTACCGACGGGGACCGTCGACTTGGTCACCACCACCGTGTATCGCCGGATGGCGTCGGCAACCTCGGCGGCTGCAGCGTAGACGTAGCTCAGGTCGGCATGGCCGTCGCCGCGCCGCGCCGGCGTGCCGACTGCGATGAACACGGCGTCTGCATTGCCGACCGCGTCGCCCAAGCCGGTGCTGAAGGACAGCCTGCCGGCCCGCACGTTGTCGGCAACCAGCCGATCGAGGCCGGGTTCATAGATCGGCATCTCGCCCTTGCCCAAGCGGGCGATCTTCCCGGCATCCTTGTCTACGCACACGACGTCGTGACCGAACTGCGCGAAGCAGGCGCCGGACACCAAGCCGACGTAGCCCGAGCCGATCATGGCGATGCGCATGGTCTCAACCCTTCAGCAGACGGCCGAGCAGCGCCCGTGTCTCGGCGCTGGTGTCGGCGCGGTGCAGCGCCACGGCCACGTTCGCCTCGAGAAAGCCGATGCGGCTGCCGCAATCGTAGCGCTGCCCGCTGTAGCGCAAGGTATGGAACGGCATCTTGCCGATCATCTTGGCCATCGCGTCGGTGAGCTGGATCTCACCACCGGCGCCGGTCTCGTGCCTGTCGAGATGGTCGAACACGTCGGGCATCAGCACATAGCGGCCGATAAGGGCGAGAGTCGAGGGAGCCGCCTCCGGCTTCGGTTTCTCGACCAGGCCGATGACTTCGGATAGACCGTTCTTTTCGGCCTTCACCGCGGCGATGCCGTAGTTCCTGGTCTGCTCGCGCGGCACGTCCATCACGGCCACGACATTGCCGCCGGTCTCGGCATGCGCCGCGGCGAGCTGGGCCGTGCAGCTCGGCGTGTCGATCGTGAGCTCGTCGGGCAGCAGCACCGCAAACGGCTCACGGCCGATCCAATCGCGCGCGCACCAAACGGCATGGCCGAGGCCAAGCGGTTTCTGCTGGCGGGTAAAAATGGCGTTGCCTGGCTTGATCGTGGCGTCCTGGGTCTGCCGCAGCTCGTGCTTCTTGCCGCGCTGCTCCAGAGTTGCCTCCAATTCGTAGGCCGCGTCGAAATGATCTTCCAGCGCACTCTTGTTGCGGCCCGTGACGAACACGAATTCCTCGATGCCGGCCGCCAGGCACTCTTCCACCGCATACTGGATCAATGGCCGGTCGACGACGGTCAGCATCTCCTTGGGCATCGCCTTGGTGGCGGGCAGGAAGCGGGTACCCAACCCGGCAACCGGCAAGACGGCTTTGCGGACACGCTGCGGCATTTCTCTAGCGACCTCCCAGCACGGCCTCCCCAGCGACGCCGGGAAGGTGGCCCGCTGCGCGGGCACCTCCCCTTCGCGCAATCGGCGGCCGGGGAGGAAAACGCGCTGGTAGTTGCCACGCCGCATGAGTCGCCGCAAGGTCAACCGCCAAGCAGGACATCCTTCGCCCGGTTGATGCGGGCGGCGAGATCGGCACTGCCGCCGACATCGGGATGCATGCGCTGGATCAGGCGACGATGGGCGGCTTTGATGTCGTCCTCTGTGGCGCCCTCGGCGAGCCCCAGCACCGCCAGTGCCTCCTCGCGCGTCATGTCGGTGCGCGACCCGCGCGGCGACGATCCGCCCGGCGACGGTCGACGCGCGGTGCGCCAATCGGCGCCCAGTCGCCGGTCGAGATAGGATTCGAGGACGCGGCGCGAATCGCCGTCGGCGGCGCATTCCTCGTGGAGATCGAGCAGTTCGTCGTCGCCGAGATCCGCCAGCGTCCGGCCGGCGAAGCGACCGCTCAGAATGCTGCCCCCGACGTCACCGGTATCGTGATCGATCCACGCCTGGAAGAAGGCGGTCCGCACTTCGGTGCGTTGGCCTGCGCCCGGCGAACTAAAACCGCCCGACGGCCGTCGGCGCAAGCCGCGCGCGATCAACGCCGTGGCAACCAGCCCCGCAAGGCCGAGCAGCTCTGGCAACAGGCTGGGCAGAAAGCGCATGCCCAGCACCAGCAACCCGCCGATGCCGGCGGCTCCCAGGCCGACAAGAACGATGCGCAGACCGCGCGCTATGGATGACGGATTGGCGCGCAGGAACCAGGCGATGCCGAGCGCTACGATGGCGAGAACCAGCAGAGCCAGGAGGACGGCGGGCATGGTTCACGGTCGCGCAGCGGGCCGGCCCGGTTGCTGGCCCGGTTGCTGGCCCGGCGGCGGCGAGGGCGATCCTGGCGCCGCTGCCGGCGCCTGCGGTGTCTGCTGTTGCTCCTGACGCTCGCGCTGGATCTGACGCCAACGCTCGACGTTGCGATTGTGCTCCGCCAGGGTCGGGGCGAAGGCATGGCCGCCCTGCCCGTCGGCCACGAAATAGAGCGACCGGTCGCGCGCCGGATTGGTCGCCGCGATGATTGCTGCGCGGCCCGGATTGCAGATCGGTCCCGGCGGCAGGCCGGCGATCACGTAGGTGTTGTACGGCGTGTTGGACTGCAGATCGGCCCGCGTCAGTTCGCGGTTGAACGGCGTCTTGCCTCGCGTCAGGCCGTAAATCGTGGTCGGATCGCTCTCCAACTTCATTTTGCGGCGCAGCCGGTTGATGTAGACCGCCGCCACCTTGGCGCGCTCGGCGGGAACCGCCGTCTCCTTCTCGACGATCGACGCCAGCGTGAGAGCCTCGCGTCGATTGGCGAGCGGCAGTCCGGCCGCGCGCTTGCGCCAGGCCTCGTCGAGCGTCTTGTCCATCGCCTCCTTCATGCGCAGCAGCAGGCCGTCACGCGTGTCGTCGCGCGAGTAGAAGTAGGTTTCCGGCAGCAAGTCGCCTTCCTTCAGGTCGAGGGTGATCTCGCCAGCCAGCGCCTCGGTCTTGCGCACCAGATCGACGACCTCGGCGGTCGTCATGCCTTCGGGCACGGTGAGGCGCCGCTGCACCTGCTTGCCCGACTGCAGCAGCTCGAGCAGCGCCCACATCGAGACATGTGCCGGGATCTCGTACTCGCCGGCTTTGATCGGCTTGGGAGTCGGGTCGATCATCACGGCGATGCGGAACAGCCGCGGATGGTCGATGACGCCTTCCTCGCGAAGGATGGTGGCCATGGTCTGCGGGCCGGCGCCGCGCGGAATGACGATGTTCTTGGTCTTGTCGAGCGGCCCCGGCGCGCTCAGCAATGTGCCGCCCAGCCACAGCGCGCCGCCCATCAGGGTGGCAAACAGGGTGATGAAGAACAGCACCCAGCGGAAATAGCTGAGCACGCCCAGCTCCGACGGTCAGACGGGGCCGAAGATCAACGAAGCGTTGGTGCCGCCGAAGCCGAACGAGTTGCTGAGGGCGTAACGAACCTTGCGCTGCTTGGCCTGCTTGGGGACCAGATCGATGTCGCAGCCTTCGTCGGGCTCGTCGAGATTGAGTGTCGGCGGCACGGCCTGCTCGGTGATCGACTTGATGGCGTAGATGGCCTCGATCGCACCCGCCGCGCCCAGCAGATGGCCGGTCGCCGACTTGGTGGAAGACATCGAGAGCTTGTAGGCGGCTTCGCCGAAGGTCTTCTTCACGGCGCCGAGCTCGATCCCGTCGGCCATGGTCGAGGTTCCATGGGCGTTCACATAGTCGATCTGATCGGCGTTGAGCTTGGCGCGCTTGAGCGCCGCCTCCATGGCGCGTCTGGCGCCGTCGCCGTCTTCCGACGGCGCGGTGATGTGGTAGGCGTCGCCCGACAGGCCGTAGCCCAGGACTTCGGCGTAGACCTTGGCGCCGCGCTTCTTGGCGTGCTCGTACTCCTCGAGCACGACGCAGCCGGCACCCTCGCCCATCACGAAACCATCGCGCCGCTTGTCCCACGGACGCGACGCCTGGGTCGGCGTATCGTTGAAGTCGGTCGACAGCGCCTTGCAGGCGTTGAAGCCGGCGATGCCGATGCGGCAGATCGCGGCCTCGGCACCGCCCGCCACCATGACGTCGGCATCGTCGAGCTGGATCAGCCGCGCCGCATCGCCCAGAGCGTGGGCGCCTGTGGCACAAGCCGTCACCACCGAGTGGTTCGGTCCTTTGAAGCCGTGCTTGATGGAGACCTGGCCGGAGGCAAGGTTGATCAGCGCCGACGGAATGAAGAACGGGCTGACGCGGCGCGGGCCGCGTTCCTTCAGGATGAGCGACGTCTCGTAGATCGTCTGCAAGCCGCCGATGCCCGCGCCGATCATGACGCCGGTGCGGTTGCGGCTTTCGTCGTCCTGCGGCTTCCAGCCCGAATCCTCGACCGCCTGGTCGGCCGCTGCGATGCCGAACAGCAGGAACCGGTCGAGCTTGCGCTGGTCCTTGGGCAGCACGTAGGTGTCGGCGTTGAAATGACCGTTGGCCTTGTCGCCCACCGGCACTTCGCCGGCGATCTTCGTGGCAAGGTCCGACGTATCGAACGCCTGGATCGACCGGATGCCGGACTCTGCGGCCATCAGGCGTCGCCAGTTGGTGTCGACGCCGTCGCCCAACGGCGTCACCATCCCCATCCCGGTTACGACCACTCGCCTCATCGTCCGTCGTCCTTGCGGCGCGAGACGGTCAGGACTTCGCGTTGCTCTTGATGAAGCCGATGGCGTCGCCGACCGTCTGGATCTTCTCGGCAGCATCGTCGGGAATTTCGATGCCGAACTCTTCCTCGAACGCCATCACCAACTCGACGGTGTCGAGACTGTCGGCGCCCAGGTCGTCGATGAACTTGGCGTCTTCCTTCACCTGCGCGGCTTCGACGCCCAGATGCTCCACGACGATCTTCTTAACGCGCTCGGCAATGACGCTCATTGTCTTGTCCTTCCCGTCTCTTCAGGTCTCTTCAGGTCTCTTCAGGTCTTAAAGCTCGCCCAGGGGGACTAGCGAATTCCGGCTCTTATACATAGCCCCCCGGGCATTGGCTAGCGTCGAAAAGCCCACAGAATCAGGCACTTGTGGCCTGTTCTCTCAGATCATCGCCATCCCGCCATTGATGTGCAGGGTCTGGCCCGTGACATAAGCCGCCTCGTCGCTGGCCAGGTAGACGACGCCCGCGGCGACCTCCTCGGGCGTGCCCAGCCGGTCGGCCGGCACGCGGGCGAGGATGCTTCGCCTCTGGTCCTCGGTGAGGGCGTCGGTCATCGGCGTGGCGATCATGCCCGGGGCGATGCAGTTGACCGTGATGGCGCGCGACGCGAGCTCCTGGGCCAGCGACTTGGACATGCCGATCAGGCCGGCCTTGGCGGCGGCATAGTTGACCTGGCCGGGATTGCCGGTGACGCCGACCACCGACGTGATGTTGATCATCCGACCGAAGCGGCGGCGCATCATGCCGCGCATGGCCGCGCGCGCCAGGCGAAAGGTGCCGGTGAGGTTCACCTGCAGCACCTTCTCCCATTCCTCGTCCTTCATGCGCATCGACAGGTTGTCGCGCGTGATGCCGGCGTTGTTGACCAGAATGTCGATCTTGCCCATCGCCGCCTCGGCCTCCTTGGCCAGGCGGTCGATGTCGGCAGCATCGTCCATGCGCGCCGCGATCGCGTGGGTCCGCTCGCCCATCGCCGCCTTGAGTTGCTCGAGGGCATCGATGCGGGTGCCCGACAAGGTCACGACGGCGCCCTGCCGGTGCAGCGCCCGAGCAATGGCGCCGCCGATGCCGCCCGAAGCGCCGGTGACCAACGCTGCTTTGCCAGTGAGGTCGAACATTGCGTCTCCTGCTCAGGCCGTCTTCAAAAATGCTTCGATATCGGCCGGCGTGTTCAGGGCAATGCCGGCGATGTCCTTGTCGATGCGCTTGACCAGCCCCGACAGGACCTTGCCCGAACCGCATTCGACCAGGGTGCCGACACCCTGCGCCTTCATGTACTGCACGCTCTCGCGCCAGCGCACCAGACCGGTGACCTGCTCGACCAGCCGCTGCTTGATGGCGTCGGGCGCGGTGATTTCCACCGCCAGCACGTTGGCGACCAGTGGCACGCGCGGCGTCGACAAGTTCACTGCCTGCAACGCCTTGTCCATGGCGTCGGCGGCGGGTTGCATCAACGGACAATGGAAGGGTGCGCTGACTGGCAGGAGCATCCCACGCTTGGCGCCGCGCGGCTTGGCCGTCTCGATGGCGCGCTCGACCGCAGCCTTGTGGCCGCTCACGACGACCTGACCGCCGCCATTGTCGTTGGCGACGGCGACCACCTCGCCCTGCGCGGCCTCTCGGCAAGCCTCCTGAGCCGGCTCCAACTCGATGCCGAGCAGGGCGGCCATGGCACCGACTCCGACCGGGACCGCCTTTTGCATCGACTGGCCGCGCAGCTTGAGAAGTCGCGCAGTGTCTGCAAGTTCGAGTCCGCCGGCTGCTGCGAGGGCCGAGTATTCGCCCAGCGAGTGGCCGGCGACATGGCTGGCAAGGTTGCTCAGCGACTTGCCCCCGTCTTTTTCGAGGATCCGCACGACGGCAAGGCTGACGGCCATCAACGCCGGCTGGGCGTTTTCCGTAAGAACAAGCTCCGATTCGGGCCCTTCGCGCATCAACTTCGACAGATTCTGCTTCAGCGCTTCGTCGACCTCCTGGAAGACGTCACGGGCCGTGGCAAACGCTGCGGCGAGGTCGACCCCCATGCCGACCGCCTGGGAACCCTGCCCCGGAAAGACAAAAGCGCAACTCATGGGCCGGTTTCCCCCCTAAAATCTCGGCGCGACGCGGCTCTTCCATAACTCAGCCAGGGCGCGGCCGGAACACCTTGATTTTCAGGCATTTGCCTGTATAACCGCCGCTCCTCGGGGCCTAAATCGGCCCCGATCTCCTTGCCGACTCGAGCCCTTGGGGGCGAAGGGCCGGCTAGATCCGGGCGGTTGCCGGTCGACCTCCTGCCATCGGCAGGGCGGGCGCGACGAACGCCGGGTCACTAACAGCCATAAGGAGCCGATCGTTTCATGGCACTCTACGAGAATGTCTTCATTGCGCGTCAGGATGTTCCGGCGAAGCAGGTGGAGGCGCTGACCAACCAGTTCGCCGAACTGGTCACCGGGCTGGGCGGCACCGTCTCCAAGAAGGAATATTGGGGTCTGCGGTCCCTGACCTACAGCATCAAGAAGAACCGCAAGGGCCACTATACCCTGCTCAATCTCGACGCCCCGCCGGCCGCGGTGAAGGAGCTCGAGCGCACGATGTCGATCAATGAAGACATCATCCGTTTCCTGACGGTGCGCGTCGACGAGCTGGAAGAAGGCCCGTCGGCGATCATGCAGCGCGGCGCCGACAAGGCCGACCGGCCGGGCGGCGATCGCGGCGATCGTTGGGGTGACCGCCCGCCGCGCCGCGAGCGGCCGCGGTTCGGCGATGACGGCGTATCGATGGGTGGTGCGGGAGAAGAAGAATGAGCGCGCAACGTCGTCCCTTCACGCGCCGCCGCAAGAGCTGCCCGTTCTCCGGCGCCAATGCACCCAAGATCGACTACAAGGATGTGCGGCTGCTGCAGCGCTTCGTGTCGGAGCGCGGCAAGATCGTGCCCAGCCGTATCTCGGCGGTGTCGTCCAAGAAGCAGCGCGAGCTCGCTCAAGCGATCAAGCGCGCCCGCTTCCTGGCGCTCCTGCCCTATCTCATCGCCTAGAGGGAGGACGCTGTCATGCCGATGAACGTCATCCTGCTGGAGCGCGTGCCCAAGCTCGGACAGATGGGCGACGTGGTGAGGGTGAAGCCCGGCTTCGCCCGTAACTTCCTGCTGCCGCAGAAGAAGGCGCTACGCGCCACCAAGGACAACATCGCCTACTTCGAATCGCAGCGTAAGACGCTGGAAGCCCAGAACCTCGAGCGCCGTAAGGACGCCGAGGCGGTGGCCGCCAAGATGGGCGACCTCAAGGTCACGCTGGTCCGTCAGGCCTCCGAGGCTTTGCAGCTCTACGGCTCGGTGACGTCGCGCGACATCGCCGATGCTTCGGTCGGGGCCGGTGTCAGGCTGCAGCGCGGCCAAGTCGAGCTCGACAAGCCGATCAAGGCGCTGGGCGCCCACAAGATCAAGATCCACCTTCATCCGGAGGTCACGGTCGAGATCACCGCTCTGGTCGCACGCTCGCCGGACGAGGCCGAGTTTCTCGCCAAGGGCGGCACGCTGGTCGCCGAGACCGAGCGCGCGGCATTGGAGGCGGCCGAAGCCGCTCGCCGCGCCGCCGAGCAAGCGGCCGCCTTGTTCGAAGCCAAGCCCGCCGCCGAAGGCGAGGCCGCCGCAGAACCGGCCCCTGCCGAGGAAGCTGCCGCGGAAAAGAAGTAACGGGGACTTCGTGCTTTCGTTTTGGCGCATGCCATCGCAGCCCGATGGCATGCGCTTTTTTTTGCCGTGCGCTTGTCGGAGCGCGGAGTATTCCCCGTGATCTGGCGCCTGGGCACGCTGCTGGTCGCAGGCTTGGTCGCCCTGCCGCTGTTCGGCCTGGCCGCAAGTCTGCTGACGCCGCAAGGCGAACTGTGGCGCCACCTCGCCGATACCCAGCTCGCCGCGATCTTCGTCAACACGCTGGTCCTCCTGCTCGGCGTGGGTGTCGGAACGACCTTGATCGGCACCGGAACAGCATGGCTGGTGACTTCCTGCCGCTTCCCCGGCAGCGGATGGCTGCAATGGGCGCTGCTGCTGCCGCTGGTGCTGC
>Ga0194131_10010653_pt1 | contig 11192 bp, 11 predicted proteins | sample TA2KigO120mmetaG_FD_148631 | JGI IMG/M metagenome (GOLD analysis project Ga0194131, IMG submission 148631) | Freshwater microbial communities from Lake Tanganyika, Tanzania - TA2015053 Kigoma Offshore 120m | ecosystem: Environmental > Aquatic > Freshwater > Lake | place: Tanzania: Lake... | reverse complement strand
CTGCCTCGCCGCCGACATCTCCATCGAGAGCCTCGCGTTCCCGGAAACATGCCGGTACGCGGGCACGGCGATCGACACGACCACCGCCACGATGGCGATCACGACGAGAAGTTCCACGATGGTGAAAGCCGCGGCGCGACGCACTGGCTCGGCTGACATGCGGATGCCTACGGTCATGGCTCGATTCGTGGGGTCGGCACTCTAGTCGAAGTTCGCCGTTGTTGCGAACCAGTCTCAACAAACCTAGGATCTCGCCCCCATGAACTCCACCCCCCGCTACGCCACCACTCTCCCGTTCGTCTCGACCGCCCTGCTCGTTGCCGCGATTTCGCCGACAACGCATGCGGGTGAAACCAGGAGCGGCCTGATCCCCGCTCCGGCCCTCGATCGCTGGATGTACCCCTTCAACTCGACTCCGGGAACCAAGCCGACCATCTCGACCTTCGGATCGACGCCGGGCGCGCCCGAGTTCGACAGCCGCGACGGCCAGATGCTCGTCTCCTTCGACGTCGACGAGCAGATCCCGTCCGGTCTCGGCGCGTCGCGCTACCAGATCCAGTCGCTGCGCGTGACCGTTCAGTTCGCCAACGATCAGGTCGTCGCGTACGACCCCACGATCGATCCCTGGCAGTGCTTCATCGACCCGGCGGATCCCGAGTGGATCGCCGATTCCGACGCGGGCCAGCCGATCGAGCTCTTCGGCGTCGGGTATCGCAACGGCTTCTCAGCCGTCACCTTCGCCGAGAACTCACCCTTCACGGTGCCGCCGAACAGTCCGCTCGCTCCCGGCGTGCGCAATGCGTTCGCCATGAGTTTCGACGCGGGCGGCGCGCCGATCGACATCAGCAATCATCCGCGCGAACGCTTCGATCCCCAGGCCTGGGCGGTCGGCGAGATCGACGGACTCGAGCCGGGCTCGCTGATCCCGATCGACTCGCTCATGCACTTCGACATCGATGTGAGCGATCCGGCCATCCAGGCCCACCTGCGGCTCGGCGTCGACGCGGGGCGCCTCGACTTCGCGATCTCGAGCCTCACCTTCGTGGTGCAGCAGGGCGGGAACTTCCCCACCTTCTATTCCAAGGAAAACGCCTTCGTGGTGCTCGGTTTCGCGAGCGCCGCGTCGCTCGACTACACGGTCGACATCCTGCCGCTCTGCGACGCCGCCGACTTCAACTGCGATGGCGCCGTGGACGGCGACGATCTCGGAACGCTGCTCGGATTCTGGGGCCCGTGCCCGGCGCCGTGCGCCGCCGACCTCAACGAAGACGGAGCGGTGGACGGAGACGATCTCGGTTCGCTGCTGGGCGCGTGGACGAACTGACCGGAATCGATTCGCTCGCCAGTTCGCGAATGCGTTCGATCGACGCCGCGACGGAGTCCCGATCGGCGCCGAGAAGGCGCTCGATCTCCGGAATCGTGCAGCGGTCGGCCCAGTAGAGGAGCAGCACGAGGCGATCGAAGCGTTCGAGCGTGTGCGTGAAGTCGAGCATCTCGCCGTCCATGGCGATCCCTCCGGACGCCGATGCTACCGAGCGGCTTGGTCCGTGTCACGCGGCGGCGGCGAGCGCTCGGTCGGATCCTTCGTCCTCCTCGAGCACGGCATGCACGAAGATCGAGGCGAGCACGGGATCGAACTGCGTACCCGCGCTGCGGAGGATCTCCTCCGCCGCCTGCTCGCGGGTGCGAATCGGCGCGTAGCTGCGCGGCTCGGTCATCGCATCGAACGCGTCGACGATGGCGATCGCCCTCGATGCGAGCGGAATCTCGTCGGCGGAGAGCTCGGCCGGATACCCGGTTCCGTCCCAGCGTTCATGATGATGCGCGACCCACGGAGCGAGCCACTGCAGCGGAGCGATGCGCCCCACGATCTCCGCGCCGGTCCTCGAGTGCTCCTCGATCAAGGAACGCTCGCCCGGCGAAAGAGGGCCCGGCTTGCCGAGAATCCTCGGCGGAACCGTGAACTTCCCCACGTCGTGGAGCAGCCCCGCGATCTCGATTTCCACGCACGCCTGGCCCGGCAATCCGGCGGCCGCCGCCAATCTCGATGCCAGCGCGCTCACGCGCCGGCAGTGGCATGCCATCTCCAGGTCGATCGTCTCAAAACCCGCAAGCAGCCCCTCCGCCGCGGCCAGCATCGTTCGCGTTGCTTCGTCCATGTCGCCCGTGTCTCCACTTCAGGACCGGTGCGGCGGCGAGCGCTCGCGCGATCGCCCCGCCCCACGCGATCGACCGGACTCGACGACTGCCTGATGCGTCGGCGTGCGCCGAGGCCGGGTCGCCTCCCCCGTTCCGCACAGCCGACTCGACCCGTTGGAGGGATGCCTTTCCCGGACCCGCTACACTTCGCCGCTTCCGCGCCGTGATTCGAGTCCACCCGTTCGCCGCCGTTCGTCCGACTCCCAGCCGCGCCGCGGAAGTGGCCTGTGAGCCCTATGACATCGTGACCACGGAGGAGGCCCGCAAGCTTGCCGAGGGCAAGCCCGGATCGTTCCTCCGCGTGGTTCGATCCGAGATCGAGCTTGCCGACTCGGTCGATCCGCACTCGGACGAGGTCTACGCACGAGCCGGCGACAATCTCGAAGCCTTCATCCGGCAAGGCACGCTCATTTGCGACGAGAAGCCCGGCTTCTACGTCTACCGCCTCTGCGCGGAGGGCCGGCGCCAGGCGGGACTCGTGGCGTGCATGGACGTGGAGGACTATCGAACCGGCCGCATTCGCATCCACGAGAAGACGCGTCCCGACAAGGAGGACGATCGCGTGCAGCACATGCTCGCCACGCGATCGCATGCCGAGCCGGTCTTGCTGGCGGTGCGCGATGCGCCGGGATTCTCGTCGCTGCTCGCGGCGGACATGAACGAGCGACCGCTCTACCACTTCGTGGCGCGGGACGGCGTGACGCACACGCTCTGGCACGCGAAGCACCATGCGGAATACCCCGACGCGTTCCGGGACACCACGGTCGTCTACGTCGCCGACGGCCACCATCGCTCGGCCGGCGCCGATCGCGTGGCGCGCGAAGTGGACGAAGGCCGCGCTCCGCGCGGCGAGGGCGAGCAGCATCGGCGCTTTCCCGCCGTGATCTTCCCGGCGGAACAGCTCGTGATCCTGCCTTACCACCGGCTCGTGAAGGATCTCGGCGGCTTGTCGGCGAAGGAGTTTCTCGAGCGATTGCGCGCGTGCGGGACGGTGGCGCCGACCACGAACACTTCGCCCGACTCGCGCGGGGGCGCGTGCATCTATCTCGCGCAGAGGCCGGACGCGGGATCGGGCCGCGGCACCTGGTTCGAGTGGCGCCCGAACCCGTCGTCGCTCGAGGGTCGCGACGCGGTGGCGCGTCTCGACGTCTCGCTGCTCCAGGATCTCGTGCTCGAACCGATTCTCGGCATCAAGGATCCGCGCCGCGACTCGCGCATCTCGTTCGTCGGCGGAAGCGCGGGCGCCGCCGAGCTCATGCGGCAGGTCGATTCGGGCGCCGCGGCCGTGGCGTTCTCCATGTTCGCGACGGGAATGGACGAGCTGCTCGCCGTGGCCGACGCACGGCAGATCATGCCGCCGAAGTCGACCTGGTTCGATCCGAAGCTTCGCAGCGGACTCTTCCTGCATCGATTCTGAGACCGGCCGCGGCATCGCGTGGCTGCGTCGAGCTTCGCCCGGCGGCGTTCGTCCGGCCGCCCTCGCTCGCTCTGCTTGCCGCGCTCGTCCGCGCTCGGCCTCGAGCGGACGGTTCGGAAAACGCTCGCCGCTACACTGCGGGCATGTCGACCTCCGCCATGCCTGCGCCTCCTTCGAAGTCGTCGTCGAACCCGGTCGCGGCCACGCGGGTGCTCATCGCCGACAAGCTCGAAACCTCGGCCGTGGACGGCCTCCGCGCCCTCGGCTGCGAAGTGACGGTTCAGCCCGATGTTCCGCCCGACGGCCTCGGCTCCGCGCTCTCGCAGAGCGGCGCCGAAGTGCTCGTGGTGCGCGGGCGCAAGGTCGACGGGAAGTCGATCGAGCAGGCGAAGAACCTCAGCCTGATCGTGCGCGCGGGCGCCGGCTACGACACGATCGACGTGGTCGCCGCGAGTCGACGCGGCGTCTTCGTGGCGAACTGCCCCGGCAAGAACTCGATCGCGGTGGCGGAGCTCGCCTGGGGCCTGATCCTCTCGTGCGATCGGCGCATTCCCGACCAGACGGCGGAACTTCGCGCGGGCCGGTGGAACAAGAAGGAATTCGCGGTCGCGCAGGGTCTCTACGGCCGCACGCTCGGCATCGTGGGGCTCGGGCAGATCGGGCAGGAGATCGCGCGGCGCGGCATCGCATTCGGCATGAAGGTGGCCGCGTGGAGCCGCACGCTCACCGAGGAGCGCGCCGAGGCGATCGGCGCCACCTACTGCTCGAACATCGTGAACCTCGCCAAGATCTCCGACGTGGTGAGCGTGAGCGTCGCCGCGAACGAGGAGACGGCGAGCCTCATCGGCGACAAGTTCTTCGCCGCGCTCAGGCCGGGCGCGATCCTCGTGAACACGAGCCGCGGAAGCGTCGTCGATTCGAATGCGATGGCCGCCGCGATCCGCGACAAGAAGCTCCGCGCCGGGCTCGACGTCTTCGCGAAGGAGCCTTCCGGCGGCACGGGCGCGTTCGAGGACCCGATCGTGAAGGAGCCCGGCGTCTACGGCACGCACCATGTCGGCGCCAGCACGGAGCAGGCGCAGCAGGCGGTGGCGGCCGAAACCGTCCGCATCATCCGCGAGTACGTGCAGCGCGGACAGGTTCCCAACTGCGTGAATCGAGCCGCGAGCACCCCCGCCACCACGCTGCTCTCGGTGCGGCACCTGAATCGACCCGGCGTGCTCGCGCACGTCTTCTACACGCTCGGCCAGGCGAAGATCAACGTCGAGGAGATGGAGAACATCATCTACGAGGGGCACGATGCGGCGCTGGCGCGCATCCATCTCGACTCGGCGCCGACGCCCGAACAGCTGAACCACATCGCCCGCGGCGAACACGTGCTCGCCGTGAGCGTATCGCAGATTCCGCGCCGCACCTGACGCATCGCATCGACGCGGCGATCGGCGGCAGCTCGCCACCACGCGGCGCGCCGATCTGGGAACGACCCCGATCACGACTCGGATCAACGCCATGACGACCTTCGCCACGACTCACTCGACCGGATCCGGCGCCTCGACCGCCCGACCCAAGCGGATCTTCAACTTCTCCGCGGGCCCCGCGTGCATGCCGGAGGAAGTGCTCGCGCAGCTCCAGGAGGACATCTGGAGCGTGCGCGGCAGCGGCATCGGCATCATGGAGCACAGCCACCGCGGTCCGGTCTACGACCGGATCATCGAGGAAGCGGAGGCGGATTGCCGCGCCGTGGCGGGAATCGGCGACACGCATCACGTGCTCTTCCTGCAAGGCGGCGCCACGCTCCAGTTCGCCATGCTGCCGCTCAACTTCCTGCACCCGGGCAAGAGCGCCGATTACGCCGACACCGGCGTCTGGGCGACCAAGGCGTTCAAGGAAGCCAAGCTGTTCGGCAAGGTGAACGTGGTCTACGACGGATCGAAGACGAAGTACGACCACACGCCGGCGCCGAGCGAAGCGACGCCGACGGACGGCGCCTGCTACTTCCACTACTGCTCGAACAACACGATCTACGGCACGCGCTGGCCTTCGCCGCCGAAGACGAAGTCGCCGCTCGTCTGCGACGCGAGCAGCGAGATGTTCGGCCGACCGTACGACTTCGCCGGACACGCCATGATCTACGCCGGCGCGCAGAAGAACCTCGGTCCGAGCGGCGTGGTGCTCGTGCTTCTCCGCAAGGACTTCCTGGAGACGCAGCGCAAGGATCTTCCGCTCGCGACGATGCTCGACTACCGCAAGCAGGCGGAGAACGGCAGCCGTCTCAACACGCCGAACACCTTCGGCATCCACGTGATGGGCCTCGTCTTCAAGTGGATCCTGAAGAACGGCGGCCTCAAGGCGATCGAGCAGCGGAACGCCGAGAAGGCGAAGGTGCTCTACGACGCGATCGACGGAAGCGGCGGCTTCTTCAAGGGACATTCGACGCCCGAGTGCCGGAGCCACATGAACGTGGTCTTCCGCTGCCCGAGCGAGGAACTCGACAAGAAGTTCCTCAAGGAGGCGGAGGCGCTCGGCATGGACGGCTTGAAGGGCCATCGCGACGCCGGCGGCCTCCGCGCGAGCATCTACAACGCGTTCCCGCGCAAGGGATGCGAGGCCCTCGCGCAGTTCATGTCGGAGTTCAAGCGCTCGTTCGGTTGATCGCCCGCGCGCGCGTCACGCCACGCGTGCCGGTTGCTCGCCCACCTTGCGAACTCGGCAAGACCGAGCGCGGCCTGATTCGAGCGCCATCGACAGCAGGGTCACCATGCGCTCGTTCGTCGCCGCATCCTTGACGGCGATGCGGATCGAGTGGGTGCCGAGCACCGGGCTCGTTCGGCCCGCGTCGCGCACGAAGAGACCGAGCCCGGCGCACGCGTCGCAGAACGACGACGCGTCGGCGCCGCCGGCAGGAAGTCCGAGCAGAACGAAATTGGCTCCCGACCCGAGCAGCTCGAGTTCCGGCAGCCGTTCCGCGAGCATCACGACGAGCGCCTTGCGCAGCGCCGCCGTCTCCCGATGGCGGCGCTTCGAATAGGCGTCGTCCCGAAGCGCGTGGATCGCCGCGATCTGCGCCGGAAGGCTCAGTTCCCACGGCGGCGTGGCGCGGCGGATCTCGTTCGCAACGGTCTCGTGCGAGCAGAGGTACGCCGCCCGCACGCCGCTGAGCGCATGGCACTTGGAAAGCGACTTGCACACGACGAACCGAGGGTTGAACGCGGCGATCGGCTCAAGCGTCTCGTCGGGCGCCTCGAAGTCGATGTACGCCTCGTCGATCCAGATGCGGGTCCACGGCGGAATCGAGGCGGCCATGCGCTGGATCTCGAGGCGCGACAGAAGTTGACCCGTGGGGTTGTTGGGGTTCACGAGCACGAGCAGGTCGAAGCGCTGCGATCGGCAGCGCTCGATCACGGCCTCGGGATCGATGCGGAAGCCGTCGCGTGCCCGCAGCGCCATGCGCTCCACGCGGCAGCCGATGCCGCGCGCCAGCACGTGGTGATACTCGCCGTAGGTCGGGTCCGGCAGCAGCACGCGCGACTTCGCGTGCAGCCACAGCCGAAGGGCCCGATGGATCAGGGTCGACGAGCCCGCGCCGACCGCGATCGAATGCTCGGGAATGTCCCGCGACGATGAGATGCTCCGGACCACGCCCGCGGCATCCTGCGGCGGCGCCGTGGCGACGCACCACGGCAGCTCGTCCCGCAGCGCGCGAAGCACGCCGGGAGCGGGCGGGAACCACGCATCGAGCACGTCGGCGGCGATGACGCGCTCGCGAAGATCGAGCCGCTCGAACCGGGATCCGATCGCCTCGAAGGCGCGGCCTCCGTGGAAGCAGCCGTCGGCGTGCGAGTCGGAGGGCGCACGCACGGAACCGTGATCGTGCCCGTGATCGTGCGGACTGGCGCCACCTCCGATCGATCTCGACGCCGTCGACGGCGATGCATCGAAGGGAATCTCGAGCGCCCACCGCGCAAGCGACCGGCTGCGCTCGAGAATCGCCCGATTCCTCGCCTCGCCGATCCGTTCGCGCAGACGATCGATCGAAGCGCTCATCAGCTCGTAGGTGACGGCGCCCGAACGGGCGAAAAGGCCGTGACCCTCGAGCCCCGTCCTGCGATAGAAGTCTCGCAGTTCGCGTCGACCGATCGCCACGATCCGCTCGCCGCCGCGCGACTCGATCCAGCGGAACGCCGCGTACATGAGCAGCGCCGCCAGCGTGGAGCCGCGACGATCGGTGGGAACGGTGAGCAGCCGGATCTCGAAGGCGCGATCGTCGAGCTCGAAGGGAATCTCGGAGCGGGCGAAGTACTTGTCGATCGAGAATCGTCCGCCCTCGGGCGGCGTGATCGTGATGAAGCCCAGGAGCGAGTCGCCGCGCGAGGCCGCGATCTGGACGTTGAAGCGATCGAGATCGTCGGAGAGTTCGCCCCGGTTGTTCTCGGCGTGCTGTCGAAGCTCGACCGCGTAGACCGCATGCCTCAGTCGACGAATCTGCTCACGCTGCGACTCGTTCGCCATCGAAATGCGGATCCGCTCTCGTGCCGACATGTCGCGGAAGGGTACCAATCGACGAGCGCGGGAACGCTCGGCGCCGCGATGCGGGTACAACTCGCGCCGTGCACTTACGAATCCTGCTTTACCCCGGATTCGACGAGCTGGACGCGATCGGACCCTTCGAAGTGCTGTCGATGGCAGTTCGTCGGATCGCCGCGCTCCGCGCGAACGATCGACCGGCGAGCTCGCCCTGGTCGGTCGAACTTGCATCGATCGACGGCGCACGCGAAATCCGCGCGTCGAACGGGCTGCGCGTCGGAATCGACCCGGCGCCGATGTCCGGCGCACCGACCGAGGGACCCGGCGGCTCCGCCGCGACCGCGCCGCGCACGAGTCCCGATGTGCTGCTCGTGCCCGGCGGCGGATGGGTCGATCGATCGCGGATCGGCGCTTGGAGCGAATTCGAGCGCGGCGACGGCGCCGGAACGGTGGCCCACGAAGTGCGCCGCGAGATCGACCGTGGCGCCGTGGTGGCGAGCGTCTGCACCGGCGCCATGCTGCTCGCCCGAGCGGGCGTGCTGCGGGGCCGTCGATGCATCACCCATCACGCCGCAATCGACGACCTTGCGGCGTTCGGCGCCGTGATCGTGCGAGCCCGCGTGGTCGACGACGGCAACATCGTCACCGCCGGCGGCGTCACGAGCGGCATCGATCTGGCGCTGCACCTCGTGTCGCGGTTCGCCGGCAACGACCTCGCGGACGGAATCGCCGCGACGCTCGAGTACGAGCGCCGCGCCGCCTCGATTCCGACGAGCGGGACCCGAGATCGCTGAGCGCCGCGCCTACGCGGCCCAGGCGCCGTCGCAGAACTGCTTCCAGAACTGGAGGATGAGCGGATCGGGCATCCACTCCAGCCACTCCGCTCCGAACTCCGCCTCCATGTACTCGAGGAAGATCAGTTCCTGCGTGGTGAAGATCAGTTCCTGCGTCGTATGGATGCTGTGCTCTGACCACCACAGTACTGCCGGACTGCTTGTTCCAAGAACAAACGACTCTTGTCCCGAATGCGCCTGCGGATTCCACTGTGACAGATGGCTGAAGCACGTCGGTGCTCGAACGTCCCCATGCGCACAGTCCTGATGCAGGCTGAAAGCGATGCCGACGACTGTGGTGCAGAGGCAGACCCGAGCGAGTCTCGGTAGGGAAGAACTCATGGCGCGACTCTCCACGTGATGTATTGGTCAGAACGCGACGCAGTCGGCACGCTACTCGGGCTTGAGTCGGTGCCGGCTCAAATGTGACGAAGTTCTTCGGTCACGATCGACGGACTGCGCCGAATCAGGACGCCATCAGACCTGCCAACAAGCCTGTTGGAACTGGCTCCAGAACACTTCGATCACTTCATCGGGCATCCATTGCAGCCAATCGTCCCCAAACGACGCGGACATCCAGGAAAGGAACAGCAGTTCCTGCGCCGTGAATATTGTTGGGGATCGCCACCAGTATCGAGTCTGCGCCGTGCTCTTGAATGCCGGAGGCGCCGCGCATGTGAACAACGCGACCCACGGCGCCCAAGCCACGAGCGCGACCGCGCACCCCGGAATGAGACACCGCCTCCTGATCAGGTTCCTCATTGCGGTCCTCCTTGCGTTCCAATGACCCTTGCGACCGACAGAATCCTCCACCCAGTGCTGCGGAAGTTGGGAAAGCGACCCATGGCGCCGACGAGATTCCGCAGGTCATCGGCATCAAGAACCCAGCTCTCCCTCGTGTCGCCATCCGGTGCACCACGTTCGCATCGCTGAACGAACTCGACGGTGAAGACCTGCTCACGCAGACTCCAGTTTCCCTGTCGCTCGGCGACCTCCGAGGCCTTGTTCGTGAGGATCGCGAGCGCTCGATCCCGTTCCTCGCCATCGAGGTGCCGTTGTGCGATGTTGCATCCGAAGACGGCCCACCAACCCCAGCTCTCGAGCCAATCGCCGCGAGAGATCGCGCCGACGTCGCGAACGCCCTCGAGCGCGTCCAGGATTCGCTTCAGCGCCTCGTCCGCCGATCGTCGACCCAGCAACGCTTCCACCTCGAGTGCCGCACCGACGCATGCATTGGCAACTCCGGCGTAGCTGTCGTCGCCGTAGTCCGCGCTCATCTTTGAATAGAGCACCCTCGCGTGTTCGAGCGCGGAAAGCGCAAGCTCTCCGATGGCAACCCGATCGACCGGATCACTCGCAAGCTGACGTCGAAGCGAACTGCCTTCGACATATCGCGAGAGCGCCAGGGCGACTTGATCGCGTCGTTCCGTGGGCGCACCGACGGAGATCGAAGTCGCAACATCGCGAGCAAGCGCGAGAGCTTCGCGCACGTTGCCAAGCGAGTAATGGCAGGACGCCAGATTCGCCGTGATGACACGGATCGAAGGTGCAGGCAACTGCACTTCTCGCGATGCGGCTTGCATCCACTCCACTGCCTTGAGGTAGATGCCCTGACCCTCGAAGCCGCCGGCAACGCGGCATGCGGCCGAAGCCCGCTGACGACCATCCGTCGCGATCATCATCATTTGCTGTCCAAGCCGGATCATTCGCACGAAGTCGCCGTCGCGATGGGCGCCGATCGCTTCACGGTCGAGTTCCTCGAATGACGCCGAGGGCGGCTCCACCTCCGGCGCTGCACCCCAGATCGCTTCGACAACATCGGTGACCGACCAAGTCAGCGCATCGGCGAGACCGACCACGAGATCGAGTTTCGGATTGCCGCTTTCGGGAACGATCTTCGCGGGGTCTCGATCGAGCTTGGCGGCCAACTCGTTCTTCGTGCAGCCTCGATACGCCCTCGCCACTTCGACCAGCTGGAGCAGGCGCAACTTGCGCATCCGCTCAACGGAGTCGCGATTCGCCATACAGATCCTCCACGCGCCGGATGCCGGGCCGGCGACGCCCGCCACTGAGGCTCTGAGCCTAGCCCTGCCTTCCGGCGGACGCAAGGGTCCATAGCCGAGTGGCCCCTCCCCACATCGCTTCGCGGCACGGCCGCGGACGCTCAGAATGCCGTTCGCGCGATGCTTCTTGCTTGCGCGCAGTGCACCGAACGAACA
>Ga0194131_10010650_pt1 | contig 11193 bp, 8 predicted proteins | sample TA2KigO120mmetaG_FD_148631 | JGI IMG/M metagenome (GOLD analysis project Ga0194131, IMG submission 148631) | Freshwater microbial communities from Lake Tanganyika, Tanzania - TA2015053 Kigoma Offshore 120m | ecosystem: Environmental > Aquatic > Freshwater > Lake | place: Tanzania: Lake... | reverse complement strand
CCAGGGTCCCGTCAAAGTCGTGAGCCCTCCCTTACTGTCGGGCTACTGAACAACCGCGTGGGCCAAATCAGTAGCCCGCGCGTTAGCAAGGGCTCGACCTCGACTCAACGACTTACGAGACTTTGACGGGACCCTGGTGTCTGTGCCTTTGTGCGTCTGAACGAGTCGCCTGTTCGGAAGAAATCAAAGAAGCAACGGAGGGCATGACTCCAACGGTGGTAGTTGAACTCAACCTGCCTGGCCGACGGTCGCGAGTTGCGAGTGGAGGTTTCTCGAAAACCAATCCTCATGAAATGGTAGGATTCGGCTTTCAGATTGCGAGAGCTGGAGAGAGCGCCAAACAGTCAAGCCAACTCTCGAAAACGATGTGGCCAGCGCGAAAACAGCTTGAGCCGAGAGGCGGTACCTCACGGGTCGAGCGCGTTGGGAGTGAGCACGTTCGAGACGGAGCCGGCGCAAACCAATTTGACGATGATCGTCAAAATCGGACCTCACCTCGAGAGCTGCCAAAGAGCCGAAAAGGTCCTGACTCGATAACCTTCCAGTGCAAGCTTGTGTTTGAATCTCTGACGGAGGAAAACCATGAGAAGGAGAGTTGTGGGATGCCTATCCCTTGCCTGTATCGCTTCCCTGAGCCTGTTTGCGTTGCCGGCATCTGAAGCTTTTGGACAGCAGACGCCGGTGAAGCCCGAAGTTCACCGGGTGACCGCAAGCGCTTACTACGGGACTTTCTCTCGGGCGCATCCAGTTCTGAAACGCGTACGCTCTGGAGACACAGTTGTTACCAAAACCCTGGATGCGTCTGGAATGGATGAGACAGGCGTGCGGAAGTCGCAGTATGGCAATCCACTGACCGGAGCTTTCTACGTGGAAGAAGCAGAGCCAGGCGATACACTGGTGGTTCACTTCTTGAAGGTCCGGATCAGTCGCAATTGGGGCTGGAGTACCTATCGGCTGGGTTTATTCTCTCTGAGCCCGGAATCCGTTGAAGGCATCTATCCAAGCCGGTACAAGGACAATCTGATCCGTCCAGGGAGTTCCAACCTGGTTCCGTGGGACATCGATCTCGCCCGTCAGATGGTGAGACTCAGGGAGCCTGTCAGCGGCGCTGTGAAACTGGAATTTCCCGCGAAACCCATGCTGGGATGCGTCGGAGTGGCTCCTGCAGGCGATTTTGCTCCCACCTCGGGCCCTTCCGGTTCCTATGGTGGAAATCTCGATTACAACGAAATTGGTGAAGGGGCAGTCGTCCTGCTGCCTGTCTATCAGCGCCGCGGTGCTCGCCAACAACCTCCTCCGCATTGCCCAACTCTTGCACGCCAAACACAAACCGCCACACCCTGTCGCCGCCTAATCTCCCGTCTTGAAACCTTCGTTCCTTCCTACTGTGCCGACGTGTCTGCGGGCAACGCCGTCTGCCTGCTGGTTTCGCTTTGCTCTAGATTCTTCCACACTCCCACCGTGATAATCGCAACTTGCCGAGGCTCCCCCCAGCCTCCCAGTGCCACTTTCAACCGTTTCGCGACAGAAACTAACTAGCTAGACAAAGACTTCGCCCTTGATATCCCGGTAGGGGAAGCCACGATCACCGCGTTGTGGGGGGTGGTCGCGGGAAGTTCGCAACCGAAAGCCCACGGCCAGCGAAAAGTGCTGACCGCGGCTACCAAAGCGAGAACAAATTCTCGTAACCTCCAACATTACGGGCTAGACAAGGGCTTCGGCCTTGATATCCCACTTGGGAAGCCACGATCCCCGCGCGGAGGAACCGCCGTCCTCTTTGCGGTGGTCGTGGGCACTTCCTCTCCTGTCGCATCCAGACACCTGGCTGGAATGACAAGCGTTTTCCTCACCTTATTCTGGATCCGGTCAGAGTCTGGATTTTTCAGAGATCCAGGCTCTGAGTACGGGAACTAGGCACACGAGAAATCGGGGAACAAATCGGGGAACAAATCCGTTGCCAGCTCCGGACGACATTCCCTAGAATGTGCGCCTGCGTTGGGAGCGCTCGCTCGGAAGTGACGCTGGGCGCGGCATTCATTCTCTTTGGTCTCTGGGAGGTCAGCATGGCATTCGATCCGAAACACAAAAGTCGCGTCATCTTCGATGGACGAGACCGGGCTCCGGCGCGGTCCTACTTGAAGGGCATCGGCTTCTCCGAAGCCGATCTGGCGCGGCCCATCATCGGAATCGCCAACACCTGGATTGAAACGATGCCGTGCAATTTTCATTTGCGCGAGCTGGCAGTAAAAGTGAAGGAAGGTGTACGCGTTGCCGGTGGCACTCCCATGGAGTTCAATACGATCGCCATCAGCGACGGCATCACGATGGGAACCGAAGGAATGAAAGCCTCGCTCGTGAGCCGCGAGGTTGTAGCCGATTCCATCGAGCTCGTAGCCCGCGGCTACATGTTCGATGCCGTGGTAGCGCTGGTCGGTTGCGACAAGACCATTCCCGGCGCTGCCTTGGGGCTGATCCGTCTCGACATCCCTTCGCTGGTGCTCTATGGCGGTTCGATCGCGCCGGGCCGGTACAAGGGCAGGGATGTGACCATCCAAGACGTTTTTGAAGCGGTCGGCGCCAACGCCGCGGGTCGCATGACGGATGCCGAACTTCTCGAAATTGAAAATGTGGCTTGCCCGGGCGCTGGCTCCTGCGGCGGGCAATACACTGCCAATACCATGGCGACCGTGCTCGAGTTCATCGGCCTTTCCCCGTTCGGCTCGTCGAGTGTGCCGGCCACCGATCCCCGGAAAGAGAAAGTGAGTTTCGATTGCGGCAAGCTCATCATGGATGTGCTGCGCCGAGGGGTGCGCCCAAGCGATATACTGACGTCCAAGGCCTTCGAGAATGCCATTGCGAGCGTTGCCGCTACGGGAGGCTCGACCAACGCTGTACTCCACCTGTTAGCGATGGCGCGCGAAGCCGGCATTCCGCTTGACATCGACGACTTCGACCGGATTAGTTCCCACACGCCCTTGCTGGCTGACCTGAAGCCGGGCGGCAAGTACGTGGCTGTGGACGTAGACAGAGCGGGAGGCGTACCTCTGATCGCCAAGTTTCTGGTCGAGGGCGGTTATGTCGATCCCACCCAGAAAAACGTGGACGGGCAGACGTTGGGCGACGCCGCCAGACCAGCGGTCGAAACGCCGGGGCAAGATGTCATTCACTCGCCGTCGAAGCCCATCAAGAAGACGGGAGGTTTGGTCATCTTGCGGGGCAACCTGGCTCCGGAAGGCTGCGTTGTCAAAGTTGCGGGCCATGAAAGGCTCTCGCATCGCGGCCCAGCGCGGGTATTTGACCGCGAAGAAGATGCCATGAAAGCTGTGACCGAAGGCCGCATCCGGCCTGGCGACGTTCTTGTGATTCGGTACGAAGGCCCTCGCGGCGGGCCAGGCATGCGCGAAATGCTTGGCGTGACGGCAGCCGTTGTGGGAGCAGGGTTGGGCGATTCCGTGGCGTTGCTCACCGATGGGCGCTTCAGCGGAGCGACGCGGGGACTCATGGCCGGGCATGTGGCTCCGGAAGCTGCGCGGCGCGGACCTATTGCCTCAGTGCAGGAAGGCGACACGATCGTTTTCGACCTGTCGAACCGTCGCTTGGATGTCGAAGTTTCAGCCGAAACGATGGAACAACGCTTGGCTGGTTGGACCGAGCCCAAGCCACGCTACACCTCCGGCGTCTTCGCCAAATACGCCGCTCTGGTTTCTTCGGCCTCGGAAGGTGCTATCACCCGCCCATTGCTGTAAGGAACAGCGGCAGCATCGGCCCCGAAACTTTCCCCTTCTTCCCTGCGATGCCGCCTGGCTTGGCGATTGGTCGCGGGGTGGTTTGTCCAAGTTCTCTGTGACTGGCTGTGAACCCAGAAGACTCCCCGTTGCAAGTGGAACGCGAGAGCAACCGGCGACGCTTGCTCGACGCGCTGCATCACCGCTTCACCGGAGAGGTGCCTTTCTTCGAGTCGGAGGCGTGTGAACCCATTGTGGACCGCGTGATGGGCCGTCCCATGCGGGCGCGTCGATCGTATCAGCTGGCCCCTCGCGACTACGTAGAGTACCTCTCGCGAACCGGCATCGATGCCGCCTATCTGGGTGGTGGCTGGTCCTTGGGACGAAAGAACCACATCGACGAGCGCGGTCGCGTGCACTACGTCGACGGCACCATCAAGTCGCGAGCGGATTTTGGTCAGGTGGAACCGCCTGGCCTCGATCCGGTGCGCGAAAAACTGGATGCCTACCTTCAGGCCGCCCAGGGAACGCACCTCGGCTTGGTTTTCTCCCTGACCGAGGCTCCCGGCATGGCGTTCGTCGCGATTGGGCCTGCAGACTTCCTCGTAGCACTGCATGACGATCCGGGCTTTGTGGACGAATTGATGGACCGCATCGAAGACTACTCCCTACCTCTGCTCGAGTTGGCGCTGACCTATCCCGTCGATGCGTTCTTCCTTACCGGCCCCATGTGCTCCAAGCACGGCCCAATTTTCCCGCGTGAAATGCATGAACGGTTTGTTTTCCCTCGCATCAAGAGGATGATGAAGCTGATTCGTCCGCGGGGCATACCAGTGATTCTCCATTCCGATGGCGACAACTCCCAGTTTCTTGACTGGATACTGAAAACGAACTTCGCCGCGGCGCACCCTGTTGAGCCCGGAGGCAAGAACTGGGAGAAGGCACGCTGCGGAGATCGCCTCTGTTTATGCGGCAATATCGCCGTCGGAAGTGTGCTCAGCCAGGGGACTCCGCAAGACGCTTCGCTCCGACACGCTCGAACATTTGCGAAGGCTGGCCCCTGGAGGCGGCTACATTTGCGGTTCCAGCCACGACATCACCGAGAATGTCCCTTACGAGAACTTCGTGGCCATGGCGAAGGCAGTCTGTTCTTACAAGGCCCAGGGAAGCGCCTGAGTGCGGCCCGAAAGGACTCAATGAACCAACGACGATTTGTTTCTTCCAATGGGCCGTTGCTCTTGTCTTGTACCGCTGGCGGCCGTGCAGCGTCCTTTCTAGCAATCTGCCTGGCTCTCACTTTTTCGGGCTGTGGGCCTGCCCAACCTGACGGCCCCAAGATAGGCCCTGGAGCCAAGAGCTCTGGCGGAATGCACGCAGCGCTCGAAACAGACCAGGGAACAATCGAAATCGAGTTCTTTGAAAAAGAGGCTCCGAAGGCTGTCGAGAACTTTCGGCTGCTCGCCGAGCACGGTTACTACGACGGGCTGACGTTTCACCGTGTGGTCAAGGGTTTCATGATTCAGGGCGGCGATCCGAAGGGCGACGGCACAGGCGGAGAGAGCGCCTGGGGAGGAACCTTTGCCGACGAAATTCAGCGGGACTCGGCCCTGTATCGGCGCGGTTACCGCCGGGGCATTGTGGCGATGGCGAATTCAGGTCCTAACACCAACGGCAGCCAGTTCTTCATCATGCATCAGGACTATCAACTGCCGGCCAATTATGTGATTTTCGCGAATGTCGTTCACGGGTTGGAAGTGGTGGATGGGCTGGCGAGCGCTGAAACGACGATGGGTGGCGACGGCGCGATGAGCAAGCCGGTCTCACGGCTGGCCATGCGAAAAGTCACCATTCGTCCTTAGCCGGTTTGGCAACGCTTGTAGTGAAGCACGCTCGTTAGCGCTTTCCAGTGCAAGCTGGAGGCTTGTGAGCCATGAGCCGGTGACAGGCGCGAGCGCCGCCACCGGCCAACGTTGCAGAGTTTCGCGACAGGAACTGGCGAATCGCTAGACCTTGATAATCTCCACCAACTCCTTCACTGCGGCAGCCGACTTCTTCAACGCGGCGTCTTCCTCGGTCGTCAACTTGATCTGGATGATCTCCTCGACGCCGTTCTTTCCCAGTTTCACGGGCACACCGACGTACAGACCGTGGATGCCGTACTCTCCTTCCAGATACGCGGCGCAGGGGAGGATTTTCTTTTTGTCTTTGAAGATCGCCTCCAGCATTTCGACACTGGCGGCCGAGGGAGCATAATAGGCGCTGCCTGTCTTGAGCAGGCCTACGATTTCAGCCCCGCCGCTGGCCGTGCGCTTCACCAAAGCGTCGATCTTTTCTTTGGGCAACAGCTCGGTGATGGGGATGCCGCACACCGTGGAGTAGCGCGGCAGCGGCACCATGGTGTCGCCGTGTCCTCCCAGCACGAACGCATGGATGTTCTCGACGGAAACCTTCAGTTCCATGGCGATGAAGGTGCGAAAGCGGGCAGAGTCCAAAACGCCCGCCATGCCGATGACCCGGTTCTTGGGGAAACCGGAAACCTTGAACGCCGTCTGAACCATCGCGTCTAGCGGATTGCTTACCACAATCAGGATGGCGTTTGGAGAATGCTTCGCGATCTGCTCGGTCACGCTCTTGACAATCTCGTAGTTCTTCAACAACAGATCGTCCCGGCTCATGCCGGGTTTGCGCGGAAGGCCCGCCGTGATAATCACTGCGTCCGAGTCTGCCGTGTCTTTGTAGTCGTTCGTACCTATCAGGCTGAAGTCATAGCCTTCGACCGGTCCCGACTGTAGCAAATCGAGTGCTTTGCCTTGCGGCACACCCTCAATGATATCGATCAATACAACGTCGGCCAGGTCTTGGTCCACGATCCGCTGGGCGGCGGTCGCGCCGACATTGCCTGAACCCACCACAGTTACCTTTTTACGTTTCATGATGGCTCCTTTCGTCTGGCGGCTCGGGCGGAAGCAGAATGGATGGCGACGCTCCTGCCAGCTTAGCGCCAGAACGTGCGGGAAGAGGAGCCCGAACCCTCGCTGGATCGGGACTCCCGGGAATTAGAAGAAAGCGGAAAGGGACCCTTTTTTGCAATCGGCAGATCGATTTGTCTGCTGGCTCAGGGCCAAGCAGGCGACGCGCCGGTCATTTCATGTTCGCGATAATCGCATCGGCGAACTGGCTGGTCTTGAGTTTCGTGGCTCCAGTCATAAGGCGCTCGAGATCGTAGGTAACCTTCTTCTGCTGAATCGTTGCTGCGAAGGCTTCTTCGATGCATTTGCCGGCCTCGATCCAGCCCATATGTTCGAACATCATCACGCCCGAAAGAATAACCGAACCAGGATTGATTGCATCCTGGTCGGCGTACTTCGGTGCTGTCCCGTGGGTTGCCTCGAAGACTCCATACTCGTCGCCAATGTTGGCGCCGGGAGCGATTCCGAGGCCGCCAACCTGCGCTGCACAGGCATCCGAGAGGTAGTCGCCATTCAAGTTCGGAGTGGCGACAACCTCGTACTCGTTCGCCCGGGTGAGCACCTGCTGGAACATGGAATCGGCGATGCGATCGTTGATCAGGATCTTGCCCGCGGGCGTTTTGCCCCCATGCTTCTTGCCGACTTCCTCTTCGCTAATCGTCTGGCTGCCGAACTCCTCGCGCGCCAACTGGTAACCCCAATCGCGAAACGCGCCTTCCGTGAACTTCATGATGTTCCCTTTGTGGACGAGCGTGACGACCTTCCGTCGATTCTCGATCGCGTGGCGGATGGCACTGCGCACCAGATTCTTGGTGCCGGTGATCGAGATGGGCTTGATGCCGATTCCCGAATCGGGCAATACCTTCTTGCCCATCTCTTTGCCCAGAAAATCGATCACCTTTCGGGCTTCGGCAGAGCCCTGCTGCCATTCGATGCCGGCATAGACGTCTTCCGTATTCTCTCGGAAGATCACGATGTTCATCCTCTCGGGGTTCCTGACCGGCGAGGGCACACCTGCGTAATACTTCACAGGCCGCACGCAAGCAAACAGGTTGAGAACCTGCCGGAGAGTGACGTTGAGGCTGCGGATTCCACCGCCCACCGGCGTTGTGAGCGGGCCTTTGATGGCGACTCGAAAGGCCTTGATGGCGGCGAGTGTGTCGTCGGGCAGCCATTCCCCGAACTTGTTGTATGCTTTTTCGCCAGCGAAAACTTCGTACCAATGAACGGTTCGCTTGCCGTCATAGGCCGTCTTGACGGCGGCGTCGAACACCCGCACCGAAGCTTTCCAAATGTCTCGTCCCGTGCCATCGCCTTCGATAAACGGGATGATCGGATTATCGGGAACGGCCAGTTTGCCGTTGACAAGCGTGATCTTGGCGCCCTCTTTGGGAACGCTGATTCCGTTGTAAGACATGTCTCTTCCTTCCCGCTGATTCCGGCGAGTGCCTCAGATAAGAATTAATTGCGGTGTTGTCCAGTTGAAATGCTGGAGGCAAGTGTCAATGGAATTTCCGTGAGGGGAACGGTATTCATGGCGTAACAACAACCGTTGGTTTCTACCACTGAGGTCAAGCCGCTGTCAAGGCACTCCGGTTTGTAGTGAAGCACGCTAGTGCTTCCAGTTTCCTTTCGGCTAGACTGGGCGGACGGCTATTCCCGAGTGTCAGGGCACGGCAGTCGCGGGCACTACCAGCTCCCGGCAAACCTATCCGTCACATTCTCGTCTTCGCGACTTCATGGCGCTCTCCAGAAGCGTTTCGCGTCCTTCTTTCACAACAGGCTTGAATTGCCCTCCCGGCGCGCCGCAGCGGCCGTCGAGCACTGGCCTCAACGAATACGCTCGATCTTTCGCGCGAGCAATAACATCGTGACTGCCAACAGGTAAGCGGCTGCAGTGCCTGCAAACGGAGGCCCGTAGCCGATCTTGTCCACCGCTCGGCCCACCAGAGGTTGTGTCAACGCGCTGAGCAACGTTCCGGCTGCCCCCGTCAGTCCGTAGAGCGTTGCCATGTGCTTGCGCGGCATGATTTCGGTCAGCACAGTTTGCATGTTAGATGCCCAGGAGAAATGCCCGAATAGCGCCAAGCTGGCGAGAGCTAGTGCGAGCGTGTGAGTGGGGGCGAGAAACGCGCCTGCTCCGGCGATGACACAGGACGCCGATAGCAGCAGCGGCGTCCGGCGGCTTCGGTGCAGACCCAGGCCACGGGCCATCAAAGCACTGCTGAACCAGGCGCCGGCCAGGGCTCCTATGTCCGCGCAAAAAAAAGGGATCCAAAGCAGCTTGCCCACAGTCTCCAGGTCGTAGTGTCGGACATCCTGGAAATACCCTGGCAGCCAGAACAGATAAAAGAACGTCACCGTGTCCGAAAACCCTCGTGCCAGCAGAAAAAACCAATACTTTGGTTTTGCCAAGACTTGGCGCACCGACAGCTCGTCGTTATCCTCGTTGCCCGTTTCGGTGCCGCGGCAAGGCGCCGGGTCGCGGGTTCCGTAGACCTGCCGGATGCGGCTGTGAATCCAGAGCCACGGCGGGACGAAGAGGAAGCCCATCGCTCCGGTGACCAGAAAAGCGGCCCGCCAGCCATAGCGCAATGTGATCCAGGCGGCCAGAGGTGGTGTGACCAGCATGCCCAGGCTGATCCCGCACATCAGCACACCCACCGGTTTGGCGCGATTCTCCTGCGGAAACCACTTGGAGATGCCGCGCATCGCCGTCGGGAAGAAGCCTCCCTCGCCAACACCCAGCAGAGCGCGAAAGACGCACAAGCTCGCCAGGCCTTGCGACGCCGCATGTGCCATACCGGCCAGGGACCAGAAGACGACGTTCAGAGTGAATGTCCGCCGGCTTCCCAAAAGATCGGCCAGCCTTCCGCCCAGGACATAGAAGACCATGTAGGCGACCAGGAAACAATTCACGGCCAGCCCGTACTGGGTGTTGGTGAGGTGAAGGTCTTCGCGAACTTGCGGCATTACAACGCCGAGCACCGAACGATCGACGTAACTCAACACCGAGCCTGCGAAGAAAAACAGCGCCAGCGCCCAGGCAAAACGCTTGTGTCGTTTTGACAATGACATCCGGATGTTCTCGAAACTGTCTGGTTGTTAGGCCGGTTTGGCAACCTTCAAACAGGGAAGGGAATTCAGGTCCGATCGCCGCACTGCGCGTCCACAATCGGGGTGAGCACGAAAAGTCCTCTGCCGCTAGTCTAGCTCTTCGGGGTTTCTCGATTTTGTGGCAGGAGGCTGCGGCCCCTGCGTGCGATCGCCTCCACATGGACCTTGGATTCCCCGAGCGCCATGTCGCGATCGGGCGGGTCGGCGATGTCGAAGTGCCCCCACGAGTCCTTGCCGCGAACCAGGAAAACCAGGTCGCGTTCCTTGGCGTCCTGGACAACGTCTGGTGATACGTAGCGCACGGCAAGTCCAATTCGGGGCACATCGGAGAGGTTTGGACCCGACCCGTGCACGATTGCGACGTGGTGAAGCGAGAACTCACCGGGCTGCAAAGCCAGGTCGACGGCTTGTGACTCGTCGACATCGACCGCGATCTCTTGCCCGCGCGATAGCATGTTGTCGGGGCCGTAGGTTTCGCGCTGCGGCAGTTGGGGCGTCTGATGCGTGCCGGGAACAACGCGCATGCAGCCATTGCTTGGCGTGCTTTCGGAAAGAGCGATCCACGCCGTCGTGACATTAAGCGGATGCAGGCCCCAATAGGTCGCGTCCTGATGCCAGGATACAAAAACCCTGTCGCCCGGAAACTTTGGAAACCACTGGCTGCTCCAGGCCAGGACGTTTGGGCCCAGAACCGACTCGACAGCGTCGAGCACTCGCGGATGAGACACCATTCGATAGACCCAACGCAGAAACAAATGAGTTTCGCACATGAACTCGCGACGGTCTCGCGGCAGCCGCTTCTCCATATTCTCGCGGTACCTTTCGTAGTAGGCCAGAAAGGTTTGGCGTAGCTCCGCCGCCTCGTCATTGGTAAAGGCGCGAACGGGACTGTGATAGCCGCGGTCGCGATACGCCGCTTGTTCCAAAGAACTCAGGCCGGCTGGTTGAGTCTGCATCGTGTCGCCTCGTAGATGACTGGGTTTGAAAGTGGGTGGACTTCCAGGTCTATCAGCATCTGGCTGTATTGGCCGTTTCGCTGGCCGGCAGGACCGGTCCAAGCCCAAACGGTTCCTTGAGGATCGCGCCGCTGAGTCGCTCGTCACTCCAGCAAAACATGAGTTCAACCCAAGCGTTGCAAGGACTCCATGCGGCCGCAACTCCTTCTGGGACGAGTGAGGGAAACTGGCTCAGTCCGCCAGCAGTATACCTCGCCGGGTGGCCTGTCGGCTGAAAAGATGGTGGACCCGTTACTGGATGACTCTAGTGTAGTGTCCAAGAATTAGATGGACAGTTGGTTTTGAGGTTTTCTGGTTCTGGGTTGAGTACAACCGGGCTGAATTTGCTCAAGAGTCTGACGACACCGCGAGAGTTTTGCCACGATG
>Ga0194131_10010646_pt1 | contig 11198 bp, 10 predicted proteins | sample TA2KigO120mmetaG_FD_148631 | JGI IMG/M metagenome (GOLD analysis project Ga0194131, IMG submission 148631) | Freshwater microbial communities from Lake Tanganyika, Tanzania - TA2015053 Kigoma Offshore 120m | ecosystem: Environmental > Aquatic > Freshwater > Lake | place: Tanzania: Lake... | reverse complement strand
GGGAGAGGTGTCGAAAGAACTGCTGGAAACAGGCATGTTGTCAGTTTTCGTTTTTGTGCGATGGTCGAAAGAAGCCATCCGCAGGCACTGGCCCGCCCTCGGAAAGGGGATTCTGATCAAATCCGGCACGGGAGTGAGGCGTTGGTGTAGACTGTTGGGGTCCGGGAGACCCAAAATGGAAATCCCGGATACAGGATCCCGTTGCCGCATGTGGGTACCGCCGGAAACCATACCGCCGGAAACCAAGGATCCGGTAATCTACCACCACCCGATACGAAAGAGCGTGGGCTGTTTCGCCGCAGTTCGCCTGCACGACGGCCTGTTGGTGGTCTGCCGCGAGATGGGACCATTCAACGGGAGTCGTTCTTCAAGTTTCTTCAGACATTTCAGCAAGCAAGCGCCGTTGACGGGCGCCGCATCGTAGCCATCAGCGACTCCCCAATCGATACTTTGGCTTCCTGGACAGTGTCGTGGAAACAGCCTCGCGACTAGGCGCAATCACTCAAGACGTTGTGTTTAGATGGCCAGTTGCGGGCGGCCCGGTTCCGGCCAATCCAGGTGGAAGAAGCGGCCTCTGGGCTGGTCCACACGCTCGTAGGTGTGGGCGCCGAAGTAGTCCCGTTGCGCCTGAAGGAGATTCGCCGGCAGGGACGCCGAACGGTAGCCGTCGTAGTAAGAGAGAGCTGAAAAGAAGGTCGGCGCGGCGACGCCATTGGTGGCGCAGGCGGCCAGAATGGCGCGCCAATTGGCCTGTCCGCGCTCGATTTCGCCCCGGAAGTAGGGGTCGAGCAACAGGTTCTGAAGGTTGGCGTCGCGCTGGTAGGCTTCTGTGATCTTCTGCAGAAAACGGGCCCGGATGATGCACCCGCCGCGGAAAATCTTGGCGATTTCACCGAAATTGAGCGTCCAGTTGTACTCCGCCTGAGCCACTCGCATCAGTTGGAAGCCCTGGGCGTAGGCGCAGATCTTGGAGCAGTAGAGGGCATCCCGCAGCGCGGTGAGGGTGGCTTCGCGCTCACCGGTGAAGCTGACGGCCGGCCCGGTGAGTGAGGCCGCCGCCGCCACGCGCTCGTCTTTGATGGCGCTCATGAACCGGGCAAACACCGCTTCCGCCACGGTGGGGGCGGGGACGCCCATGTCCAAAGCGTTGACCGAGGTCCACTTGCCGGTGCCCTTCTGGCCCGCCGTATCGAGCACGATCTCGACAAACGGGGCGCCGGTGGCAGGGTCCTTTTGTTGCAGGATGTCGGCGGTGATCTCAATGAGGAACGAGTCCAGGTTCCCACGGTTCCATTCGGCGAACACCTCGCCGCATTCGGCCGCGGTCATCCCCAGCAGATTGCGCATGATCGAATAGGCTTCGCAGATCATCTGCATGTCACCGTATTCGATGCCGTTATGCACCATTTTCACGTAGTGGCCCGCGCCGTTGGCGCCAATGTAGGTGGTGCACGGCACGCCGCCCGTCACGGGCTGGCCGGGCGCGGCGCCGGCGAGCGGTTTGCCGGTCTCGGCGTCCACTTTGGCGGCAATCGCGGTCCAGATGGGTTCGATTTCGCGATACGACGAGGGGTCGCCTCCGGGCATCAGCGAAGGGCCGAAACGGGCACCCTCTTCCCCACCCGAAACGCCCGAGCCAACGAACCGCAACCCCTTGGCGGATAAAGCTTTCTCCCGGCGGATGGTGTCCGTCCAGAGGGCGTTGCCGCCGTCAATGATGATGTCGCCGGTTTCAAGCAACGGTATCAGGGAGTCGATGACGGCATCGGTTCCGGAGCCTGCCTTCACCAGAATCACAATCTTCCGGGGGCGCGCCAGCGAAGCCACAAACGCTTCGAGCGTGGCACAGCCCACCACACCACCCGGCGTGGACGGGTTTTCGGCTACGAACTTGTCCGTGACGGACGCGGTACGGTTGTAGACCGAGATCTGGAAACCGTGATCGGCGATATTCAAGGCCAGATTCTGGCCCATCACGGCGAGGCCTACCAGGCCGATGTCGGAGTGGGTTTTGGGCATGAGATCAGTTCCATTATGGCAAAGGGCGTAGCCCTTACCGCCAGTACTGCTTAGGTCAGGCGGCGCGTCCGCTGGCCAGCCGGCTGACGGCGCGCTGCACCATCCGGCGCGGGTCCAGCAGGTGCATGGGCCGGAAGTCCCGCCGCGACCACTGGGTACCGGCCGCGAACTGGATTCCCAGAAAATACCCTATGTCTCTGAAGACACAGTACTTCACGACGCCGGTAAAGTCGCCCTTGGGATGGCTGATCTTCACCGGAGTGCCCACGGCTACGGCGTCTTCCAACTGGAGACAGGCCCCCGATTGGGAGATGTCCTCCAAATTGGCAGTCACGCGGCGAGTCCGGCCGGTCTGATCCCGCCAAAGCAGCTGCACGAGGTCAGCGCAGAGCATGCGGGGCTGGGTTCGACGATCCATCATGCCTGCTATATCGGCGTAATCGATCTGTTTCTTTACCTCATACGGCCGAAGAGTGACGATTTTGTGTCAAAGGGTGAAAAATTGTCTGCCGCTGTCGACGCTGATCACCTGGCCGGTGACATGGCGGGAGGCGGGGCTGGCCAGCCAGGGCGCGCGGCAGCGGTTTGGCCACGGTAGACCCCGGCTCCGATGATGAGAATGCGCACGGTCTCCTAATCGATGCGGCGCCGGGGATCCACCAGCAGCCAGAGGGCGGCGATGCAGACCATGAACAGCGCGGCGAAGTCGAGCGCCGCCACCCAGCCATAGTCGGTGGCCAGCTTCGGCGTGAGCACAGGCGACAGAGCGCCGCCCAGGTTGGTGAGGGTGTTGAGAAAACCGGCGACGGACCCGCCGTGGCGCTCCGAGATATCGTTGGGCAGCGCCCAGGAGGAGACGGCGCAGACGCTGTTGCAGCCCGCGGCCAGGCCAAGAATCAGGATGGCTCCATAGGGCTCCGTGTGGCGGCTGCCCAGGGCGAGCAACGCAGCGGAGAGGGTTGCGGCGGCCACCACCGGAATCCGGCGCCCCCAGGGGTGGCCGAGGCAGCGCACCAAAAAATCAGAAACGAACCCGCCGAGCGGCGCCCCGGCGAGGATGGCAAAGAACGGCGTCACCGACCAGTAGCCGCCGGCAAGGATCGACATCTTGCGCTCATTCACCAGGTACAGGAAGAACCAGGTGTAGAAGATATAGGTGACGTAGCCCAGCATGAAGTTCGCCGCTCCCAGGGCGAAGACGCTGGGGTGCAGCAGGCGACGCCAGGGCGTGGCGGTAGCGGGGCGTGGTTCGGGACGGCCTTCGGCGATGAACTGGAGCTCGGCCGGGGTGATACGCGGGTGCTGGCCAGGATGCTCGGCTGAGAGCAGGTGCCAGAGCGCGGTGACAACGACGCCCAAGAGGCCACAGGTAACCATGACAGGGCGCCATCCATAGACGGTCATGGCCCAGGCAACGGCGGGCGGCGTGAAGATCCCTCCCAGACCCACGGCCAGAAGAAACACGCTGCTGCCGCGGCCGCGTTCGCGGGGCGCAAGCCATCGTCCCAGCAGCTTGTTGGCACTGGGCAAGGCCGGGCCTTCGCCGGCGCCGACCAGGAAGCGGACAGTCCAGAGGAAGGGCCCGGCAAAGGCGGTGAGGGCGGTGAATAGGCTCCACCAGAGGAGCGCGAGAGTTAGGATCAGGCGCGCGCCGAGCCTGTCCGCCAGCCAGCCCCCGGGGATCTGCAGCAGGGCGTAGCCCAGACCAAAGGCGCCCAAAATGCGGCCGATTTCGACCGGGCTCAGGTTGTACTCGGCGCCGATGTACTTCACGGCCACGTTCATGTTGAAGCGGTCGATGAACGACAGCGTGGCCACCATCAGAATGAGCCAGTAGATGCGCCAGCGAAGACGCCCGGGGCCCCCGCTCACGGTTTCACACCGTCGCGCTTGAACTCGAAGGCGGGCACACCGGACTCAAGGGGCAGGAACAGGGCGGACGTCTGGCCCTCATTGTTCAATCCAAACCGCGCCTTGCCCGCGAGCAACGGGTTCTCGAACTGGTCGTATTGATAGTGGCGCAGGGTGAGGGTTTCGGCCGGAAATCGCACGGTGAGGGAATTGGCTTCAACGGCTACGGTGACTCGGCCGAACGCAGGGTGCGAGTAGGCGCCCGCGTAGAAGGCCAGGGGCAGCGGGGGTGGAGGCGGGTTCGAAGGCCGGGCGGCGGGGGCCGGGGCGGGGCGGGAGGGCGGCAGGTGGTCCAGAGGATTGAGGCCCAGCATACGGTCCGCCACCGAGTCGACGAGAACGTGGGGGAGCGCAGTCCCCAGGTTGTTCAGGGCGACAATCGCGAGCTTCTCTTCCGGGAAGAAGGCGATGTGCGCGGTGAAGCCGGTGATGGCGCCGCCGTGGTGAACGCGGTAACGGCCACGGTACTGATCGACGGTCCAGCCGAGGGCGTAGGCGCCGGTCCCGTTGCCGATCACCGGGGTCCAGAGTTCGCGCAGGCGGGCGGGTGCGAGGATTTGCCTGGTCCCGGCGCGGCCCTGGTCGAGGTAGAAGCGAGCGTAGCGCAGCAGGTCATCGACGGTGGAATTGACCGCGCCGTTGGGGCCGATGCCGAAGCGCTGATAGTCGTACAACTGCACCGGTTTGGCCTGGCCCGCGGTCTTCTCATGCGGGCGGGCGGCATTGGCCATCTTTGCCATCTGGGCGGCGCGGACGCTGGATCGTGTCATGCCGAGCGGCGCAAAGATTCGCGACGTGATGAGCTCTTCCCATTCCATGCCGGCGCGCTCCGCGCAGGTGTAGCCGGCGGCGACGAACATCAGGTTGTTGTACTGGTAGGCTTCGCGAAAGCCGCGGGTGGGCGGGAAATGGCGCAGGCGGCGGAGAAACTCCTGACGGGGGAGCGGGACGGTGAAGCGGATGAAGTCGTGGCGGGGGAGTCCGGAGCGGTGGGAGAGCATGTCACGGACGGTGATCTGATCGCTGGCGACGGGGTCCCACAGACGGAACCAGGGAAGGTACTCGCGGACGGGCGTATCCCACGCCAGTTTGCCCTCATCGACAACGCTGGCGCAGCCGAGGGCGGTAAAGGACTTGGTGACGGACCCTGTGGCGAAGACCGTGGCCGCGTCGACCACGCCCGCGGCCGTGGCATCACGGACGCCGTAGCCTTTGGCCAGCACGATCTCGCCGTTGTGGAGCACGCCCAGGGCGGCGCCGGGGACACCGAGTTGCTTCATGGCGCTGGCGGCCACGGTATCGATGTCCGCGAGGCGAGGGTCGGCAGCGAGGGCCGCGGAGACGCAGAGGAGCAGGAGAGTCCAGCGCATCAGCCCAGACTACTACTTTCGCCTCACACCGCGCGAGCAACGCCAGGTCGCCGTGGCGCAGGCATTCCCGAAAGTGACAGCTCCGGCTGGCCTGCTAAAATAGGGATTACACCCCCCGCAGGAGAACCCAGCAACACATGTCAATCAAAGTAGGTATCAACGGCTTCGGCCGTATTGGGCGGAATGTCGTCCGCGCCGGCCTGAACAACCCGAACATCGAGTTCGTGGCGGCCAACGATCTGACGGACACCAAGACACTGGCCCATCTGTTAAAGTACGACTCGATTCTTGGGCCGCTTGAGGCCGATGTGGAGGCCACCGCCGACGGCGTGACCGTGAATGGCAAAGCGATCCGCATTTTCGCCACCAAGGACCCGGCCGAGATCGACTGGTCTTCGGTTGGCGCCGAAGTGGTGGTTGAGTCAACCGGCCGCTTCACCGACGCCAAGGATGCCTCCAAACACCTGCGCGGCACGGTAAAGAAGGTGATCATCTCCGCGCCGGCCAAGGGCGAGGACATTACGATCGTGCTGGGCGTGAACGACGGCATGTACAACGCCGCCTCGCACAACATTGTTTCGAACGCATCGTGCACCACCAACTGTCTGGGCCCGGTGGTGAAGGTGCTGCATAAGGAGTTCGGCATCGAGAAGGGCTCGATGACCACCATCCACAGCTATACCAACGATCAGAACGTGCTCGACTTCCCGCACAAGGATCTGCGCCGGGCGCGTGCCGCGGCGATGAACATGATCCCCACCACCACCGGCGCCGCGAAGGCGATTGGCCTGGTGATGCCGGAACTGAAGGGCAAGCTGGACGGCTATGCGATGCGCGTGCCCACGCCCAACGTTTCAGTGGTCGATCTGGTGGCGGTGACCTCGAAGCCCGTGACGGCGGCGGAAGTGAATGCGGCGCTCAAGGCGGCCGCGGAAGGTCCGCTGAAGGGTATCCTGGCGTATACGGAAGACCCGGTGGTTTCCTCCGACATGATGCGGAATCCGAACAGCTCCATTGTCGATGGCGACATGACGAAGGTGCTGGACGGGAATCTGCTGAAGGTGGTGGCCTGGTATGACAACGAGTGGGGCTATTCGAACCGCGTGGTCGACCTGGTGAGCTTCCTGGGCCAAAAGGGCCTGTAGTCAAGACCGAAACACGAGGGGGCGGCCGGCCATGAACGTGCGGCGGCGCGACATACTCTACGGCTCCGGCGCGTGGGCTTCCGGATTGGGGGCTCGCGGACGGGGCGTGGCGTTGGCGCCCGCCGCCCAGGTGGGCCGCCCCGCTCCTGTTTCAACGAAGAAGATCCGGCTTGCCGTCGTGGGCGGCGGGTTCGGAACACAGTTCAGCTTTCACGAGCATCCCAACTGCACCGTGGCCGCGGTGGCCGATCTGCGCGAGGACCGGCGACGGGCTCTTTCGCAAACCTTCCGGTGCGACAACGTCTATCCATCGCTGGAGAAGCTGCTGGAAGCGGAGCGTGGCCTGGACGCGATTGCGATCTTCACCGGCGCGCCGGACCACTATCGCCACGTGGAGGCGTCGATGCGGCGCGGCCTGCACGTTTATTGCGCGGTGCCGGCGGTGTTCACGCTGGAGGAAGCGGCCAAGCTGAAAGCGTTGAAGGAGAACACCGGCCTGCGGTACATGATGGGCGAGACCAGCTACTACCGGCCCGGCTGCATCCATGCCAGGACACTGCTGGCGAGCGGGGCGTTGGGTGAGATCTTCTACAGCGAACTCAACTACTATCACGACCGGGGCGACCTGGATAAATTGGTGGCCGACAAGACCTCGCGGTTCTACGAACCCGGGGGCGCGCGGAGCTGGCGCTGGGGCCTGCCGCCCTTGCACTACCCGACGCACTGCCTGGGCTTCATCGTGGGTGTGACCGGCGAGCGGATAAGAACCGTCTCCGCGCTCGGCTGGGGCACCAGCCATCCGTGGCTGGATGAAAACGCCTATGGCAACCGGTTCTGGAACGAGAGCGCGCTGATGCAGACGGACAAGGGCCACATGGTACGGTGCAATGTGTTCTGGCTGGTGGGTGAAGATGGAGAGCGGGCACAATGGTATGGCTCCAATGGCACGCTCTACATGGCAAACAACGGGCTGCATGGGGACCTGTTCAGGGCTCGCAACCAGGGTGCGAAGCCGGTGAAGTATCCGGACTATCTGAACGATCCGATGATTCCACCGCCGATGCGCCACGCGAGCGGGCATGGGGGCAGCTACGTTTTTCTGAGCGCGGAGTTTATCAACGCGCTGATTGAAGACCGCGAGCCCGCCGTGGATGTGTACAAGGCGTTAGCGATGACCGTGCCAGGGATCGTGGGGCACGAATCGGCGAGGAAAGGAGGGGAACGGCTCACCGTTCCCGCATTCGACCGGGTATGAAAAAACTGAGTGGCAAGGTGGCGATTGTCACCGGGGCAGCGCGCGGCATTGGACGCGCGACGGCATTGGAACTGGCCGGGCTGGGCGCGGATGTGGCCGTGCATGACCTGCGGAACGCCGCGGAGGCCGCGGAGGTTGTGCGCGCCATTGAGGCGTTGGGTCAGCGCGCGTTCTACTTTCAGGGCGACGTGGCGGACCGGGCTCGCGATGAGGCTCTGGTGGCTGAGACGGTGGAGCGGCTGGGGCGCGTTGACATTCTGGTGAACAACGCGGGCATCGGCACTCGGAAGCCATTCGTCGACCTGGACCCCGCGGATGTGGAGCGCACGTTCGGGGTGATCTTCTGGGGTGTGTTTCACTGCTCGCAGTTCGCGGCGCGGCAGATGATCCGCCAGGGGCAGGGCGGGGCGATTGTCAGTATCAGCTCCGTGCACGCCTCGCGCGGCTACGCCACCGCGGCGGACTATAACGCGGCGAAGGCGGCGATCAACCATTTGACGCGGACCGTTGCGCTGGAACTGGCCCCGCACGGGATTCGGGTGAACTACATTGAGCCGGGCTGGATCGACACGCCGGGCGAGCATGAAGCGTTCGGCGACGAGACGATTGAGCGCGAAGGGAAGAAGCTATTGATGGCCCGGCTGGGGCGGCCGGAAGAGATCGCACGTGGCGTGGCGTACCTGGTGTCGGACGATTCGTCCTATGTGACGGGGACGTGTCTTCGGATTGATGGCGGCTATGTGCTGCCGTTCGGCCGTTATTCGACATGAGAGCCTCGGAGTTCAACCCGGAGGCGTTCCCGCGCGGCGGAGTGCACAGGCTGATGCTGGAAGTGGAAGGCGCCGGCGCCGGGATCGCGCTGCCGGTGCTGCTGGTGCGCGGCGAGCGGCCGGGACACCGTCTGGTGGCGACTGCAGCGGTGCATGGCGATGAGTACGAGGGCGTGCGCGCGATCCATGAAGTGGTGGATGAACTCGACCCGTCGGGAATGACTGGCGATCTGCTGGCGTGTCCGGTGGCCAACCCGCCCGCGTTCTGGAGCGGCACGCGGACCAGCCCGCTGGATGGGGCGAATCTGGCGCGCGTGTTTCCAGGGTCGCTGGAGAAGGGACCGAGTGATGCAGTGGCGCATGCCCTGGGGCAGGCGATCATCGCGCATGCCGATCTCTACATCGACCTGCACAGCGGCGGCGTGAAGTGGCGGATGCCTTCGATGGTGGGATACTACACCGGCGATTCGCGGTCAGCGGCGGCGGCGCGGGCGTTCGGGGCTCGCGTGCTGTGGGGACACCCGGTGTTGACGGAGGGGCGTACGATTTCCTTTGCCTGGTCGCGGGGGATTCCCTGGCTGTACACTGAGGCGCGCGGAGCCGGACGAATCCACGCCGAGGATCTCGCCATGATGAAGCGGGGCCTGCGGAATCTTCTGGCGCACCTGGAGGTGCTGCCTTCCGGACCCGGGCCATGGCCCGTGGAACTGCACCTTCATGGGGATGGCAATGTGGACAAGGGATTGTCTTCCACCCAGCGCGGATTCTTCATGCCGGCGGTGGAGTTTCTGGATGAAGTGACGGCGGGCCAGGTGCTGGGCCGGTTGATCGATCCGCTGGGCGCCACGCTTGAGACCTATACGGCGCCCGTTGGTGGGCGCGTGGCTCTGCTGCGCCAGTTCCCGGTTGTGGAGCAGGATGAACCGCTCTTCCTGATTGCGCAAGAGTGGCGCGGTGGTGACGGCGGCTGAGAAAAGTCTTGCGTTCCGGTGCAGAAAGCCTACAATGTCTTTTCGCTTCGATTTTTTGTCTCGGTTTTTAGCTTCCGAGCGGAAGCAGATGAGGAAATCATGCAAGCTCGCGTACTAGCGTTTGTCCTTGCCGGTGGCAAGGGAACCCGGTTGTACCCTCTGACGAAGGAACGCGCCAAACCGGCCGTGCCGTTTGGGGGCCGCTACCGGATTGTCGACTTCGTTCTCAGCAACCTGGTGAACTCCGAGATCTATTCGATCTATGTGCTGGTTCAGTTCAAGAGCCAGTCCCTGCTGCAGCACCTGCGCGACGGCTGGGAGTTCAGTGGCGTGCTGAAGAGCCAGTTCGTGATTCCTGTGCCCGCGCAGATGCGCAGCGAAGGCGAGGCCTGGTACCGCGGGACGGCGGACGCCATCTATCAGAACGTCAATCTGATTGAGCAGTCGAACCCGCATCTGGTGGTGATCTTCGGGGCAGACCACATCTACCGGATGAACATCCGGGCCATGATCGAATACCACGCCGACAAGCGCGCCGAGGTGACGGTGGCGGCGTATCCGGTTCCGAAGGAACTGGCGAGCGAATTCGGTGTGATCGAGACGGACGAAGAGGGCCGCATCATCGGCTTCCATGAAAAGAAGGCCGACGCCCCCACCATGCCCGGCGACCCCACACGCGTGCTCGCCTCCATGGGCAACTACGTCTTTTCGACAAACACGCTGCTGCGCGAGTTGTACGCCGACGCCAAGAACGACCGCAGCGTGCATGATTTTGGCCGCGACATTCTGCCGTCGCTGGTGGGGCGCTCAGCGATGTACGCCTACGATTTTCAGACCAACCGGATTCTGGGCGACCCGGCGGATCAACAGGCCTACTGGCGCGACGTGGGAACAATCGAGGCCTACTACGACGCGAACCTTGACCTGAAAACGGTGTCGCCGTCGTTGAACCTCTACAACCGGAACTGGCCGCTGCGAACGGCGGGGTATGAGGATCCGCCGGCCAAGTTCGTGTTCGACGAAGACGGACGGCGCGGAGAGGCGATCGACTCGATTGTCTGCGGAGGGAGTATTCTCTCGGGTGGCGTCGTCCGGAACTCGATCATCGGGCGCGGCGTGAAGGTGCATACCGGCGCGGTGGTGGAGGATTCGGTGATCTTCGACAACTGCGATATCGGGCGTAAGTCGAAGATCCGACGCGCGATCCTCGATAAGAACGTGCGTGTGCCGGAAGGCGCAACCATTGGCTACGATCTGGAGAAAGACCGGCTGCAGCATCATGTGACCGAGACCGGAATCGTTGTGGTGGAAGGATTCCGGTCCACGGTCGAGATCAGCAAGATGACGCTTTAGGCGCGCTTGCCGGCCGCCCCCACCGGCGTGGAGGGGCCTGGGGCCCAGTCTGACGACAGGCCGCCTATTTCACTACGACGACAGGCGGACAGAACACCATGTATCTCGGGATCTGACTGCACATTCCGACGCTGCAGCCTCCCGGATTGGCGGAAAGGTTCAGTGTTGTGACTGCGCCAAAGGCGCTGAAGCAGCCCGCTCCCTCCGGATCGGGTGTGATTGTGAAGTAATCGCCGGCGCGGTTCTCCTTTGACCCCGTGAGGGTCATATCGCTATGGGCCATGGAAGTCACGGCTAACCCGTTTTTCTCACGGGAAGTGTAGCGGAAAGCCGCATTCTCTGGCATAACTGATTTTTCTAGTAAAAGTTGTGCGAAGAGAGGAGCGGCTTTCCCCTATGACAGA
>Ga0194131_10010645_pt1 | contig 11199 bp, 7 predicted proteins | sample TA2KigO120mmetaG_FD_148631 | JGI IMG/M metagenome (GOLD analysis project Ga0194131, IMG submission 148631) | Freshwater microbial communities from Lake Tanganyika, Tanzania - TA2015053 Kigoma Offshore 120m | ecosystem: Environmental > Aquatic > Freshwater > Lake | place: Tanzania: Lake... | reverse complement strand
AGGATTCCGACCGCCCCGCCGACTCCGGCGGCGCCTGCCGCGCCCGTCGCACGAGCACCCGGCGCCCCGGGAACGCACGGACCAGCCGGCGCGCCGACCTCCGGCGGCACCGGCACCATCTCGCCGCCGCCGTCGCGGCAACCGTCGGTGACGCCACCGGCGCCTCCCGCGCCGCCCTCGCGAGCGCCCGTCGTTGCGCCCGGACCGCCCGCGCGAATGAACGTGCCCGACCGGCCGCAGGAGGTGAAGCCGGTCGGACCGATGCTCGATCGCCCGGTTCGCTCGCAGCTCAGCGGACCTCGCATCATCCGCGTGGAGCAGCCGGATCAGGTCGCCGCGCCGCGACCTCGCAGCGCAGGACCGGGCGGACCGATGCGAAGCGGTCCGCGCGTGGGTCGCGGCACCGAAGGCCCGCCCGTCGACGATCGAAGCGGTCGCGGCGCAGGCCCGCGCGGCGGCTCCATGCCGCCCGGCGCGCGGAACCGCCGCCGCGCCACCGCCGACGGCCCGAGCGGTCGCACGGCGCGCGCCCCGGGCGAAGGCGAAACGCCGTTCGAGCCGTGGCGCGAGCAGGACCTGCTCGAGCGCGAGAATCGACTCAACCGATCGGGCGGCTTCTTCAGGGCCCATCGGCGCGATCATGCGAAGCGTGCGGCGCCCGTGCCGCAGCGCCCGACGCCGGGAGCGCCGAGCGGCCCGGTGCGCGTGAGCACGCCCGTCTACATCAAGGATCTCTCGGCGGCCACCGGCGTGAAGACCGCCGACATCCTGAAGCGACTCGTGCTGAAGGGCGTCATGGCGACGCTCAATTCGACGCTCAACGCCGAGCAGGCCACCGAGGTCATGCTCGAGTTCGACATCGAGATCGAGGCGACCGACGCGAAGTCGGCCACCGAAAGCATCGAGGACACCTTCAAGGAGCGCCAGCGCGCCGACGAGCGCCCGCGTTCGCCCGTCGTCACCATCCTCGGCCATGTGGACCACGGCAAGACGAGCCTGCTCGATCGCATCCGCAACACGAACGTGGCGGCCGGCGAGGCGGGAGGAATCACGCAGGCCACGAGCGCGTTCCAGGTTCCGGTGAAGGCCGGCGACGGCGAGCGGCTCATCACCTTCATCGACACGCCCGGCCACGAGGCGTTCACGAACATGCGAGCGCGCGGCGCGAAGGTCACCGACCTCGTCGTGCTCGTGGTCGCCGCCGACGACGGCGTCATGCCGCAGACGATCGAGAGCATCAACCACGCCAAGGCCGCGAAGGTGCCGATCGTGGTGGTGCTCAACAAGATCGACAAGGCCGAGGCGACCGACAGCAACATCCAGCGCATCTTCGGGCAGCTCGCCGAGCACGGACTCAATCCGGCGCCGTGGGGCGGCGACACGGAGGTGGTGAAGACGAGCGCCACGAAGGGCACCGGCATCCAGGAACTGCTCGACGTGCTCGACTACCAGGCGGAGCTGCTCGGACTCAAGGCCGACTTCGTCGGCACCGCGGTCGGCACCGTGCTCGAGGCGCAGATGGAAGAGGGGCGCGGTCCCGTCGCGCGCGTGCTCGTGCAGGAGGGGCTGCTCAAGCGCGGCAACGTGATCGTGATCGGACGCGCATTCGGGCGCGTGCGGGATCTCGTGAACGATCGCGGGCAGCGCGTGGAGGAGGCCGGGCCGAGCGCGCCGGTGGCCATCAGCGGCGTCGATCTGCTGCCCGACGCGGGCGACCGCTTCTTCGTGGCGCCGTCGCTTTCCGAGGCCGAGGAGGCCGCGAACGAGCGCCGGCGGCAGGAGCGCGAGCGCGAGCTCGCCACGCCCAAGATCACGCTCGACAACGTCTTCGAGCACCTCGGCAAGGGCGATCGCAAGGAAGTGTCGCTCGTGGTCAAGGCCGATGTGCAGGGCTCCGCGGAAACGCTTCGCGCGGTGCTCGCCAAGATCGAGGACGGCGATGTCGGCGTGAGCGTGAAGCACTGCGCCGTCGGCGGCGTGAACGAAAGCGACGTGGCGCTGGCCGCCGCGACCGGCGCGATCATCGTGGGCTTCAACGTCACCACGAGCTCGAAGGCGCGGGCGCTTGCGGAAGTGAAGAAGGTCGAGATCCGTCTCTACGACGTGATCTACGACCTCACCGACGACGTGAAGAAGGCCGTGGCGGGACTGCTCGAGCCCGAACTCAAGCTCGAGGTGCTCGGACATGCGGAGGTTCGCCAGGTCTTCAAGATCTCCAAGGTCGGCGCGGTCGCCGGCTGCTACGTCACCGACGGAGTCATGGAGCGCAACGCCCAGATCCGCGTCACGCGCGGCGGCATCGTCGTCGAGAAGGATCGCCGCCTCGAACAGCTCAAGCGCTTCAAGGACGACGCGAAGGAAGTTCGCGCGGGCAACGAATGCGGCATGAAGATCGTCGGCTACGACGACATCAAGGAAGGCGATGTCCTGGAGTGCTACAAGACGATCACGGTGGCGCGCACTCCGAGCGCCTGACGCTGCCATGGGTCGCCCGCGCCACCACGAACGAGCGCCGGACGATGCGAGCGGGAATGCCCGTTCGCCGCGGCAGGGGCACCTGGAGGCGCGATTGCGCCGCGCCCTGCAGACGATCCTCGCGCGCGGGCTCAACGATCCTCGCATCCGGGGACTCGTGAGCGTGACGGAGCTCGATCTCTCGCCGGATCAGGCGAGCGCGATCGTGCGCGTGTCGGTGCTTCCGGCGCCGTACGGTCCGCTCGCGGTGGCAGGCCTGCGCCACGCCGCGCCGCGCATCGCCGGCGAACTGGGACGCATGGTGCGCTCGCGCCGACTTCCGACGCTGCGATTCGAACTCGACGATCGACTCAAGAAGGAGGCCGCACTCGATGCTTTGCTCGCCTCGGACCGGGAGGAGTCGCCGTGAAGCATGACGGATACCCCACGCGGCTCGCGTCGCTGCTTCGCGCGAACGCGGTGGCGGCGCCGGCGGAGACCGACGGCGAGGCGCCGGACCTCGTGCCGCTGCTCGTCCACTCGTTTCTCGTGTGGGAGGCCACGCTCGCCCAGGCCGACGCGGCGATGTCGCGCATCCGCCACGCCACGGTGAGCTTCAACGACTTCCGGGTCTGCCTGGTGAACGAGGTGATGGATCTGCTCGGGCCCCGCTATCCGCGCGTGCAGGAGCGGTCGATCCGGGTGCGCGCCGCGATCAACGATCTCTTCCGGCGCGAGCACTCGGTGTCGCTCGAGCGCGCCGCGAACATGAACAAGCGCGACGCGAAGACCTACATCGAGAGCCTGCAGGGCATGGTGCCGTTCGTCTCGGCGCGAGTGTCGCTGCTGGGACTCGGCGTGCACGGCGTGCCGGTCGACGAGCAGACGCTCGGAGCGCTCGTGCACCACGGCGTGCTGCACGAGCAGACCACGCTCGCCGAGGCGATCGGCTGGCTCCAGCGGCACATTCCCGCGGAGAAGGCGGTCGCGGCGCATCGGGCGCTTCAGAAGGCGGCGGAGTCGTGGGCGTCGAAGGCGGGTCGAAGCGGCTCCGGCGCGTCGAGGGCCGCGCGCCGCAACGGCGCTCGATCGACTCGCAAGCCGGCGCGCCCGCAGAGCTCGGGAGGAAGCGGACGGAACGAGCGATCGTCCCGTTCGTCGCGATCGCCGAAGCCGCGCTCGGCGCCGCGCTCGCGGAGGGCATCGAGGTGACGCGGCGCGAACACCCGGCCGTGCGGCGGAGTTCGATCGCGGTTGCGGTACTCGCCTGGGCGCTCGCGGCGCCGAGTGCGCCCGTGCTCGCAGCCCCGTTCGCCGCCGTTCAGGGCGCGTCGCCGTCGGAGCGCCTTCCGCCCGGCGTGCCGGCCCACGACGTGGCGCGCGGCGAGGGCGACGATCCTCAGCGCACGCTCGCGGAGGTGATCGCGCTGCTCGGGCCGGCGTCGATCGCCGCGGGACCGTCGGTGACGCCGCTCGATGCGAACTCGCCCGAGGCGGAGGACGTCCGCCGCCGCGCCGCCCGCGGCGCCGAAGCGCTCGCGCAGGGAAAGCCGCTCAAGGCGGTGCCCGACTTCGAGGCGGCGGTGGCCATGAGTCCCGGCGATCCCGAGCTGCTTCGGTCGCTGGCGCTCACCTACACGCAGGTCGGAAACGAGCCGCGGGCGCTCGAGGTCTACGAGCGGCTGCTGCTCGTTCGACCCGACGATCCGCAGGCGCTCGTGGCCACGGGCATGGCGCTCGCGGCGAAGCGGCAGTTCGAGGATTCGCTGCGCCGGATCGCCGGCGGGCTCGAGTCGTCCGAGCGCGGCGCCGAAGTCGGCCGTTCGCTGCCGCTCGCATCGCGCATCCTCGCGGAACGAGGAATGGCCGGCGTGCTGCGCGAACTCGGCTTCGACGGCGCCTCGATCGAGGCCTCCACGCGCGCGATCGCGTCGCTCGACTCGCTCGACGCGAGCCTGGCGGACGAAGCGGCGGAGAAGCGACCGGACACCACGCGTCTGCGAGCGGAGATTTTGCTCGCTCGCGCGGACGCGGCCGCTCGGCTCGGTCGCAACGACGACGCGATCGCCGACCTCCGCGCGATCGTCGACATTCCGGGGGCGGAACCCGACATCGTGCTGCCGCGCGAGTTGCTGCTGCTCGAGCGGGCGTCGAAGCACGCGGAGGCGGACGAGCGTCTCGCGCGGGCGCTGAAGCCGGACGCGCCGCCGACGACCCGGGAGGTCGACCTGGCGGAATGGCTCGTGTCGCGCTCCGCGGAGCGGCCGGCGCTCGGCGAGGCGGCGCGGGCGCAGATCGCGGCGCATCCTGAGAGCTTCCTTGCGGTGCGGCTGCTTGCCTGCATCGATGCGAACGCGGGCGCCGAAGCGTGCCGCGCGTTCCTCGTCGAACGGCCGCGCCATGAGGATGCGTGGCGGACGCTTCTGCGATCGACGGGCGACGGCGGTGCGGCGAAGGTGGCCGCCGTGCTCGTCGACGAAGGCGCGAAGCATCCCGACGCGGGCGCGACGCTCGTTCGCGCGGCGCTCGCAAGCGGCGTGCGCGAAGGCGATCTCCGCAGGTCGCTTCGGTCGATGCCTGCCTCGCCCGCGCGGGACGCGGCGCTCGTGCGCCTGGCGATCCTCGGCCGCGAACTCGGCCGGGCGTGGTCGATGGCGGTGGAGGCGCGCGGAGAACGCCCCGGCGATGTCGGACTCGCGCTGGTCCAGCTCGAAGCGGCGGCCGCGCTCGAGGAGCCCGTGCTGCTCGACGCGCTCGAGGGAGGCGCCGCGGGAACCGCCGCAGGACTGCCCGACGATCCGCGCCTCGCACCCGCGCTGGCGCTCGCTCGCAGATCCGCCGGTGATCTGAAGGTGGCGAGATCGGCGCTCGAGACGCTCGCGGCGGCGACGCCGCCGAACGGCGGCGCGCCCGTGCTCGCGGCGCTCGCGTCGATGGTCGCCGAGGAAGCGGCCTCGATGCGAGCCGACGATCCGAGGCGGCGCGAGGTGGCGGAGCGTGCACGCGACCTCGCCACGCGAGCGCTCGAGCTCGACGCGGACGAGGCCGACGCGGCGCTCGTGCTGCTGCGACTTCACGATCCGCGGAGCGGCTCGATCGCCGACGCCGAGCAGTGGGCCGCGCTTCGATCGCGCCTGCGGAGCGGTCCTCTCGCCTGGCTCGACGAGCGGGTTTCGGCCGAGGAGGAGATGGCGCGAGGCCGCAGCGAGCAGGGAATCGCCCGGCTGCGGGCGCTTGCGGAGTCGCGTCCCCACGACGGCGACCTCGTCGGACTGGCGGTGAGTTCGCTCGCGCGAGCCGAGCGCGCTGCGGAGGCGTTGCGCTGGCTCGACGCGGCCCTCGCGAAGCAGCCGGGGCTCGTGTCCCTCCGCGACGCGCGACTCTCGGCGATGGTTGCGGCGGGCCAGGCGGAGCTGGCGCTCGCGGAAGTCGAGGCGGCGCTCGAGCAGGATCCCGACGACGGTCTCGCGTCGTGGCATCGCGAGGCGCTGCTTCGCGCGGTCGGTCGCGCCGAGGAGGCGATCACCCGCAATCGCGAGCGCATCAAGGCGAGGCCGCCCGGTCCGCGCCGCGCGCTCGAGCTTGCGAATCTCGAGGAGCGAGCCGAGCGGCCCGCCGAGGCGCTGGCCGCCATCGAGGCGATCGGCGGCGATGCCCTGCTCACGAACGCGCAGCGTCTCGCCGCGGTGCAGATCGTTTCGCGGCTGCCGTCGAGCATTCCGGGACGGAACGACCGGCTCGTCGAACTCGCGGCGGCGGGACTCGCGAGCGCCGACGAGGAGCGCGTGGTCTACGCGGCGGCGGCCGCGGCCGGAGTCATGGACGACGCGAAGGACGGCACGAAATCGGAGCAGGAGGAGGGCCTTGCCCGCGTGCGCGGATTCGCGGAGCAGGCGGCGAGGAACTCGAACGCCGATGCGATCGACGTGGCGCAGATCATCCGCTGGCGCGATTCGGCGCAGATGCTCGTCGATGCCGAGGTGCCCGAGGCGGCGGCGGAGCTCCTTCGAGCGCGTCTTCTTGCCGAAGGGGAGATTCCGGTCGCGGGGCAGCGCGTGCTCCAGAGCGCCGCCTTCGCGTGCGACGCGGCGGCGGGGGATCGCGCCGACGAGGCGATGTCGCTGCTCGCGGCGCTTCGGGATCGCGGCGAGCGTCCCTTCTCGTGGACGAGGAACGGCGCGGAGACGAAGGAGGAGGCGCTCATGGCGCTCTCGTCGCTCTTCACCGTCGTCGGCGATCGCGAGGGAAGCGAGAGGATCCTCGAGGCGCTCATCGCCGAGTCCCCGTCGCACGCCATGGCCAGGAACAATCTCGCGTGGAGTCGCGTCGAGCGCGGCGTCGTCGACGAGCGGACGCGCGCGCTCGCGGAGCAGGCGCTCGAGGCCGCGCCGAACGAATCGGCGATTCTCGACACGCTCGGCTGGATCCGCTACCTGAACGGCGAGCTCGAGGACGACGCGGGCAGACTCGGGGCGCTTTCGCTGCTCAGGCGATCGGCCGAGCTCGGAAGCGCCGACCCGAGCATGGAGGTGCTCGACCATCTCGGCGATGCGCTCTGGCGCTCAGGCGACCACGACGGCGCGATCGCCGCGTGGAAGCAGGTCGGCCGCATCGCCACGCAGCGATTCGATCGCAACGCGGCCCTGCCGCAGATCGGCAACTACCTGCTGAGCGAGACGGGCCTTCGCATCGTCGATCCGGGCCGCTTCTTCGAAACCCACTTCGAGCGAGCCGCGCAGCGAGCGGCGACGAAGCTCGCCGACGTCGAGCAGGGCCGGGATCCCGCGATCGCGCCGCTCGTCGCGTCGGCGGCGCACCCGGGCGGCGGTGCCGATTCCGCGGCGCGGCCCGGCGAGAGATCTTCGTCGCCTCAGCCGCCGATGCGCTGAGCGAACGCACGAACACGGACGCAACGATGGCCGGTCACAGCGCCTGGAAGAACATCAAGCACCGCAAGGCCGCGGTCGACGCCAAGCGAGGCAAGATCTGGTCGAAGCTTTCGCGCGCGATCATCGTGGCGGCGAAGTCGGGCGGCGGCGATCCCAAGTTCAACGCGAGCCTTCGGCTGGCGATCGAGGACGCGAAGGCCGCGAACATGCCGCGCGACACGATCGAGAAGGCCGTGAAGAAGGGTTCGGGCGATCTCGACGGCGAGAGCTACGAGGCCGTGCGCTACGAGGGCTACGGTCCCGGCGGAGTGGCCTTCGTCGTCGAGTGCCTCACCGGCAACGTGAACCGCACGGCGCCCGAGATCCGCACGCTCTTCGACAAGGGCGGCGGCAAGCTCGGGGTTCCCGGCAGCGTGACGCACGGCTTTTCCCAGCAGGGCGTGGTCCTCGTGCCCGGCGATTCGGTGGGCGAGGATCGAATGCTCGAACTCGCGCTCGAGGCGGGCGCCGACGATGTTCGCAGCGATTCCGACGGACACCAGGTCACCTGCGCGCCGACGAGCCTGGCGCAGGTGAAGGAATCGCTGGTGGCGGCCGGCCTGCGTGTCGAGTCGGCCGAGTTGTCGTATGTTCCCCTCATGGCGACGCCGGTCGATGCGACCGTCGGCGCCCAGGTTCAGCGGCTCGTCGACGCACTCGAGGAGCATGACGATGTCCAGAAGGTCCACACGAATGCCGACTTCCAGGAGTGATCGGAACCGGATGCAACGCGAGCGAGGCGGCCGGAGCAATCCGCGCCGCGCTGCCGTCGGGTCGTCGATCGTCGGCGCCGGCGTGCTGGCGCTCGTCCCGCTCGGCGGATGCAGCATGGAGCGCACCTACGAGGGCCACACGCGCGATCAGGTGTGGAGCGCCATGGTCGACGCGGCGAAGTCGCCTCGCTACCGCGACTGGATCGTCATGGACAACTCCGTCTGGTGCGACGAGCCCGACGCGCGGATCGAGATCCTGCGGGAGCTCAAGCGAGACGTGGTGCTGCCGGGTCAGAAGCCCTATCGCGAGGAGATGGAGTGGCGGCTGAAGGCGGTGCTGGCGCCCGAGTACCCGCCGCAGGTGAAGTTCTCCACGCAGGACCTCTGCGTTCCGGCGCACTTCTGGCTGCAGGCGGATCACTTCTTCGACGAAGTGCAGTCGCGGCTGGCGACGACGCAGCCGATGCCGCCCGCGCCGATCACGGTGCCGCTCGACCAGGAAACGCTGCTCCCGCCGGCGAGCATCACCGAGTCGCCCGATCGGCGCGACGACATCGTCGATTCGGTTCCCGGCGTCGCACCTGGCACGCAACCGGCGCCGCCGCAGCCGGAGCCGGCTCCCGCGCCTCCGCGCTCTTCCGGCAAGTCGGAGCCGATCGACATTCCCTAGCGCCCGCTCGCGCCGCCGCGCGCCGCGCGCGAAACCGCACAACGCTTCGTTCCCCGAGTCTTCAGCAAGGAGAGAGATCCGATGCCCGCGTCCATCACCATGTCGTCGTCCGGACTCAAGGTTCCCGACGAGCCCATCCTTCCGTTCATCGAGGGCGACGGCACCGGCCCCGACATCTGGCGCGCGAGCGTCAAGGTCTTCGACGCCGCGGTCGCGAAGGCGTACAAGGGCAAGCGCCGCATTCACTGGCACGAAGTGCTCGCGGGTGAGAAGGCCTTCAACAAGACGGGCAACTGGCTGCCGGACGAAACGCTCAAGGCGTTCCGCGATCACCTCGTCGGCATCAAGGGGCCGTTGACCACGCCCGTCGGCGGCGGAATCCGCTCGCTCAACGTGGCGCTGCGGCAACTGCTCGATCTCTATGTCTGCCTGCGCCCCGTGCGCTGGTTCAAGGGCGTGCCGAGTCCGGTCAAGAAGCCGGAAGACGTGGACATGGTGATCTTCCGCGAGAACACGGAGGACATCTACGCGGGCATCGAGTACGCGGCGGGAACCGCGGACTCGCAGAAGGTGCTCGACTTCCTGGCGCGCGAGTTCTCCAAGGAATTCGGCAAGATCCGCTTCGGCACCAGGGAGCGCGCGATCGAGTGGCAGAAGGCGCTCGAAGGCATCGGCGCCCCCAAGCGCGACTTCTCGAACGCGCCGGCGCAGGTCGGCATCGGCTTCAAGCCGATCTCGTATCTCGGCACGGAGCGGCTCGTGCACTCGGCGATCGCGTACGCGCTCAAGGAAAAGCGGCGCAGCGTCACCTTCGTGCACAAGGGCAACATCATGAAGTTCACGGAAGGCGCCTTCCGCGACTGGGGCTACGAGATCGCCGCGAACTACTTCCGCGAGCAGGTGGTCACCGAGCGCGAGAGCTGGATCCTGGGAAATCGCGAGTCGAAGCCGCAGATCTCGAGCGAGGAGAACGCTCGCATGATCGACCCGGGCTACGAAATGATGACTCCCGATCAGAAGAAGAAGGTGGTGGCGGAAGTCGACGCGGCGATGAGGCTCTGGTCGAGCCACGGCGACGGCAAGTGGAAGCGGAAGCTCCTGCTCCGCGATTCGATTGCGGACATCACGCTCCAGCAGGTGCTCACCCGCGCAAAGGACTTCGATGTGATCGCCACGATGAACCTGAACGGCGACTATCTGAGCGACGCGCTCGCGGCGCAGGTCGGCGGCATCGGCATCGCCCCCGGCGCGAACATCAACTATGTCACCGGCCACGCCATCTTCGAGGCGACGCACGGCACGGCGCCCAAGTACGCGAATCTCGACAAGGTGAATCCCGGCTCGGTGATCCTCTCGGGCGAGATGATGTTCCGCTTCATGGGCTGGAACGAAGCGGCGGACTTGATCATCCGCGGCATCGAGGGTTCGATCGGCGCCAAGACCGTCACCTACGACTTCGAGCGCATGATGCCGGGATCGACGCTCGTCTCGTGCTCGGGATTCGCCGACGCGATCATCAAGCACATGGAGGCGACGGTGCCGGTCGGTGCGCTGGCCGTGTGAGCGCGCTCAGCACGGGCCCCAGAGGCCCAGCAGCGTTCCGAGGTCGTCGCCGTCGACGGTGCCGTCGTTGTTGAAATCGGCGGCGCCGGGGCTTCCCCATTCCCCGAGCAGCGAACCGAGATCCGAGCCGTCGACCAGGCCGTTGCCGTCGAAGTCGGCGGGGCAGTTGTCGGCGGCGAGCTCGGCGATCTCCGCCTCGCTCAACGCCGAGTCGTAGATCCGCACGTCATCGATCGATCCCTTGAACCAACCCACGTTCACATCCGTGTACGGAGCCAAGCCCGACGGGCCAACGTTGACGCCGATGGCGAGTTCCGTTCCTGCGACCGCGGTGAAGAACTGGTTCGCGCCCAGCACCGCGATCCCGCCGTTGACGTAGATCCTCGACCCCTCGGGACCGTTCGTGAACGCGTAATGCATCCACTCGTTCACGGGCGCACGACCGTAGGAGGCAGTCATGTTGTTCGCGTTGCAATGAGTGGACACGTAGAAGGTCCCCGGGAAGGGTTGGTTGGTGGCGTTGAGACCCGTGAAGAAGGAGTCCCCGCAGCCGCTGCCGCCATAGCCGAGCATGACCGGATGGACGTCGACATCGGCGCAGTTGAACCAGAATGCCACGGTGCGCTGGTTCGTCGGAAGCTGACTGGCGGCGGCCACGAGGTAGTCGTCGACGCCGTCGAATGCGTAGGCCTTGTCGGGCGCTCCGAAGCGATCCGGCGCAAGGGCTGCGCCGACCACCGTCGCATGGATCCCGTTGCCGCTTGAATCCTGCGCGTTCCCGTCGAAGGTGTAGTGAACGACGAGGTCCGCGTGTGACACGCCGGTCACGACCGAGGCGAGGCCGACGACGAACGAACGAACGATGGTCCAC
>Ga0194131_10010630_pt1 | contig 11210 bp, 8 predicted proteins | sample TA2KigO120mmetaG_FD_148631 | JGI IMG/M metagenome (GOLD analysis project Ga0194131, IMG submission 148631) | Freshwater microbial communities from Lake Tanganyika, Tanzania - TA2015053 Kigoma Offshore 120m | ecosystem: Environmental > Aquatic > Freshwater > Lake | place: Tanzania: Lake... | reverse complement strand
GGCGCTCGAGCTCAATCCCGCCCCGATCGGCACGTCGCTCGCGATCACGGCGCGGACGGCAGGCACGGCGATCCCCGCCTCGACGAGCTGACGCAGCGGCCCGATCGCCGCGTTGAGCCACGCGCAGGGGGAATCCGACGGCAACGCTTCGAAGCGCGCGGGCGCCGGCGCCGACTCGAACGCCTCCAGGTCGAGCGACTCCACCTCGCACCCGTGGGTTCCCGCGATCGATCGCGCACGCTCGCTCGCGGCGGCCTGCCCGTCGCGGATCCCGCTCATCGCCACCGCCGTTCGCTCGGCGATCGGCATCGGAAGCACCACGCCGCCCGCGTAATCGACGTGCTCGCCGACGATGTTCACGCGCCCCGGCGCGGACGCAACCACGCTCGGCGGAACTCCGAAGCGCCGACGGAACGCATCGACGACGCGTTCGCTCGGCGACTGCGTCACGAATCAGCGGGTCCAGTTGCCCAGCAGCGTTCCGAGATCGCCGCCGTCGACGATTCCGTCGCCGTTGAAGTCGGCGAAACCGCCGCCGTCCCAGGCGCCGAGCAGCGTTCCGAGATCGTCGCCGTCCACGCGACCGTCGCCGTTGAGATCGCCTGCGATCGCGGGCACGAGCAGCGTCGCCGTCACTTCCGACGGCGTTCCGGGCGTGAAGAGCGTCAGCGTCACCGGACCTGGCGCCGGCGGCGAGAACGACTCGAAGCTCCAGGTGCCGAGCACGCCGAATCGAAGCGCGTTCGCGTTCGGATCGCGCTGCGCATCGTCGCACTGCCACTCGATTCCGAACGGAGTCACGACCGACTCCCATGGTTCCGTCGAATACGGCTCGCCCGAGTGATGCGGCGGCAGATGGGAATCGATCGCCGAGACCTGCGCATTCGGCGGAAGCGGGAGCGACACGGCCTGAACCGAACGAAGCGAGTCCTGATTGAGCACGGCGTAGTCGTAGCGCCAGGTGCCGGGCGCCACGGACGACGCGCGCGCCGCGAGCCGAAGGCGTCCGTCCCCGGGAATCGAGACGAGCGCCGAGACCATCAGGGGATCGGGCACGCCCAGGCCGTTCGCATGCTGCGGCCAGAGTTCGATCGCGGTGGTCTGCTGCGTCGTGGCGCCCGTCGTCGAGAGCGTCCACGAACCGTTCACCTTCGGTCCCACCGTCACGCGACGAACGCTCGAGTTGTTTCCCGCCAGCGCGCCCGCGTCGGCGGCGCTGATCGCGAAGACTTCGACGAAGTAGAGGGCGCCGGCGTTGAGTTCCGGATCGAGATCGGCGTCCGCCACCTGCAGGCGCCGGCCGATCGTCGGCGCCGCGGGCGGCGCCACGACGGGATAGGCGAATTCGCCCGTCGCGGGATTCACCTGCGAACGCGGCCCGAGCGCCGCCTGCTGGCCCATGATGCCGGCGCTGTTCGTGTTGCTGCAGCCGGCGCCGAGCGCGCTGCAGTTCGGATGCGGCGTGCAGGCGCCGCAGAGATTCTGCTGAAGCGGGCACATCGTGTGCGCCATCCAGCTCATGCCGATCATCTCCAGGCGCCCGTCGCGCAGGCGAAGCAGATTCGTGCCGAACACGGGATGCGCGCCGGGGTTGCCGGTCCATTCGATCGCTTCGTCACCGAGATTGCACGAGGACACGCTCACGCTGTAGGCGTGAATGCCCGCGGCGACGCCCCAGTTCTGGAAGTTGTTGATGGCGCCGATCACGAGATCGGAGTCGCCGCGAGCCGCGGAGATCGCGTTCAGCGCGAGAAGCGTCGATGCGAGCAGAAGCGTGGACTTCATGGTGCTGGCTCCGTCGGCGTTTCGGCGGCGGCGGCGGTGCTGCTCGGCTCCGTCGGCGCTTCGGCCGTGGCGTTCGTCGCGGTCGGCGCGGTCGGCGCGGTCGAATCGGGAATCGACCCGAGGCTGTCGCTGCGCCAGAAGCGGGCGTGAAAGCGATACCAGGTTCCCGTGCCGGGCGGCGGCGCCGCGCCGGTCACCGACGCGTCGTCCATGCCGCCGGCGAGCGCCGCATCGCGCGAGAGCACGACCTCGTCGCGAAGGAACGCGCGATCCCACTGCACGATGTTCGCGCCGACCGCTCGCGCCGCGCCGATCGCCTCCATGTCGCCGAGGGCGGCTTCGGTCTTGAAGTCGGAGGTGCCGATGAGCGTGGCGTTCTGCGGCGGATCCGTCGCCACATGGGCCGACGGAACCTGCGGACAGCGGGCGCCGTGATAGTTCGCAAGGAAGGGATTGCTGCATCCGGCCAGCAGCAGCGGACTCCACGCGATGGCGATCAACCGGCGCACGGTGCGGAGTGTAGCCGCGAATCCGGCGATTCCCCTCGTTTGCCGCGGCGAACGGGGGCGACGAGGATGCGCACGCATGCAACGGCGCTGCGAGGTGCTCGTCGTCGGCGCGGGCCCGTCCGGATTGACGACGGCCCTCCAGCTTGCCCGTCGCGGCGTGAGGGTCCGCATCGTCGATCGCAACCGGGCGCCGTCGCGGGAGTCGCGGGCGGCGGTCGTGCATGCCCGAACGCTCGAGCTGCTGCAGCAACTCGGACTCGCGAAGCGGGCTCTGGCGCAGGGGCGGCCGTTGTCGAGGCTCCGGATCGTGCAGCGGGGCCGCGTTCGCGCCGAGTTCATGCTCGAAGGCGTCGGCGCGGGATTGAGCGAGTTTCCGTTCGTCCTGGCGCTCGGCCAGGACCGGACCGAGGCGATCCTGCTCGACGCGCTGCGCGAGCACGGCGTGCTCGTGGAGCGCGGATGCGAGGTGGTCTCGCTCGACGATCTCGGCGAACGCGTGCGACTCGGCGTGCGCCACGAAGCGATCGAGTGCGACTGGCTCTGCGCCTGCGACGGCGCGTCGAGCTTCGTTCGCCACGCGCTCGGCATTCCGTTCGCCGGCGGCTCGTACGAACATCGCTTCTACCTCGCCGATTGCCGCGTCGACGGGCCGGTGCCGGCGGACGGCGCCACGATCTGTCCCGATCGTCGCAGCCTCGTCGGATTCATCGGCATGGCGGGCGACCGGCGCTTCCGCGTGATCGGCAAGGTGCCGCCGGAACTCGGCGACTCGCCCGATGCGTCGTTCGAGACGATCTCGGCGATCGCCGCGCGCGACTCGAGGCTGCCGGTGTCGCTCTCGAATCCGTCGTGGACGAGCCTCTACCGGTTGCACCATCGCGCGGTCGATCGCGTACGCGCGGGGCGTTCGGGGCGCATCTTCCTGCTCGGCGACGCCGCGCACGTTCACAGCCCCGTGGGCGGTCAGGGAATGAACACCGGCATCCAGGACGCCACGAACCTTGCATGGAAGCTGGCGCTCGTGGTGCGCGGACGCGCGAGTGCGACGCTGCTGGACACGTTCGGCGACGAGCGCATTCCGGTCATGCGCACCCTGCTCTCCACGACCGATCGGTTCTTCACCTTCGCCACCACCGAGCGCGCCGTTCCCGCGGCGCTGCGATCGCTGCTGCTCGGTCGATTGCTCGCGACGGTGCTTCGATTCCGGTCGCTCCGCGAGCGGGCGTTCGGCGCGATCAGCCAGATCGGCATTCATTACCGGCGCGGTTCGCTCGCGCAAGAAGCGCTCCGGGGCGGAGCGCGCACGACGAATCCCGCGCCCGGCGAGCGCCTGCCGTTCGGCCAGTTCGCGGGCGGCGACGCTGCGCCGCGGAGCGTGATGGAGCTCGCGGACGGCCCATGGTTCACGGCGATCCTCGTCGGCGCGAGCGAGCAGGAGCAGTCGAAGGCGCAAGGCGAAGCCGAAGGACTGGAGCCGCTGCTCGCATGGCGGCGCCTCGCGACGATCGAGGCGAACGCCGATGCCCTGCGAGCGCTCGGCGGCGCCGCGCCGCGATTGATGCTCGTGCGGCCGGACCTCCATCTCTTCGGCGTCTGGGCGCTTTCGGAAGCCCGCCGCGCCTTCGATGCGCTTCGGCGCGCGCTTCGTTGAGGTCCGAATGGCAGGACTTGCATCGCTCGCACGATCGGACACCTGGCGAACGGAACTGGCGCCGACGCCCCGGCGCTGGCGCACCGCGGCGCGCATCACGATCGCGTGCGCGGCGGCGGCCGGACTCGGGCAGGCCTTCCATCTCGAACAGGGCTTCTGGTCGATCGTGACGATTCTCGTGCTCGCGCCGCCGACCGTGGCGGCGAGTCTTCGCAAGGCGGCGGCGCGACTGCTCGGCACCGCGACGGGCTGCCTCGCCGCGGTCGGCGCGGTGATGCTCTTCGCCCAGGAACCGCCGCTGCTGCTCGCGGCGATCGTGGCGTACCTGGCGGTCACGCTCTACTTCGCGCTTGGAACGGTCTCGCCGTACGCGTTCTTCGTCTCGTCGTTCACCTTCGCGATCATCGCCTACAGCGCGGTGCTCGATCCGGCGTCCGTCGGCGGCGCCGCGGCGTCGCGCTTCACCGAGATCTCGCTCGGCGTGATCGTCTCCGCCGCGAGTCATCTGCTGCTCTGGCCGGTGCCGATGTCGCTGCTGCTTCGCCGGGCGCTCTCCGCGAAGCTGCGGCGCGCCGTCGCGGCGCTCGATTCGCTCGCGGCGCACGCGCGCGGCGAGTCCGCGGAACTCGTGAACCTCGATCCGCGTCCCGAGGAACGGCTCGCCTCGCAGCTCGATCTTCTCGACGAGGCCGCCGGACTCGACGACTCGATCCATCGCGAGCGCGACGCCTGGAGCGCGATCGTCGGGCTCGTCGAGTACGCGCGACTCTCGGCGTACGAGTGCTCGCGGCTCGCGTCACGCTCGTCGTCGCCGCGCGGCGCGGCGGCGCTGCGCGGCTCGCTGCTCGCCACGGCGGCGTCGCTTCAGCTCCGCGGACGGGCGATCGCGGAAGCGCTTGAGCGGCGGATCGCGCCGCCGATCGCCGAATCGAGCCCTCCCCCGATCGATGCCCCGCTCGAACCAGGTCTCCGCCCTCTCGACGCGGCGCTCGACGAGCTCCGCATGCGCGGCGAGCTCGCCTCCTGGAGCGCGGCGGAGCTGGCGGCGACGGCGGCGCTGGCGCAGGCGCTGCGCTCCTTCGACGAGACGCTCGATCGGCTTCCTCCGTTCGTCGACGCCGCGTTCGGCGGGGCGCCCGATCGCGAGCGGATCGCCCTGCCGCGCAACGCGCTTCCGTCGCTGCTTCCGCTCGACGCGGCACGCGTGCGCGGCGCGATCAAGGGCGCCATCGCCGCGGCGCTGGCGATGCTCGCCGGCAGCGCCCTTCACTGGACGCTCGGCATTCCCATCGTGGCCACCTGCCTCGTGCTCGCGGTCACTTCCACGCTCGGATCGTTCGTGCAGAAGTCGGGGCAGCGCTTGATCGGCACGATCGTCGGCGCGGTGATCGCGCTCGCGTCGGTGCTCTGGGTCATGCCCGTGATCGACTCGATCACGGGACTCGTGGTGCTCACGGGCGCCGTCATCTTTCCGTGCGCGTGGCTGCTCGCCGGAAGCGATCGAGTGAACTACCTGGGACTGCAGGCGGCGTTCGCGTTCTCGATCGGCACGCTCGGCCCGCTGCGCCCGACGATCGACCTCTGGCCGCCGACGAGCCGCATGCTCGGCGTGCTCGCGGGAATCGCGATCTTCGGACTGGTGACCACGCTGCTCTGGCCCGTTCGCGCCACCACGCAGTTCCGGCGCAGCATCGCCGACACGCTCTCGATCGTGATCGAGATCCTCCGCGACGCGGCGGCGCCGTCGCGCCCGACGCCGCTCGTTCCCTTCGCGCGCCAGCGCCGCCTCTACGACTCGATCGCGGTGTCGGCGCGACTCATCGGTGAATCGGAGTACGAGGACCCGGGCGAGACCCGCCTCGTGCGGTCGAAGGCGCTGGCGCTGCTGGCGTCCACGCGCCGCATCGCGCGGCATGCGATCCTCTGGCGGCAGGCCCGCTGGGACGCGGACGCGTCGATTCCGCCGCTCGAATCGACCGCGGCGCTCGAGTCGCTCGGCCGCGCGTGCATGGAGCGCCTGCACGCGCTCGCGGAGGCGGTCTCGCGCGGCCAGGACCGGCCTCCGGACTCCGCGCTTCGCGGGCTCGTCGACGCGCTGGACGCCGCGGCCGACCGCGATCGCGCCTCGGGCGCACTGCGAGCACTTCCCGCCGCCGCGCTCGATTCGCTCTTCGCGTGCGTCGAGCATGGTCGTGCGCTCGCGGAGGATCTTGCGGCGCTCGCCGCGCAATCGCGCGAGTCGGTGCTGGCGGCGCAGTCGCCGCGCGGCGCGCTCGTCGCGTACGCTTCGACCGCCTCCTAGGTCCCCCCCGCATGGGCAGCATTCGACTCAAGCTCGCGCTGGCGTTCCTGGCGGTCGGCGTGCTCTCGGTGGGCATCACCGCGTGGCTCGTCACGAGTTCCGCGGCCGCCGCGCTCGACGCGCGACAGGTGCGCGAGCTCATCCAGTGGGTGCTCGTCTGGAGCGTGCTCGTGGTGAGCGCCGTGCTCATGCTGAGCCTGATCCTCAGCTCGGGATTCACGCGACCGCTGCTGCGCCTGACGAACGCCGCGCACGCGATCGGCGAGGGCCGCATGGACGTGCGCGTGAGCGACGATCGCCGCGACGAGATCGGCCAGCTCGCGCAGGCATTCAACGACATGGCGGCGCGGATCGAGTCGGACCACTGGGCGCTCGAGGCGAGCAACAAGCGGCTCGTGCAGCTCAACAGCCTTCTCCACCGCGAGACGGACGAACAGGCGGAGCGCATCGAGGCGCTCTCGCGCATGTCGCAGGAATTCTCGCGCATCCAGGACCGCGACATCCTGCTCACGCGCGTGCTCACGGAAGCGCGGCGGCTCACCTCCGCCGACGCCGGCAGCATCTACCTGCGCGAGGGCGACGAGCTCGTGCTGCACTTTCCGCAGAACGACACGCTCATGAATCCGTCGTTGCCGCTCGAGAAGGACGTGCTCCAGCTCTTCTACACCTACCAGCGCCTGCCGATCTCGCCGCAATCGATCGCGGGCGCGGTGGCCACCACCGGGCGCGTGCTGAACATTCCGGACGTGCGCGCGATCGATCCGGCCGAGCCCTATCGCTTCGACAGCCGCTTCGACGAGAAGGCGGGCTATCACACGCGCGCCATGCTCACGGTGCCGCTCGTTTCCGAGAGCGCCGGCACGGTGGGCGTGCTTCAGCTCATCAATCCGATCAAGGAGGGAATGCCGGCGGTCTTCAGCGCCGCGGACGAGCGGCTCATGGCGAACTTCGCGGGACTCGCGGGCATCGCCATCGAGCGCGCACAACTCACGCGCTCGATCATCATGCGGATGATCCGCATCGCCGAGGCGCGCGATCCCACCGAGACGGGTCCGCACGTCAATCGCGTGGCGGAGGTGTCGATGCGCCTCTTCGACGGATGGGCGCAGCGGCACGGCATCGACATGGATTCGGCGGGGCGCGAGCGCGATCGCCTGCGCATGGCGGCCATGCTGCACGATGTCGGCAAGGTGGCCGTTCCCGATTCGGTGCTGCGGAAGATCGGCCCGCTCACGGACGACGAGCGCCAGCAGATGCAGCAGCACGTGGTGGTCGGCGCGGGACTCTTCGCGGGCTGGCAGACGCCGCTCGACACCGCCGCGCGGAACGTGGCCCTCTTCCATCATGCCCGCTGGGACGGCACCGGCTATCCCGACGCCGGGCAGCTCGAGAAGCTGCGAGGCGTGCTCGGAGACGACGTCGCCGACATCGGCGAGCCGCAGGGCGGCGCGATTCCGCTCTTTGCGCGGATCGTGGCGGTGGCGGACGTCTTCGACGCGCTCGCGTCGCGGCGGACCTACAAGGACGCGTGGAGTCCGCAGCGCGTGCTCGACGCGATGCGGGCCGAGAGCGGCAAGGCGTTCGATCCCGAGCTCATTTCGATCTTCGAGTCGATGTTCGACGAACTGCTCGCGCTGCGGGCGCGATACCGCGGCGACGACGCCTGATCAGCGGGTTCCGCGGCGGCGCCGGCCGTTGCGCCGACGGCTCCCGGCCGCCGTCGCCGTGGCGGCCGCCGTGGCCCTTGCCGCGGCGCCGGCCCGTTCCGCGCAGAGCTCTCGCTCGGCGTCGAGCCAGTTCGAAATCTCGTCGCCGCCGCGCTCCCGCCACTTGAGGAACGCTCGCATCGAGATCTCGTCCGTGCTCGGTCCCGCGGGCGCGATCGCGATCGGCTTCGCTTCCGTGATTCGCGACCTCTGCGTCGCTCGCTTCGAACTCGGCGACGCGGCCGTCGACCTCGTCGTCGTTCGCTTCGCGCTCGGCGGCGTCGCGCCCCTGCCTCCGGTTCGGATTCGTTGATTCTTCTTCGCCACGGGCTCCTCCGCCGCGGAGCGTACCCGCGCACGCAACCGCGGAGATGCGGCGTGCGCCGCGTTCGGCGCCCGCTACGCTCCCGCTCGTGACCGCCGACTCGGCCCGTCGCGATGCACTCGGATTGCTCTGCATCGGCTTCGAGGGCACGGAACTCGACTCGACGACCGCGTTGCTCCTGCGCGACTGCGCCGCCGGCGTCGTGCTCTTCGCGCGCAACTTCGTGAATCGGGAGCAGGTGCGTGGATTGATCTCGGAGGTCCGCCGCGCCGCGGGATCGAGGCCGCTCATCGTCGCCGTCGATCACGAGGGCGGGCGCGTGCAGCGCTTTCGCGGCGCGGGATTCACCGATCTTCCCGCCGCTCGAGCGCTGGGCGCCGGCGGCGACGCCTCCGCCGTGCGCCGCGTGGCGGAGACGGCCGCGCGAGAGCTCCGCGCCGTCGGCGTCAACCTCGATTTCGCGCCCGTGCTCGATGTGGACAGCAATCCCGCGAATCCCGTCATCGGCGAGCGCAGCTGCTCGCGAGATCCGGGCGTGGTGGCGCGGCTCGGCGCCGAGTTCGTGCGCGCCCTCCAGGAGGCGGGCGTGGCCGCGTGCGGCAAGCACTTCCCGGGGCACGGCGACACGCACCTCGACAGCCATCTCGACCTTCCGCGACTTCCGCACGATCGCGCGCGGCTCGAATCGATCGAGCTTCCCCCCTTCCGCGCCGCGATCGACGCGGGCGTGGCGTCGATCATGACCGCGCACGTGGTCTTCGACGCGATCGATCCGGGCGTGCCCGCCACTCTCAGCGCCGCGGCGATCGACGGGCTGCTTCGGCGCGAGCTCGGATTCGACGGCATGGTGGTGAGCGACGATCTCGACATGAAGGCGATCGCCGATCGATTCGAGGTCGGCGCCGCCGCCGTGCGCTCCGTCGCCGCCGGCTGCGACCTGCTGCTCTGTTGCCGAAGCGCGGAGAATCGGGATCGCGCAATCGCGGCGCTTGCCGAGGCGATCGAGTCGGGCGCTCTCCCCCGCTCGCGCGTCGCGCGCTCGCTCGAGCGCATCCGCGCAGTTGCGGATCGCTTCGGCGCGCTTTAGTCTTCTCGCCACGCACTCCTTTCGAGGAAGAACCATGCTCACTCGTCTCATCGTCATCGCACTCGCCGCGATCACCGTCAGCGCCGGCGGCTGCGGAAACACCTCCATGTCGAGCCGCATCCTGAAGGACACGGCGATCCTCGAGTCGATGCAGGCGAGCAGCAAGCCGATTCCGGCGGCGACGCTCAAGAACGCGTCGGGGGTGGCGATCATCAACGAGATCGAGGCGGGCGTGGGAATCGGCGGTTCCGGCGGCGAGGGAATCCTCGTGCGCAAGATCGACGGCGGCTGGTCGCAGCCGCTCGCGGTGAGCATCGCGTCGGGAACGATCGGCGTGCAGCTCGGCGCGCAGGGCACCGACATGGTGATCGTCTTCAACACCGACGCGGCGGTCATGAAGTTCGCAAGCGAAGGCGCGAGCATGATCGCGGTCGCGAAGGGAACTGCGGGCGGTGCGAGCGGCGGCACCGCCGCCATGAGCGGACCTCCGCCGACGACCCAGATCTTCAGCCGCTCGGAGGGCCTCTACGGCGGCGCCGATGTCGGCGGCTTCAATGTCCAGGTCGACAAGAAGGTGAACGAGGAGACCTACGGCACCAGCACCACCGTGCTTCAGATCCTCGAGGGACGCGCGGCGCCGCAGCCGGGCATGATGCGCATCGAGCGCATGCTCGACGGCGGCAAGTAGTCGGCTGCGCGGTGACTCTCGCTACTTGATCAGCGCCCACTCGCCGAGCAGCGTGCCAAGGTCGAAGCCGTCCACGATTCCGTCGCCGTTGAAGTCGCAGCGAGGGTCGAAGTCGGGCGAGCCCCACGATGCGAGCAACACGCCGAGGTCGTCGCCGTCGACCGAGCAGTCGCCGGTCAGGTCCGTGGTGACGGCAGACACTGGAGTAAGCAGCCGGGGGCCTCCACCTGAGATCATCTGGCCGATGTCATTGAGCGCTGCAATCGTCCCTGCCTGGGGTGATCCCGGCACGATGAGATCGTTCAGCTTGTAGACCAAGCCGTCGATCCAGATGAGCGGAGTCGACGACAACCCGGGGCCGGAGGCCGATCCGGTGATGACGCCCGCATCGTTGATGTGCGCCGCGGCGCCGGTCGTGTAGCCCGGCGGCATCGGGAGCTCGATCGGTTGATCGTCGATCCAGACCGTAGGTCGTTGAACCACGGGGGACGTCGTAGTGCGAGACTGTCCCGCCACCCAACCGAGCGAATTCACTCCGCTCGCGCTCGAAACGGGATAGCCAATTGCTGGTTCGAGAATCACGAACTTGCCGTCCTTCCACCGAAAGCCGCGCGCGTTTGCATTGAGATTGCCGAAGTAGCCCGTCACATCGCCGGATTCTGCCACGCACCGGGCAAATCCATTGACTCCTCCGGGAATCGATATCGAGGTCATCACTCCGTCCTTGAGCACATACGGAATTCCTCCGCTGTACCCGACGATCGTGCCTGCGTTGTTGATGTCGGTCGCGGGGCTGTCGGGGATGCTGATCAAGGATGGGATCACCTCCACGGTTCCATCCGGCCACCAGATCACTCCGACGAAGTACTGGCTGCTTGCTCCTGCATACATGAATCCCACGACGACGCCGTCGTTGTTCACGGCGTTCGCCTTCGAGCCATCCTCCGACGCCCCCGGCGGCATCGGCAGCACCTGCGGCATGCCGCCGGGCGGGCAGTAGATGGGAATCCAGTCGTTGCTCTCTTCCGGCCAACATCCGAATCGATGACCGCACCAGGCGCCGAGATCGTTCAGCCCGTTCGCCGTGTAGGTCCTCGGCCCCTCCCAATTGCATTCCCACTGCGGCCAGGTGAACACGCTGTACTGGCACTGCGCCA
>Ga0194131_10010626_pt1 | contig 11211 bp, 12 predicted proteins | sample TA2KigO120mmetaG_FD_148631 | JGI IMG/M metagenome (GOLD analysis project Ga0194131, IMG submission 148631) | Freshwater microbial communities from Lake Tanganyika, Tanzania - TA2015053 Kigoma Offshore 120m | ecosystem: Environmental > Aquatic > Freshwater > Lake | place: Tanzania: Lake... | reverse complement strand
GAGACGCGGCCTAGGTAACTAGGTAGTCGACCCGCCGACGGTGTTGCGACAGCACCACAGCGGGGATGGTCGTATCACGGGCGCTCAACGGCTGATGGACGGGGGTTCGATTCCCCCCAGCTCCACTACGTCGCTCTGCGCGTGGAAACACGCTGCTGGCATTGGCCCGTTTCGGGCACGTAGGCGTAAACCGTTGGCGTAAACGGCTGCGGTGGTGTCGTGGCCGCACGAAAGAGCCCGAAGAGCAAGGCGAAACGTAGACCCCAGCACGACGGTGGCCTCTACGAGAAACAGAAGAAGACGCGCGACCCCGCCTGGCTCGACACGAACCACCCGACGCTCAGCGTTCGCCAACAACTCGCGCGCTACGCAGACGGGTCCGGTTGGTACATAAAGGAAGCAACCAAGACGAAGAAGGAGCCGCGTCGAGCGCGGCGAGCGACGTGGCTGAAGGGTGCGAGATGTCGACGGTGGGCACCAGCTCCATGAGGGCATTCTCTCACGACAATGGTCGGGCGCCACCTTGTTAGAGTTCGCCCAGCATTTTGGGGGGATCCATGCCGAGGATTCATTCGCGATTCGTCGTAGTCACACTGACCACCTTGCTGGTTGTCGCCTGCTCACGATCGGACGATTCGGCCCCGTCACTCGGCGTCGATGCCGAGTTCTCCACCGGTTTCTCACTCGACGACACGGTGAGTGCCATCGCGATCCAGGCCGACGGCAAGATCGTCGTGAGCGGAGGCTTCTCCACTCCTAGTCGATCACTCGCCCGATTCTCCGCCGACGGCACTCCCGACACCGCGTTCAACGCCAACGTTGCCGACGTCATCGACAAGGCCGTCTACTCGGTGGCCGTTCAGGACGACGGCAAGATCCTCGTGGGTGGATACTTCACGGCACCGAGCAGCCGGCTGGCGCGCTTCAACTCCGACGGCACCATCGACACCGCGTTCAACACGGCCATCGGTAATGCGATCGACGGCGGTGTGGTGTCGATCGACGTGTTGAGCAACGGCGACATCGTGATCGGTGGGCAGTTCACGACGCCGAGTCGCTCACTCGCCCGTTTCGACACCAACGGCGAACCGATTCAGTCGTTCAACACCGCCGTGGGTGACGTGGTGAACCTTACCATCGGCTCGGTCGCCGTGGATGCCGACGGTGGCTTCATCGTGGGCGGTGCCTTCAGCACCCCCACTGCAGCGTTGGCTCGCTTCAACTCCGACGGCACGCTCGACGCGGCGTTCAACGCGAAGGTCGACGGCTCGGTGGCTGGCTACGTGTCGACGGTGGAGATCGACGTCACCGGTCGAATCGTGATCGGCGGTCAATTCACGGCCCCCTCCAACTCGCTGGCGCGATTCGCCGCTGACGGCACACCCGATGACGACTTCAACCAAAAGTTCTCAGCGGCCGTCGGCGACACTCTCGACGGCTACGTCGAGAAGTTGGTCATCGAGAAGTCGGATGAGACATCGGGACGGATCACCGTGGGTGGTTGGTTCACCACACCACACAGTTGGCTCATGGCCGTGAACGACGACGGAACCGTCGACACCACGACATCCACGGCATGGAGCAAAGAACTAGACGCGGCTGTGCTCAGCGTGATGATCGACCGCGACGGCCGTCTGGTGGTGGGCGGCGCGTTCACCACGCCCGGCCGACACCTGATGCGACTCGGTTGATTCAGTGCTTCGAAGTGCGGGGCAGGTGCAGGTCGAAACGAATGGCCACCGCACGAACCGCGACCACGACGACCATCGGAACCCACACGATGATCTCCTCGCGTGAGGTCGCGGCGTAAACGGTAGGCGTAAACTGTCCCAGAACTGCCCTTTTCCGCAGAAAATCAGGGGCTGAGGGCATACCCCCCAGCTCCACGAGTTCTCTTTTCTCGCACGAACATGCCGGGGGCATTGGGTCATTCCAGGCACGTAGGCGAAAACCTTTGGCGACAAAGACCACAGTGTCGTCAACGGACGGGTGACGAGGGTAGGCGAGATTGGAATCAGCACGACAGTTTGACGAGACAATCGTGAACAGTCACCGAAGATCCGTGGGGCAACTGGCGGTGATATCGACGAGCTCTCGACGGTGGTCTCCTGGCGACACGGATGTTGACCAACAGGCACTGGCAGGGTGAACTCGATTCCCGACGTCGCCTCGAGTAGCGGTATTCTTCGCTTGGTGCACAAACGACTATTGAGTCTGTTTTTGGCCGTAGGTTTGGCGGGTTTCGTGGCGTCACCTGCGACGGCCGTCAGCAAAGAGGGTGCGGCTTGCAAGGTGGCGGGCCAAGTCGTGACCGTTGCCGGCAAGAATTTGGTCTGCAAAAAGGTGGGCAAGAAATTGAAGTGGGTCGCTTCAACCGCGACGACAACCACCACCGTCGCCGCGACGACAACCACCACCACCGTCGCCGCGACGACAACCATTACCACGCGTACTGCGGCCGGATGTGCACCGACCTACAAGTTCGTCGATCTGTCCCTGGCACCGGGCGCCGGCAGCGGGTACGCAAAGCCCAAGGTCGCCGCGTCGTGCAGCGACGGAACACTCACCGTCTCGTCGAACGGAATGATCGGTTACACCTTCGTCGCCACGACGCCGAATGCGCTCAAGGAACAGGCCTACACGTGGAAGGTAACCACGTCACCGAAGGTGGCCGCGTCGGCGACAAGCATCAAGACGCAAATGGGCACGGTCGCTTTCACCGTCACGGGGATTCCGATCTTCGGACCGATGGAAGGACCAGTACCGGCACAGGAAGCCTACGGTGATCCCGTGTACAACAACCTGCTCGACACTTGCAAAGGTCACACGGGTTACAGTGGCGACTACCACTACCACGCGATTCTCGTGATGAACTCCTGCTATTTCGACGAGACGATCATCGGCTACGCAAACGACGGCTTCCCCATCTATTCGAACCCGGGGTATACGTACGTGTCGGGCTACAAAATGACGGGAAACCCGAAGTCGAATTCATGGAACGCCTACACGTACCAAACGGGCGGAGCAACCACGCTCGACGAATGCAACGGGCGTACCGATGAAAACGGCGACTACCGCTACTACATCACCAAGACGTTCCCGTACATCATCGGCTGCTACAAGGGAACTCCTGCCACGCAGGTCGGCACGGCCGAAGCACCCATGGCGATGCGGTCGTCGACCTACATCTGCGAGATTTAGCTCAGCCGCCCGTGGTATCCGCTGGTCGCGTGCGGTTCTGGCGCAATCCTGTGGCATAATCTACGGCTGAACGAGCTCCGAAGGCCCGTAATCACGGGGTTAGTGGATTCCCCCAGCTCCACCGTGAAGTCTTAGGTGCGCTGTGCCGCGCGGTGCTTGCGCCAACCTTGAAAACCGGCCGCACCGTAGATAACCAGCACAAGCGGCACGATGATGAGCATCGCGGTGCGATAGAGCTCGGGTGCCGTGCTGTCGCCGGCCTCCATGATCAGGTACGCCACGTAGGCGACGTAGAACAGGACAAGCAACGAGCCCTCCCACTTCTTGATCATGAAGCCGTCCCAGCAAATCGGCAACAGCACGATGGTGGCCGCCAACATCACTGGGAAGTCGAGACGAATCACCTCGCTGTTCACCGCAACACCCTTCGACGACACGGCTGCCGACGCACCGAGCACGGCGAGCAGGTTGAAGATGTTCGAGCCCACCACGTTGCCGACCGCCATGTCGCGCTGACCGCGAATCGCCGCCAACACCGACGTGGCGAGTTCGGGCAACGAAGTGCCGACGGCTACGACCGTGAGACCGATGACCAGGTCGCTGACGCCGAGTGCCGATGCAATCTCTGTTGCGGAGTTGACGAGCAGTTGCGAGCCAAGCACCAGCAAAGCGAGGCCCACGACGATGAGACCGATCTGAAATGTGAGTGACATGAAAAAGGTCGGGCCCTCGACGACTTCGATGGCCTCCTTATATTCCGCCTCAACTGCGACCGACTCATCCTTCAGTGCTCCGCGCAGCAACCAACCGGTGTAGGCGATCACACCGAGAAACAGCACGGCGCCTTCAACTCGGCTCACCACATCGTTGAGGATGAGCCCGTACGTAGCCAGCGAGATGAGAATCAGCACGGGGATATCGAACTTGAGCAGTCGCTGCTCAATCGACAACCCGCTGATGGCCGCCGACAAACCAAGAATCAACAGGATGTTTGCCGTATTGCTGCCGACCACGTTGCCAATTGCGATGTCGGCGCTTCCGGAGAGTGCGCCACTGACCGATACCGCCATCTCGGGGGCACTCGTACCGAACGCCACCACGGTGAGACCGACCACGATCGGGGCAACACCCAACTTGGTGGCCACCGACGATGCACCACGCACCAACCATTCGGCACCGAACACCAAGCACACGAGGCCGACAACTAGCCAGACGAAGGTCAGAAAATCCATCGGGTGAGACTACTTGCCACCAACAGCGCGGCTCAGCATGTGTGCACCAATCGGCGCTGTGACAAGTTGCAACACGATAATCACCACTACTTTCGTCACGTCACTCGTCGATGCCATCTGTAGCGCAGCCCCGACACCGCACAACAGCACACCGAGTGTCGCTGGCTTGGTGGTGGCGTGCATACGAGCTCGCGTAGTGGCGAGACGGAAGAGCCCCAAGGATGCGAGCAGCGCAAGGATTGAGCCCGAGATCATAAGCACGCCCGACACCACGTCGCGGATGATCTGCACGATGTCGTTCATCACTCTTGCTCCACTTGACTCTCCACGAATCGGGCAATGGTGAGTGAGGCGACGAACCCGAGCAACCCCAGCACCACGGCCAAGTCGAGATTCAACACCTCTTGCCACACACCTGCACCAACGAGCAACCCGCAAGTAACTACCGAGGTGAGCATGTCGAAGGCGACCGCACGATCGCCGAGATGCGAACGTTTGGCGATGCTCACCACGCCAACCACCGCCGCCAGCGCGAGAAGTGAAAGCGACACGTAGGCGACGACCGTCATCGCGGAGCAGCCTCCTTCCGTTGGGCACCGAAGGCGCCGTCAACTAGTCGCTCCAGCTTCAACACTTCGGAACGGAACGCCTGCGAGTCAACCTCGCCGAGCACGTGCACAGAGAGCGTGATGTTGTCGCGGTCAATGTCGAGCGTCATCGTGCCCGGCGTCAGAGTGATCGCGTTCGCCACGATTGCAGCAATGAATACCGATCCGCGCTCAAGTTGAACGGTTTGCACCGATGTCACCGTACGTTTCGGTGTGGGCGATACCACCGCCAATGCAACACGAAGACTGGAAGTAATCAGGCTGTGCAGCACGAAGCCGAGCAACTTGAGCGCACCCAACGGACGCAACGAATAGCGCGCGGGCTGTTGGTGTCCGAACAGCCATGAGACGACCGGAACGATGATGACTCCACTCGCCACGTTGGCTGCCGACCACTCACCCCACAACAGAATCCAGAAGCCAAACAACGCCGCTGCGCGCGGCACGACTACAAACGACCGAATGCTCATGATGACCTCACCGCCGAGATGTACGACGCAATGTCAAGCGTCTGTCGCGCGGCTTTCTCTGCGAACTCATAGAACGGTCCGGCAGCAACAGCGATTGCCAATGACGACACCACGATGACCGTCGTGCCGACAGCCATCAAGGGTTGTCGGCGCAGCAACCCCACCGCTCCGACGCGATCGACCGGTTCCACATCGCCCCAGAATGCACCAACCCAAATCTTCACCATCGACACCAGCGTGAGCAGACTCACCACGATTGCAACTGCGACGCCGAGATACTGCCCATCCTCAAAACCAGCGCGAACGATGGCGAACTTGGCCAAGAACCCGGAAAGTGGTGGCAACCCCGCAAGGCTGAGTGCCGGCACCAAGAACAGCGCCGCAAGCCACGGCGAGCGTCGCGCCAGACCACTCACTGCGTCAAGCGAGCTCGAACCTGAGTCTCGTGCGACGATGCCTTCGACCAAGAACAACGACGTCTTCACCGGAATGTGGTGAATGAGATAGAAGATCGTCGCCGCGATTGCCGCCGGGCCACCCACACCAAGACCGAACACCATGTAACCGATTTGCGAGATGATGTGAAACGAGAGAATCCGCTTCATGTCCTTGTGCGAGATGGCGCCGATAACACCGACGAGCATCGTCAGAGCACCAACCGCGATAACTAGCCCATCGAGTTCGCCCGGGAAGAGCAGTGTCTGCACCCTGATGAGGCAATAGACACCCACTTTGGTGAGCAAGCCCGCGAACACCGCGCTCACCGAACTCGGCGCAGTGGGGTACGAATCGGGCAACCAGAAGAACAGCGGAAAAACAGCGGCCTTGATGCCGAACGCCAGCAGTAGCAGCAACTGCAAACCTGTGCGCACGCCATCGGGAAGCGCAGCGAGCCGCTCAGGCAACTCGGCCATGTTCACTGTGCCGGTGGCGGCAAAAATCAGACCGACGGCGACGACGAGCACCATCGACTCGATCACGTTCAGCACCACATACGTGGTGCCCGAACGAATCTGGGCGTTCGTTCCCTCGAGTGTGAGCAGCACATAACTCGCCATCAACAAGATCTCGAAGGCGACGAACAAGTTGAACAGATCACCGGCCAGGAACGCCTGCGAGATACCTGCTGCCATCACCATGTACACCGGGTGGTAGAACGACGACTTTTCGTCGGCGCTACCCTGCCCCATCGCGTACACCAGCACCGCAGTAACCACCACGAGCGCAACGACGACCATCACCGACGCGAGACGGTCGGCCACCATCGTGATCGCGAATTCACCCGGCCATCCGCCGAGGCGAACCACCGTTACCGGGCCGTCAGTCCACAAGTCGACCAGCACGATGATGGACGCGGTGAGTGATGCAATCAGTGCCGCAAGGCTGATGATGCGCTGCGCAAGACGATGCCGGGCGATCAACAACACTGCAGCCGCGATGAGCGGAATAAGTACGGGTAGTGCGACGAGCGAACTCACTGGCTCACGTCCTCGGCATGCGGCACGTCTGTTGATTTTGCGTTGCGTTCAACTCGTGACGCAACCAATCGGTCTTCGACATCGTCCTCGACTTCGTCGTTGTCGGTAATCGTCCAGTTGCGCCAGGCAAGAGCGAGCAAGAAAGTGAGCAAGGCAAAACCAATGACAATCGCCGTCAACACCAGCGCCTGCGGCAGAGGGTCGGCGAATTCGCCTTGTTCACCGATGATTGGCGCGCGACCGGGCCTGCTGCCGACCGCGACGATCAACACATTCACGCCGTTGCCAAGTACGCCGACACCCAACGCAATGCGCGTGAGCGAACGCTCCATCAACGAATACGTGCCGGCAGCGAACAGCACACCGACGAGCACGAGCAGAGCGATGCTCATTGCGCGCTCCCCAGACGATCTTGCGCCACTGCGGCCCCGCGAGTGCCGAGGGCCTGCAGCACCATCAGCACCACGGACACCACGACCACGAACACTCCGAGATCAAAGAACATCGACGACACCACCTTCAATTCACCGATCAGCGGCACATCGAGCGGCCAGATGTGTGACTCGAGTGGAGCCCCGCCCACGACGAGCGGCGCGGCAGTGGTAACGAGTGCCAGCAAGAGCCCGGCACCGAGCAACGCCTCGGGGTGACGAATCGGGCGACCGCGCAGCATCGGCTGACGACCGGTCAAGTACTGCAACACGAACAACGAGCCAAGGATGAGACCACCGGCAAAGCCACCGCCTGGCGCATTGTGCCCACGAAACGTCACGTACACCGCGACGAGCGTGGCGACCTTCGCCAACCAGCGGTCAACGAGTTCGTCGAGAATCGCGGAAGGAGCCGTCTTCATCGGCCAGCTCCATGTGAGGTCCTGTTGCGACGTTCGCGTTCAGCGGCACGCACGAGATTGGCAACGCCGAGCGCGGCTACTGCCAGCACCGTGATTTCACCCATCGTGTCGAAGCCACGGAAGTCAACGAGGATCACGTTTACCACGTTGCGACCGCCAGCCTCGTCCACCGAGCGCGCAAAATATTCCTGCGACACCGACGGTGCACCACCCGCGCCATTCACGGCGAGCGCGAAGAGCGGCACTGCAATACCCACCATTGCGGCAATCGCCACGCGAAGTGAGCGCGGATTCCAGCGGGATGACGGTGAGAACCGACGCGGCATCACTCGCAGAGCAAGCAAGAAAATCACTATCGACAGCGTTTCCACCAACAGCTGCGTGAGCGCCAAGTCGATTGCTCCGCGCATGGCGAACAACACCGCCACGGCGTAGCCGACACCGCCGAGGAACAAGGCCGCAGCAAAACGCATCTGCACGAACACGGTGCCGAGCGCCAACACGACGGTGAGCGCGACGATCACCACCGTGAGTGGAGAATCAGTCACGTAGTTGGTGGTCGGGAACTTGCCGTCGATCAACAACGCAGTGATCGGAGCAGCCGCGATCAGCGCCACCATCACCCCGACGTACATAGGAAGCGAACCTGACTGCGTCGCGGCGGTTATGCGCTTTGCGACGATCATCACAGCGTCGTGAAAACCGTCGAAGGCTCTCTCGCCTCGCGAGCCGCGACCCGCCGACACCGCAAGTGGTGCACGCCAACCGACGACTGTTCCCACCACGATGACGACCACCGAAATGATGAGTGCGGTGTTGATGCCGGGCCAAAGCACCAACTTGCTCTTGGCGTCGACATCGAGCGATGTTGCCGGAGCCACCAGCCACTTGCCGAGTTGCGACGCAGCGACACCAAAGACCACGGAGACAATTGCTGTGAGCACCACCGGGCTGGAGAGCAGCAGTGCGACGAAGCGCGACGTGTGATGTGGTTCGCCGCCGTGCGAGGCGTCGGTTCCTGAGGCTCCGACGCCGGACACCGCGCGCAGTAATCGAACGCTGTAGGCCACCGACAGCACCGAACCCGCGACCACCCCCCAGAGTGCGAAGGTTCCTGCCTGCCCCACTTCAGAGTCGAGTAGCGCAACGAGAGCCTTTTCTTTCGTCACGAACCCGAGCAACGGAATGATGCCGGCCATCGACAACGTGCACGCAGCGATGGCAGCAACGGTCCCCGGGATGCGCGCTCGCGCCGCACCAATCCTCGAAACGTCACGAATACCGAGCTCGTGATTGATGACGCCCACGCCGAGGAAGAGTCCGGCCTTGAACACCGCGTGTGCCACGAGATGCGCGACACCTGCGTACAACGCGAGTGGCGAGCCGACACCAAACAACACCGTGAGGAGTCCCAGTTGTGACACCGTCGAGTGAGCGAGCAGCAACTTGGCGTCAACTTGCCGAAGCGCCTGCCAGCCACCGATGAGCATCGTGATGACTCCGGCCATAACCACCCACCATCGCCACACGCCCTGATCGGCGAATATCGGCGAGGTGCGGGCCAACAACACGAGGCCTGCTTTTACCATCGTGGCCGAGTGCAGGTACGCGCTCACCGGCGTTGGTGCAGCCATCGCACCCGGCAACCAGAAGTGAAACGGGAATTGCGCCGACTTCGTGAATGCACCGAACAACAACAGCACTGCCGCGGCTTCGGCAATGGTGCCGCTTGGCGACAACACAGCGAGCTGTGCAAACGACGTGGTGCCGAACTCCACCTGCAAGAGACCGACGCCACCCAACAGACACAGCCCGCCCGCACCCGTGGTGAGCAGAGCGCGCACCGCCGACTGACGAGCGGACGCCGACTTGTCGTTCAACCCGATGAGCAGGAACGAACAAATCGACGTGAGTTCCCAAAAGATGAACATCGTGAACAAATCAGCTGCCAGCACGAGACCCGTCATCGATCCGGCGAACGCCATGAACAACCCGACGAAGCGAGCAAACGTCGAATCATGTTCGAAATAACCAATGGAGTACGCGAGCACGGCGAAGCCGAGCACACTCACCAACAGCGCCATCACCACGGCAAAGCCATCGAGCGCGAACGAGAAATTGAAGCCGAGCAGCGGAATCCACTCCACGGTGGTGCGCAGCGGCGAATCAACTCCAATACCTTCTGTCACCACAACAACCGCAGTGGCGGCAAGCACCACCAGCCCCACGACCGCACCGACGACGGGTCGACGACGCAGTCCGAGGAGCAGCAGGGCTCCGGCTGCAAAGTGTGCGACTACCGCCAAGACCAGCGCCATTAACTACCCAAAAGTACCAGTGATTCGCCTGCCCAGTCGGGACGCGGTGGCGTGACGCGTGACGTACTCGTGCTGCCACACTGAAAGGGTGACTGCGACGGCTGGCGGCTCGCCGATCTCTCCCCTGTTCGATGCGTCGGCGTGGCGAGCCGTGCCGGGCTTCTCGTTCGGCGACATCACCTACCACCGCAGCGTCGACTCGGGCACGGTGCGCATCGCGTTCAACCGGCCAGAAGTGCGAAATGCGTTCCGTCCCCAGACGGTGGACGAACTTTTCACAGCACTCGATCACGCGCGACAGACCTCCGACGTGGGATGTGTGTTGCTCACCGGAAATGGTCCATCACCGAAAGATGGCGGCTGGGCATTTTGCAGCGGTGGTGATCAGCGCATTCGCGGCAAAGACGGCTACAAGTACGCCGATGGCGTCGACGCCAGCAGCATCAACACTGCACGCACCGGACGCCTGCACATTCTCGAGGTGCAACGACTGATTCGTTTCATGCCCAAGGTTGTCATCTGCGTGGTGCCCGGTTGGGCCGTCGGCGGTGGACACAGCCTGCACGTGGTGTGCGACCTCACGATCGCCAGCCGCGAGCACGCGAAGTTCAAGCAAACCGATGCCGACGTTGCCAGTTTCGATGGCGGATATGGGTCGGCGTATCTCGCCCGACAAGTCGGGCAGAAGTTTGCGCGAGAAATCTTCTTCCTCGGGCGCGACTACTCGGCCGACGAGGCCCATCGCATGGGCATGGTGAACGCCGTCGTCGACCATGCAAAGTTGGAGACGGTCGCGCTGGAGTGGGCGCGCGGAATCAATGCGAAGAGCCCAACTGCACAACGCATGTTGAAGTTCGCCTTCAATCTCATCGATGACGGTCTGGTCGGCCAGCAGTTGTTCGCAGGTGAAGCAACGCGACTTGCGTACATGACCGACGAAGCACAAGAGGGTCGCGACGCGTTCCTAGAGAAGCGCGACCCGGATTGGTCGAACTTCCCCTGGCACTTCTAGCGATCACCGATCTCGACGACCCGCGGCTCGATCCGTTCC
>Ga0194131_10010624_pt1 | contig 11212 bp, 11 predicted proteins | sample TA2KigO120mmetaG_FD_148631 | JGI IMG/M metagenome (GOLD analysis project Ga0194131, IMG submission 148631) | Freshwater microbial communities from Lake Tanganyika, Tanzania - TA2015053 Kigoma Offshore 120m | ecosystem: Environmental > Aquatic > Freshwater > Lake | place: Tanzania: Lake... | reverse complement strand
ACCTTGGACGCCAACGATTATCCCAAAGGCCTACAGGTCTCCGACGATGAGTTTCAAGCGCTCAATATCAAACCCGGTAAGTTTCATGGCGATTGGAACTATACGCTTCTTCCTCGCTCTTAATCGGTAACTTAATTCTTGCCCATGCCTAACTCAGGTGCTGCCGTCTTCCCCACCGCTTTCTCGCACCACTCTTGCAGCAAATCCTCCACATTCAGAGTTGGGTCCCATTGCAACTTTAACGCGATGTAGAGTTTCGGACCTTCGCCCCAGTTGGGGTAGGCTTCTGCATACATCGCCGAAACCTGGTGTTGCGCACCATAGCGATAATAGTCAGCCATGAGGTGAAAATAGACGCGTGGCACACAGTACGGAGTACCATAGACATAGTCGTACCAGCCAAGTTGTGCCGCCGCGCGCTGCCACGCTTCTGTCGGTTGCTTCCCTTCTGCGGCGATGGTGGCGTCTGCCCACTTCATGCGATCGTAGGTGAGAAACGGAACAATGCGGGGGTGAACCGTCCTCTGTATCGGTGGCTCCAACACTGCCCGATACGCTAGGCAACCAAACCATTTGTCAGGGTACTGTTCTAAAACCCCAGCGACGACAGCATTAGCTCAGGCAAAGTATGCGCGTGACGCGTCAACGAGTCCGAGAGCGTTGCGTCGTTTCTCGTCTCCCCCTGTGCACAGATCGCATTCGCAATATCCATGTCCATCATTCACAGCAAGTGAATATGACGTTGCGTTTGGATGTCGTGCAAAGTAGGCACAGATATTCTTGACGGCTTCATCGACAAGACCATGAGCCGAAAAACAAGGTTGCCATGCCGGCGAGGTATTCGTCGGCGGCAGATAGCGTTTCCCGTCGCGTAGAGGAAAAAAGTGTGGATGCGTCTTGGTATACTGCTCGGGCGGGAAGAGGTTGCGGAGATTGTCATGAAACTCGATCCGCCCATGCTGGCGTTGCCGTCGAGCCCAAGTCACTTGTTCCTCACCACGCAAACCGCTGAGGAGTCGTGAAGTAAAGACCGGCTGCTGGCGTACGAGTTCAGGCATCAGCGTAAGCGTCTGAAGTTGTGGCACATACTCGCCTTGTGGTCCCGGTAACAACCAGCGTACGCCAAGATAGCGCTCAAGGAACTCGTAGACCCCGAACTCGGTGCCCCAATCTGTCACGCCAAGAATTCGTACTGTTCGGTTATCAGGAAAGTCGATGACAAAACCGTCGGCGTCGAGACCACGGAGCACCTCGCTCGCTGGCGGCTCGCCCACACCTGCTCCGATCTGTATACACACCTGCTCTGCGGACGGCTTCGCTACCGCGGCAATCGGCACGCCAGTGCACTGCTGGCAGTAACGCGCCAACAATGTCGCTGCGGTTCGAACTTGAGCACTCGCCTGCACTGCACAACATATCACCGCATGCCACTTGCCTTGTTCAAATAAACGGAACGACGACATCTCTTCGGTAGGCGGCTGGGGGCGTACGCTGCACGCTTGTTGCAAGGCCAGCAAGCCTCCGAGTTTCAAGACAGATCGCCGTGTGAGCATGGCTCGCTCCTACGCGTCGATCTTGACGGCTTTCCCTGTCCGTAGCGATTCGACAATGGCGAATGTTGCCCGCGTGACCACGACACTCTCGGTGAAGGGAATCGGTTCTGGAGCACCCTTTTGTATCGCAGCCACGATCGCTTCCCACTCGCCGCGATGGCCTTTGTCCTGCCGCAATCGCGCCTTATGCACCTGTCGGTTCCCATGACGAACCAGTTCGAGGCTCCGGAAGTCATCAAGGACCGCGACCGCATCACCGCCAAAAACTTCGACCCGCTCTTTGGGAAAGGCCTTGTCACCATTGGCAACATAGGTAATCGTTCCCACTGATCCATTAGCAAACGTCAGCGTGATCATGACGTTATCGTTACAGTAACGGCCACCATTCGACAGGGCATTCGCATAGACCTGCACCGGAAGTGATCCGCTCAAGAACGACAGCAAATCGACAAAGTGACAGACCTCACCGATGATGCGGCCACCACCTTGCTCAGGGTCGTGGACCCAATGTTCCAATGGAATGTACCCCGCATTGATCCGGTAGTGCAAAGCCAGCGGTTCCTGTAGAGTCGCAACAAAGCTCTTCAACTGTTGCGCCATCGGCGCAAAGCGACGATTGAATCCCACCATCACAAAAGGGTTCTGCTGCTCGGCATAGGCTTGCGCTACTGTTTGTAATTCCTCTGCTGTCAGGCAAAGTGGCTTCTCACAAAACACCCGCTTCCCTGCTTCCAGTGCCGTTACCACTTGTCGTGCATGGAGATGATGACGCGTCGTAATGACGATGGTGTTGACCTCTGGGTTGGTGAAGAGTTCCTCTTCGGCAGTCGTGCAAAACGCAAAGCCGAATTTCTCGCCAACCGTGCGGCTGGTCATCCCTGTGGCCGTGCACACACCCGCGAGTGTCAGTCCGGGAAGATTCTGCATAGCGGGAAGCAGTGTGGCAGTTGCATAATTTCCCGCACCAAGAACACCAATAGTGACCTTGTCGGCGGTTGGGTTGTGTCGTTCGGACAACGGCTGAGTGTCTCGTAGTACTACGCGGCGTGCTAAATCTGGCTGTTCAGGATACGTCAAGAGGACGCCCATGAACGGCTCGCCAGTTTTCCCCAGCACCACATCGTACGCTTGCGGCGCTTGTTCGATCGCAATGCGATGAGTAATGAGCGGCTTCACATTGACTTTACCTTCAGCTAACAAGCGCACGAAGGCCTGAATGTTGCGATTCTCTGTCCATCGCACGTAGCCGATCGGATAGTCATGTCCCTTCTCTTCATACTCTGCGTCATAGCGGCCCGGACCATAGGAACGAGAGATGCGGAAGTCGAGTTCTTTCTCGAAGTACACTTTTCGCGGGATCGTCATCCCCACCGCACCCACGGCAACCACGACCCCTTTGTCTCGTGCGAGATCGCCAGCGAGTTCAACTGGCGCATTTTCTTTGGTATCTGCAGTAATCAACACAGCATCCGCCCCCTGCCCACCAGAGAGTCGCGTGCACATGGCCTGGCACTGTTCTGCGGTAATCGCAACGGCATCTGCACCGAACTGCTGCGCGAGATCAGCTCGCTGCGATTTGATATCCATCCCGACCACAATGCATCCCGCCGCTTTCAGCATCTGCACGGTCAGTTGGCCAAGCAAACCCAAGCCGATGACTGCGACCACTTCGCCAAGCTTGACCTCAGCTAAGCGAATGCCTTGCAGCGCAATGGCGCCAAGTGTCGCAAAGGCTGCGGCTTCGAAGTCGACAGGGTCAGGCAGTTTGACAAGCAGGTTCTTCGGGATGTTGACGACTTCGGCATGTGAGGCATACCCGCCACCGGCACATGCCACGCGGTCTCCCACAGCAAAGTCTTCCATATCTCTACCAACAGCAAGAACAGTTCCCGCACTGCTATACCCAAGGGCCATCGGTTGGTCGAGGCGATTGCGGACCGCCTCCAGTGTACTCAGGATGCCTTCTCGTTTGGCTTTATCAAACACCTGACGAACCAGGTCAGGACGGCTCCGTGCTTTCGCTACTAACCCCTTGTTCGCAAATTCTACGACCATTCGCTCAGTACCAGCCGACACGAGTGACACCACAGTCTGTATCAACGCTGTCGAAGCCTGCGCTTGTGGGGCTGGGAGTTCAGCAACACGAGTTTCACCTGTCCGAACTGATTGTATAAGTTGTCTCATAGTAGTTTCAGTGTGCAGTGTTGACGTGAGAGTCCGTTAAGGGGTGACAGAACTGTCGATAAAAAGCCTCTGCTTGCGTCATCACGGCAAGATGTTCCGCACGCTCGGCAATAAGGCGTTGGTTGTGCACCTCCGCGCGTTTTCGTAGTTCATGATCCTCCAGTGCACGCAAGATTGCTGCAGCCAGAGATTCCGGGCTTCGCTGGTCGCATAGCAGGCCGTTCACACCGTCGTCGAGCCATTCGCGTACTGACTCAATGTTGCCAGCAACAGGAAACGCTCCACACGCCATACTTTCCAATAACGTATTGGGTGTTCCATCATGTTCACTCGGCGACACCGCAACGTCAGCAAGGCGAAACAGCGCCGCCATCTCTGGCCGTGAGACGGCAGGAAGAAGACGAACAGCATGCGCGATGGATAGTCGCTCCACCCAATCGTGTGCCATTCTGGCTTCTTGCATAGCAAGCCCAAGAAAAATCACACTCGGTTTGCTCTTCAGGACAAGTGGAATGGCCTGGAAGAACGTATCATTGCGCACATACCCGCGAATGCCACGAGGATTGAGCACGACTGGGGTACCAGACGGGATTGCCAATCGTTCCGCCCACAGGTGCTCTACTGACCCAGGTCGAAACAGATCCGTCTGAATCCCACCTCCACTAGGCAAGACGACCGCGGGTTTACTCGCAGCAAAGCCCCATTGGTGCGCAAGGGTAAGGTCGCGATGACAATCTGGATGCAGTCCGTCAGCACGCGCTAAGGTTCGTTTCGTCAGGTATCCGATGAGCGGTGACCCCTGGGCATGCAACGTAAAATCATTCCCCCACACTGACACAATGAGTGGGGTTTGTTGTCCCTGCAGTGCTTCAGCCGCAAGCATCCCTTCAAAGGGAATACGCATTGCGTGTACGAGCTCCGGCTGCAAACGCGTCAGAAGTTGCCGGATACGACCAACATAACGATAGACATCAAGAGGACCCAACCAATGCCGGACATGAGAGCACAACGGTAAACAGGCCTTTTTTGTCAACGTCATCCACCGTTGAGCTTCCCCGACGGTTTCGCTTGGCACGCTGTTCTGCTTCACAGACTGTGATCCAAACCAAGAGAATGCGATTGGAGCGATGTGAAGCGAAGCCACAGGCAGGACCGTAGGATCGCAAGGATACGACGACACCAGATGGACCTCATGTCCCGCCTTAAGCAAATACCGGATCCAGTTCTGCGCAATGGCGCTGCGCCCATCAGCGATAAGGCATAGCTTCACGGTCCCCTCCCATCCCATCAAGATATTCTCTCTGGGTATTCAATGAGAAAACATACGCGCCCGACCTGAGTGTCGTAGGCGCTGGCCCAGCGATACAGGCTCCGTGTCCGTACACCAGCACTGCGGCGAGCATGTACCAAAAGCCCGACAAGCTCCACAATGAACCTGAAAAACAGCCGTACACTGTCATCTGAATAAAAAGTAGCCCAATCCATCCATGTTCATGGCTTCGCCAAATCAAGCGCAATGCCGCCCTCAGGCCCAGTAACAATAACCAGAGGAACGCACCACCACCAAACATCCCTGTCGCCATGAAGCTTTCAACGAGCAAATTGTGTGGATAGATGTCGTAGCGCCCTTCCATCGCGCGACCCGCGAGGGGATGGTCGAGAAAGTCCTCCCACGCGCTCTGCCATAAATCGAGGCGCGACTCTTTGCCTGATTCCGTCCGTTCCAACGTCGAGGCAATGCGCTTATCGATGTTGCTCCCGATGCCTTGAAGAAACAAGATTCCAGAGGGAACTGAAAGCGTTGCAACGGTGAGGATCACCAAGGTGGTCATTTTTTTTACCTTGATACCAGGCAAAGACGACCAGCAACGGAACCATCACCACCAGAGCAACGAGCGGGCCTCGCGAAGAGGCAAGACCGACCACTAAGAGTCCAAACACAATGAGTGCAGTCAAGATCGTCCGCGGTACCTGGACGATCGGGAATCGACTCAACATCAGGAACAAGCTGAGTGTCGTTAAGGAAACGCCGAGATGCCCTAGCGTAATCTGACTGAGTCCCCCTTCAGCTCGGAGTCGGCCGAAGTCGGTAAACAACACATCACGACTGAACAGCAGAATCGCAGCACAGGTAAGGCCTAACACGACGAGACTCGTGAGCACCGCGACCGACGCGAATCGTGGACTGGCGTGAAGGAACATCGCTGTCATCGGGATCACACACATCCCAACGATATAAAAAAGCAGATCACTGGGTGTTTGCGCTAACGGTAATTCACGCACGTACACATCGGCGATGAAACGCGCACCATAGGCGAGCCAAAACACTACGAGAGGCAGCATGTAGATTCTGAGCAGCACCCTTTTGCTTTTGACCAGCACGGTCACAATAATACTCAGGCTAGCTGCCAAAATGAGCACCCGATACGGCACGGTCAGTGCCCGTTCAGGCAAGTTGAGTGACCGCTCGATCGTCAAGATGAGGCCAAAGCCGAACATCCCCAGGGCATACAGGGTGACGGCTTGTACGTCGAGGAACGAGAGACGTCCCTGCGGAGTACTCGGGCGATGCCCTACGCCATCCTCTACCTGACGCTGGAACAGCGCGGCTCTTGAAATACCAATTGCCATGTTTCGTGAAGGTGTAGTTACCGGGCGCACCAATGGCGACCAGCCGATACCCAGCGTCAAGGATACTTTTCACTGAGGCAGCAATCCGCTGCTGATACTGAGCATCGAGCGGATGAAAGGCTTCGTCGTACTCGATACACAGGATGTCGATGTTCAGCCGGTCTGCCACGATGGATTGGACAACTTTGTATTCTGCGCCTTCTATATCGAGTTTCAGCAGCGTAATATGCTCATGCCCATTGTCCGCTAATAGTGTCCGTAACCGTTTGCAGGGTGCCTCAAAATACGTGTCGGTCTTTTGCAAATTGAGCGCAGAATGTGACACATTCTGCGGATTAGCCGGTGCATAGAAGCGCACGACTTCGTCGGTATCCCATAATCCGACGCGCTCGTAGATATAGTCAGCACAGTGAGCTGCGTGTTTCTGCACATGGAGTGCCGCGCGGGGCGTTGGGTCGTAGGCAAACACACGACAACCGAACCGTTCGATCACGCTCATGTCAAACGTGATGTCCTCTCCCACTCCGACGCAATAGCAAACAGAATCACGATTGATGCGATTGGTCGGGACGATCCACCCGCCACGCTCTGACCCAATCTTTTCGAGTGTCGGAACAGGATGCACGCGTGCGCCTGACAGCGCATCAACATGCAAGAACTTATAGATCTCGTTCTTAAGGGTCCGCGAAGCACGAACAAGGAAATGTGCCGGTGTCACCAGTTCTTTGCTCCTTTCGACATTTTCGTACGGTATAGTTGGTCCAACGCCTACGGTTGCTGCGCTCTCACCTGGTGGTGATGCCAATCACCTTATGAAGGACGGGCGACCCCAGCGCGCACCATCGCTCCCCACTCACGCACCACCGATGACCGCAATTGTTGTAAATCGGTACCAGTTGGAAAAAGGAGACGACGGATGGAACAGTGGGCAACCTTTTTCGCAACGTGGACAAGAAAGAGTGTGCCGGTCAAATTACCAAGAATAATGGCAAGGGCGGCACCGTTTACCCCTGTGTTGGGCAGCAGTAGCATCAGACTGAACGCAGTCGTACCAACCGCGAGCGTCTCGCTCATAATCAGTGCCGCTGGTTGTCCCAACCCGCGAATACTGCTGCCTAACACCACCTTCAATCCATCGATTCCTCCAGCCACAGCCATCAACATGGACAGGTACACTGCCGTACGAAACTGCTCACCGAACAAGAAGGGAACCATCAGTGGACTGACGGACACGGCCCCCAACACGCACAGACTGGTAAGGACCACTGTCACACGGGTTCCACGGGTGAGTTCATGGAGTTGCTGATCACCGTGGGCACCAGCCACCCTGGGAAACACAACAGCGGCTATCGCACCTGGAATCACGCGCATGACATCTCCCAAGGCAACCCCAACCGCAAGCAGTCCCAATGCCGCAGGATCGAGAAAAAAGGCAATAAACAACTGAACAAGGCGGCCACTTTGTAAGAGGTGGGTAGGCATACCGCTCGTCACCGACGGTAAACCATATTGCAACATCTGCACCCATACGCGCCCATCACGAGCAGTTGAGAACGGCAGTCGCCGCACGACGTGGATGACCACCACAACAGTGGCCACGGCATAGGTAGCCAGAAACCCAATCGCCAGCAGTGTCGGTGAGCTCTTGTGTAGAAAACACAGAGTGACTACTGCAACAACCCATCCGACTTGGGGCAGCATGCGCAATTTATTCCAGGAGATGAAGTCCCCCAGACCACGCAGGACACCAAGAGAAAGAGAGATCACCGTAAATAGAAAGAAAAAGCTGACCGGAAACCACAGCATGGTTGCCGTGACCGTGGCACTCTGCCCCTGTAACATAAACAGGACGATCCAGTTACTGAGCAGCAGCACCGGCAAACCACATACGAGGGCACAACACAGGCCAGCGATCCAGTAATGCCCTGCTCGTCGTGGCTCGCGGCTAGTAAAGTAGATCGCCGCATCGCCAAGGCCGAGTAATGCTACTGTCGCAACAAAGGCTCCCCACAGGAGAATAACTTCCAATTCTCCTCGCCCGGTGGGACCAAGATAGCGTGCAGTCAATACGCCTGAACACAGGCCAAGCCCGCTTAAGAAGAGATTCGTCGTTAACGTCACCGCGACCTGACTTCCAAACCCAGACCACGGCTTTGGTGTCGAGGCTTCAACGGCAGCCCCTGTATGTGATGCAGCTGTTTCCATGCAGTTGTTGAGCTTTGTTTCTCCGGTCAGGCGTTTGTCTACGTCACGAAAAATGGTGGAGGCCATGCCCTGTCACGTGGGTAGTGAAATTCGGTCTCTTCTCATGTCCCTACTATTCAGTGTTCTTCTCGGGCAACAACTCTCGAACCGCATTCAGAACTGGACCGTTATGGGCTACGGCAGTAACAGGCGGAGGCGATTTCCACGTTCCCCAACAGGTAACTCCCACGCAGAAGAGTCTCGGCAGAAAGGAAAATTTCTTTAATGGGGACGGTCGCCTTTGGGTATCAAGAAAATCAGAGAACGGACGATATATGGCTACGAGTAGAGAGTCTCGCTCTTGGGGGTGATAAAGATATGCGCAACCACTATCCAGGCCGTGTTGGTCTGCAACAACGAGTGCTACCGACGTATCGGGCACCTTTTTTTGATGCGCTCGCCGCAACCTGTACGAACGGCCTGAGTGTATTTGCTGGACAACCAGTGGCAGCAGAATTCATTGAAACCGCAACACGGCTTGGCACTGCACAACACGCACCTGCCCACAATCATCATTTTTTTCTCCTTCGTCTTCTTTGTATTCGTGCTGGCAAGCGGGCGTGCTCCCCTGGCTTGAAACATGGCAGCCAGATGCACTGATTGTCGAGGCAAACCCGCGCTACGTTAGCACGCGTGCAGCTTTGGGTTGGATGCAACGTCGCCAAAAGCCAGTTATCGGGTGGGGACTGGGAGTTATGTCAGTTAGCGGATCGCGTTGGCGAAAATTCCTTAACACGTGGCGATTACGAAGATGGTCAGGCTTTCTCCAGCGCTTTGACGCGATGATTTGCTATAGCAAAAGCGGCGCTGAGCAGTATTGTGCCCTGGGATTTCCTGCCGACCGGGTTGTCGTTGCACCAAACGCAGTCGCTCCCCGACCTGTCCCCCCCATGGAACGTCCAGTCGTCGTCTCAGGTCCACCACATGTCTTGTTTGTTGGTCGCTTGCAGGCACGAAAACGTATCGATCTGCTCTTAGATGCATGTGCCGCATTGCCAACAAACCTCCAGCCCTCCTTGACGATTGTTGGTGATGGCCCAGATCGGGCGACTATGGAAGCACACGCCCAGGCTATCTATCCCAAAGCTGCATTTGTCGGAGCTCGTAGCGGTGAGGCGCCTAGACCCTATTTTGCAGCAGCCGATCTGTTCGTTCTTCCAGGAACAGGAGGATTAGCAATCCAACAAGCAATGGCGCATACACTTCCAGTTATTGTCGCTGATGGTGATGGCACTCAATCGAACCTGGTACGTCCCGAGAGCGGTTGGTTGGTAACACCCGGCGATCAGCAGGCACTCCAATCAGCATTGGCAGACGCGCTCTCGAACGTTGCACGCCTCCGCCACATGGGAGCCGAGGCCTATCGGATAGTTGCGGAAGAGGTCAACCTGGAAAAAATGGTTGAGGCCTTCCTGCGTGTTTTACACCTTGTTACTCAGCGCTAAGAAGAAGGTTGGGATAGGAAAATCAGTTACTCCTCCCCTTAACGATCACCAGCGGAGGAGTTTGCTCCAGTTCTGTCTTTTGTATTTAGTTTTTTGCCTTTTTTCTCTCCTGGGCCTTCTCCGCCTGTCCGAGCAAGGTGGATACCGCGATGAAATCAGGACGCAGCGCCGCCGCGCGCTGCAAACTGACAACGGCATCTGCATAATTTTTCTCCTGCACGTACAGCTTGCCTAAGCGAAAGTGGGCATCGAACGAAGAGTTCTGGCGAGAGATCACCGCCTGCAAAGTCGATTTCGCCTGCTCCCAGTTTCCAACTCTCTGTGCTGCATCGGCAAACGACAGCAACAACGGAATGGCATCAATGCCGTTGGCAATGCCGAGGTCGATAATCTGACGCGCTGCACCCAAGTCGCCTTTCGCTGCGAACACCTCAGTGGCAAGAATACGGTACGGCAGAGGATCACGCGGAGTGATCGTGATCACGTGCCGTAACAAAGGCTCTGCTTCTTCTCGCATCCCCGCCCGCGCATAGATCACGCCGGCCTCGCGTAAATAGCGTACCCGCCAATCGCGACGAGATTCAGTACGCCCAGCCTCAGCGTACACGTTCGCTTGCTCCTCCACCCGACCGACTATCTGATAGAACCCGGCAAGCCCCTCGGCAGCTCCTGCATAACGCGCCGCAAAGGCTTCGCGGAGTCCGTTTTCGATTGCTTGCACTTCCTGCAAGTCTAGAGATGGTATCGCTTTGGCAGTGAGGTAGAAATGTTCATCAAGCACTGGCGCAAAAAAGACTGACCGTTGGACTTCTCGTGCACTCGCCACGGGATCCCCATTCTCAATCAACGCCACGTCATACGCATCTCTGGTTTCTGGATTCAACGGCTCCAGCCAGAGAGCAATCTCTAGTTCTTTGATCCGTTCGCCCAACGGTTTCTGCTCTTTTTGTAGGCCAAACAGCGCACGATGCCCAACCGCCCGCGTAGGAAAGGCGAGGATCGTCTCTCGTGCTTCGCGAGCTGAGATAAGGCGAATTCTGGAAAAGAAAATCCCCCTATATCAGTCAGGAGTAGCGGGGCGGATGAAGATGTCCCACTTGGGCAACTTGGGATGACGCTCCAGTCGCGCTTCGACCGTCCGCATGGCTGTCTTGT
>Ga0194131_10010623_pt1 | contig 11212 bp, 9 predicted proteins | sample TA2KigO120mmetaG_FD_148631 | JGI IMG/M metagenome (GOLD analysis project Ga0194131, IMG submission 148631) | Freshwater microbial communities from Lake Tanganyika, Tanzania - TA2015053 Kigoma Offshore 120m | ecosystem: Environmental > Aquatic > Freshwater > Lake | place: Tanzania: Lake... | reverse complement strand
GGACACTCTGCCCCTCGGGGCGCAGGTGCCTGCGGCGCCCGCCTCCCCACCGGCTCGCTGCGTCCCGCCGCTGGCGATCCACCACCCCCCTCCGGCGCTGCCGGCCGTGGAGGCGGCGCTCGCGCAGGCGCTCGCGTGGCTGCTCGCCGCGCAGCGTCCCGACGGCAGCTACGGCGGTGGCGGCAACATGCTGCTGCACGAGTACTGGGCGAACGCCGAGGCCCACCGCAGCTGGCAGCTCGCCACCACCGGGCTCACGCTCGAGGCGCTGCTGCGCCATGGCGGCGAGGCGGACGCGACGCGCACGGCGGCAGGACGCGCGCTCGACTGGATCGTGCGCCACCACGACCTGCACCGCTGCGACGACTGGGACATCGACAACGTCTGGGGCTTGCTCTACGGCACCGAGGCGCTGGCAGCGGCGGCGGCGCATCCGTGGTTCGCGCGCGGACCGCGGCGGACGGCGATCGACGCGGCGCTGCGTCACCTGCTGGCGCGGATCGCGGCGTACCAGTCGCCCAACGGCGGCTTCGGCTACTACGCCGAGCAGATCGACGCCTGGCGGCCGCAGTGGGCGACCTCGTTCACCACCGCCGCGATGGTGCTGGCGATCGACCAGGCGCGCGCCGTCGGCGGCGAGTACCCGGCATCGGCGCTGGCGGCGGCACGGCGCGCGGTGGCACGCTGCCGGCTGCCCGACGGCGCCATGACCTACGACGTGATGGCGCTCCCGGCGCATGACAACGTGGTCGACGGGATCAACGCGGTGCGCGGCTCGCTCGGGCGCATCGCGGTGTGCGATCTGGCGCTGCTCGGGGCGCGCGGCGGCACCGGCGAGCCGCGACCGCCCGACACGGCGACGCTGGTGCGCGGCGTCGACCTCTTCTTCCGCCACCACGCCTACCTCGACGTCGCGCGGCTGCGCCCGACGCCGCACGAGGCCTACCACTGGAACTCGGGTTACTTCTGGTGCTTCGGCCACTTCTACGTCGGCGAGTTGCTGCCGCGGCTGCCGCCAGCCGAACGGCGCGATGCCGCCGGCAAGCTCGCCTTCGAGGTGATGAAGGCGCAGGAGCGCGACGGCTCGGTGTGGGACTACTGGTTCGCCGACAACACGCGGGCCTACGGAACGGCCTACGCGGCGATGGCGCTCGGACGGGCGCGCGACGCGCTGGCGGCGGCGGCCGAGTAGCGCCGCCCGCGCAGTTGCACGGTCAGCCGCCTGCGACCTTCTCGATCCGGTGGCGGCGCAACGGATAGCGGCGCACCACGAGGTCGTCGCTCGATTCCACCTCGAGCAGCGCGTCGCGACCGCGCCCGGTCACCCGCACGACCCGTCCGAGCCACCGGCCGTCGACGCGGACGAAGTCGCCGCGCGCCAGCACCGGCGCCCCCTCCGCCGCAGCCGCCAAGGCCGGATCGACGGCGCTGCCTGCCGCCGCCATGCGCGGCAGCTCGCGCCGGAGCCACGCCTCGGGGTCGCTACAGCGATCGCAGGCACCGCACGGTCCATCCGATGCGGGCTGGCCGAAATGGCGGGCGAGGCCGGCGCGGCGGCACCCCGGTGCGCGCACCCACTCGACCACCTGCTGCAGCCGCACCAGGTCGCGCTGCAGCTTCTCGGCGCCGAGCTCCGCCGGTTCGTCGCCCGGATCGAGCGGCCGGATCACTCGGGCCCGCCCCGACGCGACGTCGCCCTCGATCACGCCGAGCGCCGCGAGCCAGGCGAGGCAGGTGTCGATGCGGCCGTCGTGGCCGCGGCGCCCGCCGACCGCGACCGTGAGCGACTCGCGATCGAACCCCGCGCCGCGCGCGGCCTGCTCGGCGAGGAAGCTCGCCACCGCCCGGAACAGCCGCCGATCGGGATTCGCGGCGCGGACGAACTCGAGCTGGATGGCGAGGTCGTCCTCGACGTAGAGCAGCTCGCAGAAGCTCGGCTCGCCGTCGCGACCGGCGCGGCCAATCTCCTGCCACAGCTCCTCGAGGCTGCCGGGCAGCTGGTGATGCAGCAGGAAGCGCAGGTCGGGCTTGTCGATGCCCATGCCGAACGCGCGGGTCGCCAGCACCCGCTGCGCGCCCGGCTGCTGGAAGCGGCGGTGCATGGCGCGCCGCTCGTCGCGCGACAGGTCGCCGTGATAGACCAGCGTGCGCTGGCTGCGGCGCAGCAGTTCGTCCTCGAGCTGGTGGAGGTCGCGGATCAGCGTCGAGTAGACGATGCCGGCGCCGGGCAGGCGGGCGAGGCGCCCGGCGATGCGTTCGACCTTGGCGGCGCCATCCGCGAGTTCGGCGGCGGCGAGGAACAGGTTCGGTCGCTCGAGCCCGCGGACATCGACCTGCGGATCGCGCAGCGCGAGCCGCTCGCGGATCTCCGCGGCGACGGCCGGCGTCGCGGTGGCGGTCAGCGCGATCGTCGGCGGCCGACCGAGCCGCTCCCGGATGCGGCCGACGCGGCCGTACTCCGGCCGGAAGTCGTGCCCCCACGCCGAGATGCAGTGCGCCTCGTCCACCGCGAGCAGGCCGATGCGGCGACCCGCCAGCGCGGCGACGAACGGCTCGCTGCGGAAGCGCTCCGGCGTGACGTAGAGCAGCCGCGTGCGTCCGGCGACGAAGTCGGCGGTGCGAGCGTCGCGTTCGGCGCGATCCAGCAGCGAGTGGACCGCGGACGCGGCGATCCCGCGCGCGCGCAGCGCCGCCACCTGGTCGTCCATCAGCGCGATCAGCGGCGAGAGCACCAGCGTCGGGTCGGGCAGCAGGAGCGCCGGCAGCTGGAACAGCAGCGACTTGCCGCCGCCGGTGGGCCAGACCACCAGCGCATCGCCGCCCGCGAGCAGGTGCTCGACGATGCGGCGCTGACCCGGCCGGAAGGCGGACCGGCCGAACCGTTCCCGCAGCAGCGTCGCCAGCGGATCGGCGGCCGGATCGGCCGACCGGTCGGCGGCAGCGGGATCGCGGTCGAGGGGGGCGTCCATTACTGCCGATATGGTGCGGCAGCGAGGAAGCCGCGTCCATGAGCGATTCGAGCTACGAGGTCCGCCCCTACCGCGCCGGCGACGAGCACGGGCTGATCGAGCTGTGGAACACGGTCTTCGGCGAGGGGGCGGAGCGGTTCGAGCCGCGGACTCTGGCGCAATGGCGCTGGCTCTGGGCCGACAATCCGCTCGGCCGGCAGATCATGCTGGCGGTGGCGGCGTCGGGACAGGTGATCGCCCACTATGGCGCCCTGCCGGCACGGATCGCCTGTGGCGGCTCGATCCACGTCTCGGCGCAGATGATCGACTCGATGGTCCACCCCGACTGGCGGCGCGGACTGCAGCGCGAGGGCGTGTTCCTGCGGACGGCGCGGGCGTTCTTCGATGCCTGGGCGCACCTGCCGGAGAACGGCGTCCACTACGGCTTCCCGAACCGCCGCGTCTATCCGATCGGGCGGCGCTACCTGAAGTACACCTCCTTCATCGAGCCGGTGCCGGTGATCTTCCGCAACTTCTTCGAGGACGCCGACGATGCCGCGGTCGGCCGCGACCACGCCGACGCGGGGACGGCCGTCGCGATCGAGCGGTTCGGCGCCGAAGCCGACGAACTCTGGGGCCGGCTGGCGCCGCGCTACCCCTTCGCCCACGTGCGCGATCGGACCTACCTCGCGTGGCGCTACGACGGCTGCCCGTGGCTCCCCTACCGCCGTTTCCTGCTGCGCGGTCGCGCCGGCGAGCTGCGCGGCTACCTCGTCGTGCGCGAGCGCTGGCAGGGCCTGCCGATCCTCGCGCTGACCGACCTCCTGGTCGACCCCGACGACGCCGGCGCCGTCGCGCTGGCGCTGCGCGCCGCCACCCGCCACGCGCGCGCCACCGGCCACGCCCGCATCGAGGGCTGGCTGCCGGAGCGGCATCCCACCTTCGCCCACGCGCGCGCCGCCGGCTTCCGCACCGAACCGGGCCTCTACGTGATGTGCATGAACCGGTTCGTGCCGGGCCTCACCGAAGAACAGGCGCTGGCGCAGTGCTACTACACCATCGGCGACAGCGACGTCTGGTGAGTGGCGCGGCGCGCGATCGAAGTTGAGATCGGATCTCAGTCCGCTGCCGGAAAACTGAAGGGATCTGGTCCGGATTCGCGCCCGATCGCAGCCGCCTGAACACTGGAGTCGCTGTGGACCGCCAGTATCATCCGCCGACCTTTCACCGCGGCCGCGCCCGCAGCGGGCGCGCCCACCCAGACCGCTAGGAGAACCGTCCGTGGCCTACGTCGTCGGCAAGCCGTGCGTGAAGTGCAAGTACGGGGACTGCGTCGAGGTCTGCCCCGTTGAGTGCTTCTTCGAGACCGAGGATCTGCTGATCATCGATCCGAACACCTGCATCGACTGCAGCGCGTGCGAGCCGGTCTGCCCGCCGCAGGCGATCACGTCGGCCGACCGCGCCGAAGCGGAGTTCACGGCGCTGAACGCCGCCGGCCCGTTCACCGAAGAGACGAAGCGCAACAAGAAGGATCAGGTCACCCACGGCCCGAACTGGGACGCGGGACTCGCCGGCGGCTGAGCGACGGCGGCCCCCGTCACCGGGGAGCCTGCGGCCGCATTCCTCGATCGCGGTGGATGGCCTCGCGCTTCGCAGCGCGAGGCCATGTCGTTTCGGGGCGACCCCGGCCCGCCCGGGACCGGAGCGGGCCGCGCGTGCGGCGGAGCGGCCGCTCAGCCGCGTGCGTCGACGGCCGCGAGCGCCTGTCCGAGCGCGTCAGTCAGCGGATGTGGGAACCAGCGTGCGAGTTCGGCGTGGACGCGCCGGTAGTAGTCGAGCGTCGGACCGCGCCCGCGCTTGAACAGCTTCCAGACCGGCTCGGCGCCGCGCGCCGCGAGCAGTTGGCCGAGGTCGGCGAGGTTGTGCAACTTGTCGGCGGCGGTGATGGCGCGCGCGCCGTCGCTCATGCCGCGGATCGCGTCGATGGTGTGCTGCTTGCGCCGTTCCCAGGAGTGCGCCTTCTCCTCGCTCACCTCGGCCACCAGGGCGCCGACGCGCGGTCCGAGCCGGGCGACGATCTCCGGCAGGGTGACTTCGCTGTCCTCGACCACGTCGTGCAGCACGCCGGCGGCGACGACGTCGACCTCCTGGCCGTGGCGTGCCAGCAGCACGCCGACGTGGAGCGGGTGGACGACGTAGGGCACGCCCTCCTGGCCCTTCCGCCATTGTCCGCCATGGGCGCGCAGCGCCAGCGCGACCGCGAGGTCGAGGCGCGGGTCGCAGCCGAGCAGCGGTGCCGTCATCACGATCCGCCGGCGGTCACAGGGTGACGCCGAAGACGCCCTTCAGGCCGAACGCGGCGGCGATCGTCAGCAGCACGAAGACCAGGATCAACCCCGCCTCGCTGCCGAAGCTCAGGTCGAACCCGAAGCACGGCAGCGGCCGCACCGGATAGGAGCTGACCGCGATGCGCTCGAAGCGCGACGCGCTGCCGAACGAGTCCTCGCCGGGGTAGAGCAGCTGGTCGAAGAAGTCGTTCGAGCGCACCGGCGCGACCATCGGCGTGCCGTCGGCCGGGCCGACGTGGACCGACTTGGTCACGGTCTCGCCGCCGCTCGTGAACTTCACCACGTGGAGCCCGGGCTCCTTCGCGGCGACGTTGAACGCCACGTGCCCCCGCGCCGGCTGGTGGACGATCCGCGAGCGCAACTCGAGACCCGGCGGCAGCTCGACCGCGACGTCGGCGCCGTCCGCCTTGGCGACGTCGAGTTCCGCGCGCACCTCCACCACCGCGCCGACGTCGAGCGGCCGGATTCCAAGCCGCATCTGCATCTGCGCGAACAGCAGGACGAACGGGATCAGCATCAGGAACATCGGCTTGAACTGCTCGCCGACGTATCCGCAGAGCCACCCGAGCGTCTTGCCGAGCGAGCTGAAGACCACCGCCAGGCTGTCGCGGAACAGCAGGATGGCGATGATGTTGCCCATGCAGCGGTCCTTGAAGACCGCGACCCGCTTGGCATTGGTGGTCCACTTCATCGCCAGCAGGGCGAGCACGCCGAAGAGCGCACCGAGGACGAGGAGGCCGACCCACTCCGGCAGCGCCGAGAACGGCGCCCAGAGCAGATCGAAGAACCCCGCCATCGCCGAATTGACCGCGTCCATCACGCCTCGCTCTCTGCACCTGCCCCCGCGGGGCACCGGACCATGACCGGCGACGAATGGCCCCCGCCGGCCGACCGGGTCGGGCCATCGCGTCGCCGCTTCGCTCGCTGCGCCGTGCTGCGGCTCAGGAGATGTAGCCGAGGCCGCGCAGCTTCTCGCGCATCGCCTCGGGGTCCTCGCTGCCGCCGGTGTCCATCGCCTGCAGTTCGCGCTCGAGGATGTGGTTCACGAACTCGTCGAGCGAGCTGTAGCCCGCCGCCTCGGCGAACTTCTTCAGCTTCTCGAACACGTCCTTCTCGAGCTTGATCTTGTTTCCGCCGCCGAACATGGGTCGCTCCGTCGGAAGTGGCGGCGCCTCTCGGCGCCGCGGTCGGTTGTCGATCGGGTCCTTCGCCGCGGGTCAGTAGAGGCTCTTTCCCTGCATGGAGGCCGGCACCGGCTGGTCGAAGAAACGCAGCAGCGTGGCCGTCACGTCGCAGAGGTCAGGTTCCGGTGCCGCCAGCTTGCGGCTGGAGAGGAACACTCCCGGCACCACCTCGGGCGCCATCAGGTGGTTGCCGCTCCACTTGTCGCGGTTGTCTTCGACCACCTTGTCCTTCGGTTGCACCTGCCCCAGCGCGGCGGTGTCGGACGCGCCGAAGCCGCCGTCGTAGCCGATCACCAGGTCGGGAGCGTTCGCCACCTGGGCGCCGTGGTACGTCTCCTCGGCGAGGTCGACGCGCTTCACCACCTTCTTCCCGGTGGCGGGGTCGGTCAGCGCGAGCAGCTTGCCGCGGATCTCCTCGAGCAGTGCCGTGCGCTGAGCGGCGGGAACGATGCCTTCCGCCTCGCGTCCCGCCAGGTTGAGGTAGACGCCGTTGAACCCCACGGCGTAGGCGCGCGTCGCGCCGCGGTCGATGCCGCCGGAGACCTTGCCGCCGTCCGGTCCTTCGCTCACCAGCAGCGAGTAGACCTTCGACGGGTCCTTCGCTGCTTCCGCGGTCAGTCCGAGGTAGCCCTCCTGCAGCAGCCAGTTGTTCAGGTTGACCTTGCGCAGGAACGGCGAAAAGCCGTGGTCGGAGATCACGATCAGCTCGGTCTCGCGCCCGATCTTCCCGCGCAGGTGACCGAGCGCTCCGTCCATCGTGACGTAGGACTGCTCGATCGACTTGGCGTACTCCGCTGCGATCTTCTCGTCGCGCGCCGGGTGCCCGGCGAGCGTGTGGCGCCACATCATGTGGCTGCGCAGGTCGATGGTGGAGAAGTAGAAGAAGAGGAGCCCGCGGTCGAAGCGCTCGACCACGTAGTCGAGCATGCGCATCCGTTCGGCGTGGATGTCGTCGCAGTTCGACAGGAACTCGGCGTCGGTGATCGCACCCTCCTGCAGCGCCTTGGTCTCCTCGGCGAGACCTTGCGTGTAGAACGGGCCGATCGCGTCGGCCAGGTCGGTCACGGCGCTGTCGTCGGGGCTCGAGATCTGCATGGCCGGCGAGCGCGGGTCGATGTTGACCGGCGAGCAGTAGAGGCGCAGCTCCGGTCGCACCTGCTGCAGATAGAACTTCACCATCCCGCCCATCGACTCGCTGTAGCCCGGCAGGAAGGTGCCGATGTCGAAGGAGCACTCGAGCCAGTCGCTCCATTGCCCTTCCTCGAGCAGGCAGTGGCCGCCATCCTCGATCGCGATCTCGATGACCGGCTCGGTCGGGTCGATGTAGATCGTGAACGGCCGCTTCGAGAACGGCGGGATCCGCTCGTTCTTCTCCGGTTCGAGGTATTCGTCCGGCGGTCCGAACAGGCGGGTCTCGACCTTGCCCTTCAGGACCCTCACCTTCTCCCACACGCCGACCTTGATCTTGTCGAAGGTCTCCGGCACGTCGCTCGTGTAGTAGGCGTACATGCCGTCGATGCCGCCCTGCAGATCGGGCGTGCCCATGTCGGACAGGACCAGTTCGTCGCTCGGCTGGATCGGGTAGGCGGCCGGGATCCGCCACACCTCGCACTTCACGCCGGCATCGCCGAGCAGGTCCCAGAACGGCACGCGCTCCTCCATCGCGCCGGCGGAACTGATCGGCATGTAGGTCGCCGGGTCGCGGTGGAGGAAATCGAAGACGCCGTGGCCGCCCGGGTCCATGCCGGTGATGAAGTTCGACCACGCCACCGGCGACTGCGGCGGGTTGCTGGTCCCGAGCGGCACGAAAGTGCCCTGATCGGCCAGCGCCTTGAAGTTCGGCATCAGGCCGGCGTCCATGTACTCGCGCAGCAGGTTCGGGTCCATGCCGTCGATGCCGACGACCACCAGCTTGCGCCCGCCGGTCGGATCCACCGGGCCCCCGCACGCGGGCGCCACGCAAAGCGCGACGCCGACCACGCCGAGCGTCGCCAGCCGCCGCGTCGTCCGTCCGTCGCGAAGAGTCACTGCGTCCTCCCTGCCCATCTCAGTGCGCCGCCGTGATCGGTTCGCGCACGCGCGGCGCCGGCTTCGCGGTCGGCCCGGCCGGAGCCTTCGGCTTGCGCTCGCCGAACAGCCGCTCGCCCTGCATGTAGGGCGGCGGCTGGATCCCGAAGAGGTCGAGCACCGTCGGCGCGAGGTCGAGGATGTTCGGCGTCTCGGTGTTGATCTTGCGGTCGCAGAAGAAGACGCCCGGCACGATGCGCGGGTCCATGCAATGGTCGCCGCTCCAGCTCTTGGTGTTGTCGCTGAAGACGTTCTCGCTGGTGCAGCCGACCGCGCAGTCCCACGAGTGGCGGTAGCCCGCCTCGTAGCCGATCAGCAGGTCGGGCGCCTCGTAGCTGTAGGGGCCGGCGAAGTTCGCCTGGGTGTCGAACACCTCGCGCACGGCGCGCACGCCGCCGCGGCCGCTGTCGACCAGCTGGCGCAGCGCGTCCGCGATCTCGTTCTTCAGGCGGTGGAGCTCGTCGCCGTCCTCGACGATCCCCTTCACCTCGCGCCCCTTGCGGTTGATGAAGATGCCGGTGAGGCCCATCGAGAACGCCTTGGTCCGGCTCCAGTCGACCGATTCGAACCAATCGCCGCCGGTCCGCTTGCCGTCCTTCAGCACCAGCCAGCCGCGATCGCGCAGCCAGGCATTGAGATTGACGCCGCGCTGGAACTGCTTGAAACCGTGGTCCGACATCACCACGAACACGGTGTCCTTGTCCGCCACTTTCGCCCGCGCGCGCCCGACGAACTGGTCGCACCAGCGGTAGACGTCCTCCACCGCGTCCTTGTGCCGGACCGTGTCCTTGCCGACGTTGGCCGGGTGCTTCGGGTCGAGGTAGCGGAAGAACATGTGCTGGATGCGATCGGTGGTGTCGAACACCGTGGTGATGAAGCCCGAGCGGGTCTTCGCCACCGCATCCCAGAACATCGCCTCGCGCTCCTCCGCGTAGAGGTAGGCCTGCTTCAGGAACGCCGCTTCGTCGATGCGCCGCTCGTTCAGCGCCCAGGTGTCCTCTGCCAGGCCGAGCGTGCCGAACGGGCCGATGATCTTGGCGAGGTAAGCCGAGTAGACCTGCGGCTCGCTGATCGGGAGGATCGGGTTGGCCGGGTCGATGTGGACCGGGGTCACGTAGAGCTCGACCTCGGGGTCGGCCTGCTGCAGGTAGAAGCGCGCGATGCCGTGCAGGCCCGGATACTCGATCTTGAGCCACGGCGAGTATTCGCCGAGCCGCAGCGCCACCTTCTCCTTGCCGATGACCAGCGTGGCGCCCTTGCGGTCGGCGTCGAGCGTCAGCTTGAACGGGCAGGCGAGCTTCTTCCCGCCCATCGACGGCCCCTCGATCGCGGCGTCGATCACGCCGCCGACGAGCTTGACCTCGGTCTCGGTGCCGCCGGCGTTCTCGGCGCCCATCCCCGCGGTCTCGTCCTGCAGGCGGCCCTGCATCTTCGTCGTGAAGAAGGAGAAGCTGCCCTGCGATCCCTTGAGGTCGGGCACGCACATCCCGGAGAGCAGGACGCCGTTCTTGAACTTCTCCGGCGGGAAGGTGATCGGCACGCGCTGGATGCTGCTCGACACCCAGTTCTCGCCGAGGATCTTCCAGAACGGCTGGCTGCGCCGGAGCATGCGGTAGAAGGACTTGTGGAACGTCTTCTTGAACGCGCCGAAGCCGAAGGTGGTCTCGCTCTCGGCGATCTTGGCCGACGACAGCATCGGCATGTAGGTGCAGGTGTCGCGCGTGATGAAGTCGAAGATCCCGTGCTTGCCGGGATCGACGCCGGTCATGAAGCTCGACCACGCGACCGGCGACATCGACGGCGTCGCGGTCGAGAGCGGCCGAAAGATCCCCTCGTCGGCCAGCTTCTTCAGGTTCGGCAGCTTGCCCTCGGCCATCCACTTCGTGGTCAGCTCGGGGTCCATGCCGTCCATGCCGACGATGACGACGCGCTTCGCCTTCTGGCGGGCGCGCCGATCGGAGGTCTTGAACCAGCGGATGGTCATCCGCACCGGCAGGATCAGCAGCGCGGCGAACGCCGCGAGCAGCGCGAAGGCGACGACGAACACGGCACCGGCCGCGGCGATCCCCGCGCCCGGTCCGATGTAGCCATGGGCAGTGGCCGGCCCGAAACCGACCACGGCGAACAGCGTGGCGAGCACCAACCGGAGCTTCAGCGAACGTGCCATCGAATCCTCTGCCGACCACCGCGGCCGCGCAGGGCCGCTGGAAACGACCGAACCCGGCGCCCCCGGGCCGGGAGGCGCCGCCGTCGGGCGGGTTCAGTCCTTGAACGTCAGATATAGCCCCCGGGCTTGAGCGGCCGGCCGGGGCTGCCGGTCACCGAGGCATGGCCGTGACGGCGCGCCGCGCGCGTTCCCCGCCGACCGGGAAAACTCGACCCCGCACGCGACGACGGCGATCACCGCGGGCAGGCCGAGTGCGGCGAAGAGACCGCCGAGCAGCACCAAATGCGCCACCGACAGGCCGAGGCTGCGCGCCACGACCTCGTACCACGCCGGTTTCTCGAACACGCTGCCGGGACCGATGTACGCGCCGGGCCGGCATGCTGCCATCGCGAGCCATGCACCGAGCGCCATCGCCGCCTCCGTCGCGCGCCGCCGGGCGCGCCTCGCCACTCGCTTCGCGGACGGACCTCGCCGCGCTGGCCTCGCTGCACGGCGGCG
>Ga0194131_10010621_pt1 | contig 11214 bp, 7 predicted proteins | sample TA2KigO120mmetaG_FD_148631 | JGI IMG/M metagenome (GOLD analysis project Ga0194131, IMG submission 148631) | Freshwater microbial communities from Lake Tanganyika, Tanzania - TA2015053 Kigoma Offshore 120m | ecosystem: Environmental > Aquatic > Freshwater > Lake | place: Tanzania: Lake... | reverse complement strand
CAAGAGCTCGGGTTCAAGTCCGCCAACGCCGCCGAGGAGCATCTGCGCGCACTCGCCCGTAAGGGTGTGATTGCGCTCATGCCGGGCACCTCGCGAGGCATCCAACTCAAGGACATCCTGCGCGAGCAGCTCGGTCTGCCGCTCATCGGCCGCGTGGCTGCCGGTAAGCCCATTCTCGCAGAAGAGAACATCGAAGCGCGCTTCAACATCGATCCCGGCATTTTTTCACCTCGGCCGCACTACCTCCTCAAGGTCACCGGCATGTCCATGAAAGACGCCGGCATCCTCGATGGCGACCTTGTCGCCGTGCATCGCACGCCCGAGGTGCGCAATCGCCAAATCATCGTCGCCCGCCTCGAAAACGAGGTCACGGTCAAACGTTACAAGCAAGAAGGCCCCACGGTCTGGCTGCTGCCCGAAAACCCCGACTTCGAGCCAATTCGCGTCAACTTACGCGAAGAGCCGCTCATCATCGAAGGCGTGGTGGTCGGCGTGCTGCGTCGCGGTGGCACGAGCGGCAAGGCTACGCCTGCCGGGCTGATGTAACGCCGCCCGTCGTCTCCGCGAGCGATCCACATGCATTTTTTCAGGCTGCGTCCGTTGACGGGCGCTGCGCGTTGCCACCATGGGTCAGGCCACTTGCGACACCACAGCCGAGCCGTCGCTCGAGCGGCTGCTCGAACACCCCGCCATCTGGCGCGGTCGAAGCGTTGCACACACCGCTACGCTCAGCACGGGGTGTACCCGCCTCGATGAGGCGTTACCGGGCGGCGGGTGGCCTGCTGCCGGTCTCACCGAAATCCTCACCGCACGCAGCGGTCTCGGCGAGTTGCGTTTGCTTGTACCGCTGCTCGCCCGTCTTGGCGCGCAGCCGCCACCGCGCTGGGCCGTCTGGGTCTCGCCACCTTTCGAGCCGTATGCGCCCGCGCTCATTGCAGCGGGTGTGCCTCTCGAGCGCCAGCTCGTCGTGCGTACGGCAGAGCCGGCTTGGGTCATCGAACAATCCCTCGATTCGGGCGGTGCGGCGCTCGTACTGGCCTGGCTCGCGCCGGGCGTGGCCACAAGTGTGACGATGCTGCGACGTTTGCAGCTCGCCACGCAGCGCAGCGGTGCACCAGCCTTTCTTTTTCGACCGCTCACCGAAGCGACGCGTACATCGCCCGCAGAACTTCGTCTCGTATTCGAGCCGCACGTGACGGGTGGACGCGTACAGCTACTCAAAAGTCGCGGCGGTGAGCACAGACCGATCGAATTGCATTGGCAGGAATACGATTATGCCGCGTCGTGAGCGTGCGTCATCAGTGACACGCGCGTTTCGCGCGCCGCGTCATGGGTCCACCGAGCAGGTCTCCTCGCGCACCGCCTCGACACCGCGCGCGCTCGCGAGTGGTAGACCACCCGATCCGCCGCTGCCGCTCGAATCTTTGTTCGATGCAGCACCGGAGGCCTGGGTGGCGCTGCATATTCGCAGCGCCTCGAATGCGCTCGCGCATCTTGCCGAGATCGCCGGTGATTTCACTTCGCGCGTGAGCCTTGAGCCGCCCGATGCCGTATTGCTCGAAGTACGTGGCAGTTTTCGGCTCTTCGGTGGAGCGCGAGGGTTGTGCCGGCAACTGCTCGATCGTTGTGGTGCGGCGGGCTACACCCCGCATTGGTCGCTGGCGCCAACGCCGCGCGCGGCGCTTGTGCTCGCGCGAGCGGGGCAGGGCTCGATCGTGCTGGCTCGCGATCGTCTTGTCGGTCTGCTCGCGCCGTTGCCACTGGGTTTGCTGCATTGGCCGGACGATGCCCTCGAACGACTCAACTCGGTGGGTGTGCGCACGTTGGGTGCGGCACTGCGTTTGCCGCGGGCAGGGTTTGCCAGACGGTTCGGACCTGAACTGCTGCTTAGTCTCGATCAACTCACTGGCGCAGCGCCCGAGTTGCGTCGACCCGTTGCACGTCGCGAGCGATTTCGAGCGCAGGTGGAGCCGGCCTTCGAACTGCAGTCCGTCGCGCTCGTACTGCAGCATCTCGAGCCGCTGCTCAATGAACTCGAGCGATTTTTACGCGCGCGGCAATCCGGCATCGATTGCCTGAAGCTGCGTCTGCAGCACCGCAAACATCCGCCCACGCGTCTCGATCTGCGCCTTGCCTCGGCTGAACTGCAGGCGAGACATTTCGCGGAACTGCTGTCCTTGCAGTTGTCGTGCATCACGCTGCCAGCGCCGGTGCTGCGCTGCGAACTGCGATCGGGTGTGCTGCAGACATTCGTGGCGCAGAGCGAGTCGGTCTGGCGTCCGGGTGAACACGGGGGTGACGCCGGCCGCGAATCTCCTGCGCTCATCGAGCGATTGCGCGCGCGGCTCGGTGGTGATGCGGTGTACGGACTCTGTCTCATCCCCGAGCATCGACCTGAGAGGGCGTTTGGCATCGCAGAGCCTGATACGGCTCCGCCCCGCAGCGAACCGCCACGCAGCGCATCGCAGACGTGGTTGGCTGCGCGCCGACCATTATGGTTACTGCGCGAACCCGAGGTGCTCATCGATGCGCCGCAGACGCTGCAGTTATTGGAAGGTCCCGAGCGGATCGAGACCGGCTGGTGGGACGGGCGCGAGGTCGCCCGTGATTACTACGTCGCGCGCGACGATTCCGGTGCTGAACTTTGGGTGTATCGCGAGAGGCTGCCGCCGCACGCCTGGTATTTGCACGGCGTGTTTGGCTGAACGAAGCAGAGCGCCCAGAGGTCAGAGCAGAGCACTCCGCGATCGGAGCGCTCTGCTCGTCAAAGAAATCGCTTACTTCTCGCCCTTGATGTAGCGATCGAGTTCGCGATGGAAGTGGCGAATACGCGATTCCTGTTCGCTCCAGAGCGGACCGCGGAAACCGCGTGAACGACTACCTGCACCGACCGCTGAGACGAGCTCGACATCCTGGTCAAGCACTTCACCGAGATCGGCGCGTTCGCCTTCTCCGAAACGTTCGATCGGCGGACGGGTTGAGCCGGTGATGTCGGTTCCTTTGGGCAGTCCCATCCACGCAGGCACGAAGTAATCCGGATCGTCGACGTACCGGAACATCGTGATGTTGTCGTAGTAAAACTTTTTCGGATCATCCGGGTGAGGCAGGAAGCGCATGATGAATACGCCCTCTGGATGGCAACCGATCTGCACGTTCGGGAAGAGTCCCGTCGCCCAGCTGTCGGTAAGTTGCCCGTCGGTAAAGTTCTCGTAATGGGTGAGGCCGAGTCGGCGTGCACGCTGCCGCTTCGATTGCTGAACGGCGGCGCGAACGCCGCGCGCATCACCTTTGTACGAGTCGGGGTTCATGCCGGCGTCCTGCATCATGAATCGCAGGCCCGCATCGACGGTGTCCTGATCTGGCACACGATGCGATTTTCGACACAGTGGCACGATCATGCGGCTGAAACCGTTCGGGTAAAGATCGTATTGGCTGTAGTCGCCCATCACCGTCTGCGTCTGCGGATGAATATGCGGTAGATGATAGGTCTCGTAGAACGAGTCGACGCCGACCTTCCAGTTGGCGTTCCAGAGCGTACGCACGTGACGCACTGGGTTCATCTCATCGATCCGATAGTTTTCGAGGTAGCCTTTCGGCAGGCCGATCCAGTCCGAGAGCGGCGGTCCCTTGCCGTCGAGGTTGATGAAGACCAGGCCAGCGTGCGCTTCGCAGCGCACTTCGCTCATACCGGGTCGGTGTGCGACGAGCTTCGGCGCAAAGGTGTGCTCATCGGTGATCGCCTTCAGTTGCCCATTACAGCGAAACTTCCAGCCGTGGAAGGCGCAAGTGAACTCGTTGACGCTGCCGAAATCATTGAGGGCGATGCGATTCGCTCGGTGAGGGCAGACGTTGTAGAACGCCTTGATACTGCCATCATCCTGCCTTGCCACGATGATCGACTCATGGCCCACATCGAAGGTGAAGTAATCGCCGGGCTCCAGAACGTCCGCGGTGACGCCGGCGAGTAGCCAAGCGCGCGGCCACAGATGAGTCCATTCCTTGCGCATGAACTCTTCGGAGAAGTAACGCGACGGATCGGTTATTTCGAGCCCGTTGTCGATGGGGGCCTGCCGGGCCTCGAGGGAATCGGGCGGTGCAGCGGGATTGACCTGGTAGTCGTAACTCAAGGCGACGGGCCTCCGCAGACGAATGAGCAAAGTCTAGAACGATGGCACCTAAAAGTGAGTGTTGTAAATACGCAACAAACGGATTTTTCAAAAAAACAGGACAGATTGATTTTTTTCCAAGTGGGCACCACACTACGTCCTAGGTGCGATCGCCGCTTAAATGGGTACATCGCGAGGGACAACTTCACATTCCACCTTAAGGAAACCAAGATGTTCAAACCACGCGGAAGATCCGTGACTGTTGCGGTACGGTCGGTATTGGCTGCGAGTGCAATGGCGATGACCGTGGCAGCTGCTCAGGCACAGCAGACGGGAGATGACACCCGCCTCGAAGAAATCACCGTTACCGCGCAACGCGGCGCAACGGAAACTAATCTTCAGACCACGCCGATCTCGGTATCCGCCGTGACCTCGGCCGACATCGATCGTTTGGTCGCGAAGGACATCTCCGGTCTCGCCTCGTCGGTACCCGGATTCTCGGCCGCTCGTATCACGGCCTTCAATGCGGCCTCGTTCGCGATGCGCGGCGTCGGCCTCACCGACATCATTGTCTACCAGGATTCGCCGGTCGGCGTACAGGTCGATGATTTCGTGATGCCGAGCGTGCAGACGCAGTTGCTTGACACCTTCGACATCGCTGGCGCGGAAGTGCTGCGCGGGCCGCAGGGGACGTTGTTCGGCAAGAATACCACGGGCGGGGCGGTCAACATTCGCACGAAGCGCCCGAATATGTCAGAGTTTGGGGCGGATATTCGCCTTGGCTACGGCAGCTTCGGCTCGAAGCGTTTGCAGGCGGCGGTCGACCTGCCTCTCCAGCAAGACGTGTTTGCTTTGCGTCTCGTCGGTTCGGTTGCCAAGTCGGATGGCTATTACAAGCTCGGTGCAACTTACGGCCCGATCAATACGCTCAACATTTTCGGCGGTACATTCGCGCCGTTCACGATTCCGGGTGTCACAGGACAGCGCGGTTCGGGTACCGGCGCGACCACCGGCGGCGACGATATCGTCAACGGACGCGTTAAGGCTCAGTGGAATGCTTCAGACAACCTGACGCTGTTAGTGCAGGTCGAGAAGATGCGTGACCGCTCCGATGCAGTGCCCTCTTTCAACGATACGCCCCCGGGCGGCCCGTACCTCTGGAATTTCCTCGGCTTCACGCGTCCGGTTGGCGATCCGCTCGACAACATGGCCTCGACGGAGCGTAACGACTCGCTCATCGAGATGGATAGGGGGCAGCGCATCGACGTCGATGGCGTCTACCTGAACGCGGAATGGGATCTCGATTCGCACACGCTGTTCGCCTCAGCAGGATCGCGCGATCAGAAGGAACACCTGCCGAACACCTACACAGGTGCTGCGCCGGTGAACTCCATAACCAGGCAACCGTTGTCGCTGTTCGACGCCACGCGTGACACGGATCGGGAGACGACGCAGTTCGAAGTGCGTCTCGCCTCAAAGAGTGACGGCCCGTTCAACTATGTGGCCGGTGCCTTCCAGCAGACGAACGATGCGCGCTTCTGCGTAGTTCAGCTTCTGGGCTTCATCGATCTTGCGCTGCCGTTCGCTACGCTCGGTCTGCCAGCTCAGTTCAATAACAACGCGCCGCAGGTGCTCTGCAACCAGCAGGATTCGGACTCGCTTGCGGGCTATGCCGATTTGACCTATCAGGCTTCGGATAAGCTGACATTAGGCGCAGGCTTCCGGTATACGCAGGACGAGCGTGAGTGGGCGGGCCGAACGCAGGTCGGTCTCGCGTCGCTCGATCCTCGTAACCCGGGCCTCACGCCGGCGCAGCTGGGCGAGCCGCTCAACGCGGGTGACTTTAAAAAGTACCCGGGCGGTCAGATCGTCAACTCGAAGACCCCCGGCTTCGGCAATCTGGCCCGCAAGTGGTCGGAGCCGAGCTGGCGTTTGACCGGCTCTTATCAGTGGAGCGACACGCTGTTCAGCTACGCAACGGTGTCGCGCGGCTACAAGGCGGGTGGCTACAACGATCAGACCGGCACGAGCGGCCTCATGGTCCCCTCGCTGACGCGTCCGGTTGATCCCGAGTACGCTACCAACCTCGAATTGGGTTTGAAGTTCGAGTCGGCTGATGGCCGCCTGCGCTTCAACCCGACGGTGTTCACGACAAAGTACGAAGACGCTCAGCGCGCAGTGAATATCATCACGCGGAAGGGCGGTGCGGACTTCCAGGAAACCGTCTTTTATAACGCGGCGGAAGTGAAGTCGCAGGGTATCGAGCTTGAGTTGCAGGTGCTGATCACGGACTCGTTTCGCATCCGCGGTCAGGCAGCGTTCCTCGATGCCAAGTACGACAAGTTCGTGATCAACCAGCCTGCCCTAAACGATCCCGTCAGTGGTGGATCAATTATTGCTTTCAACGGTAACTTCTCGGGTCTTCCGGTGCCGCGCTCTCCGAAGGAGAGTGGCGCAATTTCGGGCACCTACTCGACGGATATCGCGGAAGGTAGCCTCGAGGTGACCGGTGAGGTGTACTTCGAGGCGGAGAACCTCTTCTACATCTCCGCCGCGGGTCGCGAATACGACGCGTATCTGAACGAGAAGACGCTGCTCAATCTGTCGGCGACCTACACGCCGTCGGACAGCCGCTACTTCGTCCGCGTGTATGGCAAGAACCTCTCGGACGAGCGCTACCGAGTGGCTTCGCAGTCGGTGGCGACCTTGTGGACGCACACCCAGTGGGGTGCGCCGCGCAGCTATGGCCTCGAAGTCGGCTTTAACCTCGGATCGAGCGGCAAGTAAGCGCGCGATCTCTGAGGTCAGATCCTCTCAAGGAAAAAAAGCCCGGCGAAAGCCGGGTTTTTTGATCAGTCGAATCAGCTGATTGATGACGGTATACACCGTTCAGGATCAGGAATTCTAAGCGGCGTTCTCCGGCGTGAACGGGCACCACGTTTCTTTCTCGACGACATCGAGCAGGAACGAGAGCTTCGCCATGCCTCCGATGATGGCCATCACCACGCCGAGCTCCAAGATCTGAGCCTCAGAGAAGTGGGCACGCAGAGTTTTGAAAAGCGCCGGCGAAATCTCTCCGTGCATGTTCGTCAGGACCATTTGGTCGGTGTATTCGATGACGGCGAGATCGGCTTCGGAGAAAAGTGGTTGGCTTGGGATATTGGCGACGAGTGCATCGATTTGCGCCTGTGAGAATCCGGCCTCGATCGCTCCCGGGACATTTTGCTTGTTGCAGGTGCGACAGCCGTGCACGAGCGACAAACGCAGTCGCGCCAGCTGCTTATAGCGCTGCGGAACGTCGCCACCGAAGAACACCTTCACGTAAAATTCGCTCATCACGAGATTGAGGAGCTGAGGGGCCTGAGCGAACACCTCGATGAAGGTGGGTTCGCCGGTCAATTTGTTGAGCATGTCCCAGGCCGGGGCGATACCAGCCGGCAATTGGGAACGAGGCGTGCGAGTGAACAAGGTCTGCGTCATGGCGGATCCTCTCTTAAGCCAACGGGCGATTAGCGAACGGACGTTTAGCGATCGGGAACCTTAAACCACTCTGGGATCGCTCCTGGCCACACATCGCCCCACATCTGGTTGCCCCCGTCGACGACCAGCGTTTCGCCGGTGAGGAACTTGCCCGTCACGGGCGAGCCAACGTAAATCACCGCCTGGGCGATATCGAAGGCATCGCCAAACTGCCGCAGCGGATTGGCATCGCCAAACTTTGACGCGGCCTCGGGCTTGTAGAAATTAAGACCTTCGGTTGCGATGGAGCCGGGGGATACGCAATTGACTCGGATGCCCAGAGGCGCCCATTCAACGGCGACCGACTTGCTGAGATAAATGACGCCCGCACGCGCGGCACAGGTATGGGCTACTTGCGGCATCCCTCGCCAAACATTGGCGACGATGTTCACGATCGAGCCCGGGCGGTTGCGATCGCGCCAGGCGCGCGCCGCCGACTGCATCATCCACCAGGTGCCATTCAAGTTGGTGTCGATGACGGCGTTCCAGCCTTTTACTGAGAAATCGAGCGCAGCCTGCGGAAACTGACCGCCTCCGTTGTTGACGACCAGATCGAGACCGCTATATCGAGACCAAGTGTAATCAATCAACGAATCCACCTGATCCGGATCCCGAATAGTCATGGTCCGAGTGCCGATCTCGCGACCGAGCAGGCGGCGAATACTGTCTGCGGCATCGAGCAGGCGATCCTCCCGACGTCCGCAAATCATCACTTCCGCGCCCAGCCTTGCGAACAGGAAGGCCATGGCGCGACCGAGACCGCTGCCCCCTCCCGAGACGAGACAAACTTTTCCCGCAAGTAGGTCATCGCGGTAGGCGTGAGTACGCTTGGCGAGCTCCTCATCGGTGAAGCCCCAACGTACGGGAGACGTTTCTTTGGAGTTGATTAAAGGGGTTGTGGCTGACATGGAGTCCTCGCGGGTGGCGTCAGAGCGTCTTCAGACCGAACAGCGAGACGCTGGCGATGTTGCGGTTGGGGATGCCACCCAAGTTGTGGGTGAGACCGAGACTGGGTGATGGGAGTTGTCGTTCGCCTGCGCGACCGAGCAACTGGTTATAGACCTCATAGACCATGCGCAGTCCCGAAGCGCCGACGGGATGCCCGAAGCACTTCAGACCGCCATCGGTCTGACAGGGATTGCGACCGTCGCGATCGTAGCGACCGTCGAGAATATCGGTGGGAGCGCGGCCTTCTGCCGAGAAGCTGAGATCCTCCATGAGCACGAGTTCGGTGATGGAGAAGCAGTCGTGCACTTCCATCATCGAGACCTCGCGGCTCGGATCTTTCACGCCGGCCTCGACATAAGCGCGAGCCGCGGCGCGGCGGGTGGTGGGCGTATGCGCGCCGTCCCAATCCGCGTGCGAGAGCTCGTATCCGTTCGAGGCGACGAGCTGCAAGGCCTTGATGGCCACGGCGTCCCGTCGCCCCAAAGATTTGGCGATCTCGGGTGTGGTGACGATCGCGCAGGCTGCGCCATCGGATACGCCGCAGCAGTCGAGCACGCCGAGCGGCCAGGCGATCATCGGCGCCGACAGCACTTGCTCGGTCGTGATCGCTTTGCGCAGGTGCGCCTTCGGAGCACGAAGCGAATTGGCATGGCTCTTCACCGAGACGTGTGCCATCGCACGGCGCAGCTCGTCGATGGCGATCCCGTGTTTGGCGGCGTACGCGAAGCCAAGTTGGGCGAACGCTCCGGGCGGAGTGAACCCGGGCTGCCAAAGATCTTCGAAGGTACCCTTCGTACGCTCGGGAAGACCTCCGAAGCCCGTATCTTTGAGCTTCTCGACACCCATCGCGAGCGCGATGTCGCAGGCGCCTGAGGCGACGGCATACGCCGCGCCACGCAGCGCCTCAGTGCCTGTCGCGCATAGATTTTCGACGCGAGAGACGGGAATCTGCGGCAAGCGCAGGGTCATTGAGAGCGAGAGTGCCGATTTCGACACGCTCTGCTCATCGTAGAACACCCCGAGCCAGGCGGCCTCGAGCTGATCTCGCTCGATGCCCGCATCCCGAGCGGCCTCCTCGAACGCTTCGAGCATTAGATCGTCGGCGCCGCAGTCCCAGCGCTCGCCAAAGCGGGCGCAACCCATACCGAGGATGACGACTTTGTCGCGGATGCCGCTTGCCATCGATCAGCTCCCCACCGCTGCCGAGTTCATCAGCGCAGCCTTCCAAAAGTAGCGGCGGAACCCTCGAGTACGATCGACATCTTTGAGTCGGAATACAAATCGCACGTCGTCGCCCACCTTCGCTTCGCCTGGCGAGTAATCCGCAAACTCGATGAAGGCGTTGCCGCCTGCCGCAAACGCGACGTTGCCGTAGACGAGCGGGGGTCGCGGGCTAAATGCGAGCCAGTCTTCGGTGAACGTCTTGATGCGAGCGGTCTGTTCAGCGAGGGGTACCGGCTGCTGATCACCCGGTTTTCGGCAGGTGGGCGCGACGCAGACGCGAGCACGCGGAAACTGGACGGTCCCGCAATGGGTACAGCGGCCGCCCATGAACGCGTAGACATCATTATGACGCCGCCAGGCAACCGTTTGAGCGGTGCGGCTATCGCGCTCGGCGCGCATGCCGAACTCCACGGGCAGAACGCCGCAATGGGATAGAAATCGGGTGTACTCGGTTTCTTCGCGACGCTCGGCAAGCGCCTCGGCGACGCGGCGTGAAGGCTTGTACGAGCTGATCTTTGAAGTCGTGCGAAAGAGCAGGGCATCGACGCCTTGGCCAAAACCCACGAGGACCACGAGCTCGCCGGCTTTGGCGTTCTCGAGCGCACTCGCGAGCAGGATGAGCGGGTGACCCACGCCGGTTTGACCGCATTGAGCGGCGAGATTGTCGATGAGCGCGTTCTCGCGGATTCCTGTGAGCGAGGCGATCTTGCGACTCACCGCCGGGGGCGCCTCGATGACAAGATGAGAGATGTCGTTGGCTGCGATCTGGGCGTCGGTCAGCAGCGCCTGCAAGGTCTCGGGCACCAGCGTCTGCCAGCCGGCCTCGCGAACCCAACGTTCTTCGAGCGAGTAGTCGAAAGGTGAGTCGGTCAATCGATGATGGTCCACGAAATCAGCGGCCCGATGATGACGTGCGACGAGCTCCGCAACGCCCGGGTCTGAGCCGACGACGATCGCGGCACCGCCGTGACCGTACGAGGATTCCTGGTCGCTGCCCGGCCGCGCCAGACGCCGATCGGCGGCGGCGACCAGAGTATGGCCGACGCCAAAGGAGCCCAGCGCCTGCGCGAGCGCAGCCGTGGCCGAGCGCTGGGAGCCGGTGACATCAAAGGTCAAGGCCGAGTCCGCGAGACCCAAGGCGCTTGCGAGTAACGTCGAGTTACTGCGATCGGCGAAGGGCAGGGTGGTCGATGCGAGCATTACGGTGCGTACCCCTTCCCGCAATGAGAGATCGGGCAGTGCGCTTCGAGATGCTTCGACGGCCATCGTCAGCGAGTCTTCGTCCCAGTTACAGATCGAACGCTCGCCGCGGGCGCTCTTCAACGAAGGATTCAACCAGCCCATGGCGGCACCGATCGTCTTGCGCGAGATGCGCAGACGAGGGATGCAGACGCCCCATGACTGGATGCCGCTCATC
>Ga0194131_10010612_pt1 | contig 11223 bp, 11 predicted proteins | sample TA2KigO120mmetaG_FD_148631 | JGI IMG/M metagenome (GOLD analysis project Ga0194131, IMG submission 148631) | Freshwater microbial communities from Lake Tanganyika, Tanzania - TA2015053 Kigoma Offshore 120m | ecosystem: Environmental > Aquatic > Freshwater > Lake | place: Tanzania: Lake... | reverse complement strand
ATCGAGCAAGGTGTCGGCGACCTCGACCAGAGCGGCGACCGTGGTGGCGCCGGTCAACGCCGCGCGCTCGGCCGACCCTGCGTGCGCCAGCGCGTTCTCGTGCACATCGAAGAGATCCGGCTCGCTGTCCCAGGCCAACATGATCACGACCAGGACCACGACCAGTGCGGCGAGCGCCAGCGCCGTGAGGCGGCCCAGGCGGGGCCGTGCCGATGTTGGCGAAACTGCAGTCATGTCCTTCATCACCTCGATGCCCATGCCGAGCTTGACCGCCATCCTACTCGATTGGTTCGCGCCTTGGCCGGCCGCGCCGGGCTCGGACATAATCCAGCATCGGCTGCACGGATGGAGGTCGCATGCTGACCCGGATCGATAACGTGCTGAACGCGGACGAGCTCGCCAGCATCGCGAGCGTCTATGCGCGCGTGCCAGCGGTGAGCGGCAAGTCGACGGCGAGCGGGCTGGCATGCGAGCTCAAGGTCAACCTGCAGTTACCGGCCGAAGACGCCGCGGTCAAAGAGATTTCGCGTCTGGTGCTGACCGCCTTGAAACGCAACGGCGAGTTCTATCACGCCGCGTTTCCGCGCCGCGCGTTTCCGCCGATGTTCAGCCGTTATGAACCCGGCATGCAATACGGCGATCATGTCGATAATTCGGTCATGGCCGCGCCTAACCCATTGCGCACCGATGTCGCGGTGACATTGTTCCTGTCCGATCCGGCGAGTTATGACGGTGGCGAGCTGGTCATTCACGATGGCCCGAGCGCAACCGCGATCAAGCTGCCGGCCGGATCGCTCATCGCCTATCCGCCGCATTTCCTCCATCACGTGGCGCCGGTCACGCGCGGTCAGCGTGACGCCGCCATCACCTGGGTCGAGAGTCTGGTGCGCAATCTCGAGCAGCGCCGCGTGCTCATGAACATCGATCGCGCGCTGACCGACCTGCATGCGCGGCTCGGCGATCAGCCGGAACTGCACCGCTTGAACAACTGCTATCACACCTTGATGCGCATGTGGGCCGAGACATGACGGAACCGACGCTCTTCACTGTCTTGCCGGCGCTGGCGCCGGAAGAGCTGCGCAGTGCGGTCTGGGACGTGTGCCAGCAACCGCGCTGGTGGTTCCGCCAGATGTCGGGCATGGGGCGCGGGTTGCCGTTCTGGAAAATGGAGTTCAATGGCGAACCGGCCATCGACGCGGTGTGGAACCATGCGCGGGAGACGTGTGAGGGACTGGCCGGTGCCGCGCTCGAGGTCCAGCGCGTCTATGCCAATGGCCACACCTATGGCCAGGGTGGGCGCCCGCACCAGGACGATGACCGACCGGGCACCTACACCTTGCTGTGGTATCCGATGCCCGAATGGCGACATGATTGGGACGGTGAGACGGTGTTCTTCGAGCACACCGGTGAAATCGCACGCAGCGTGCGCCCCGCACCCAATCGCGCGGTTCTATTCGATTCACGCATCGGTCACGCGGCGCGGCCGCCGAGTCGCTATTTCGTCGGCTTGCGCGTCACCATCGCGTTCAAGCTCGTGACGCGAGGTGCCGCGGCAACTGCATGAGCGCGTGGTAGCCGGCGACGACGCTGACGGACGTCGGCGGCATGACGTTCAAAAGCAGTAGTTCATCGACTACACCCGCGTAGGCGCGCAGGCGTGCGACGCAATCGTCGAAGGTGCCGGCGATCGTCAGACGGTCGATCAGTTCGTCCGGGATGGCGGCCAGCGCCTCGGCCACGCGCCCTGCCGGAACCAGTTCGAGACAGGCGTCTGCGGCGGCGCTGAACCCCTGTTCGCGCAAGGTGTAGTCGTAGTACGGGTGCGGCAACGGCGCGTAGAAATGTGCGATCGCCGCGCGTGCCGCCTGGCGCGCGCGCTCCCGATCGGGATCGAGCGCAAGCAGGCCGACGGCATGGAAGCGCGGCATCGGCCGACTCGCGGCCGCCGCATCGCGGGCCACACGCGGGCGCAGCACGTCGCGCACATACTCGACGCTCAAGGTCGCGCCGCCGCCGATGCCATCGGCCACGCGGGCGGCAATCCCGAGCATGCTGGGGAATACCGCGGCGAGCACGATGGGGTACGGCCGATCGCCGGGATCGACCGCCGGCGACCACTGCATGCGATGCACCTGTCCGGTGTAAGCGAGCGTCTCGCCCAACCGTGTGTGCGCCATGCGCCGCAGGAGTTCGACGTATTCGCCCATCTTGGTCAGAACGCGCGCGTGCGGCACGCCCTGCCACACTTCGTTGATGATGCGATTGCCGCCGCCGACGCCGAGCACGAGGCGCCCATTGGAGAACTCGTTGAAGTCGATCGCGGTCATGCCGGCGACGAGCGGGCTGCGGCCATAGGCATTGATGACATAGGGTCCGAGCCGCATGCGCGTGGTCGCCGCGGCCACCGCTGTCAACGGCACCCAGGGGCTGCGCCAGGCCTCGGTGACGAAGCAGGAGTCGAAACCCGCGCTCTCGGCCTGGCGCGCCAGCGTGACCAGATCCGCGATGCGCATGCCACCGCCGGTGAAGATGAGACCAAGGTCCATGACCGTGCGCCCTATTGCATCGGATTGACGTCGGCGAAGCCGAGCGCCATGCGGCCGTAGGCCTCGTATGCCGTATCGCTCACCATGTAATGCTGCGCGACGGCGTTGACGTCGCGCAGACAGCGCTGCATGAAATGCTTGCTGAACAGTGCGCTGCCGCCGGCATAGCGGAACGAACCGGTGACGATGTCGGTCGCGACTTCGGTCGCGTAGACGGCGGCGCAGCGCGCCCGGCTGTGCAGCTCGGCGTCGAGCGGCTGCGCGGCACTCACCCGCGTCCACGCCTCCTCGTTGACGGCCACGGCCAAGGCACGCGCCGCGCGTAGCCGCATCTCGGCTTGGCCGAGATAGCGATGCAGCGTACCCCGATCGGCCATGCTGCTACCGCCCGGCGCGTAGCCACGACGTTTGTTGCGTGCGATCTCGATCAAGCCATCGAGGGCGCGACGCGCGATGCCGAGCGGCACCGCGGCGTGTTCATACGCGACGAAGGTGGGAAGACCCAGGCGATACAAGGCGCCACCGCGCGCCGGCGGCGCGCTCAGCATCCAGGCCATCTCCTCGGACACGAATACATCGTCGATGACGACGTCGCAGCTACCGGTCGCCTGCAGCCCGCAGACTTGCCAGGTGTCTTCAATCGTTATCGAGTCGGTCGGCAGGACGACGACGCCAATCTCGACCTCACCCTGTGCGCGTGGCACCTTCGAGATCGCGCACAACCATTCGGCGTGACGGATACCGCTTGCGAAACCCCAGCGTCCCTTGACCCGATAGCCGCCATCGACCGGCTGCGCTTCGCCGCTCGGAGAGATGACCGCGGCACCCGTGGGAATCCGCCCGTGCGGAAACATGCGCGCAACCCCGGCATCGGACAAAAAACCGCCGGGCCACCCGACGCTGGTCGCACCGACCATCGCGCACCATCCGGCCGAGGCGTTGATGGTCGCGAGCGCTTCCAATATGTCGAATTGGGTCAATAGATCGGCTTCGCCGCCGCCGAGCACGGCCGGGAGCTTCATGGATAACGCGCCGCATTCGCGCAACGCGTCGACTGTCGCTGCCGACAAGGTCGCACCGCGCTCGTCGCTCTCGGCATTGGCGGCCAGTCGATCACGCACGCGATCGACCCCTGCAAAGAGGCGCTCGCGTATAGCGGTTTCGGCCCCGGAGCGGACTAGGGTCATGTTCGATTCCTTACTCAAGCTGGTTGGCGACGTCGCGCTCACGCGCCGCCGAATTGCGATGGTGAAAGAAAAACCACACCGTGCCGGCTACGATCGCGAGCATGACCAGACTCACGCTCGCGCACAGAGCGTGCAACACCAGCGGCGATTGGCGCGCCGCGAAGTGCCACAACATATCGCTGCCCATTTGCGCGCGAATGTCGCTCAAGATCACGCTCGCCAGGCTGAAGGCGAGGACCAGCGGCAGCACCGCCGAGAGATAGAGCGCGACGCCGACCCACACCATGGCGACTGGCACCGTGCGCGCGGCGAGCACGATCGCGGTCAAGGTCGCCGATACGACCGAGAAAAACGCGACCAGGATACTGATCAAGGTATCGATGTGCTCGTTGAACAGATAGGTGAGTTCGTAGGACGTCATCAGCGCTAGCCCGCAGCGTCGCGCGCGGCGAGTGCCGCGAGGTGGCGGCGCATCGCGATCCCCGCCGCGTCGGTCGGAATGTGCGCTTCAACGACGGGCGCGGCGGAGTCGATCGCTTCCAAACGCGTGATCTGCTGCATGGCGAATTGATCTTCGGCGAAGGCGGCGAATTGCGCCTTGCACATGAAATCGTCGATGTCGGGTCGCCCGCGCACAAAGTTGCGGCAGCCGGCGAACCAGTAATGCGTCGAATGGCGATCGATCGGCGTGATCACCTGTGCCACGCGAATGGTCGGTTCGGGCTGCGGATTCGCGCCCTCGAGATTGCGCAAGTAGCCGGTGTTGACGTGCAGACCCGGTGCGACGAAGCACGAGCCGGAACTGCGCCGCGCGCGCTGCCCTTGCCAGCCGAGCGGCACCGAGTAGATATCCGGCAGATGGCATTCGACATGGCGCCAGGCTTCGATGCGCGTGCCCTGGACATCGAGTTCGACCGGCGCGCGCGCGTACTCCGGCGTGCCGAAGGTCGTGGCATGCAGAAAACTCAAATGCGAGAGATCAAGCAAGTTCTCGTGCAGATGGATATAGCTCGCGTCGATGCGCAGATAGCCGATATACATGTCCCACCCGGCGTGGCCCAACCAATCGGGGTGAGGTAGCGCTTCCGGATCGACGGCATCCGGAGGCCCGAACCACGCCCACACGAACGGCTTGCGCTCGACCACCGGATACGCCCGCACGCGCAGGCTCGCCGGCACGCTCTTCTGCATCGGGATCTCGATGCAGCGCCCGTCGGGTGCGTAGAGCAGGCCGTGATAGCCGCAGCGAATGGCATCGCCTTCAAGCTTGCCGTGAGCGAGCGGAAACGAGCGGTGACAGCAGCGATTTTGCAGCGCCACCACCTGACCGGCCGCGTTGCGATACAGGACCAGGCTCGTTTCCATGGCGTCGCATGCACGCGGTTCGCGCGTAACTTCATCGGACCGCGCGACCACGTACCACGCCGAACGGATCAGCGGCGTCGTGTGATCGGCAAGCAGATGCACGGGTGCGGACGGTTTGGCGGTCACGTGACTCCCCTCCATCACGCCGCGATTCTATCCGGCCGCATCGACCGGCACTACGACGGTTTGCTCGATGGCGCCGAAGATCGAGCGGCCGCCGGCGTCGAACATTTCGATGCGAACGCGATCGCCCGCGGTCAGAAACGGCGTGCGCGGCTGGCCTTCCGCCAGCATCTCCAGCATGCGCCGCTCGGCAATGCAGGACGAGCCGCGCGCGCGGTCGTAATTCGACACCGTGCCCGAACCGACGATGGTGCCGGCAACCAGGCGGCGGGTGCGGGCGAGATGGGCAATGATCCGGGCGAAATCGAACGTCATGTCGACGCCGCACTCGGGCGCACCGAACCAGTCGCCGTTCAGGTGGGTGACCAAGGGCAGATGCACTTTGCACTCGCGCCAGGCTTCGCCCAGTTCATCGGGCGTGGCCGCAACCGGCGAGAACGCGGTCGCTGGCTTGGATTGATAAAAACCGAAGCCCTTGCCGAGTTCGTCCGCGATCAGGTTCCGCAACGACACATCATTGGCGAGCATGATGAGCGCGATGTGATGAGCGGCGTCAGTTGCCGCTGTCGCGAGAGGCACGTCGGTCGTCACCACCGCGACTTCCGCTTCGAAATCGATGCCGTGCGCGGTCGACACCGCGACAATGTCGTCGGTCGCGGCCAAAAGATCGTCCGAACCGCCTTGATAGACCAGCGGTTCGTGCCAATAGCGCTCCGGCAAGTCGGCGCCGCGCGCGCGCCGCACGAGTTCGACGTGATTGACATAGGCACTGGCGTCGGCCCATTGGTAGGCGCGCGGCAGCGGCGCCATCATCTCGCTCGGCACGAAGGGCTGCGCGGTTGGCAGCTCACCCGCGTTCAAGCGCTCGGCGACCGTGGCCAGGCGAGGTGCGACGTGAGCCCATTCATCGAGCGCCGCCTGCAGGCTCGGCGCGATTGCGGGGACCTCGATTCGCGCCGACAGATCGCGCGCGACCACGACCAGGCGGCCATCGCGCGTACCGTCACGAAGGGTGGCGAGTTTCATCGGTTGCGGCGTCGGTGACCTCGGCAGTCAACCTATAATACGACCGCCCTCCCCCGCGGCCGCGATCATGACGCAACCGATCTACCTCCATGGCTTTGGCAACGAGTTCGAAAGCGAGGCCATCGCCGGCGCGCTGCCGCGTGGCCAATTCTCGCCGCAGCGGGTCGCGTTCGGGCTCTATGCCGAAAAGTTCTCGACCAGCGCCTTCACCGCGCCGCGCGCCGACAACCGCCGCAGCTGGTTCTATCGCATCCGTCCCTCGGTTCTGACCGGACCGCCGCGCGCGATAAGCATGGCTCAGGTGCGCACCGCGCCCTGCCATGAGGGTGTGACGCCGCCCGAGCCCTTGCGCTGGCACCCACCGCAGTTCGACGACGCCGCGCGCGACTTTGTCGAAGGTCTGTTTACCGTCGCGACCAACGGCGATGCGCATACGCAGGTAGGTGTCGGCGTGCATGTCTACGGCGCGACGCGCGACATGGGCCGGCGCTTCATCGTCAATCACGATGGTGAATGGCTCATCCTCCCGCAGGCGGGCGCACTCCACGTCCACACCGAATGCGGGTTGCTCGATGTCGCGCCCGGCGAGCTCGTGCTGGTGCCGCGCGGCATGAAATTCAAGGTCGACCTGGCCGGCGGCCCAGCGCGCGGTTATGTGTGCGAAAACTATGGCGCGCCCCTGCGCCTGCCCGAGCGCGGCCTGGTCGGTTCGGATGGCTTCGCGAATACGCGCGATTTCGCCAGTCCGGTCGCGCGCTACGTCGATAGCGACGAGACATGCGAGCTGGTCAGCAAGTTTCAAGGGCATTGGTTCGCGCACGCGCTCGACCATCATCCGCTCGATGTCGTTGCCTGGGTCGGCACGTCGGTGCCGTACAAATACGATCTCGCACGCTTCAATGCGTTGAACAGCGTGAGTTACGACCATCCCGATCCGTCGATCTTCACCGTGCTCACGTCACCTTCGGCGACGCCGGGAGTCGCCAATCTCGACTTCGTCATCTTTCCGCCCCGCTGGTCGGTTGCCGAGCACACCTTTCGCCCGCCCTGGTTCCATCGCAACACCATGAGCGAATTCATGGGTCTCATCGCCGGCGACTACGACGCGCGCAAGACGGGATTCGCACCGGGGGCGATGAGCCTGCACAACCAGTTCGTGCCGCATGGGCCCGACGCCAGCGTCTACGCCGATGCCTCGAGCGCGCCGCTCGCACCGGTCAAGCTCGACAACACCCTGGCCTTCATGTTCGAAAGCCGCTACGTCTTTGACGTAACACCTTGGGCGCTCGCGCATCCCGCGCGCCAGCATGATTTCCGGCGCGCGTGGCAAGGACTCGGGCGGCAATTCACGCCACCCTGAACAGGGTTCAAGAACGACAGCTCAGCGGCAACGCGTCGATGGCCCTGAATCGTGCGCGCCGCGCGCGCACCACCGGCCCGGACAATTCGATGCGCGAAAAGCGTGTGACGAAACGGCCGATCGCGATGCGCGCTTCGAGGCGCGCGACGGCGAGTCCGGCGCAGGTATGAATACCGCTGCCAAACGCGAGATGCGGATTGGGCGTACGCGCGATGTCGAATGCGTCCGGGCGCGCGAAGACCTCCGGATCGCGGTTGGCGGCACCGATCGAGAGCGTGAGAAATTCGCCGCCGGCGAACTCGATCGCGCCCAGCCGAGTCGCTGCCGCGACCGTGCGATTACCGAGCTGAACCGGCGCTTCATAGCGCAAACATTCTTCGACTGCGCTATCGATCAGGGACGGCTCGCGGCGCAAACGCGCGAGCTGGTCCGGATGCCGCACCAGAGCCAGGAGTCCATTGCCGATTAGATTGGTCGTCGTCTCGTGGCCGGCGTTCAGCAAAAAAATGCATTGATGCAGGATCTGGAATTCGCTCAGGCGAAACCCGTCGCTTTCATGCCGGAGCAGCCGGCTGATGATATCTTCACCGGGCCGCGCGCGACGATCGGCCAGCACTTGGCGCAGGAAATCGACGAACTCAACGAGCGCACGGTTACCGCTGCTCTGCACCCCGGCATCGCCGCCGAATTCGAGGGCGCCCAGGATGGCGTTCGACCAGCGCTGCAGGGAGCCGCGATCGGAGCGCCGAATGGCGAGTAGATTGCCGATCACTTCGATCGGAATCGGCGCCGCGAAGTCGCGCATCAGGTCGCACTGGCCCTGCTCTGCGATGCGCTCGATGAGCTCGTCGACCAAGACTTCGAGCGCCGGCGCCAACGACGCCACCGTACGTGGCGACAGCGCGTCGCCGATGGCCTTGCGCACCTGGGTATGCAGCGGCGGATCGTTGAAGACCAGGCTCGTCGTATGGTGGTCGTAGAGCGGTGATGGCCCAAACAAGGGCGCGAACTGCGCTTGCTTATCCGAGCTGAACAGGCGCGGCTGGCGATAGACCTGATTCAGGTCGGCATGGCGGGTCAAGAACCAACTGCCATCCGGACAGCGATAAATCGGCTCCCGCGCGCGCAAGGTGCGCAAGTGTGGATAGGGGTCATCGTAATAATCGGCCGGCAGATCGCGCAGGTCGAAGCGGCTGACGGCGGTTGGGGTCGACATCCAGCTATTCTCGATGGCCGACCGGTTGCGTGCCAGCCGTGCCGGCGACGCCAGGCGCCGCGGTGTAGCGGAAAAGTTTCACACACATGTGGTAGGAGAAGGGCTAAGATGTCCCACGCACGAAGGAAGGGGATTATGGGCAGCACAAGCAATCGAAGAGAGCTGTACCGCTTCGAACCGCCGCCGCTCGCGGCGCCGCGATTCAGCATCATGCGCGGCGACCGTCGAATCGCGGCAGAGCATGTCATCGATGTCAACTTGAGAGGCCTGCGCGTCGCGTTCGCAACCCGGGATCTGACGAACCTCGCGGTCGGCGAGCACGTCATGTGCATGATCGAAGCGCAGGGCCTGGCGGGTGACGCCGACATTCGCGGTCGTGTCGTCTTCAGTTTCGGCCGCGCCGACAGCCTGGTGGTCGCGATAGCGTTCACCGAAACGCCGGATTTGGGCGACCGCGTGACGGCCGAATTCTTCAGCACCTTCAACCGGCGCGAAGACTTGCGCACGATTGCCGAGACCGACGAGCGCCTGTCGGCCCTGGTGCTGGACTCCGCCGGGCAGGCCGATGGCGTCATCGAACTCAAATTGCGCGATCGCTCCGCCAAAGGCGTGGGTTTCGTGGTCGACCCGCGGACGGATGCCTTCATGCGTGATACGCCCGGTGCGAGCGTTGCGATTCCGTTGCACGACGACGATGCAGTGACGCCGACCCAGGTCAGGCGCCGCGAAGCCAAGGCGGACGCCGTGCATTACGGGGCGACGTTCGCGGCAGATTCGCCGCCGCCGTAGCACGGCGTCCGTGCAGACGTAGCACGTGTGGCGTGGCGCCCGCCACGCCGCCGGCAACGGAGCCGCTCCGGAATCGAGTAGCGCTCAAATAGGAATCCGGCCCCGACTGCTTCGCGCCTAGCCCGCATTTCTCACACGCCTTCTGCTGCGGACGCAGAAACCCGCGCTGTGATAGGCCGTACTCGCTTATCGCGACTCGACATACCGTGAAGTATGCCTGCATCGCTCTGCGCTGCGCGCGGCCCACCACAACGGTGTTTCCTCGCCCTCGCAACGAAGACGTGTGAGAAATGCGGGCTAGACTCACATTCCTGTTGCCGCGCGTTTGCCTGTCGTGGCACGTCACGCAGTCATGAATCCGCCTGAGTAGTTTCCGCCGCCCCACCCGCCAGCCAATCAGGCAGCTCGATGTCGCCGTGATTGTCGATGACGTACTGGCGGATGAGCTTGCGCACGACCTGCGACGGTGTGAGGTCCTGGCGTGCGCAAATGGCTTCAAAGATCTTTTTCTTGCGCGGATCGACCAGGATGGTCAGGCGTGCGGTACGGTTTTCCATGGTTTTCCATTCAAGTATAATGGTATTATCATATCAATATAATTTTATACGATTCTAATGTGTTACCGTTTCCCATAGATTTCCGTAGGGCAAACTTTCGCGCCGTGGCGCGCGCGCGCGTCCGGTGTCGAGCCCGGCCGTAGCTGTCATGGCCCTCGACGTGATCCTATCCTGCATCGGTGCGTGGCTCGCGCTCGGCATCGTCGGGCTCGTCTGCCTGCACCGTATGCGAATCATCGCGCGGATGCTGTTTCCGCTCGGCAGCGCGTGTGCGCTCGTGCTCGCCTTGTGTGCACTCGAAGGCCTGTTCGGACCGAGCGAATCGCGCGTCCTCCCGATCGGCCTTCCCGGCCTGCCTTTTCAGATCCATCTCGATGCGCTGTCGGCGTTCTTCCTGTTTCTGCTCGGCACGGTAGCGAGCGGCGTGTCGATTTTCGCCGCGGGTTATTTCCGCCACGGCGAAGGCACGCCGCCGGGCCTGCTGTGCCTCCAGTACCACATCTTCCTCGCCGCCATGGCGCTCGTCGTACTGGCCGCCGATGCGTACACCTTCATGGTCACGTGGGAAACGATGGCACTGGCGTCGTATTTCCTCGTCACCACCAACGACCGCTTGAGCGAGGTCCGTCGTGCCGGTTATCTGTATCTGCTCATCGCGCACATCGGTGCGATCGCCATCTTGTTGTGTTTCGGTGTGCTGCAGGCCGACAGCGGCGATTACACCTTCGCCGGCATGCGCGCGCAGTCGCTCCGCGGGTCCTGGCCGTCGATAGCATTCCTGCTCGCCCTGCTCGGTTTCGGCGCAAAAGCCGGCCTCGTGCCGCTGCATCTGTGGTTGCCGGAAGCGCATCCCGCAGCACCCTCACCGGTTTCGGCCCTGATGAGCGCGGTGATGTTGAAAACGGCGGTATACGGTCTGTTGCGCGTAACGCTCGACCTGCTCGAGACACCCGCCTGGTGGTGGGGCGCACTTCTGCTTGCGCTCGGCCTCGCCAGCGCTCTGCTCGGCGTCGTGTTCGCCGCGGTCCAGGTCGAGATGAAGCGGCTGCTCGCG
>Ga0194131_10010609_pt1 | contig 11229 bp, 8 predicted proteins | sample TA2KigO120mmetaG_FD_148631 | JGI IMG/M metagenome (GOLD analysis project Ga0194131, IMG submission 148631) | Freshwater microbial communities from Lake Tanganyika, Tanzania - TA2015053 Kigoma Offshore 120m | ecosystem: Environmental > Aquatic > Freshwater > Lake | place: Tanzania: Lake... | reverse complement strand
AGGACAGCAGATGCTCGGGGCGAATCGGCTGGGGCGCCTCACGTGGATAGATACAGCTCGAACCCAGAAAAAGCAGTTTTTTCACGCCGGTGCGCCATGCGGCATCGATGACGCTGGTCTCGATCAACAAATTCTCGCGGATGAAATCCGCAGGATGCTCGTGGTTGTCCTTGATGCCGCCGACCCGGGCGGCAGCAAGGTAAACCTGGGTCGGGCGACATTCCTGGAACCACTCGAGCACGGCCCGACGATCGGTCAGATCAAGTTCGGTTCGCCGACGTAGCAGCAAACGATCGCCGAATATGGGTTGAAGTCGACGCACCAGCGCCTGGCCAACGAGACCGGTGTGACCGGCGATGAAGATCCGATCTTCACTCATGACGATCGAATACTTTGAAACCCTCGCGTCGCATCATGGCGTCTCGACGGGCAAGCTCAACATCCGCAGCGACCATCTCGGTGACTAAATCATCGAACGAGATTCGCGGCTCCCACCCTAATTCTCTGCGCGCCTTCGATGCATCGCCGAGCAAGGAATCCACTTCTGCAGGCCTGAAGTATCGCGAATCAACACGCACCAGAACTCGACCGCTGCCACGCTCGACTCCTGTCTCTTCGATTCCCGAACCTCGCCAGACCAGATCGATATCGAGTTTCTGAGCGGCCAAGGTCACGAAGTTGCGGACCGATCGCTGCTGCCCTGTGGCGATCACATAATCGTCGGGCCGATCGCGCTGCAACATCAGCCACTGCGCTCGAACGTAATCACGCGCGTGCCCCCAATCTCGGAGCGAATCGAGTTTTCCCAAAAAAATACAGTCCTCGAGCCCCTCACGGATCCGCGCCAAGCCGCGCGTGATTTTACGACTCACGAAGGTTTCGCCCCGCAGCGGCGACTCGTGGTTGAAAAGAATGCCGCTACACGCAAAAAGACCGTATGCCTCGCGATAATTCACGGTGATCCAGTGCGCGTAAAGTTTCGCTACTCCGTAGGGAGATCGCGGATGAAAGGGTGTTTGCTCGGATTGGGGGGACTGTTGAGCCTTGCCGAACATCTCGGAAGTCGATGCCTGATAGAACTTGGTTTTGCGTTCCAAACCAACGCTGCGAATGGCTTCCAGCAGACGCAGTGCTCCGATCGCATCGGCGTTTGCGGTGTATTCAGGCATTTCGAACGACACAGCGACATGACTCTGCGCAGCGAGGTTGTAAATCTCGTCGGGTGCTGTTTGCTCAACCAACTTGGCAATATTGGTCGCGTCGGTGACGTCCCCGTAATGAAGGTTTAGTCGCCGGTCGGGTGTGTGGGGGTCTTGGTAAAGGTGATCGATTCGAGCGGTGTTGAACAGCGACGAACGACGCTTGATGCCATGAACCTCATAGCCCTGTTGCAACAACCACTCGGCGAGGTAGGCCCCGTCCTGTCCCGTGACTCCGGTGATTAACGCGGTCTTTCTCATTAACAAATTCTAAACTGTCTGCAACCGCCGAGATACCATGGGGCGCCATGAAAATCAGCATTATCACTGCGGTGCTCAACGGCGCGAAGGTGATCGGCAACACCCTTCGGTCGGTGCGGGCGCAGGATCACCCCGACATCGAACATATCATCGTCGATGGCGCCTCGACCGACGACACAATGGAGATCGTTCGACGCGAGGGGACGCACGTCGCCAAGGTGGTGTCGGAGCGCGATTCCGGGGTCTATGAGGCACTCAATCGGGGAATCGCTCTCGCGACCGGCGACGTCGTGCTCTGCCTGCACGCCGGTGATGTGTATCAGCACGGCTCGGTGATCTCGCGAATCGCGCGCGAATTCACGGCCCCGCAACTCGGCATGGTGTTCGCCGAGCTCGTGATGACCGACCCCGAGGACTTCGGCAAAGTCTACCGACACTACGTCACCCCGGGGTTCAGCCCGGACGACTTCGCTCGGGGCTTGATGCCGGCACACCCGACGCTCGCCGTGCGTCGCAGCGTCTATGAAAAATTCGGCGGCTACGATCCCGGCTTTCGAGTCGCCGGCGACTTCGAATTCTTCGTCCGCACCATGCGCGTTGGCCGGGTACCGTATCGCTACATCCCCGAGGTACTGGTGCGCATGCCCTTGGGGGGACTCAGCAATCGGCGTTGGTGGGTCCCCATCAACACCACGTTCGAACTGCGTCGCTCTTGTCGGCGTCACGGCGTCAGCACCTCGTGGCTGCGCTTGTTGTTTCGGATCGTCGTCAAGTGGCGCACCAGCGTGCTCGGCCAAGACGCGCTCGCGAGTCGTATCGATGAAGACGGCCGCATACAGCGTATGCGCGTGCTGCTGTTCGCCAACACCGAGTGGTACCTCTACAACTTCCGTCGTTCGCTCGCGCATCGACTGCGCGCCGAGGGACACGACGTCATTCTTTGTTCGCCATCGGGACCCTATGTCGCCAAACTCGAGGAATTAGGCTTTCGCTGTTATGTCGCACCGATGGGGCGGCGCAGCCTGAATCCACTGCGCGAATTACGTCTGGTGATTTGGCTCTTCAGGCTGCTGCGGCGCGAACGCATCGAGGTGGTGCACGGCTTCACCATCAAATGCGTGGTGTACGCGAGTATCGCTGGACGTCTGGCTGCGTTACGCAGCTCTTTGCCGGTGCGCGTCAACTCCGTAACCGGCATGGGCTATGTCTTTTCCAGTGATGATCTTTCGGCGCGGCTGTTGCGTCCCTTGGTCAAGGCCTTGTTTCGTTTTTCTTTGAGTGGCGCCGGCTCGAATATCATCCTGCAAAATCGTGATGACCTCGAATTCTTCATGAGCACGATCGGTATTGCGGCCGAACGCACCACCCTGATTGCAGGCTCCGGGGTCGATCTGCAGCGCTTTTCGCCGCTGACGTCGGCCGAGCTCAACGCGCGGCAGGGTGCGCGTGTCCGCGTACTGCTCGCCGCGCGTTTGCTCTGGGATAAGGGTATCGGCGAATTCATCGAGGCCGCACGTGCTCTGCGTGCCGCAGGCAAAGATTTCGAGCTGTTACTCGCCGGCACGCCCGACACCGGCAACCCTGCAGCCGTCGCCGAGGCGGATGTCCGCGGCTGGGTTGCCGAGGGAATCGTCACTTGGCTGGGTCATGTCGATGACATGCCAGCCCTTTTTCGCACCATCGATATTGTGGTGCTGCCGAGCTATCGCGAGGGTTTACCGAAAACATTGATCGAGGCCGCGGCCTGTGGGCTGCCGCTGATCACGACCGATGTGCCGGGCTGCCGGGAAGTCATCACTGATGGCGTCGAGGGCCTGCTGATTCCGGCGCGCGATGGTCGCGCTCTCGCCAGAGCCATCTCGCAGCTCGGCGACGATCCTGCGCTGCGCCACAAGCAAGGTGAAGCCGCTCGGCATCGCGCCGTGGCGGAGTTTGACGATCGTAGCGTCAATGCGCGTACGGTCGATGTCTATCAGCGAACGCTGCTCGCGAGTCGTCCGACGCGGCAGTAGCCCGTTTCGAGTTACTCGAACGTCAAAGAATGGGGCGGTACTCGTCCCACCAAGCCTGGAACATCAGCACGTCCCAAAGGTGATACGACCAGTTGCCGCGACGTTCCTGGTGTTCATCCCAAGCGCGACGCACGAGCGCGGTGTTGAAGAGCCCCTGTTTCGCGAGGCGCGACTCGGCAATCAACCCTTCAGCCCAGTCACGCAGTGGACCGCGAAGCCACGCGTCGATGGGAATTCCAAAGCCCGTCTTGGGTCGCTCGATAAGTTCGCGGGGCACATGACGATAGAGCACCTGTCGCAGCAACCATTTTCCTTGGCCATCGCGAATTTTGAGCGCGAGCGGCAGACGCCAAGCCCACTCGACGAGTCGATGATCGAGCAGCGGCACGCGGGTCTCCAACGACACACCCATCGCCGCACGATCGACTTTGACCAAAATATCGCCGGGCAGATAAGTCATGGCATCGAGCGCCATCATGCGTTCGATGTCCCCGAGTCCGCTCAAGTGCAGACGAAGCCCGCTGAGCAGCGTCGGCGGTTCGGCACCCCTCGATAACACAGCGGCCGGGTCCCAGTGCGAGACCACGCCACGATAAAGCTCGTCGACGCTGGCCGCAGAAAGCACGTTCGCCGCCTTGCGAATCTTTTGTCCGGCATCGCTGAAGCGCAGCGATTTGGGCAACAAACCCGAAATGGGTGCAATCAAGGAATTCCAGCGATGAGGGGGCAGTGTGCCCAACGCCTTCGCCATCATTTTGCGCAGCGGCACAGGCAGTCGCCCGAGGCCGCGCCACAAATCATGCGTGACGAGATAGCGGTTGTAGCCACCAAACAGCTCATCACCCGCGTCACCCGAGAGCGCGACGGTAACCTGCCGGCGGGCGAGCGCCGCGACCAAAAAGGTCGGGATCTGCGAGGAGTCCGAAAACGGCTCGCAATAAAGCTGCGGCAGCTGCGGGATGACCTCCCTCGCCTCTCGGCCCGTGAGCTTTAGCGTCGTGTGTTCGGTGCCAAGATGTCGCGCGACCGCCTCGGCGTGCGGCGATTCATCAAAGCCCGTTTCGTCGAAACCGATCGTGAAAGTTTTGACGGGCCGCGATGACTGCGCTTGCATGAGCGCGACAATCGTCGACGAATCAACACCGCCCGAGAGAAATGCGCCGAGGGGGACATCGGCCAACATTTGTCCGCGGGCCGACTGTGACAACAAGCCCTCAAGCTCGCGTTCCGCGTCCTCGGCTGACAAGTTCAGTGGCGAGCGCAGCCCGTGCTCTGCCACGGTGGCGAGCGACCAGAAGGTTTCAAGGGTTGGGGTCGATTGCCCCAATGTCAAGGTGAGCAAGGCACCGGGCGGCAGCTTCGCAATGTTCTCGTAGATCGAAAAGGGATCGGGCACGTAGTTGTGTCGCATCAGCAAATGCAATGCAGACAGATTCAGACGCCGCTCGAACACCGGATGTTGCGCGAGCGATTTCAATTCCGAGCCAAAAAGAAATGTACGTTGCGCGCCCTGCCCCTGATAGCCGTAATAGAGCGGCTTTTCACCGAGCCGGTCACGCCCAAGAGTCAGTTGTCGATCGCGCCGATCCCACAAGGCAAACGCGAACATGCCCACCGCGCGCTCGATGGTGCTGCGGACACCCCAGTGCGCGAAGCCCGCGAGCAACGTTTCGGTGTCGGAGTGACCGCACCATCGGGGCGCTGCATTCGCTGTTTCGAGCGAAGCCCGCAGATCAAGGTGGTTGTAAATCTCACCATTGAAAGCGATGACGAATCGCCCACAGGCGGAGTGCATGGGCTGCGCACCGGACTCGGTGAGATCGAGAATGGCAAGACGCCGATGCCCGAGAGCAATGCCCGCCTCACCATCGATCCAATGCCCGGCCGAGTCTGGGCCGCGGCGAACGATGGCGGTTGTCATCGACTCGAGCACACCTCGCGCAATATCCGCCGAGCCGAGAGTGCCGAGACCAAAGAAACCGGAGAGGCCGCACACGATCAGATCTCCGTATGGGCCGATCGCTGCAGAAGATATCGATAAACGTCGTGGAAACGTTCGACGACACCCTCCATCGCAAATTTACTCTGAATACGTGCTCGGGCTCGAAGGCCAAAATCCGCTACTGCATCCGGCGTAAGTTTGAGGGCTGCCATGAGTCCGTCAGCGAGCGCACCTGGGTCCCCCGGTGCGACGACGATCCCGCACTCGCCGATGATGTCGACCGTGTCACCTACGTCCGTGACGACGCACATCTTTCTCATTGCCATAGCCTCAGCTACGACATTTGGAAAGCCCTCGGACAGCGACGGTAAAACAAAAATATCGAACGCCCCCATCACCGTGGGAATATCCGAATGCTCCCCTGCGAGTACGACGCGATCCGATAAACCTATACGCGTGATCAGTGCAGTAAGACTGTCGTTTTCGCGGGTGAATCCGCGACCGACCATCACGGCTTTTACGTCACGCCTCTCGCCGAAAACCCTGGCAACCGCTTCAAGGAACCCCAGGGGATTCTTATCGGGAGAATCGCGGCCTACCATCCCTATAAGCCTCTCGCTCGGGTGAACCTGCCATGTCTGACGCAGGCTAGAACCTCCAAGATGATCTCCCGACAATCGTTGCATATCGAATCCGTTGGGTATCACCAGCATGGGCCGGGACGAGTAACCCAGATTCTGGTGAACTTCTTTTCCGGTTTCAGAATTACAGATGATTTTTTTTGGCAGCCAACGGGACAGCCGCGCACAAAGAGATCGGGCTAGGTGCGTAGCAAAGGGCGCATTTTCGGGAAGCACCGAAGCCCTAATTCCCCAGACAATCCGTTTTATGCCGATCGCACGAGCGACCAATCCCCCAAGAAGATCGGCATGGTACATCCAAGTCTGAACGATATCCGGCTGCAACTTTTTCAATTCGCGAGCTAACCGAGTGAGCATCAAAGGAAGATCTGCAGCGCCACGCCAATCCATCGTCGACACGTAGATGCCTTGCCGCTGTAACTCGCATCCGATCACGCCAAGACCAGTCAACGAAATTACCTTCACTTCGAACTCTTTCGAAGACGCCGTTGCCGTGACGAGTCTGGCGAGCATACGCTCTGCGCCACCGATCTCTAGGCCTATGATGATGTGACAAATTCCGACTGGTTTCATGGTCGCCGCGACGTCCCGCCTACCTCTTGAAGGCGACACAACACCAAAACGGCATTTTCCCCGAAAATACGATCCGTTCGAATCCCGCCTGATCAAGCATCAACTCGATCTCGGATTTGGAAAATCGTTGTTCCCGTCGCGTCCCAAACCGATCAAGCGAGTCATTACGCATCTGATAAAACGGCTTACGCCGATAGTCCGACAAAGGAAAGTTGGCGACATCGACACCAAGACCGTCCAGCATCAGCGCAGCGCGCGCGAACGGAAAATAGACGGCTGCAGCGATCAATTCGCAGGCGAAGGTTTTCAGCGTAGGCGGCAACGTCGAGATCACTCGACGACCCAAATCGGTGACCTTCCACAAAGCGGCATACCAAAACGGCTTGTTGTCAAAACTATAGTAAAGATAAAGAAGAAATGGCGCTCCTGACTTCAATAGACGCGAGCAATCTCGCAGCGCCTGAAGAGTATCGGGAATGTGATGAAGTACGCCCAACGAATACCCGAAGTCCTGAGACGATGCCTGGAGGGTACAGGATTCAGTGGTCTCATTGAAAAAGCGAACGTTCGCGATACCCGACAAGTTCGCGCGCGCCACAGTTATTGCCTGGCTGGGCTCGACGCAATTCAGGACGCCGACTCGCGGGGCAACGAACTGCGCCCACCGACCAGAGCCGCAACCCATATCAAACCCCTCGACGTCCGGCGCAAGTCGCTCCCAAGGAAAAATCTCGAAATACTGTTGGAAGTTCTCAAAAACCTTCTTCTGATCGATCTGATCGTAACGAAAGCGCGTCCACTCACCGCCGAACTCGTCGATAACCCTCTGGTCCTTGTTCATCCGACACTCCCGGGCACAATCTCCCGAAACACGTCAACCAACTGGGGGCAGATTACCCTTTTCGAAAATCTGGCCTCGACGATCGACCGTCCAGTGAGACCCATTTTCAGTGCCAAATCACGATTTTTAAGGATATCAATCAGAGCCTGAACCCATTCATCTTCCGTGCTTGCAGCGTATCCCGAGACCCCGCATGTAAGCACGTCAATGTTCATACCCACAGGCGACACTACCACCGGAATACCTACCGACATGTAAGTCAACATCTTGTAACTGCACTTCCCCCTCGCCCAAACGCTGTCAGTCAAAGGCATTACGCCAACCGCGAAGTCGCGCAGCGACTCGACCTGACGCTGCTCTGTCCACTTTTCGAAAAACACTTTGGTGGGATCGATATCTTTGAAGCGCGGTTCACGATCCGAAACAACCTTGAGTACGGCCCCGTCCACTTCCTGCAGCACACGATCAATCGCCCTCTCTATCGAATACAGGTACTCAAGTCCCGACGAGGAGCCAGACCAGCCAATAACCGGCCGATCCACAGGCTTGCTTCGGGGTGTAAAAACCTCGTCGTCGACAGCGGTCGGCAGTACTCGAACTTTGCTGAACGACGAAAAATAGTCTGCCAAAAAATTATTCCCGCAAATGGTTACAGCGGAACGCTGGGCAATACGCCCCGCACTTTCCCCGCGCGAGCCAACAAAAATTGCATCGTCCACATCAAAAACGAAAGGCGGACGCAAACAACTCTCCCAAGTGGCGAGAGTGGCAGTAAGATTTCTCTGCAAGAAAACAAGATCATACTTGCGAGATCTCAGTACTCTAAGAAAGTTTTCCGCCATGGACGCGGGGAGCCATGCCGCCCGTCGGGTAAAACCCGAAGGAGCATACGCACCAAACGTACTCTCAAGTTCAGTAACCGCAAATCCGGCGCTTTCAACATCGCACGCGTACTGCCGCCACCGATAGCGGGTACTAGGTTGCAAGGCGCCTTGCGTTATTGCTACCAGTGACGGTCGTTGTAAATGCAAGCTTCAGTACCAAAGAGATGAAGTAAACTTTGAGAAAGAAATAGATACTCGGCGCGAACGCATCGAGATAAATCGACAACGCAGTCGCATAAAACAGAAATGCGGCGATCAGCAACTGGAAAATTCCCGAGTGGCGCGCGCGATGAAAATATGCGGTTAAAAACCCATAGAAAAACATTATTATCACCAACCCGACAAATCCGTACTTGGGAAATATTGAAAAAACGACCGAGTAGACATTTCCGATATCCCCGACCCGGTTAAACGACAAAAACTCTTGGTGAATTTCCGGCACGCTGCACAAAGACAATTTAGAGAGCAGGTGACACGGAAAGATCAAGGCATCCCAGGTAGGCGTGATCTGGGTAGGGTCTTGTAGATAACCCGAAAACAGAATGGGCCCAGCGAAAAAATAATCGAAGAAACCTTTGAGTGACTGAGCAGCGATCTCGCGAGCGCTATCCTCGATACCGGCATCGATTTTTCCGACCAACAGATTGCCGGCGATCAGGATTGTCACAAAAGCGAATAGGAATCCGAGCACCGCCCTCAGACCGATTCGACCACCAAACGAGAGATATACGTACAAAGATGCGACGATGATCGTGATCAGGCCGCCCCGCCCCCCTACCAACAAGCCAAGCAGCACCCACGGAAGAGAAAGCACCACCGCGTGCCATGATCGCCATTTTTCAAATAGAACACCGACAACGAACAAAGGCACCAAAACCAACCCAGCCGTAAGGTAGTTTGCCACTATGAAGCCAACACTGTCGGTACCCGTCACCGATTGAATTCTTAACTGGAAGGCTATCTGGAAAATATCCTGCGCATTACCGACAATTCGACGAATATCTTCAAGGGCAAAGGGGATCACGGCTAGATGCAGAACAAGGCAAAACCAGCCTAGTCGCTTGAAATCGAGGTTCAAAGCGGGCGATTCGGCGAGAGACCGGGGCGTCGCGGGCACCACCGAGCAGCCCGCCAAAAATCCCATGGCTGCGATCAAGAAAACCGCTGCGGCCTCTGCTCCGATCTGGAAGTATCCGAACGGCTCTGCCAAACCGATACCAGTCAGCACAATGCCCCATGAAAGTGGATAAACAAAAACCGGGCTCAGGAGATCACGAGCCCAGACCCAGCAGGCGACGGCTATAACAAGAAAGACAAGGCCGATGCCTAAGCTGATCATGAATGTAGGCGCCGGTCAAAAAAACCGATCATGCGACCGAGCGGCATAGCCGCGCTTAACAGGAAAAAATTTTTTCGCCACAAAGGACGAATGAGGTCGCGCGACAGTGGATTCAGCGCAAACCGATGGGCGTTGATTGCATGACGAAATCGAATTCTCAATGACTGGGCGTGATCCATCGCCTCAACGTAATATAGGGTAGTGCCTCGCGGGGAACGGCGGCGGATTCGCGTCATTGAAGCGCTTAATCCATCAGATGAGTCACGATAAACGCGGAGCGCATCGGCGACGAAGCGGATCTTGTACTGCCTACCGATTCGATTCCAGACCAAACCTTCAGGAATAAAACGCTCTCCGTCAAATACAGGAAAAGGAAATAGCCTCAATATGGCCGTTCGATGAAAGCCGAATCGCTCTCCGCGGAGGCGTAAAGATGACACTATCTCAGGGGCATAACCATCTATAAAGTCGACAGGCAAAGACGTACCCACTATTTCCCCTTTTCCGTCAATACACTGACAGGTCACCCCCGAAAACTGGGGCCGCGACGACTCCGGAATTTCGATCCAACGCTGTAGAAACCGTGCCAAAGCTTCGGCAGAGAGGGTGTCGTCCGAATCCAGTGCCAGAAATAACTCGCCGCGCGCCTCCGAAACTCCTCGATTGAAAGCCGCATGCTTACCGGCATTGGGCTGACGAAAGTAACGGATTTTCAAGCGTGCCTCTTGCTGCCATTCTGCAATCAGTCGCTCGGTCGAATCAGTCGAACCATCGTCCACAACCAACCACTCGAAATCGGCGAAGGTTTGCGCAAGCAAACTCGAGTACACATCTGGCAAGGTCGCTGCCCGATTGAAAGTAGGCGTAAATACCGTGAAACACGGCGCCGTCATCGTCCAATCCTCTCGAGAGTTGAACGACAGATCGAACGGAATCCACCGAGATCAAGCACCCATGAGGCCGCCATAAAAGTGGCCGCCATGCAAAATAACGTCAGCGCCAATGATTGAACGTCTGTCGATTCGACAGCTGTCGTTTGCACCGCGACAATGGAAACAAGCGCGGTGACCACTGCGGTTTTCAGAAGCACCGACATACGCAAATCGTAAAGTAACTCAGTGCGACCGAACCACCAGGAAATCAGTGCGCCAACTGCGAAAGCGATAGAGGCGGCAATTGCTGCGCCCTTAGGACCCATATCAGGGATCAGCAGTGTCGCCACGACCACATTGATCAACGCCATTAGCGCCGTGATCCAAATTTGCAATCTCGTGCGTTTTGCTAATTGAAAGGCCAAGTCAAAATAAAAGGCCTTGAGCGTACTGAGCACGATTGCCGTTACCGCCCATGGCATGACTTCGATGGCGCCGCGTCGAAGACTTTCACCGAATACAACAGACGCGACCTGCCCAGGAAGAACAACGAAGGAAGCAATAATCAACGGCAAACTCAGTAGCATGAGATCGAGAAGACGATTCATCGAGCGTTTGGCGACCACCGCTCCGCCCGCCTCCCAATCACGAAGCACCAAGGGGTA
>Ga0194131_10010607_pt1 | contig 11232 bp, 12 predicted proteins | sample TA2KigO120mmetaG_FD_148631 | JGI IMG/M metagenome (GOLD analysis project Ga0194131, IMG submission 148631) | Freshwater microbial communities from Lake Tanganyika, Tanzania - TA2015053 Kigoma Offshore 120m | ecosystem: Environmental > Aquatic > Freshwater > Lake | place: Tanzania: Lake... | reverse complement strand
AGTGGGCGGATGCAGAACGGTTCTTCCGACATGGTGCAGTTGATGCACGGGTCGTTGTCCTCATCTATTTCGACTTCGTATTCGACTTCTAATTCGTCGAGAATTTCTGTTATCTCTTCGACAGTTAGATAGTTCTTTATCATCGTGGTCCTTTCTTGGGGTTGAATTTGACCATTGCATAGCTTTTGCTGCTGTGGGCGTTTTTGTTTCGACATACTGGCGGTTCGCATACTCGGACATGCAGAATGATTTCGTTGTCGCATTGTGGGCATCGCCATATGTCGTTGCGTCTAGGTATCGGTTCGTGAAGCATCGTGAATTCTTGTGGTTGGTTGATTGGGGTCAGCACTATAAGCACCTCTCTTGTACGGTTTGCAACATCAGGTCAGAGTTAGTACCTACTACGTAGGTACTAAAAAAATTTTTTGCCGACAGGTTTTGAGATGTTGTTTGGCTATTTTGTTTCGGTCTGTCTCTTGTTGCCGAGAGCACGAACTATTTGCTCGTAGGTTTCTTCGGCGAACATCCGTATCTCTTCTTTGCTCATTTCGCTAAGCGGTTTAGGTGGACGCAAATAGATGCGTTCATTTGGGTTGTTTCCACTCATTATTTCTCCTCATCGTTCCCAGCATTACCACCGAACTTTCGTCGGTTGGTGACTTTCAACGGGCTAGGTCCCTCAAGTCGTCTAGATGATTAGTTTTCAGTATACCACATACGTCTTGGTGGGTAATAACTTGAATTAGATACGGATTATTGCCTTAAGGTGTCTATAGAGCTGGCAAGGGTAAATTTCTGTGAATTTGGAATTAAGACTTGAGTGGTAGTGTGATTTGAGAAAAGAAATTTAGATGAAAGTATGGCAGGCACAAATTGGACTCAGCAAGAGAGTCGAGAAAGAGTATTACGGGTATGTAGAAGTTCACGATTACAACCCCAACGAATTTGAACTTCCAAGTCCAATGTTGATGCTTTTCATGACTCGAAAGAATAATTCAAAGGCCATAAATTTTCTAGAGAAAATGTTTGCCGACGTAGACAGAATAATTGATGCAGTTAAGGCGAATTTTGACTCAACAAGTATTAATGCCGAGTTGAAGACTTTGGCTAACAAAGCGCTTCTTGCCACTTTCAATCACCAAGGTCAGATTGGCCTTCAATCAAGTTTCTCTCAGCTTCTGGAGGCTTTTGCCCTTGGCGCGGCATTGGGGAAGCACGATTTAAATAGACGAGGGGAGAGGCCGGTAGTTGCACTTGGGCTTCACAAGGAGGCAGTCAAAAAACTACAGAAGGAATATCCCGAAAACGATTCTGTTGGTAGTGCGTGTGCCGTGATGATTCAAAGAGGTTTCTACATGTCACGCGCAGGTTAAAACATAACAGTCTTTGAGTGGGGGGTTAAATGAGTTCATCAGCAGTATGCGAGGAATGCGGCTAACCAAGAAGCAACAGAACTTGCCCTCAAGATTGCTTGTTTGTTTGGAAAAAGAACAGGTTGTAAATAACTTCTACTTGCAGGGTCTCACTGGGTTGTGGCGATGGTAGAAGCCAGTTTTCATTCCATACTTCGCGCAATTAGTTCGGCATCTATGGCATCCGTTTTTGTCTGTGCCTCCCGAGTGGGATGGCTGTGCGGAGGCCATCATGGGTGCAGGGACGAGGGTTAATGCAATCGCAATAAAAACCAGTTTGCGTTTTGCGTTTTTGATTTTCATATGACCTGCTTTCGTTTTGGGTGTCAACCTAACGTATGGTACATCGGCTTAAAAATCTAGATTTTCCCTGCATTCAAGCCAAAGTAACAGTGAGTGTTAGTTTGCTTACTATGCAGGGTCGGTTGCGGGGTCGAGAGTGAAAATGCCAAAGCTCAAGAAATGGCAATGGGTAGTCCTCGTGCTCGTTTTGCTATCAGCTATTGGCAGTATTTTGCCTGAACAAGAACCTGCCCCAGATGCCCAGACAACTTCACCTGTAGTCCTTCTTTGGATTCCGGTAATAGCTTTCCCGATTTATCTGGTTTTGCGCTTTCGAAAAAAGAAGAAAGCGGCTGTCGCGGCGGCTAGACCGTCGGTTGAAAAATTTAAGAAGGAAATCAACGAACTCAAAGAGACAATCGAGTTTTTTTCTAACCACGAAAACCAATACAACGAGGCTCAACCTGGTGGCGTAATAGCTAAAAAGGACGAACATGTCATCGCGATTGTTTCCGAAGTTGGATTAATTGAAAGTCGGCGTGGTCCAACCGAGTTTCAAGGCGGGTCAACGGGTGTATCTTTCAGGTTGACAAAACGCATATCGGTCCGCAAGTCAGGGATACGTGGCAGAGCGGTGCCCGGGGAAGAAACCCCGACTGTTATTGACCAAGGCAAATTTGTTATCTCTGACCAACGCGCCATGTTCGTAGGCACTAAACAGTCACGTGAATTCGAATGGAACAACCTGCTTTCCTATGACATGCAAATGCTCGGGAGAAAAAACGCGATTCTTTACCTCCCTGTGTCGAATCGTCAGAAAGTATCAGGGGTTGCTTCCGACCTGGCTGCCATCGAGCAGGTGCAACAGCGAGTCGCGTTCGGTGTAGCGGTAGCCACAGGCAGGAAAGAGGATTTTATGAACTTGTTGAAAGCCGAATTGAGTGAAGCAGAGGCCGAACTGAAAAGTTTCGAACAACATCCAAGCGGGCAAACAAACTAAGAAGCAGCCAAATTTATGGTTTAGTTGTTAATCGACCTACTCTGTTTTTGATGTCATCTTTTGAACAAGTCGCTGAGCAGCTTCGCCGATTCAGCCAAGACCGAGATTGGAATCAGTTCCATACTGCCAAAAATCTGATTTTGGCCTTGGTGGGCGAGGTGGGAGAGCTTGCGGGAGAGGTTCAATGGCTTACCGAAGAAGAAGTGAGTCAACGACTAGGTGAAAAAGCGCTTGCCGATGAAATTGCTGATATCGCTCTCTATTTGATTCGTTTGTCCGATGTGTTGGGGATTGACCTCAGTAAGGCAATCGACCAAAAATTGAGCGAGAATTCTGAAAAGTATCCGATTGATAAGTCTCGTGGTAACGCCCTCAAATACAACAAGTTGAATTAGTTATGACAGCTGTATTGGTTCAACCTTCCGGTGGGACAGAAGCAAAAGAGCACTACGAAACCTCGATTCGAAAAAAAGTACGATTTTCCGAACATTTGAATGTTCTCACCTCTGCAGAACTTAAATCCCTCAATTCTGACTTTGGCGACGGGCAAGCGGCAATGTGGGGTCTTGTTCCAGGAGATAACGGAATAAACATCTCTCGTTGGGATTCGATAAACCCTGGAGACATGGTCGTGTTCAGTGGCAAGAAAAAAATGTTCGCTATGGGAATCGTTGTTTCAAAATTTCGAAACGCACAACTTGCCAAGCAACTATGGGGTAAAGACTCCAAAGGTCAGACCTGGGAATACATGTACACGCTCAGCGACGTACGTGAAACAGATGTTTCCTACACCGATTTCAATAGTGCAGTTGGTGACAACCCAAAAAATAACCACATGGGTTTTCGAATACTCAATGCAGAAAAATCTGCCCGATTTGTTGAGTTCTTGGAAGGCAACGGTGGAATATTCAGGAATGCGGTTTCGTCAATAACTGAACTCACTTATGACGACATCCTTGCCGTGATAAATGAGTGGGGCAATCAACCACAGGACTCATTCTTGCGAATTCACGGCCTGAATCAAGCGCAAAAATATGTCATCGTTGAGAACGGAAAAAAATTTGATGCAAAAGCAGTTGTCGACCTTGCTCTCAGAAGAAAATTTCCTGACTTAACCGGTATTACGTATGACGGCAACGAAAACACCATTGCGCGTCCACTTCGTCGCTTGGGTTTCATCGTACGCGACAAGGACCAAACTGGTAATCGTTACTGGTGGGTTAACCAAAACAAAACTCATGAAGAATTCTTCGACGGCTACATGTGGTCACCTCTGAGCAAACGTGATGGAACTTCAAATCCTTATTACGAATTCATGAGCGAAACTCAACCAGGAGATTGTGTAATCAGTTACTGGGACAAAAGAGTTCAGGGGTTTGGCATAGTGGCAAAACCTCCGAAAGTTACCCCAAAGCCTTTTTATCGAACACGAGAGACATGGTCTGAAAGAGGCTGGCTCGTTGACGTCAATTTCACAAGCTTCGACAATCCTTTTGAGCCGCGAGAGCACATGAATGAAATCAGACAACTACTGCCATCGAAGCACTCTCCACTCAATGTTGACGGAAAAGGCAGAGAACTGTATCTGACCGAAATTTCAAGAGAGCTTTACTCACTGCTTTGCAATAAAGGAGAGCTCTCTTTCCAAGACCTATTAGGTCAAGGGCTAGTGAAAGCTTATTCGGAAAAGGAAACACAAGTGATACTTCGCGACTTTGTCCCTCGCCAACCCAAAAAACCAAAATCAAAATCCAAACCAGGCAAGTCAGCAACTTCACCGAGATACTCAAAAAAATCTGACATTGTTGGCAAATTTGGTGAGAAAATTGTGTTTGAAAACGAAAAACAAAAACTGATTGACACTGGTAAACCTAAATTCGCGGCCAAAGTCAATTGGCATCGAGACGATGCGACAAATAGAACCCCTGGGTGGGACATCACCTCCTACGACCTAAACGGTCACAAAATCTTTATTGAAGTCAAGGCGTCTGAAGGCAAAACAATAAATGACGTTGAGCTCACAATCAAAGAGTGGACAGAAGCAAGAAAATGTATCGAAAATGACAAGTATTTCATTTATCTTGTCACAAATGTTTTTTCAAAAAAGCCAAAAATCGAAAGAATAAGAAATCCCGCAAAACTTGTGGACAAAAAGATTTTGAATCTTAAAATCATTCGGTATCAATTACGTCTGTAACTATCCAATGATAGATTTGGCTTAAAATGCATTGATGAGTAGCACGAGTCCACAAAATAGTTTGTAAGAACTTGTTGATGAAATTTGGGTAACGTTTGAGTTTTGAGTTAATTGCAATCAATTAGGAATTAGGTTGCAGTTTTGTTTTGACCAAAGGCTAAAACTCAAACTTTCCATTTGTTTAGGAAGCGTCTTGCTGGACCGTCTGGCCAGTCACGCGTAAGGTTTGAGCTAACTTTTCGTTTTCCTATTTCCCCAGTTCCTTTTCTCACAGATTTGCCGATGTCTACAAACTTGGTTCTGACTGAGCCGTCGGCGCGTATCCGTGTGACATGAAGGGGAATTTCATTTTTTGTGACTGCTAGCCACAGCCGATAAGCGTCAGCTATCAGTCTCAGCGCCTTAACGTCATCACCCTTGTCAACTGATTGAAAAAATTGTCGCAGGCTTGTTTCTAAATGGGCCAGTACTGCTCTTCGTACATCTAAACCTGCTTTTATTGTGATTCTAATCGGGGTTGACCTGTCAAGCTTCGGCGCCGCGTGCTTTTTGACCCACTGGCCGTATTTATTGTTGCATTTAGTGCAGATACCCCAGGACAAGTCAATGTGGTCTGTTTGCTGCCATTTTCGAAGAAATTTCCTAGGTGGGAAGTGTTCGATTTGGAAAGGTTTTTTGTGGGTCTTGTTTCTGATACAACTAGTTTTTAATCTCCGCTCTTCCGCCGGAGTCAACACGCTGCCTTTTACTCTCAAGCGATGCTTGGCACGCTCACGCGAAATCATTCTGTCGGTCTTTTTGCTGCGTGCACGTGCACCTTTCGTTTTCTCGTATATTTCCAGAGCCAAAGAAAGGTCTTTTGGGGAATCCCAAAACCCGTCGACATTGATAGCCAGAGCGGGTGATTGCTCAGCCAGTTTGAGAAGAACATTTCTTATTGTTTGACGACTCATAAAAAAACCAAGATATTGATGTAACTCTTTTACCGATAAAGGTCTTTTGGAGTTGTCAAGGGTTGAAACAACAAGTAACCCGTTTAGACCAAGGAAGTTGGGGCCGAAGGCATCACGGGAAAACAGACCTGAAAGCAAACCTGGGTTCCCGAATAGGCGTGTGGATAGCTGTAACCATTCTTCGCGCAACTTACGTGACCGGTTGAAGCGTCTACCAAGGGCATAGCGGGTCGCGTATACACCTCGTGATTTAGTTCGCTCACTTAACCAACCCTCTAGCACAAGGGCCTTTAAATGTTTAGAAACTAGACGACCATTAGTGCGTTTGAATTTCTGCTGCAAACTACGCCGGGGGATATCGCCTTCTGAGCGGAATTTGATTCGCTCTATCGAGTAAGCCAAAAGGACCCGTCTGAATGGCGTTTTTATGTTACCCGATGGGCAAGGTAGGTCGGGTAAACCGGAACCTGGGGGTGAAACACCAAAAGACACCCTTGAATTCAACCGCTAAAAAACGCACCAGTTACACGTTGTGTAGCCCAAATTTTAAGGCAAGTTCGAATCAATTTTTTGATGTCTGTTGTCAAGAGTTGTCTCAGAATAAAGCTTCGAATAATGGGCAATTGCCTCGCGGATGATATCTGAGCGCGACTTTGAGCGCATCAATGCCAGCTTTCGGAGTTGTTGGTTAGATTTATCTGAAAGTCGAACAGTGAACTGTGGATATCTGTTGTTGTCCATGCAATGCAATTTTCCCACATCAAACCGATATCCGGGCGCGGACACCCTGAACGATAGCGAAAAAGGCTCGGTAGTCCCGTTTAGTGGGAAATGGTATACATCGACTCTTCAATTTGGTCATTTTTGGTTGCGGCTGTCGCACGAAGTGTCGCACGTCCGCTGAGAATCGTTGAGTAGCGCCGAGTTCCACCTAGTCCCCACTTGGTCGGAATCTGTTGACGCCGAGCATCGTTGAGCATCGCCGAGAAACGGTCCGATAGCACTCGTAATGCGTAGGTCGCGGGTCCAATTCCCGCCTCGGGCTCTGGGTTTCGTGCTGTCCACGGACGAACTGTCGCACATTCGTCGCACACTCGTCGCCATTTCAGACCACCGCGTTTAGGTGGCGACTGGCCCTGGTGGCTTTGCTCAGGGCTTCCTCCATCACGGCGGCGACGTGCTGACGACCTTCCCTGGTGCTCTCGGCATACATGTTCAGGGTCGTACGTATGTCCTCGTGGCCCAGACGAGCCTGAACATCCTTGTGTGCCACACCCTCCTTTATCAAGGTCGTGGCGCTGGTGCGGCGCAGGTCGTGAACCTGGAGGTTTTCGAGCCCTGCGGCCTTTCGAATTGGGCAGAACACCCTGTTGCGAAAGTTACTGTAATTGAGTTTCCTACCCTTCGGTGTGACGAATAGCGGTGTGTTTGGGTTGGCGCCGAGGCGACCCGTGGTGGCCAAATGATGCTGAATCTTCTTGATATCAGTTGACGAGAGGGACAGGACTCGAACTCCCGCCTCGGTCTTGGAGTTGCGAATCCGCAGAGTTCGGTCGGAGAAATTGACGTCGCCGACTAAAAGGTCAAAGAGTTCCGAGATTCGGCAGCCAGTGGAGAGAGCGAGATAGAAAAACGGCTCATAGTGGCCACGTGCTGCTTGCAACAGGGCCGCCTGCTGTTCCACTTCCAACGCAAGTCGGTGCGGACGTTCGGCCTTTGCTCGGTCGATTTGTCGGACGGGTGACTTGACGAGCAGGTCGTCTGCCACCGCCATGTTGAAGATGCCGCTGAGCACGGCGAGGTGTCGGTCAACGGTGCGACGCTTCAAACCATTTGCCTCCCACTTCTTGACTTCTTTGGAAATGAGGCTTCGCGTGATGTCCAAAAGAGGTAGGTGACCGAACGCGGGAATCAAGTGAATGTCGAGAATCCCCTGGTTGCGAACGGCGGTGGAATTTCGGTGTCGTTTCGAGGCTTGCCAACGCTTCGCCATCTCTCCGAACGTCACGGCTGCGCGAGTGGGGTCGATGTATCGGCCCGTTCGTTGTTCGTCGCGCCGCTTGGCATCAAACATCTCGGCTGCAGCCTTGGTTGCGAATGACCGTGAGTATTGGCGGCCTCGTTCGCGCCAGCGAACTTCCCATGGGTTCTTCTGGCGGCGTGGATTCTTCTTGATACTCATTTTTCTCCTTGGTTGTCTTGGTTGTTTGTTGGGAATGGGTGTCGATTGATGTAGTCCTCCACCTCACTTTGTCGCACCAGTGTCTTTCGGTGGTACTTCACGGCTGGAAGTTCACCGTCGGCAATCATTTCTCTCACCACTGTCTCGCCGAGGCGCAAGTAGTCGGTCACCTCGGCAACGGTAAGGAGCGGGTCGTCTGGACTAACTGTCGTCAGCGCCGTGATGTCGTTGTTCATGCAGACCTCCTTCGGTTCATCGTCTGAGAGATTCGCCCCTGTCGCCGTGCAGCCATGATTCGCTTGGCCGCAGTCGACAATGGGATTCCGAGCGTCTTCGCCACGGTCTGTTGTACGGGAAGCGACTTTGCGTAGGCGATGCGATAGACGTTGGCGACAGACTGCAACTCATCATCGGAGTGCGGACGGCCGCTGTGCGCCTTTACCTGCCTATTGAAGTTGTGTCGTGCCAGCCTCATTTGTTCTTGCTCTATCCATGGCTTGACAATCTTCTGAATTGAGAGTTCCTGCAGTAACTCCGTCTTGAGTTCAACGACGCCACCGAGCGGCTCGATGAGCAGCGCTGCTGGCGCGACGCGCCCCTTGACGGTCTTGAACTCCACGGACAGCACCCAGCGGTCGCCGTTCGAGTCAACGAACTCGGTCTTGTTGATGTCCCATGAACGGGGTTTGGGGGTCTTCTTGCTTCGGCTTAGTGTCATGGCTTGCTCTTTCTGGAATGAGACTACCAGCATATCATTCCATTTAGCGTTTCAAACGCAGCCCATATTCCCGTCGGACACAGTGCCTTTCGGGGGCTATTCACCGTGGCTCATTGAATTGTTCCATTCTCTTGCCTGAATCAAGATGGCAAGTTCGGGCAATGGCACTAAGCGCTAAAGCACAAGCCCGCCTTTGGCAGGTTCTGTTTGCAGTGGTGGCAGTCATCGGGTTGGGTTTGTTCTCGCTGCCAGGTGGTGCGCCCTTTGGCATTGCGATAACAGGTCTGGGCGCCGTGTGCTGGGTCGCTGTGACGGCGATACTCAACTACCACAAGAAGTAGCGTGTGGATTTCTCATCGCTGGTTTCCTTCTGGAACGGCGTTGAGGGCATTTGATATAGTGGGGAAATGGAAGATGATTTCGACGAAGATGGACGACCGAAGTTAAAGCACAAACCGTACGGGGCCAGGCTGCCAAACCGTGGTTGGTATTGCAGCAACTGCCATTCAACGTGGAGTACACGTGTGTACTCACCAGGAGATGACATGCGTTGCAAAAATAATGATGGTGGATACGTAGTTCCACTCTGGTAAACCCGCCAACCAAAATACTTTCATGAAATACTGGTAGGTTCACGTCCGTGACTGCGGCGCTCCGCGGATGCAGGGCGTAGAGAAATCTCTCCGAAACAGGCGCAGCAAAGTTGCTGTGCGCAGTTGCACTACAACACCTGGCTACGTGGGACTATTGAAAGATGCCCCGCAAGAAGTCCAAACCTGTGTTTCCGCAATTGCCGCCGCCTGTTGCTGGCACTATCGAGGCAATGCAAGGGCGCATTGGTGACACTCACCCCACGCTTGCTGCGATAGTGGCGTGTAGGGCGTTGACCACGACTCCAAATTGGATAATCGTGAATCGTTTGAGCGATTCCTAATTGCTTCCTTTGGTGCAAATCTGCGTAAAGCGAGTGTCATATCTTCCGAACGCAAGCACTGGAGAAGATTTCGCGGCTTGAAAACAGAATTGCTCCCATGAAGTTTCAATCGGTGTTGACTGCCGCAAAGTGGGATTCTGGCTTCTTTCAGCAAGATGTTCCACCCAAGCATCGTTGTGCCTCAGGTATGCAGTCTTAAGGTTTCGATGGGAAGAGTTCCACGGAAGAAGTAAGATTCCCCGTATTGCTTTTCCTGTGGTTGCAATCTTCCTCTCATACTTTCCTGAGATTCTGGCGACATCTTCTCGAAAGTACGCCAGTCGCTGACTGTCACTTATGCCTTCCAACTCCACCAGGTCATCAGTGGCCTGCTCCAATTCGTCAAACATCTCGTACATCTGTGACTCCGATAGTTCGATGGACTCGACAAGTTTTCCAAATTGCATATTCGTCTGAGTTACTGCTGCAACGAGGAGCGTAACCAGCACAGCAACAACGCCAAATATCTTTCCCTTGCTCAGACCATGGTCGTTGAGACTAATTGGCCGGCGAAGATGCCCGGTAAACATGTCGCTTCTTTGCGTGTATATCACCTCTGCAAAGCGGTTAGGTAATAAAAGTTTGGTAAATAAAGTTGGATAAATAAAATTAAGTAAGCCCGCTATTTACTACCTGAAACGGTGGGCTGTGTGAGATAATTCTTCGATGAAGAAAAGACCGCAACGCCCTCGGGTGCCGAAACTCGCCCAACTCCCGAAGCCAAAACCCGGCACGATAGGCGAAAGCGGCAAGAGGTTGGGCGACATGCTGCCAACCATCGGCACCCGCCGGGCCGGCTGAACCTAAAACCACAAACTTCGAGGCATGCATATTGAGGGTAGAGGTATTTTGTGTTCTCCGAAAATTCCAGAGCGCAAGTTAAACGAATCCCCAAGTTACACTACCGACTTCCCGCCGCGCCGCAGTATGTAGCCTTCTTTGTTTTTTGGATTCAGCGGATATAGGTAATGGGATATCTCACGATTATCAGACATAGTGTTTACGGTAATTAACTATTCCAGAACCCTCGGTAAATTCGGTGACTAATAAGCTCTTTTTGTGGTGAAAACGCTTTCACAGACGAAAAAACAAGCGCCTACAAGGAGGCAAATCGATGCTTACGTGGCGGCGCGGAATCATGACTTTGAAACAAGAATCGAAAATTTAAGAAACAATATAGATGCCCTCAATTCTGAAATCAGAAAGCTGAATAAAAAGGTGCTGACACTGAAGCAAGAAACGCAAGTCAATAGTTTGGATATAGGACGAATAAATGAATCGGAAATTCAACTTGAGACTCTCAAAGCAAGTTATGAAAAAGCTGAATTTTCTCTGTTGGATGTAAAGTCCAAGATTCGGTCGTTAGAAAAAAAATCCGAACCATTATTTATCGAGATAAAACAAACTGAGGAGAAACTAACTAAGTTAAAGAATCAATTTTTTAAAAAACAAGAACGGGACAACTGCTTTTCTCAGTTAGCTGAACTGAAACAGCAAATGGAGTTAGTTGTGTCA
>Ga0194131_10010596_pt1 | contig 11242 bp, 10 predicted proteins | sample TA2KigO120mmetaG_FD_148631 | JGI IMG/M metagenome (GOLD analysis project Ga0194131, IMG submission 148631) | Freshwater microbial communities from Lake Tanganyika, Tanzania - TA2015053 Kigoma Offshore 120m | ecosystem: Environmental > Aquatic > Freshwater > Lake | place: Tanzania: Lake... | reverse complement strand
GCGCGCTGGGGCGAGATGCGCCGGCACGGCCCGCTCGTGCGGCTGCACCGCACGCCCGGCATGCCCGGGCCCGCCTGCCTGGCCGGCGAGCACACCGACGCGATCCTCGCGGAGCTCGGCTACGATGCCGAGGCGATCGCGCAGCTGCGCGCCGACGGCGTCGCGTGGAGCGAGCCGGTGCGCGGGCGCGGCCGGGACGACTGAGGGCGGTCCGGGCGCTCGAGATGAACCGGTCGGAGATCACGCCCGCGCTCGTCGCGCGGCTCGTCGCCGCGCAGTTCCCGCGCTGGGCGCACCTCGCGGTCACACCGGTCGCGCCCGCGGGATGGGACAACGCGACGTTTCGGCTCGGCACGCAGCTCTCGGCGCGGCTGCCGAGCGGGCCGGCCTACGTGGCGCAGGTCGAGAAGGAGCACCGCTGGCTGCCGGTGCTCGCCGCGCGCCTGTCGCTCCCCGTGCCCGAGCCGCTCGCGCGCGGGGAGCCCGCGCCCGGCTACCCGCATCCGTGGTCGATCTACCGCGGGATCGAGGGCGAGCCCGCGGGGCCGGCGTCGGTGAGCGACGTCGCCGCGTTCGCGCGCGACCTCGCGGCGTTCCTGCGTGCGCTGCAGGCCTGCGAGACCGCCGGCGCGCCCGCCGCGGGCGCGCACTCGCACGAGCGCGGCGGGCCGGTCGCCGCGTGGGACGCATAGATGCGCGAGGTGCTCGAGCGGCTCGACGGGCGCGTCGACGTCGCCGGCGCAGCCGCGACGTGGGCGGCTGCGGTGAGCGCGCCGACCGCGCACCGGCCGGTGTGGGTGCACGGCGACGTCACCGGGTCGGACCTGCTCGTGCGCGACGGGCGGCTCTCGGCGGTGATCGACATTCGGCTGCTCCGCCGTCGGGGACCCCGCGTGCGACCTCGCGATCGCGTGGACGTTCTTCGAGGACGAGAGCCGCGAGACGTTCCTGACGCTGCTCGGGACGGACGCTCCGACGCGGGCGCGCGCCCGGGGCTGGGCACTCTGGAAGGCGCTGCTCGAGGTCGTGCGCGAGACGCAGGCGCCCGGGTCCGCCGCCGCGCGCTTCGGCTGGCGGCGCGGCCCGGGCGAGGTGGTCGCCGCCGTGATCGCGGATCACCGCGATCGCGGCTGACCGCTCCCGGCGAGCGGCCCGCATCAGCGGGCTGAGGCGCCACTCCCGGGCGAACGCCCGCCTCAGTCCCTCCGCTCGAGCCGCCGCGTGGCGAACGCGTCGAGCGCGCGCGCGAAGTCGCGGGGGTTGTCGCCCTGCACGGAGTGCCCCGCGCGCGGCACGACCACGTACTCGCAGCCCGCCATCCGAGCGAGCACCTCGCGCGCCGCCTCCGGCGAGAGGATCTTGCTGATCGCTCCGCGCATGAGCAGCGTCGGCAGCGCGATGCGGTCGAGGTCCGCCCACATCTGCCGCGCGCGCTCATCGCGCGCCGCCTTCATCTGCTCCTCGCTCATCCCCTCCATCTGTGGACGGCGGCGGTGATCCTGTTTCCACGTCCAGCCGTCGGCGACGGGCTTCAACGAATGCAACAGGCTGTACTTCAGGTGCGCCGGCCGTCGCTGCGGGTTGAACTTCACCGCGCGATCGAGGAAGTCCTCGAACCGTCGCATCGTCTCGGTCTCGCGCCGGAACTGCTCCATCTCGATCACGCCCTGCTGCATCGTCACCGGCGCGATGTCGACGATCACGAGCGCGGCGAGCCGCTCCGGATGCCGCGCCGTGTAGCGGATCGCGTTCATCCCGCCCATCGACATCCCGCAGAGCAGCACGCGCTCCATGCCGAGGTGCTCCATGAACGCCGCCGTGTCCTGCAGCATCAGGTCGCTGTTGTCCGTGCCGATCTGCTCGTCGGGCGTCCAGCCGGTGTCGCCGTGGCCGCGCTGGTCGAGCGCGATGACGTGCCAGCGGTCGCGCAGCAGCAGCGCCGACATGTCCCAGGTGTGCGCGGTGAGGCTCCCGCCATGCAGCAGCACGAGCGGCGGCAGGTGCGCGTTGCCCCAGTCGACGTAGTGGAAGCGGACGCCGTTGAGATCGACCCAGCGGTCCTCGGGCTGCACGATCGCGGGCGGACGGAGGTCGATCGCCTCCGCACACGCGCGCATCTCAGCGGTGTAGTTGGCGACGGCCTGCTGGATCATGGCGTCCTCCCGTGCTCCTCGAAGGCGCGCGCAGTGTACCGGGTGAGGCCGCGGGCGGCGGGAGCGGCGACCCCCGTCCGGACCGTCCCCGCCCGTCAGGACTTGCCGGGCGGGATGGGCGCGAGCCCGAGCACCCGCTCGAGCCAGGCCGACAGGTCCCGGAGGCTCTCGGCGCCGATCTGGTGCTGCATCGCGTACTCGTGGTACTCGGGCTCGACGCCGAGCTCGCGGAGGCGGTCGCGCGATTGCCGCCCGCGGTCGACGGCGACGAGCGGGTCGGCGGTCCCGTGCTGCACGAGCACCGAGAGCCCCGCAAGCCGCGCGCGGTCGGCGACCTCGACCGCCTCGTCGGGGAGCCAGGTCGAGAGCGCGGCGACGCCGGCGAAGCGCGACGGCTGCGCGAGCGCGAGGCGGTAGGCGAGGCCGCCGCCCTGCGAGAAGCCGAGGAGCGCCGTCCGCGCGCGGTCGACGTGGTAGCGCTCGCTCGCCTCGTCGATGAAGCCGGCGACAAGCGAGGCGACGCGCTCGAACTCGCGCGGGGCGCGGCTGCCGTCGGGCTCGCGGTCGAACCAGGTGTAGCCGAGCATGCCGGGCTGCAGCACGAACTCCGCCTCCGGGCAGATCAGTCGGAGCCGTCCGGCGGCCAGGAACGGCGCGAGCCCCAGCAGGTCCTGCGCGTGCGCGCCGTGGCCGTGGAGCGCGAAGACCGTCGGGTGCCGGCCGTCGCCGTCGCCGCCGGGGTGCCACATCGCGTGGACGAGCGTCATGCGCGCGACTATAGCCGCGGCCCGCCGGGGCGTCGGCGGCGCGCGGGCGTCGGCGCCGCAAGCGTCGGCCGCGCCGGGCCGCCCCCGCGGCGCGGCCACGCCGTCACGCCCAGCGCCACGACGCGGCCCGCCGCCGAGATGAGCATCGCGGCCTTGATCCCGTACGCCGCCACGATCAGCGTCCCGATCACCGGGCCGATGAGCGTCGCCGCGAGCACCATCGCTTGGTGCGTCGCCGCGTAGCGCGGGAGGTTCTCCTCAGGAGCGAACTCGAGCACGAGGTTGAACGCCGCGAGGTTGAACATCGCCCACGCCGCGCCGCCGATGAGATGCGGCACCGTCGTGTGCCAGGGGTCCGTCGAGAAGAACCAGAGCAGCGGGAGCAGCGGCAGCAGCAGCATGCTCCCGTGCAGCAGCCGCGGCGATCCGAAGCGAACGGCGAGCCCGCCGGCGAAGTACTGGCCGATCACCGCGGAGACCGCGTCGACCGTCGCGAGGATGCCCACCTGTGCGGCGTTCGCACCGAGGTCGCGCACCAGGTACGCCACGAAGAACGGCCCGGCGATCATCGTCGTCGTGTGCAGCAGGAGCGTGCCGCCGAGGTACTGCATGAAGCCGCGATCGCCGAGCAGCGCGCGCGTCGACCCGCCTCGCCGCGCCTCGTGCGGCAGCCGCGGCGCCTCCTCGATGCGCGAGTAGAAGTAGGTGCTGACCATCCCGAGCCCGAACGCGATCAGCAGCGCCCACTGGAACGAGGGCACGTGATCGACGCCGCCGGTGAAGCGGATGAAGAAGCCCGTGAGCGGCGCTCCGATCGCCGCCACCGCCGCGATCCCGAGCATCCGCCGCGAGACGTAGAGCTGGCGGAGGTCGAGCGGAACGATGTCCGAGAGCAGCGAGACCCAGGAGGGGTGACCGAGGCTGCCGACAAACCAGCGCACGCCGGTCACCACGATCACCGCGATCACCGCCTCGTGGTGGCGCATCGCGAGCGGCGCCGCGGCCATCAGCAGGATCGTGAGCCTGCCGATGCCTCCGGAGCTGAGCAGCACGACGAGCTTGCGCGAGCGGGTGCGCTCGGCGATCCACGCGCCTGGCGAGAGCGCGGCCACGCCGGCCAGCCCGTTCGCGATCGCGAGCCAGCCGATCTCGGTGTTCGAGGCGCCCAGCGCGATCGCGTAGACGGTGAGGAAGGACACGACGACGACGTCGGAGGCGCTGGCGAAGAGCCCGTCGATGAAGAAGGCGCGCTGCGAGCGCGTCCCGAGCACGTGGGCCTGGAAGGAGGTGCGCGGATCGTTCGTCGGCTGCCGGTTGCGGAAGGGCCACGGGCGGCCGGAACGAGACGCGGACCTCACGGGGCGCAATCGGGACCTCCGCGCCGGACGCGGGGGGCTGGTGGGCCTCCCAGTATGGCGAGCGGGCCCGCTAGCGGCACCCGCCCACCCGCGCGCAGACCCCCTCCCGGGGGGTATGGGTCTGTGGTACGCTATCCCTGACCTCACCTGACCCACCGGCGCCGGCGCCAACGGAGGAGACGACCGTGCCGCAGATCACGCTCTACGCCCCGAACATCACCTGTGACCACTGCATCGCGACGATCCGGGCGCAGGCCGAGGCGACGCCCGGCACGCGCTTCATCTCCGGCGACCCGAACGCGCGCGCGTTCGTCGTCGACCTCGCTGACGGCGCCGCCCTCGACCGCCTGGGCGTCGCCCTCGCCGAGGCCGGCTACCCGCTCGGCGACGCCGCGGCCGCGCGGGCCGCCGCCGCGGGCGAGCACGACGCCCGCGCCGGCGCCGACTGGCGCCCCGCCTACCGCGTCACCCGCACCCCCGCCGGCGCCGACGTCAATTACGCCTGCTACTGCGGCTGCGAGGCCGGCTTCGCGCTCGACCGCGCCCAGCCCAACCCGGCCCCCGAGGGCTGCTGCTGCGGCAACCGCATCCTCGTCGGGCGCGACGCCGCCGAGCGCCTTGCCGCCACCCTCGACGCTCCCGCCACCTACCGCGTCGACGTGCAGCCCGTGACGATGCCGTGGGGCCAGCCGATGGAGGTCGCGCTCGCCGTCCCGCGCGACGACGGGCAGGGCTAGGAGCAGCACGATGGATGCCGACACCCGCGCCGACGTCATGAAGCGCCTCGCGTACATCGACGGGCACATCGCGGGGATCAAGCGGATGGTCGAGCAGGACACCTACTGCGTCGACGTCATGAAGCAGACCTACGCGGTGCGACGTGCGCTCGACAAACTCGAGGCGAAGATGCTCGACGGCCACCTGCGCCACTGCGTGGTCGAGGCGATCGAGTCGGGCCGCGCGGACCCCGTGCTCGACGAGCTCGTCGAGATCTACGCGCTCGCGGGCCGCTGACGCGCCCGGCGCCGCCTCGGACCGATGCAGCCCGCCCACGAGGAGCCCACGCGATGACCACGGAGACCCGCGAGCCGCGTCGCCCGCGGGGCGGCGCGGCGCCCGCCGCCCCGGCGCGCAGCGAGACGCAGCAATTCGTCGTGCGCGGCATGGTCTGCGCCTCCTGCGTGCGACGCGTCGAGAAGGCGCTCACCGCGGTCGCGGGCGTGGAACGCGCCTCCGTGAACCTCGCGACCGAGGAGGCGACGGTCGTGGGGCCGCCCGCGCTCGCCGCGTTCAAGGAGGCAGTTTCGCGCGCGGGCTACGAGCTCTGGCTGCCCGACGAGGCCGAGGCGGGCGCCGCGCGCGACCGGCTCGAGGAGGAGCGCCGCGTCGAGTACCGCGCGCTGCGCTCGCGCGTGATCGTCTCGCTCGGCGTCGCGGCGCTGCTCGCCGCCTGGATGCCTCTCACCTGGCTCTTCCCCGACCTCCACCACTCGCTGCGCACCGGCTTCGTGCACACGGCGTTCTTCGCGCTGGCGCTGCCCGTGCAGCTCTGGGCGGGGTGGACGTTCTACCAGGGCACCTGGCGCGTCGGCCGCCACGGCTCCACCGACATGAACACGCTGATCGCGGTCGGCACCTCGGCCGCGTTCGGCTACTCCGTGGTCGCGACCTTCGCGCCGCAGATCTTCGCGGGGATCGACGGGATCGAGCCCGCGGTCTTCTTCGACACCTCGACGGCGATCATCGGGCTCGTGCTGCTCGGCCGGATGCTCGAGGCGCGCGCGAAGGGGCAGACCGGCGAGGCGGTACGCGCGCTGATCGCGCTGCGCCCGCACACCGCGCGCGTGCTCGAGGACGGTGAGGAGTTCGAGATCCCGGTGAAGGCGGTGCAGCCGGGCGACGTGGTGATCGTGCGCCCGAGCGAGCAGATCCCCGTCGACGGCGAGGTCGTCGAGGGCACCTCGGCCGTCGACGAGTCGATGCTCACCGGCGAGTCGGTCCCGGTCCCGAAGGGCACCGGTGACCGGGTCTTCGGCGCGACGCTGAACATCACCGGGCTGCTGCGCATACGCGTGACCGCCGTCGGCGCCGACTCCGCGCTCGCGCGCATCGTGCGGCTCGTAGAGGAGGCGCAGGGCTCGAAGGCGCCGATCCAGGGGCTCGCCGACCGGGTCGCGAGCGTCTTCGTCCCGATCGTCTTCCTCGTGGCCGGACTCACGTTCCTGGGGTGGCTGCTCCTCGGGCCGGAGCCCGCCTTCACGGTCGCGATCCTGAACGCGGTCGCGGTGCTGATCATCGCCTGCCCGTGCGCGCTCGGGCTCGCCACGCCGACCGCGATCATGGTCGGCACGGGCCGCGCCGCGCAGCGCGGCGTGCTGTTCCGCCACGCCGAGGCGCTGCAGCAGGCGCGGCGCATCGACACCGTGCTGCTCGACAAGACCGGGACGATCACCGAGGGCCGTCCGCAGGTGGTCTCGGTCGAGCTGGCGCCGGACGCGCCGGTCGACCCGGACGCGCTCGTGCGGCTCGCCGCCTCCGCGGAGCGCGGCTCCGAGCACCCTTACGCGGCTGCCCTCGTCCGCGAGGCGGAGCGCCGCGGGCTCGCGCTCGCGTGGCCCGACACGTTCGAGGCCGTCGCCGGCCACGGGATCGTCGCGCGGGTCGAGGGGCGCGAGGTGCTCGCGGGGAACGCGGAGCTGCTCGCAGGCCGCGGCGCCCGTGCCGAGACGCGCGGCGCGACGCGGCTCGACCTCCTTGCGGAGCAGGCCGCGGAGCGGGGCGAGACGCCGATCCGCGTGGCGGTCGACGGCGTGGCCGCCGGCGTGATCGCGGTCGCCGACCGCGTGCGCGAGGCCTCCGCGCCGGGCGTGCGCCGGCTGCAGTCGCTCGGCGTCGAGGTCGTCATGCTCACTGGCGACCAGGAGGGTCCGGCACGCGCGGTCGCCGAGGCGGTCGGGCTGCGCGAGTACGTCGCGCGCGTCCGCCCCGAGGACAAGGCGCGGCTCGTGCGCGAGCGGCAGCGGGCCGGGCACACCATCGCGATGGTGGGCGACGGGATCAACGACGCTCCCGCGCTCGCGGCGGCGGACGTCGGGATCGCGATCGGTACGGGCACGGACGTGGCGATGGAGACCGCGCCGGTGACGCTGATGCGGCCGGACCTCCTCGGGATCGCGAGCGCGATCGCGGTGAGCCGAGCGACGATGCGGGTGATGTGGCAGAACCTCGGCTGGGCGTTCGGCTACAACGTGCTGCTGATCCCGGTCGCCGCCGGCCTCGGCTATCTCTTCTTCACCGGCCTGCTCGACGTGCAGGAGGTCCCGCGCCTGCTCCAGCCGGTCTTCGGCGAGCGCGGCTTCCTGAACCCGATCGCGGCGGCCGCCGCGATGGCGCTCTCGAGCGTCTCGGTGATGACGAACAGCCTGCGGCTCCGCACCGCGCGCGTCGACGGCTAGCGGCGGCTGGCCACCCGCCCACGCATGGGCGGGGTCCCCTCGGTGAGCGGCGGGTGACATCCCGCCACCCGGCGCGCCCGCGGGCTACGCGAGCCGCACGTTGTCGACGCTGCGACCGTAGCTCCGTTGCGCCGCGGTCACGATGCGCAGCACCTCGTCCGGCGTGTCGACCACCTCGAAGAGCGCGCTGTCTGCGTCGGAGATGTACGCGCGGTCGAGGAACTGCCGCTCCATCCACTCGATGAGTCCCGGCCAGTAGTCGCGGCCGACGAGCACGATCGGGAAGCGCCGCACCTTGCCCGTCTGGATCAGCGTGATCGTCTCGAAGAACTCGTCGAACGTTCCGAAGCCGCCCGGGAAGAGCGCGAACGCGGTCGCGTACTTCACGAGCATCACGTTGCGGACGAAGAAGTAGCGGGAGTTCAGCGAGAGCGTCTGGTAGGCGTTCGGCTCCTGCTCCTCGGGGAGCTTGATGGTGAGCCCCGCCGACGACGCACCCATCTCGAGCGCGCCGCGGTTCGCCGCCTCCATGATCCCGGGGCCGCCCCCGGTCACGATGGAGAAGCCGGCCTGCCCCAGCCGACGCCCGACCGTGCGGGCGAGCTCGTAGACCGGGTCGCCCTCCTGCACGCGCGACGAGCCGAAGATCGTGACGGCCGGCCGCAGCTGGGCGAGCACGTCGAAGCCCATCACGAACTCCGACATGATGCGGAAGAGCCGCCAGGACTCCTTCGCGTACTCCTCGCTGTCCATGCTCATGAGCCACCCTCACATCCGTGGTGTCGCCACCACCGTAGCGCGCGGCCGCTCGCGGGCACATGCGGGTCCTCGCTACACTTGGCCGGCAGCCGAAGGCAGGGCATGCCCCACACGCTCCTCCTCGCCGAACCGCGCGGCTTCTGCGCCGGCGTCGTGCGCGCCATCGACGTGCTCAACCGCGTCCTCAAGCGCGAGCCCGCCCCCGTCTACGCCTTCCACGAGATCGTCCACAACCGCTACGTCGTCGAGTCCTTCCGCCGCCGCGGCGCCGTCTTCGTGGACGCCATCGACGAGGTCCCCCTGGGCGCACGCATCGTCTTCTCGGCGCACGGGGTCTCGCCCGCCGTCGTCGAGGCGGCGCGCGCCAAGCGCCTTCGCGTGATCGACGCCACCTGCCCGCTCGTGACGAAGGTGCACCTGGAGACCCGCAAGGCCGCGCGCGACGGCTTCGACATCCTGCTCGTCGGCCACGAGGGGCATGACGAGGTCGAGGGCACGAGGGGCGAGGCGCCCGATCGCACGCGAGTGGTCGACACCGTCGACGACGTCTCCGGCCTGGCCGGCGGCTCCCGTCCGGTCTTCGTGGTCACGCAGACCACGCTCTCCGTCGACGACACCGCCGCCACGATCGCCGCGATCCGCGCGCGCTACCCCGCCGCCCAGATCCGCAACGACATCTGCTACGCGACGACGAACCGCCAGGCCGCCGTGCGCGCGATCGCCCAGCGCGCCGACGTCGTGATCGTCGTCGGTTCGCGGAACTCCTCGAACAGCGTGCGGCTGCGCGAGGTCGCGGCGAGCACGAGCACGCCCGCCTACCGCGTCGACGGCCTCGACGAGATCGACCCGGCCTGGTACGAGGGCGCGGGGGTGGTGGGGCTCACGGCCGGCGCCTCCGTGCCCGACGAGCTGCTGGACCCGATCGTCGAGGACCTGCGCCGGCGCGGCGTGACCACGATCGAGCCGGTGATCGTGGCGACGGAGACCGTCGAGTTCCGCATGCCGGACGAGCTCGAACTCCCCGTCATCTCGCCCTAGGGAAGCCCCACGCCTCAGCGCGATCGCGGCGAGCGGCCCTCAGGCCCGCCGTGCCGCCACGCCACGTGACCTCGACGACGACACGCGCTGCCGCCGGCGCGCTCGTGACTACCGCGCCGCGACCGCCCCCGTGCTCGCGAGCCGCTCGCACGCCTCGGTGATCAGCGACTCGGTCTCCGGCCAGTCGATGCACGGGTCGGTGATCGAGACGCCATACCGGAGCGCCTTCGGGTCGTCGCCGAGCGGCTGGCTCCCCGCCTCGAGGTTGCTCTCGAGCATCACCCCGACGATCCCGGCGTTCCCCGCCATCCGCTGCGCGAGCACGTTGCGGAACACCGCGCCCTCGCGCGTGTGGTCCTTCGCGGCGTTCATGTGCGAGCAGTCGACGATGAGCCGGGGCGCGAGCTTCGCGCGCTCGAGCGTCGCCTGCGCGCTCGCCACCGCCTGCGCGTCGTAGTTCGGGCCGTCGTCGCCCCCGCGCAGCACGAGGTGGCCGTAAACGTTGCCCTTGGTCTGCACGACCGCCGTGCGCCCCTCGTGGTCGATCCCGAGGAACGCCTGCGCCGCGCGCGCGGCCTGGATCGCGTCGGCCGCGATCTTCACGCTGCCCGCCGTCGTGTTCTTGAACCCGACTGGCATGCTCAGGCCACTCGCCATCTGCCGGTGCGTCTGGCTCTCGGTCGTGCGGGCCCCCACCGCCGCCCACGTCACGAGGTCGGCGAGGTACTGCGGGACGATCGGGTCGAGGAACTCGGTGGCCGCCGGCATCCCGAGCTCCGTCACCTGCGCGAGCACCTTGCGCGCGAGGTGGAGCCCCTCCTCGATCGCGAAGCTGCCGTCGAGGTGCGGGTCGTAGATGAGGCCCTTCCAGCCGAGGACGGTGCGCGGCTTCTCGAAGTAGACGCGCATCACGACGAGCACCTGCTCGCGCACCCGCTCGGCGAGCCCGGCGAGCCGGCGGGCGTACTCCATCCCCGCCTCCTGGTCGTGGATCGAGCACGGACCCGTGATCACGAGCAGCCGCGGGTCCTCGCCGCCGAGCACCGCCTCGACCTCACGGCGCCCGCGCACCACGGTGTCGCGCGCGGCGTCGGTGAGCGGCACCCGCCGCGCGAGCTCGTCGGGCGTGACGAGCGTCAGCGTGCTGCGGACGTTCAGGTCGGCGGTCGGCTGTGGATCGACGTGGTCGGTCATGCGTGCGGTCCATCGACTCGGGCGCGGGCTGGGTCGCGCGCGCCGACGGCGTTGATCCCGTCCAGCGAGGCCGGGGGCCCCCGATAATCCCACGGCGGGGCGCCCGGCGCCAGACGTCCACCCCCGCCAGGGACCACCCGCGGTCGCGTGCCCTCGCGCCCTCAGGGCACCGCCCGCCCGCGCCGGCCAACGGGCGTCTCCCGTCGCGCGCCGGCCCCCCGGGGCCCCCGGCGACGGGTTCGAGACACGGGCGGCGCAGCCGGCGGCAGCTGGCAGGGTGCTGAAGAACGAAGCGTGCAAGCGAGGAGAGCTTGCCCTGTTCCAGTCGTCTGCTCGGTGTTGAGCGAGCGCCGGAGCGTGCGGATCAGCCGGCGGAGGGCGCACTACGCCGCGCGCGCGCGGCATCGAGCTTCGTCAGGCGAACGAGGTTGTAGGCTGCGGCGGTGAGCTCGAACCACCAGCGGTTGCGGGCGAGGCCGACGTAGCGCAGCTTGCGTCCGCCGCCGACCGTCTTGATC
>Ga0194131_10010591_pt1 | contig 11246 bp, 10 predicted proteins | sample TA2KigO120mmetaG_FD_148631 | JGI IMG/M metagenome (GOLD analysis project Ga0194131, IMG submission 148631) | Freshwater microbial communities from Lake Tanganyika, Tanzania - TA2015053 Kigoma Offshore 120m | ecosystem: Environmental > Aquatic > Freshwater > Lake | place: Tanzania: Lake... | reverse complement strand
GTATCGCCACAGGCGTTCTCGATGATGGCCTTGTGGGCGTCCGACAGGGCATTCCACTTCTGCTTGTTGAAGCTGATCACCAGCATCGACGTCTGCTGGTGCCAGCCCGGAAAGTAGTAGTACTTGGCGATCTGATGAAATCCCAGTTTCAGGTCCATGGACGGCATGGCGAACTCGGTGGCGTCGATGGTCCCCAGTTGCAGCGCCTGAAAAATGTCACCGGGCGCCAACATTTGGGTCGCAACCCCCAGCTTGTCCATCACCTTGGCACCAAAGCCGAAGAAACGCATCTTCAGACCCTTGAGATCATTCACGGTCTTGATCTCGCGCCGGAACCAGCCGGAGGCTTCTGGCGGCGTCATCCCGCAGGGCACAGCGTGCACGTTCTGCTTGTCGAACATCTCCACCATGATGGCCTTGCCGCCGCCATGCTGCATCCACGCCAGGAACTCGCCGATGTCCGGGCCAAAGGGCACGCTGGTGAACATGGCGAAGGCCGAGTCGGTGCCGGCAAAGAAGCCGGAGGGTGACCAAGCCGCATCTACAGCGCCCCGGGTCACCGCGCCAAGGGCTTGCAGCGGCGGCACGATGGCGCCAGGCTCGTGCAGCCGGAATTCCAGAGTGCCGCCTGACGCGCGCTTGACGCGGGCGGCGAACCGCGGGCCGCCTTCACCGACTAGATTCAGATTGGTGGGCATGGCCATGGTCATGTTGATCTGAACCTTGGCGCCTTGGGCGTGCGCGGGCGAAGCGTGGAGCGCGGCGCTCGCCAGCAGTGCGGTAACTACGGCAAGGGTTCGATTCATGTGATTCTCCTCCGGCTGTCCCATCAGGGTGGGTGATGGGGGCAGTATAACTAGGAGGCGTGCAACGAGTACTTGCTGGTGGCGTGAGCGTGTCTAGAGCAGTTCGTCGATCAACTCGATCCAGTGCCGCACCGGCTTGGCGGTGGCACTCTGGATATGCGTCTGGCAACCGATGTTCGAGCTGACGATTTCGTTGGGCTGACCGCTGTGCAGCGCTTCGATTTTGTTGCGCAACAAGCGTTGCGATAAGTCTTCCTGCAGGATGGAGTAGGTTCCCGCCGAGCCACAGCACAAGTGCGCGTCTGGTACCGGGGTGAGAGCAAAACCGGCGGCGCGCAGCAGGCCTTCGGTAACGCCCTTGATCTGTTGCCCGTGCTGCAGCGAGCAGGGTGGGTGGTAGGCCAGCTTGGCCCGGGTGCCTACACGTAGCTTGGGCTGCCACTGCGTTTGCTCATCGCGCATCACTTCACAGATGTCGCGCGTCAGCGCTGAGATCATCGCCGCCTTGTCGGCGTAGCGTGCGTCATTTCGCAGCAGATGCCCGTACTCCTTCACCGTGCTGCCGCAGCCGCTGGCCGTCATGACGATCGCCTCCGCGCCTTGCTGCACGTAGGGCCACCAGGCGTCGATGTTGCGGCGCATGTAGTCCAGTCCATCGGCCTGGTAGTTCAGGTGATAGGACAAGGTGCCACAACAGCCAGCGTTGGGCGCGGCCACCAGGGTGATGTCGATCTTGTCCAGCACGCGGGCAGTGGCGGCGTTGACGTTGGGCGCCAGCGAGGGTTGCGCACAGCCTTGCAACACCAGCATCTTGCGGGTGTGCTGCCGCGCCGGCCAGGCGCCAGCGCGAGCCCCGGTCGAGGGAAGCTTCTTGCCCAGCACGGACGGTAGAAAGGGCTTGAAGGTCTGCCCCAGTTTCATCAGCGGCGAGAACACTTCGCCCTTGGGGATGACTGAGTTGAGCGCTTTGCGCTTGAGCTTCTCCGGCAGCGGTCGTTCGACATGCTTCTCGGCGATGTGGCGGCCGATATCCACCAGCCGGCCGTACTTCACCCCGGACGGGCAGGTGGATTCACACGACCGGCAGGTCAGGCAGCGGTCCAGATGCAACTGTGTCTTGGCGCTGACGCTGTTGCCTTCCAGCATCTGTTTCATGAGATAGATGCGGCCGCGCGGACCATCCAGCTCATCGCCCAGCAGCTGGTAAGTCGGGCAGGTGGCGTTGCAAAAGCCGCAGTGCACACACGAGCGCAGAATGGCGTCGGCTTCCTTGCCTTCAGGCGTGTCCTTGATGAAGGTGGCGAGTTGGGTTTTCACGAGCTTCGATCAGAGTGCCGGGTGCAGGCGCCCCGGACTGAATACATGATCAGGATCGAGCGCCTGCTTGAGGCGCTGATGCAATTTGAGCGTGGCAGCGTCGAGCGCGAATACACCCGCCTGCATGTTGGTGCCGCGATAGCGCAGGGCATGACCGCCCGCCGCGCGGGCCGCGGCATGCACCGTGTCGGCAGGGGCTTCCGTTGCCAGCCAGCGGAGCGCGCCATTCCATTCCAGCACCCGTGTACCGGGCAGTGACAGCGGCGCGCTGCTGGACTTGATGGACAGACGCCACAAGTCGCCCTGCAGACTCGGCAGGGTTTGATCGCGCAAGGCTTTCCAGGGCGTGTCTTCTAGCGGCGTGCCGCCCAGTTTGCTCAGGGCTGCGTCGATGGCAGGTGACGGACCTGACAACCGTACGTACAGGCGGTTGTCGAACCAGGCCGTCGCCGATAGCGGCAAGGGCTGGCCGGCCCATTGATTCATGGTGGTGATGGCGGTGGCTTGTTCCATGTCGAAGCTCAGTGTGACTTCGCGCTGTGGGCGCGGCAGTACCTTGAGAGACACCTCAAGAATCAGACCCAGTGTGCCAAAGGCACCGGTAAGCAGACGTGAGACATCGAAGCCGGCGACGTTTTTCATCACCTCGCCACCGAAATGCAGATCCTGGCCACGGCCATTGAGCACGCGCATGCCCAGCACAAAATCGCGCACTGAACCGGCATAGGCCCGGCGCGGGCCGGACCAGCCGGTGGCGATACAACCCCCTAGCGTTGCTTCGGAGCTGAAGCGGGGCGGCTCGAAGCCCAGCATCTGTCCGCGCTCCGCCAGCGTTTCTTCGATCTGCGCGAGTGGCGTGCCGGCGCGTGCGGTGATCACCAGTTCGGTGGGGTCGTAGTTCACGATGCCGCTGTACGGTCGCATGTCGACAATGTCGCCGTTCAGCGCACAGGCGTGGAAATCCTTGCTGCCTGCGCCGCGCGGACGCAGCGCGCTCTTGTCTTGTGCCGAGCGTTCGATGCGGGCAATGGTCTGAGCGATGAATTCGCTCATCAAAACCTCGGAATGTCGGCGTGCTTCAACTGACCCTTGTGCACGTGCATGGCGCCGAATTCGGCGCAGCGATGCAAGGTGGGCACGGCCTTGCCGGGATTGAGCAGCGCGTGCTCGTCGAACGCCTGCTTGATGGCGTGAAACTGCAGCAGCTCGGCCTGGGAGAACTGGATGCACATCTCGTTGATTTTCTCAATGCCCACGCCGTGCTCGCCCGTCACCGTGCCGCCGGCGTCGATGCACAGCTTAAGAATGTCGGAGCCGAACTTCTTGGCGCGTTGCAGTTGCGCGTCATCGTTGGCGTCGAACATGATTAACGGATGCAGATTGCCATCACCGGCGTGAAACACATTGGCGCAGCGCAACTGGTGGGTGTCCTGCAATTTGCTGATGCCGTCCAGCACCTCGGCCAATTTCCGCTTGGGAATGGTGCCGTCCATGCAGAAGTAATCCGGCACGATGCGGCCCACCGCGGGGAAGGCGGACTTGCGTCCGGACCAGAATTTCAAACGTTCAGCGTCATCGCGTGAAGTGCGAATATCGAAGGCGCCGCAGCCGCGCATGATGTCGGACACGCGCGCGATCTCGTCGGCGACCTCTTCGGGCGTGCCATCGCTCTCGCACAGCAGGATGGCCTCGGCTTCGAGCGGATAGCCGGCGCGCACGAATTGTTCGACGGCATGGGTGGCGGGTTTGTCCATCATTTCCAGCCCGGCCGGAATGATCCCCGCGCCGATGATGCTGGCCACGGCGTTGCCGGCATCCACCAGGCTGTTGAAAGCCGCCAACACCACCTGTGCCTTCACCGGCTTGGGCAGCAGCTTGACGGTGATCTCCGTGACCACGCCCAGCAGGCCCTCCGACCCGGTGATAAGCGCGAGCAGGTCATAGCCGGGGTTGTCCAGACCGTCGCCGCCCAGTTCCAGCACCTCGCCCTCGATGGTGACGAAGCGCACCTTCTGCACATTGTGAACGGTGAGGCCGTACTTCAGGCAATGCACCCCGCCCGAATTCTCCGCTACGTTGCCGCCGATCGAGCAGGCAATCTGGCTGGATGGGTCGGGCGCGTAGTAAAGGTTGTGCGGCGCCACCGCTTCAGAGATGGCGAGATTGCGTACACCGGGTTGCACGCGCGCGAGGCGCGCGACCGGATCGATCTCCAATATCTTCTTGAGTTTTGACAGGCCCAGTGTCACACCTTGCGCGTGCGGCATGGCGCCACCGGACAAACCGGTACCTGCGCCGCGCGCCACCACTGGCACCCGGGCGGCGTGGCACACCCGCAACACCGCCTGCACCTGTGATTCGTTTTCCGGCAACGCCACCGCCCAGGGCAATTGGGTGTAGGCCGACAGCCCATCACACTCGTAGGGGCGCAAGTCTTCCGATTGATGCAGCAGGCAGTCCGGCTTCAACACCGCTGACAAACGGCGTACCAGCTCGGCGCGATCCACCAGCGGTTTTACGACTTGATCGAAACTTTCCAGCTTTCCCATGATGACGACTCCTGGCTTACGCGTCGATCATGATCGCGCGGAAATCATTGACGTTGGTGAGCGTCGGTCCGGTCTTGACCAGATCGCCCAGCGCCGAAAAAAAGCTGTAGCCGTCGTTGTTGGCGAGCATGGCTTTCGCGTTCACACCGAGCGCGGCAGCGCGTGACAACGAATCAGGCGTCATGAGCGCACCGGCATTGTCCTCGGTGCCGTCGACACCGTCGGTGTCGCCCGCCAGGGCGTGCACGCCACGCTCGCCTCCCAAGGCGACGGTGAGGGCGAGCAGGAACTCCGCGTTGCGCCCCCCGTGACCCTTGCCGCGCACCGTGACCGTGGTCTCGCCACCAGATAGCAGCACACAGGGCTGTGGCACCGGTTGGCCGTGGCGCAATACCTGCCGCACGATACCCGCGTGGACCATCGCCACTTCGCGGGCTTCACCTTCGATGCTGTCACCCAGTATGAGCGGCGAGTACCCCGCGGCGCGCGCCACTTCGGCGGCGGCTGCGAGCGATTGCTGAGGCGCGGCGATCAGATGGGTCTGGCAATGGGCCAGGCGCGAGTCACCGGCCTTGGGGGTCTCATCCCGTTTCGCTTGCAGATGCGCGAGCACGCTGCGCGGCTCGGTGATGCCGTACTTGGCGAGGATGGCCAGTGCGTCGTCGAAAGTCGTGGGATCGAACACAGTCGGCCCCGATGCGATCACCGCCGCATCATCGCCCGGCACATCGGAGATGAGTAGCGTCACCAGCTGGGCTGGATGGGCCGCCACTGCTAGACGGCCACCCTTGATGGCGGACAGGTGCTTGCGCACACAATTCATCTCGCTGATGTTGGCGCCGCTCTTAAGCAGGGCGCGGTTGATGGCTTGTTTGTCTTCCAGTGTGAGACCCTCGGCAGGCAGGGTCATCAGTGACGAGCCGCCTCCGGAGATCAGACACAGGACCAGATCGTCCGCCGTCTGCCCCTTGACGCGGTTCAACACGCGCTCCGCAGCTTGTCGGCCGGCGAGGTCGGGCACCGGGTGCGCGGCTTCAATGACCTCGATCCGCTCACACGGGGCATGGTGACCATAGCGGGTGATGACGAGGCCTTCGAGCGGCCCATTCCAGTGCGCCTCAACGGCTTGCGCCATGGTCGCCGCCGCCTTGCCCGCGCCCACCACGATGGTACGTCCTTTAGGCGGGGACGGCAGATAGCGCGGCACGCAGCGCGCCGGCATGGCGCGAGCGATGGCGGCATCGAACATCGCCTTCAAGAGTTCTACAGGGGGGGCCGCCATGCTGATCGCGGAGAGGCTGCTGAGATTCAGAGGGCGAAATGCTATCACGCAAGACGATGGCGGCCATGAATTTGGCCGTTTGTGTGGGCGGGCCGCTGTGACCTGACTTGACGCGATTGTTGGTCTTTGATTGCTCGCCTAAGCAGTAGCCCTTGCGTAAAAAAACCCCGGTGGCGTCCGCCGCCGGGAATCTCCAAGTGAGAGAGTGTCTAGTAACTTGCGCCGTGAACTACGCCAGCCACCAGTCGATTTCTTTCGGGAGAACCGACACGGGCAGCCTACCAGCGTCACCCATCATGAACATCGGAGAATAGCCCAAGAAAACCTGGAATTTATCCCGAGCAGTCTTAGCGTGAACTCGACGACGATCTGGACGTGCGGTGAGGTGATTCAACGTGTGCGGACCGGGCGACCTGCACTTCAGCTCAAGGACGCTTCTCAAGGTGGCCCTCTGCAGCGTCCCCCGCCTGGTAGGAGTCTTGACTGCAGTCGGGACGAAATCCTGATTGATATCTGGTGCAATTCCGTTGTGTTTGAGCACAACAATTCATAGAGTGCGTCGCAGCGAATGTTGAAGGAATCGCAATCATGCCCATGATCGTCGAGTTCGGTGCCATGCTGTTCTTGCCACTGGCAGTGGTGCTGCTCCTGGCGGCGGTATTGTTACCGTTCAGCCGGTAGATATCCACTCAGCGCGTGTGACTCTTTGACGCGTTGAGTTCTGAACGTGATTGCCACGCTAATGGTTGGATCTGAACGTCCCATCGCAGGTGCCCGTCAGCTTGCCTGGCGAGCAGGCGTAGTAGTCGGCTCGACACGCCATGCCGCCCGCATCGCGACAAGACTGCAACGCCCAGCGGCACGCCAGTTTGCCGTTGTCACCCCAGCCGGTGCCGAAGGCGCCGTTGTCGCCCGTGGCCAGCGCGCCACAGGACTCCTTGAACCAGAGCTGCTCGGCGCAGCCTGCTGAGGTGCTCTTGGCGGCTTTTATACAGGTGCGCACGGCAGAGTCCCGGGCCTGTGCTCTGTTGCCTTTGCCCTGGGCAAAGCCTGCGTGAAGACCGCTGGCGGATACCGCGATCGAACCGTAAGGCCCAGGGGTGGATTCTAGGGCTGGCAGTGGTTTGAAGTCGGACTTCTTGCCTGAAGGGGAGTGCGTCTCAGCAGGCTTTGATGTGTCGGTACCGGTGGTGGTGTCATCCTTGCCGCAGCTCGCGAGCAGCACGGCAAACGCCAGCCCAACCAGGACACGGCCAGGGGTCAATGGAGCGAGTCTCGACCTCGCAGCCCATGAGCGCATGATTCAGGTCGCCCTATGACTTCGCCACCGGATGGTTGGCCAGCGTTTCCAGCGCCCGCACCATGCCAGAGTGGTCCCACTTGCCGCCGCCTTGCGCCTGACAGGCGTTGAAGAGTTCCTGCGCGGTGGCGGTATTGGGTAGGCTCACGCCCACCTTGCGGGCGTTCTGCAGGGCAAGATTCAAATCTTTCTGATGCAGTTCGATGCGGAATCCCGGATCGAAGGTGCGCTTGATCATCCGTTCGCCGTGGACTTCGAGCACTCGTGACGCGGCAAAGCCACCCATAAGGGCCTGTCTCACCTTGGCGGGGTCGGCGCCCATCTTGGAGGCAAACAGCAGGGCTTCACCCACGGCCTCGATGTTGAGCGCCACGATGATCTGGTTGGCCACCTTGCAGGTCTGCCCGGCACCATTGCCGCCCACCAGGGTGATGTTCTTGCCCATCAACTCGAACAGCGGTTTGACGCGTTCGAAGGTGGCTTCGCTGGTACCCACCATGATGGTGAGGGAGGCTGCCTTGGCGCCGACTTCACCGCCCGACACCGGCGCATCCACATACTCGCAGCCGAGCTTGTTGATGCGCTCGGCGAAGGCCTTGGTGTCGAAGGGCGAGATGGAACTCATATCGATCACCACCTTGCCAGCGCTGAGACCTTCGGCAACACCACCGCTACCGAACAGCACGCGCTCCACGTCCGGCGTGTCCGGCACCATGGTGATGATGATCTCGGCCCGCTGTGCGACTTCCTTTGCGCTGGCGCAGGCCACGCCGCCGGTGGCGGTGAGTTCCGCTGGTACGCCGCTGCGGCTGTGCAGGAACAGCGTGTGACCGCCCTTGATAAGGTTGGCCACCATGGGCTTGCCCATGATGCCCAGACCGATGAATCCTACTTCGCTCATGTGTGCTCCTGAGGAGATGAATTGCGTGCTGGCTTTTCATCCCACTCCCACCGGGAGAGGGGCTTGAATATCTCGTACTACAAGTATGGCTTGACCCATCCCAAGCCGTCTTCCGTCTTCGCGGCAGGCCGGTACTCGCAGCCGATCCATCCCTGGTAGCCAATCTTGTCGAGGTGACGGAACAGAAATGGGTAATTGATTTCGCCGGTGCCCGGCTCGTGGCGGCCGGGGGTGTCGGCCAGCTGCATGTGTCCGATCTGATCCAGATGCTTCTCCATGGTGAGCGCCAAATCACCTTCCATGATCTGCATGTGATAGATGTCGTACTGGAAGCGCAGATTTGGCACATTGGCGTAATGCATGATGTCGAAGGCCTGCGCTGAATAGTTCAGATAAAAGCCAGGAATGTCGCGAGTATTGATGGCTTCGATCAACAGCGTGAGCTCGTGCTTGGCGAACTCACCACCGGCAAAACGCAGATTGGTGATGTACGCATCGCGCATCATTTCATCGTTGGCACCTCGAGGCTTCAGTCCTGCCATGCAGTGCACGCGCGGACAGTTGAGGGCACGGGCGTAATCGATGGCCTTTTCGACGATCTCTTGAAACTCTCCCTTGCGCGCCGGATCGCAGGCCAGACCGCGGTCGCCCGCGTCCCAGTTGCCGGGCAGCATGTTGAACAGCACCACTTGCAATTGATGTTTGGCGGCCAGATCCGTCAGCTGGTGCTTGTCGTAGGCGTAGGGGAAGAGAAATTCCACGCCCTTGAAACCGGCCTTGGCGGCGGCGCCGAAGCGGTCGAGAAAATCCACCTCGTTGAACATCATGGAGAGATTGGCGTTGAATCTGGGCATGGGGGCCTCGTCGCGGCAGTCCGGGTAGTTCCAATCGATTGTACATGGGGGGTCCGCGCGCGCTCCGTATAATCCGGCGACCCAATATCGTCGAGAGCCGCAGTCATGTCGCGTTTCACCGGAACAGAAGACTATATCGCCACCGAAGACCTCATGATGGCGGTGAACGCGGCCATTGCGCTGGAGCGCCCGCTACTGGTCAAGGGCGAGCCCGGCACCGGCAAAACCATGCTGGCCATCGAGGTGGCCAAGGCGCTCGGGCGGCCGCTCATCCAGTGGCACATCAAGTCCACCAGCAAGGCGCAGCAGGGGCTGTATGAGTACGACGCGGTGTCGCGGCTGCGCGATTCGCAGCTGGGTGATCCGAAGGTGCACGACATTGCCAACTACATCAAGAAGGGCCCCCTGTGGGAGGCCTTTGAGCACGACGCTCCGGTGGTCGTGCTGATCGACGAGATCGACAAGGCCGACATCGAATTCCCCAACGATCTGTTGCGCGAACTGGATCGCATGGAGTTCTACGTCTACGAACTGCAGAAACTGGTGAAGGCAAACAAGCGGCCCACCATCATCATCACCAGCAACAACGAGAAGGAGTTGCCGGACGCTTTTCTTCGGCGTTGCTTTTTCCACTACATCCGCTTTCCCGACAAGGAGACGCTGGAGCGCATCGTCGACGTGCACTATCCGGGCATCAAGAAGGCCTTGCTGCGCGAGGCGCTCGAGGCGTTCTTCGAAATGCGCGAGGTGCCGGGGTTGAAGAAGAAGCCTTCAACGTCGGAGTTTCTCGACTGGCTCAAGTTGCTGGTGGCGGAGGACATCTCCGAAGATACGCTGCGATCGAGAGATCAGACCAAGATCATTCCGCCGCTGCATGGGGCGCTGCTGAAGAACGAGCAGGATATCCATTTGTTCGAACGACTGGTGTTCATGTCAAGACGCCGCCAGGGCAATTGATGTCATGCTGATCAGCTTTTTTCTCGAACTCAAGAAGTTCGGCGTGCCGGTCTCCATCAAGGAATTCCTGATGCTGATCGAGGCGCTGCAAAAGCGCGTGGCCTGGGGCAGCATGGAGGACTTCTACTTCCTCTCGCGCGCCGCGCTGGTCAAGGACGAGAAGCACTTCGACAAGTTCGACATGGCCTTCGGCGCCTACTTCAAGGGCCTCGAAGCGGTGCCGGCGCTGATCGCGCAGATCCCCGAGGAATGGCTGAAGAAGCTGATGGAGAAGAACCTCACCGACGAGGAGAAGGCCCTGGTGCAATCTCTTGGCGGCTGGGAAAAGTTGATGGAGACCCTACGTCAGCGGCTGGAAGAGCAGAAGGGCCGCCATCAAGGCGGCTCGAAGTGGATCGGCACCGCTGGCACCTCGCCCTTCGGTGCCTATGGCTACAACCCCGAGGGCGTGCGCATTGGCCAGGAAGGATCGCGCAATCGCAGCGCGGTCAAGGTGTGGGACCAGCGCGAGTACCGCAATCTGGACGATTCAGTGGAGCTAGGCACGCGCAACATCAAGGTGGCGTTGCGCCGCTTGCGGCGTTTCGCCCGCGAAGGCGCGCCGGATGAGCTGGACTTGGATGACACCATCCGCTCCACCGCCCGCAACGCGGGCTATCTGGATTTGAAGATGGTGCCGGAGCGCCACAACGCCGTGAAGGTGCTGCTGTTCCTCGATATCGGCGGCTCCATGGATGATCATGTCAAAGTCTGCGAGGAGCTGTTCAGCGCCGCCAGACTGGAGTTCAAGCACCTGGAGTATTTTTACTTCCACAACTTCATCTACGAAGCGGTGTGGAAGGACAACCGTCGTCGTCACACCGAGAAGCTGGCCACCTGGCAGGTGATGCACACCTACGGCCACGACTACAAACTGATTTTCGTCGGCGATGCCACCATGAGTCCCTACGAGATCGCCCACGCCGGCGGGAGTGTGGAGCACCACAACCCTGAAGCTGGCGCCGTCTGGATGCAACGCCTCACCGACATCTACCCTCACGCCATCTGGCTCAACCCACAGCCAGAAGACCGCTGGGGCTACTACGAATCCATCGGCCTTACCCGCCAATTGCTGGGCGATCGCATGTTCCCCCTGACCCTCTCAGGGCTGGAAGCAGGCATGAAAGAACTGACCAGGTAGGACAACTTTCGGGGACGGATCCGGGACCCGTCCCCATTCCCAAAAGACTGAGGGCTGCGTGATGCAGCCCTCAGGGTATGCGGGGGGGGAAGGCGAACTT
>Ga0194131_10010590_pt1 | contig 11248 bp, 11 predicted proteins | sample TA2KigO120mmetaG_FD_148631 | JGI IMG/M metagenome (GOLD analysis project Ga0194131, IMG submission 148631) | Freshwater microbial communities from Lake Tanganyika, Tanzania - TA2015053 Kigoma Offshore 120m | ecosystem: Environmental > Aquatic > Freshwater > Lake | place: Tanzania: Lake... | reverse complement strand
AGTCAGCTATGACTTTTCTCTTTTTTGGGGACAAAACGTCATTCGCAAAATGCTAGACGAATATTGGGCTGGTACTCAATCCTCTGCCGCGGACCTTTATTTGCAGGGACTAACTGTACAGGTTGGTTGGAAGTTTTAACCAAATACTGTGATCGCTTGGCTACCAGTGCTTGGTAGCCAAGCATCTAGATTATTTAATTCGCACCTTGATTTGACGTGCCGTATGTTTTTCTGATTTTTTGAATCGCACGGTCATCATACCATTGCTGTATTCAGCCGTAGGTTCTTGACTCATGTCAAGATCTCCTGGGACGTCGATATGATAAGAAAAAGAGCGGGAAGCTTTTCTGTAGTAATTGCGTTTTTTGTCTTCCTCCTCTTCTTTCTTTTCTCCTTTGATCCAGAGCATGCCTTTCTCAAAAGTGATCTCAATCTCGTTAGGAGAAAGCCCTGGAAGAGCTGCTTCGACGATCACATGGTCTTTATCCTCACAGAGGCTAAGTCCCGAGTGCTCCATCGATCTTGATGCGGGCTCGAGCAAGGATTCTGTATCAAAAAAACTAGGTAAAGCCCAAAAAGGGTGTCTGTGCTTCATGGGTTGATTTGACATAAAGTACCTCCTATTTCTTAGGGTATATAACGTATCTCTCTACAGAAGATTTTCTTTCTTTTCTCTAATTATTTGCAATAGCATCTCCTGTTGAAAAAATTATAGCTTCTTGATAATAAAAACGTTCTAGAGAGAAAAAAAGATTACATGATATGAAGCGGTTATAAGCAAGGGGGAATTGTGCGTAGATGCGTTATCTGTTTTTTAGGGGTTACTGTGTTAGGGCTTATCGCAGCTTACGTGGGATATGTCATGAGGGAGCGAGATGCGATGGAGAAACCGCTCATCCTTTACGGTAATGTGGATATTCGAGAAGTGGACCTCGGATTTCGAGTCTTTGGCAAAGTAAAAACACTTTATGTAGAAGAAGGGGATAAAATCCGCCAGGGGATGGTTCTAGCAGAATTAGATTCTGTCCCTTATGAAGAATCTTTAGATCAAGCGAAAGCACAAGTAGCTCTTATGCAAATACTCCATGCTAATAAAGAACAACAATTAGCTCGAAGGGAAAAAGCAAAACTTGCAGAGGCTGTTTCTGAAGAGGATGTGAGTAATGCATTAGCAGCAGTGCAAGAGAGCGAAGCTTGTCTGGCACGAGCAGAGGCAGCTTGTGCAACAGCTTGTACAAACTTAACAGATACAAAGCTCATTGCACCTAGTGACGGAGTTATCCTATCCCGCATTCGTGAACCAGGTTCTGTTCTTCAAGCGGGAGAACCCGTTTACACACTTTCTCTGGATTCTCCCATTTGGATTCGCGCGTATGTTTCAGAAGTACAACTAGGAAGGGTTTTTCCTGGTATGAAGGCCAAGATCATAACGGATACCACTTCTCTTCCTGTTTATGAGGGGCAGGTGGGATTTATTTCTCCTGTTGCAGAGTTCACCCCTAAGAATGTAGAAACTACAGAACTTAGGACGGACCTGGTGTATCGTTTGAGGATTTTTGTGAATCAACCAGATACGGGACTTCGGCAAGGAATGCCAATCACCGTGCATTTACTAGAGGAGTGATCTTTGTGCCGGAGGAGATATTCTTAGAAGGGGTAGTCAAGCGTTTCCCTAAAAGCACCTCGCCAGCTTTGGATGCGAAACATGTACGTCTACAAGGGCGTCGTCGCATAGGGATTGTGGGACCTGATGGGGCTGGTAAAACTACATTACTACGACTGCTTGCTGGTCTGCTCATCCCTACGGAAGGGAGTATTCGGCTCTTTGGCATTGATGTAGGGCAAGATCCCTCCGCAGTGCATAACCTTATCGGATATATGCCGCAAAAATTTGGGCTTTACGAAGACCTGACAGTTCTAGAGAATTTACGACTCTATGCGGATCTTCAAGGTGTGACTAGAGAAAATAGAACACAGCGCTTTGCTGAGCTTTTATCATTTAGTGATCTAACAGCTTTTCAAGAAAGGCTCGCTGGCGATCTTTCGGGGGGGATGAAGCAAAAGCTTGGGCTTTCTTGCGCTCTTGTCAAAAGACCCAAAGTTCTCTTACTAGACGAGCCAACGGTAGGCGTGGATCCCCTTTCTCGCAAAGAGCTCTGGCAGATGGTGTCTGAGCTCTTACAAGATGGTGTTACGGTGCTTTGGAGCACCTCTTATTTAGATGAAGCAGAACTTTGCGATGAGACGCTCCTCCTCCACGAAGGGAAAATTTTATTCCAAGGCTCCCCTTCTGTTTTGACAGAGCGCATGAAAGGCAGAGTGTTTTTAGTCCATAATCTGCGAGATAAGCGGAGTTCTTTGTCGCACCTTGTGCAGGATCAGCGTGTTTTAGATGTATCTATCCAGTCAGATGCTTTAAGGCTCGCCATGTGTCTTGGCGAAAAGCCTTCTTTTTTGCAAGAAGGAGAGGTCCAAGAGACGACTCCTAGATTTGAGGATGCTTTTATAGATATTCTAGGGAAAAAAGAGCTTTCCAAAGATCAGTTTATTTATGAGAAAAAAAATATATCTATTTCAGACAATGTCGTTATAGAAGCTAAGGCCCTACAAAAGTACTTTGGGTCTTTTTGTGCCGTCAAAGAGATGGGATTCCAAGTGCGTGCTGGAGAAGTGTTTGGTCTACTTGGCCCTAACGGAGCTGGCAAGTCAACTACTTTTAAGATGCTCTGCGGGCTACTTAGACCAAGCTCTGGTGGGGCTTTTGTTTGTGGTGTTTCCCTGGAGACGGCTCCTAGTATAGCAAGAGGAAGAGTGGGATATATGGCGCAGAAGTTTTCTTTGTATGGGAACATGAGCGTACGGCAAAACTTACAATTCTTCTCTGGGATTTATCCCATTGCGGAGAAACAAAAAAACGCTGCCATGCAAGCTGTTATCACAAGTTTTGGTCTTAGTGAAGTCTTAGAGCAAGAAACGTCCTTGTTATCCCTTGGCTATAAACAGCGACTAGCTCTTGCTTGTGCTCTTATGCATCAGCCAGATGTGCTTTTTTTAGATGAACCAACAGCTGGCGTAGACCCTCTTACACGTCGAGAGTTTTGGGGGCAGATCAATCAGTTTGTACGAAGGGGGATGACTGTGATGGTCACAACGCATTTTCTTGATGAAGCGGAGTCTGTGATCGTTTAGGCATCGTCTTTGCTGGAGAGTTAATGTATCTTGGGACGCCCGGGGCCTTAAAGGACCAGATGAAAAGCCAAGAGTTACCGTTCCCCACTTTGCAAGATGCCTTTTTATCCCTTATCCAGAAGAGAAAGAGATGAGCTTGGAGAGTATCCTTAGAGTACGAGCTCTTATTCACAAGGAGTTTTTGCAGATCATCCGCGATCAGAGCTCTTTGTTAATGGCATTTTTTCTTCCTCTCCTTTTGCTATTCATTTATGGATATGGCATTTCTTTGGACATGAAAAGTATGCGGTTAAGCTGCTTAATGGAAGACCGTAGCCCTCCTGCTATGAGTCTTGTAGAATCCTTGAGTCATTCTTCTTTTTTTTCTGTCTCTTTTGTGAATAACAAGCAAGAGATGGAAAAAGAGATTACCCTAGGTGGTTGTCTCGGAGGACTGACTATTCCCTCTTATTTTTCTGATTTTTGGGAAAATAAGGAGCAACAGGCCCCTCTTTTTCTTGTCGCGGACGGAAGTCAGCCTAATACAGCGAACTTTGTACAGAACTATATGACAAGTGCCGTGAAGAACTGGCTCGAGCAACAAAGAGTAGAGGAGGGGCAGTCCACGCCGCCTCTTATTCAGTTGACTCCAAGAATGTGGTACAACCAAGAGCTGGATAGTCACTACTTTTTGATTCCAGGCTCAATTGCTATCATCATGACGCTCATTGGAACCATTCTCACAGCTCTTGTTGTAGCGCGTGAGTGGGAAAGAGGGACAATGGAGGCATTGATGGCGACACCTCTTTCCCTTGCGGAGATCCTTCTTGGAAAACTAGTTCCCTACTTTACTCTTGGTCTTCTTTCTTTATTTGTGTGCACAGGAATAGGCTGCTTGGTTTTTGGAGTGCCACTGAAGGGGTCTCTCTTCGCATTGACACTTGTGTCTTCTGTTTTTTTATTCACTTGTTTGAGTCTTGGCCTGTTCATCTCCTCTTTGACTCGTAATCAGTTCCATGCTTCGCAAATAGCCATTGTATCAGCCTTTCTACCGGCTTTTATGCTTTCTGGTTTCATTTTTGAGATCTCGAGCATGCCTTGGCGCATTCAACTCCTCACTTATCTCCTTCCTGCTAGGTACATGGTTTCTTCTTTGCAAACGATTTTTCTTGTCGGAGATGTTCCCTATCTTCTCGTACGCAATTGCCTTGCCATGCTTCTTTTTGGAGCAGGGCTTTTTGGGCTCCTTGCTTGCACAGCCAAAAAAAGGATCGACTCATGAATAAAAGGGTGTATTATCTGGTGAAGAAAGAGTTTCTTGCAATCTTACGAGATAGGAGGAGCCGTTTTGTCTTAATCATTCCCCCGTTAATCCAGTTATTTCTTTTTTCCTATGCAGCTACTCTCGACGTCAAAAACGTGTCTATAGCCATTTTAAATCAGGATACAGGAAAGCTTTCTGAAGAGTTTGTTCAGCGCGTACGAGGGTCCCCCGTATTTAGCCATGTGGTTGCCATAGAGAGTTTGCAACAAGGAAAGCAGATGTTAGATAGACAGCAGGTGCTTGTATTTTTACAGTTAGATGCACAGTTTTCTCGCAATCTTTTAGCTGGTAAGCCGGCCAAGGTACAGGCGATCCTAGATGGCCGTAAATCGAATACAAGTCAGGTTGTCATGGGCTACCTTGAGAAGATTATTACGCAGTATAATGTGGATACAAGTCACCCACAGCGCCTTGTTATGCTTTCCAGAAATTGGTTCAACCCTAACCTCCTCTATACCTGGTTCACGGTCCCAGGACTTGTAGCAACCCTTGCTATGATGACAAGCCTTGTCGTAACGGCTATGACAGTGGCTAGAGAAAGGGAACTTGGCACACTTGATCAGTTACTTGTTTCTCCTCTTTCTCCTTTAGAAATTGTCATGGGGAAGACCATTCCTGGGGTTTTTATCGGTATTATGCAGGCTTCGTTGATGATTCTCGCTGCTGTTACTTTATTCTCTATTCCTCTTACGGGCTCGTTACTCCTTCTATACGGAAGTTTATTTTTCTTTATCTTATCTACCGTAGGGGTGGGGCTTTTTCTTTCTTCTCTTGCTAGAACACAACAGCAAGCGCTCCTGTATACGTTTGTATTTTTGGCTCCCTCTGTGATTTTATCTGGTTTTGCAACACCTGTAGAAAACATGCCCTCTCTCTTGCAAAAAATCACCGATATCAATCCTTTAAAGCACTTTCTTCTCATTTCTCGAGGGGTATTCTTAAAAGATTTAAGTGCTGCTGGGGTATGGGCTCATACATATCCCCTTATGCTCTTTGCGGGAGTCAATCTCCTTGGAGCTTCGATTTTCTTTAAAAAAAGAATCACTTGAATCTATTGAGAGTTTATATCACGATGAAGATAAAGAGGGTTTTGTCATGGGAGAAAATATGAAGAGAGCGTTACTTACCTGTGTTGGAGTCATCATTTGTGGGCAGGGAGCGTGGGCTGGTGATGTAGAAGAGGCTGCAAAAGTAGAAGTGGAAGTAGAGGTAGTCAACGATATCAACGAAAATAGCTATTTTGATCAAACTACTTTGGAAGTAGATGCTCCAAAAGTCATAGACACGAAAGAAAAAGAAGCAGAGGCGGATGCTTTTGAAGATCTTGGAACCCCTGGTGAAGTGATCGTTATCGAGAAAAAGAGAGGTGATGATAGTTCTAGTGGGTCGTCTGGGACCACAGACTCTGCGGATCAGGATTAAAAAGATGCTTAACACGAGGAATACGATGAAAATACTACTTACCTGTGTCTTATTTGCATTGTATGGGCAAGCTTTACAGGCTGATGCTGAAGAGGTTGTGGATGTTGAAGTAGATAAACAAATTATTGAAGATGTCAACTCAGGTACTACCGGGGATCGATACGAATTGGAGACGGATGCAAAGAAGGCGGCTGAGGCTAAGATGAAGGACGAGGAGCTTAATGCCTTTGAGCAGATGGGAACGGCTGGTAAAGTAGAAGTTGTTGAAAAAGAAAAAAGTAACGGCAATTCTAGTGAGGAAAGCGATGATTCGTCTAACACTACAGATTCTGCTGATGAGGAGTAGTTATGAAATGCTGGATGATGATAGGGGTTTGTTCTATGCTTTGCTGTAGCCTTCAGGCTGATGAAGATACAGATTCTACTGCGGATATAGATGCAGAAGACGTAGAAGGACAGGTTAAGCAAAAGAAGCTGGCTCCCCTTGAGAAAAAAGAACAAGAGCTAGACGCTATAGAAGAAGGCGATCTTCAGCAAGATATAGAAGATGAAGCGAAGGATGAATTTGACACTGATGTGGATAGCGATAAACAAAACCTGGAAGAAGAAGCCATCACGCATCCCGTCGAAGTATATGAAATAGAACAAGATAAAGAAGATAACTAGCTCGTTATAAATACTGTAACAATTTACTGTTGATAAGTAATTTGTTTTATAATTTAATATCTGTGAGTGTTTATTTAGTTTTTGCAGGTATTTTATGAAAAAGTTACTTATTGGAAGTCTTTGTGTACTTTCTCTTGCGATCCTTCCGGCGGGTAAGATCAGCCCTCTCATCGGATCAGAAGCCTACGCTCCTATAGCAGTAGAGTATGCTGTTATGTTGTCTTTCATAGTAATTGTTTGTTTAACAACAATACAAGCGTTAGTAGGTGTAGCATCCCATGCAGTTCAGCCTACTCAGACGACGATTGCTGATTATCAAGCATCACATACAAGCTCCGATGCTACAACTGATCAGAGTTCTAGCTCTGAAAAAGAAGAAGCTAAGGCAGCAAGAGCTGCACGAGAAGACGCTGGCGATCCTACGATATAATCCCATAGAGAGTCGGAAGGAAAGGCCACGGTAGAAAGCTTACAACAAAGAAAAGCTGGATAGAAAAAGCTCTTTTTTTGGCAAAACTTTCTTGAGTCTTCGCTTGCAAATGTAGTATACTCACGCGTTATTCTTTAATGATAGAGTAAGGTCTACTTATGCGCTTAGCTTTGGGGTGGTCGCTGCTTTTAGGAACGAGCTCTTTGCTAGCTGATGATAGGGTTGATCCCTCAAGTTCAGCTGGTGTGCTAGAAAAGCAAGTGCAAAGGGAATTTGAGTTTGATAAACTCTCCCCCAATAAGGAAGTGCCTCTTGTTGAAATCGACATTCCAAGTAGGCTACTACAAGTTCCCGAAGGGATCTCTGTATTTATCAAAGAGATCGTCGTAGAGGGTGTCACAGTCCTCCCCTTGCAAAAAGTGGAAGAGGTCGCTAAGTCTTATACACAAAAAGAACTTCACGGCTCCGATGTGAAAGAACTTTGCGCTGCCATCGACCAACTTTATGCGAATGAAGGATACATCTTAGCTTGGACCTACCCTCCTGTCCAGAGGATCCATGAAGGAACCCTGCGTTTACAAGTGCTGGAGGGAACAATCGAGCAAGTTGAAGTTGAGGGGACGAAGTACTATAAAGCCTCTTATGTGCATGAGTATTTCGCGAAGTTAGAAGGAAAACCCTTTAACTACTATGATGTCTTGCGAGCGATGTTGCTCTTGAATGAGAATTTCACGCTTACGGCCAAAGCTGTTGTAAGACAAGGGCAAGAAACAGGGGGGGTCGTCTTTGTTGTAAAAGCCGTGGATACATTCCCCTTACAGATCTCCGGGGGATATAACAACTGGGGATCCAACTCCACAACGCGCAATCAGATGGCATCAGAGATCGATGTGGGGAATGTTCTTTGCCAAGGCGATAAACTATCTTTGATGACATCCTTTGGTCTTCCTCCTGTTTTTTACTATGTGAATCCCGTCTACTCCATACCCTTGAATGCAACTGGCACTAGTTTACAGCTCTCTTATCTTTTTTCTTTTTCGAACATCCAGCAGCACCCTTCATGGGATCTGACGGGGTGGTCAGAGATTGGAACTATTGGGGTAAGTCAGGCTCTTTCTAGAACAAAGAGATTCGACTCCAATGTGTATATGAACTTCTCTATTGAGCAGATAAAGAACTTAGAAACGGGGATTACCACTTCTTACGATAAACTGCGTATCTTAAGTTTTGGAGGATCTTTAGATTACATTGATTCCGTTCAAGGAAGAAACTTTGTAGATTCTTATTTCCATATAGGGATTCCTGATATTCTTGGGGGCTCCTCTTCAGTAGATCCTTTATGTAGCAGGCCTGGAGCTGGGGGGAGGTTTTTCGTTTTGAATATTGATGGACAGAGACTACAGCCCTTATGGACAGATTATCTCCTTACTATTTCAGCTTCTTTACAAGGAACATTTAATAAGATTCCCTTACCTGAGCAATTAAGTCTTGGTGGAGAAGGAACAATTCGAGGATTTCCCTCAGGAGTTGCTTGTGGAGATAATGGATATTTTACCAATATAGAGTTCCATATTCCTCCGCCCTTCATCAAAAATAAGATGTTCACTCCTATGAATCGTCAGTGGAAAGAGGTATTGAATTTTCTTGTTTTTCTTGACCACGGTGGGGTGTTTACGAACTCTTTTGTTGAAGGAGAGTTCTCGCCAGCTTATTTGACAGCAGTGGGTGCGGGTTTTCGTTTCTATGGACCTAAGAATCTTGTGATCAGCCTAGATGCGGCTTTCCCTACGACAAGTCTTTATAAACAGTTTAATAGCTTCGTGTACTTTCGGATCAATATGAACTTCTACTAAAAATGGACTACTTTGCTTCCACATCCCCTGTAGATGACACCCTAACCGTTCCGCAAACTTTTCTTATCCGAGAGAGTCAATCTTCTGGCGCCGGGTATATCAACATAGAATCAGACTTTCTATGTACGGCGGATATTGGATCGTATGATCGACATGGAAATATTCATGGATCCCCTACTTTTTGGACGACACAGATGCAGGTGATTCTATGGGTTGGAATTATTCCTCTTATAGATCTTTGGGTTGCTCCGCAAGTCTATGTTCAGTGGACGGAAGATCAATCTTCCACACAGTGGGGAGATCTTCCCGTGGGAATGGATATCCAACTTGTGAAAGACCGTAGAGATAGGCCTTTCTTACCAGGTATGGAGCTCTCATTACAGCTTTCTCTGCCCACTGGTAAATATGACCATCTAGAAGCTGGGAAACTTGGGACTGATAGTGTGGGGGCGGGTTCTTACTATCCAGGAGTTGCTTTTTCTGCATCAAAGCTCATCTACTTGGAGAAGGGAAGAACAGTACTTCCCCGTATGCTTGTGAGTTATAATAGAGAAACAGCAGTCCCTGTTAGAGGAGTCAATGCTTACGGGGGAGGAGAGGAAGCATGGGGATTGGTGCATCCCGGAAGCTCATTGACGGGGAACCTCGGTGTCGACTTTCTCTTGGATCCTAAGTGGTCCATGACGTGTGATCTTTATTATAGGTTGGAGGGGAAAGCAGTTTTTGCAGGAAGAGATGGTGGAATACCCATTGGCAATCCTGCTTTACAAGTATGGAGCCTTGCACCTTCTGTAGGATATCACGTACACTCTTGGTATGCATGCAGTTTGGGCGCGTGGTTCTCTCTAGCAGGGAAGAATACTTCTCAGTTTGTCAATGCATTTATCGCTATGACGTTTTCTTTGTAAACAACTTCTAACTATAGGCAAAGGCTGTAGTTAGAAGTTGTGGACAAGGAAAAGGAAAAAGTCGTATATAGCGATTATGAAAAATCTCTATTCTGTTCTCTTTTGTAGTAGCATGATTTGTTGCAGTTTAATTGCTGCACCACAAGATGTGGTAGTGGAGTCGGGTCAGGTATCTGTACGCCACGAAACACCCCACCACATGATTATGGAAGTATCTGATCAAGCGATCCTTTCCTATCAAAGCTTTGATATAGCTAAAGGAGAGAAAGTTCAGTTTATACAACCCTCTCCTTCTTCCTCTGTTCTTAACCGTGTGCGAGGGGGGAAGATGTCAGAGATTATGGGGTCTTTAGAAAGTAATGGCAAAGTATTTTTGGTAAACCCTCGGGGTATCTATTTTGGTAAAGATGCGGTGGTTCGTGTGGGATCTTTGGTAGCATCAACGCTGCAGATGGCAAACGAAGATTTCCTTGCGGGTCGTTATCTTTTTCATTTGCAAGAAGAAAGAGCGCGGATCTGCAATGAAGGGCAGATCTATGCTGAAGGATCGATTGCGCTTATCTCCTCTTCTGTTTCGAATCAAGGACTTCTTGTATCTCAGCACGGTACGGTTGCTCTAGCTTCAGGAGAGCATGTTACTTTAACTTTTGAGGGAGATGATCTTTTACAATTCGCTGTGGAAGGAGAGACGAAAGATGCTCTCATCGAGCAAGCAGGAGTGATCCAAGCTTTGGAAGGTAGAGTGTGGATGAAGATGGCCACAGCAAAAAAAACTATTCAAGAGGTTGTGAACCGCTCTGGTATCGAAGTAGGAGAAGTGTTTGTTCATGAAGGAGGAGAAATTTTCCTTGTATCTGCAAGTGCTATCCTTGCAAAAAAAGTGCATATAGAAGCCCCTTCTTTAGAAGTAGCAGGGAAGATTGATGTATCAAGTGGTCAGGGTCAGGGGGGCGATATTGCTCTATCTGGAGGGATGATCCTCTTACAAAGAGCTCATGTGGATGCCTCGGGAGAACTTGGCGGAGGAAACGTTTGCATTGATGCACAGGTTGTGCAGATGGATAAGGATTCTTGTATCTCAGTCGATGCATCTTTTTCTGGCTCTGGTGGGAATGTGCTGCTCAACGCTGAGAAGATGATGACTTTCCAAGGGCAAGTGTACGCAAGGGGGGGGAGGAAGATGGGTGATGGAGGATTTGTCGAGTCTTCGAGTAAACGTGGGCTGATGATCGATGGAGCTAGAGTAGACACCTCGGCATTTTCTGGACATATGGGACTATGGCTTCTTGATCCCGTCACCCTGACAATAGGAGCAACAGGGGGAGGTTTGCCTACTGGATGTTTTCTTGCAGATGCTCAAATCGATGTAACGACCCTTGAAAGCGCGAGTTCTTCTGTATTTCTTTGTGCTGATACAATTATTCAAGAAGTTCCGATTGCTATGATCAACCCTGGAGCTGGGCTTACTTTTTCAACG
>Ga0194131_10010581_pt1 | contig 11255 bp, 4 predicted proteins | sample TA2KigO120mmetaG_FD_148631 | JGI IMG/M metagenome (GOLD analysis project Ga0194131, IMG submission 148631) | Freshwater microbial communities from Lake Tanganyika, Tanzania - TA2015053 Kigoma Offshore 120m | ecosystem: Environmental > Aquatic > Freshwater > Lake | place: Tanzania: Lake... | reverse complement strand
AGCGGCTTCAGCCGCGTCCTGCGACTTTCAGTCGCCCATCGACCCCACCGCCTTCAGGCGGTGGTTGTTCAGAATCTTCGATTCTAGAATCTAACCGCCGAACTGCCCTGGCCCGAAGAGCGATTCAAGCAATTGAATCGCAAGCCCAACCCGCCCGCGCCCGATACCAGTCGCGCCACCACGATGTCGGAGCGCTCTCCGATCAATGTCATCCGCAATCTCGCTATCTTAGTGCGCCTCCGTCTCGGCGACATGACCGCCTACCGGGAGGCCAGCTATCTCATTGAGGGCGACGACGAATTGAGCGCCGAAGCGTTGCTCCACATTACCAACTGGCGCTGTACATACTTTGTCGACGATCGGGTTAACGCCTACAAACTCATCGACGCCCTCCGCGCTCACCCGATGAGAGACTACGCCGCGCCGCGCCTGGCCTGGCATTCCGGTGATCCGGTCGAAACGCCTCCCACCGACGACGCTGACACCGAATTTATCCGCGCCATCGCGGAACGCCAGTACGCCGTCCTCGAGTCGGCGCTCGCCAGCGAAGACGCAGCCAAGCGTTACGCCGCCGCGACCACTTTGATCCTTTACAAACAAGCCCGCAATATCGGCCCCGTGCTGCGCGCCGCGAGTTCGAAGTTTCAGTTTGAACTGCTTCAGTCGATTCTCCTTGCCAAGACACCGATCCCCGAATTGAGCGAGGATCTGCTCGCCATTGCCGAAACGACCCAAAACGTCAAAGTCTGCCGGAGCGCCGCCGCCGCACTCTGCCTCGGACCGACATTCGACGCCCTCCGCCTGCTGCAAATCGCTCCCGACAATAGGGACATCATCCACGCCTTCCTGAACGGCAAACACGACTCCGAGGTCTTTGCCGCGGGTGTCGGATTCCTCGCCCGCCAAGGCCGCTTCCAACTGAGCGACATGGGCTGGGACAATGCGACGAAGGAAGGCCGCCTTCCGGACGATTTCGTCGAGTCGATCTACCCGGAAATGCCGTCCGCGACCCAAGTCGAGCTGATCAAGCTCGCCGAAAAGCAACTCGGCCATCGCGGTGACTACCGCTGCTCCGTCGCCCGCTTTCTCGTTCGTACGGCCTTTGCCACCAGTGACGAACTCGTGCGGGACACCGCCTGGTGGGCGCTCATCCGAAATCCGCTGCATAACGAGTTTATGAAGTTCACGCCCTTCCCATTGCGCGTGGAGAACGTCCTGTGGGCGTGGGAGTCGATGGAAGAGTTCCTTACGGTTCTCCTGCATGTGCTCCGCGCGTCAAAGGATGATCGCAACATTTCCGACGAACTCGGCAAGCTTCTCTATCAAACCAACGCAAAGTTCCTCCACGCTGCCGCGAAGTGTCCCGATCAACTTGCCCCGCTCGTCCACCATCTGGAATTTGAGTCGGGCCGCGTCTACGCCACCCAGTTCGAACTCGACATCAAGGCGATGCTGGCCGGCCAGTTGCCGGACCTCGACGACGAAGAAGGTTGCGGATAGCGTCGCCGCTTACCCTCACGGCGTCCAGCTATCCCCGGCCGCTTTTTCTAGCCGCACGACTGCCCGGCTATAAATCCGGCAGCAAAAGTTGGGTAGAAGATCTGTCGAGGGCGAGGCGGGAACGTGAGACTGCTGGACAAAAAGCCAAACAGAGCCGTAGATCCGGATGCGCCCCAGAGCTTTCGGGCCGATGTTCGACACGATTATCCGATCGAGCCGCAGGCCGGTATCCAGATCAACCGGCCGAGAGCGGGAACGTCTATAAGGAAAGCCGACGGAGGGTTGAAGCCGCGCGAATATGCTTGAAATGAAACGCCACTCAACTGTAAGAAAACAGGACATCCTGAGAAGATCGCCGGCCGATCCGCAACCGGAAACACTTTTTCTGTTCCGACAGAGTTGCATTCTCCCGCAGGGGTCTGCTACTCTGAAGAAGTCCGCGAAACGCAACCCACCACCCAAGGGAGGCTGAAAGCAAGAGCCGAGAAGTCGGCTAGGGCCCCGGGATGCGAAGCAGGCGAAATCGGAAAATGGCCGTCGCGCCAAACCGATAGTTGCAAAACGCTTCGAGATGTGATAAAGTGGGAAAGTTGCAGTAACGCGAAAGCGGATGCAGCCCTGAAACAGCGAGTACCAACACGCTGTCCAGCAGGAGACGGCAGGAAACGATGAGGACCTGCTGAAACGTAAGCGCGGAAACGCGATGCGAAATCAAGGCGGTGGCGGATCGGCAGTACCCTCCCCAAGCCACTGAACAAATCCCTCTGACAATTTATCGAGTTTCCGATGAGAGTCCCTGTGACTCGATGATCGGGCCGCCTTTCGAGGCCAGCCAGTACCCCGTCTATCAGAGAAATCCGGTTCGCGGTCGAGATTGGCTCAGTTCTTTGACAACTGATTGGATGTTCCAGTAACCACGTCGAATATCTGAGTTTTAGAGCGACGACCAAGTCCCACTTCGGTGGGCAACTCAAAGGTTCAAACGAGAGTTTGATCCCGGCTCAGAATCAACGCTGGCGGCGCGCCTAACACATGCAAGTCGAACGAGAAAGGGGAGCAATCCCTGAGTACAGTGGCGCACTGGTGAGTAACACGTGGATATCTACCTCTTGGTGGGGAATAACCTGGGGAAACCTAGGCTAATACCGCATAAGTTCGTGAGAAGAAAGGCGCAAGCCGCCGAGAGAGGAGTCCGCGGTCGATTAGTTAGTTGGCGGGGTAAAGGCCCACCAAGACGAAGATCGATAGCCGGCCTGAGAGGGCACACGGCCACACTGGCACTGAAACACGGGCCAGACTCCTACGGGAGGCAGCAGTGGGGAATCTTGCACAATGGGGGAAACCCTGATGCAGCGACGCCGCGTGAACGATGAAGCCCTTCGGGGTGTAAAGTTCTTTCGGCAGGAACGATTATGACGGTACCTGCAGAAGAAGCTGCGGCTAACTACGTGCCAGCAGCCGCGGTAATACGTAGGCAGCAAGCGTTGTTCGGAATTACTGGGCGTAAAGAGTGTGTAGGCGGTGTCGTAAGTTTGGTGTGAAATCTCCCGGCTTAACTGGGAGGGTGCGCCGAAGACTGCGATGCTCGAGTATGGGAGAGGAAAGCGGAATTCCTGGTGTAGCGGTGAAATGCGTAGATATCAGGAGGAACACCTGCGGTGTAGACGGCTTTCTGGACCATTACTGACGCTGAGACACGAAAGCGTGGGTAGCAAACAGGATTAGATACCCTGGTAGTCCACGCCCTAAACGATGCATACTTGGTGTGAGCCATTCAGTTGGTTCGTGCCGGAGCTAACGCGTTAAGTATGCCGCCTGGGGAGTACGGTCGCAAGGCTGAAACTCAAAGGAATTGACGGGGGCCCGCACAAGCGGTGGAGCATGTGGTTCAATTCGACGCAACGCGAAGAACCTTACCTGGGCTCGAACGGCTCTCGAACTTTCGTGGAAACACGGATATCCCGCAAGGGACTAGAGTCGAGGTGCTGCATGGCTGTCGTCAGCTCGTGTCGTGAGATGTTGGGTTAAGTCCCGCAACGAGCGCAACCCTTGCCCTGTTTTGCCATCATTAAGTTGGGAACTATCAGGGGACCGCCAGCGATAAGTTGGAGGAAGGTGGGGATGACGTCAAGTCATCATGGCCTTTATGTCCAGGGCTACACACGTGCTACAATGGACGGTACAAAGCGGCGCGAAACCGCGAGGTGGAGCAAATCGCAGAAAGCCGTTCTCAGTTCGGATTGCAGGCTGCAACTCGCCTGCATGAAGCTGGAATCGCTAGTAATGGCAGATCAGCATGCTGCCGTGAATACGTTCCCGGGCCTTGTACACACCGCCCGTCACATCACGAAAGTGGGTTGTACTAGAAGTCTGTGCGCCAACCGCAAGGAGGCCACGGCCCAAGGTATGACTCATGATTGGGGTGAAGTCGTAACAAGGTAGCCGTAGGAGAACCTGCGGCTGGATCACCTCCTTTCTAAAAGAGGACGTGGATAGAGTTACCGAAAAGTTCTGTACTGACAACCCCCAGCGGGTACACAGACGCCTACGAAGAACCGAGTAAGTAGCAGCCGTTCTATCCCACAACGTCGCTCGTCTTTTAGCTTAGATATTCACAGTGACTACGCTGGCCGGCTTTGTCTGGCTAGCAGGAACATCCAATTGGCCTCGATGAGTTTCCCCTCGTGCGATGGCTCGCCGCAAGGCAGGCCATCAACGGGATTAGGGGCTGTAGCTCAGCTGGGAGAGCGCCTGATTTGCATTCAGGAGGTCGTCAGTTCGATCCTGATCAGCTCCACCAAGTTGATGACGGACGTTTACACGACCCGCAAACGGGCCTGTAGCTCAGGTGGCTAGAGCGCATCCCTGATAAGGATGAGGTCGGAGGTTCAAGTCCTCCCAGGCCCACCATCTACTAGCAACTGCTCGAGAGAGCTTTGAAGTAAGCTTCGGCAAGGCCGGATTTTACTCCTGAGCTTTCAAGCAACGGAAACCGATCTTTGAAAATTAAATACTGACGGGCATAATAAAGCACAAATTCAAAACCCGTCCGAACGAAGTAAGCCAGCCGCAAGGCGGGCGAGTTCAGACGGAACCTGAGTAGCGTGATGTGTGTAGAGTAAATTTTATGGTCAAGCTACTAAGGGCATGCGTGTGGATGCCTTGGCGCAAGAAGGCGATGAAGGACGTAGCTAGCTGCGATAAGCCTCGGGAAGATGCAAGCAATCTGTGATCCGGGGATTTCCGAATGGGGGAACCCAGCCAGTGTGAACACTGGTTATCTTATTCTGAATTCATAGGGGTAAGAAGCAAACCCAGCGAAGTGAACCATCTTAGTAGCTGGAGGAAGAGAAAACAACAGTGATTCCGATAGTAGTGGCGAGCGAACTCGGAATAGCCCAAACCAGGCGATTTGAAAAGAGAGCCTGGGGTTGTAGGACCACAATAATCAAGTAGTCGTGCACGGAGCGATCCGGGTACGGCGCACTTGGTTAAACAAAGGATAGGAAAGTGTTAAAGGAACGGCGTGGAAAAGCCGGCCATAGAGGGTGATAGCCCCGTACTTGAAAATGCAATCCTCTTTTTAGTGGCTCCTGAGTATCGCGGGACACGTGGAACCCAGCGAGAATCTACCGGGACCATCCGGTAAGGCTAAATACTCTCTTGCGACCGATAGTGAACTAGTACCGTGAGGGAAAGGTGAAAAGAACCCCTGCGAGGGGAGTGAAATAGTACCTGAAACCGCATGCCTACAAGCAGTGGGAGGACTATGCCGCGCAAGCGGAATGTCTGACCTCGTGCCTATTGAATAATGAGCTGGCTAGTTAGTCTCAGTGGCAAGGTTAAGCGTAAGCGAGCCGAAGCGAAAGCGAGTCTGAATAGGGCGCTAAGTCGCTGGGATTAGACGCGAAGCGGGATGATCTATCCTTGGCCAGGATGAAGTCCGTGTAACAGCGGATGGAGGTCCGAACCAGTGTTGGTTGAAAACAGCTTGGATGAGCTGAGGATAGGGGTGAAAGGCTAATCAAATTCCGTGATAGCTCGTTCTCTCCGAAATAGCTTTAGGGCTAGCCTTGTATGATCCGTCCCGGTGGTAGAGATCTGAATGGACTAGGGGCCTCTCCAGGTTACCGAATCCAACCAAACTTCGAATGCCGGGAACGTACAGTACAGGAGTCAGACTGCGAGGGCTAAGCTTCGTAGTCGAAAGGGGAAGAGCCCAGACCGTCAACTAAGGCCCCCAAGTCTATGCTAAGTGGTAAAGGAAGTCAGAAGGCTCAGACAGCCAGGAGGTTGGCTTAGAAGCAGCCATCCTTTAAAGAAAGCGTAATAGCTCACTGGTCGAGCACTCTGGTGCCGACAATCCAACGGGGCTAAAGCATAGCGCCGAAGTTACGGGTGTACAGCAATGTACGCGGTAGGAGAGCATTCTCACAGCTGTGAAGGTCGATCGTGAGGACGACTGGAGCGGTGAGAAGAGACTCTGCCAGCATAAGTAGCGATAAACCAGGTGAGAACCCTGGTCGCCGTAAGTCTAAGGTTTCCTGAGAAAGGTTAATCCGCTCAGGGTTAGTCAGTGCCTAAGGTGAGGCCGACAGGCGTAGCCGATGGACACACGGTTAATATTCCGTGACTACCGAAACTTGATCAAGACCGATGGGGAGACGCGGACCGTAAGCCTAGAAGAGGAATGGTTACGAATCTAGGTGAAGGGAGATCCGGATAGGCAAATCCGCCGGGTCGTCCGCCAGGAAAATCCTCTAAGGAAAGTTAGGTAACTGTACCACAAACGGACACACGTGGACGAGAAGAATATTCTCAGGCGCTCGGGTGATGGGTTGTTCAGGAACTAGGCAAATTAACCCCGTAACTTCGGGAGAAGGGGTGCCCACGCAAGTGGGCCGCAGTGAATAGCGTCAGGCGACTGTTTAACAAAAACACAGGTCTCTGCTAAGTCGAAAACGACGTATAGGGGCTGACGCCTGCCCGGTGCCGGAAGGTTAAAGGGAGTGGTTAGCGCAAGCGAAGCTACGAACTGAAGCCCCGGTGAACGGCGGCCGTAACTATAACGGTCCTAAGGTAGCGAAATTCCTTGTCGGGTAAGTTCCGACCTGCACGAATGGCGTAACGATCTGACGACTGTCTTAACAACCTGCCCGGCGAATTTGTGGTTCCGGTGAAGACGCCGGATGCCCGCCACAAGACGGAAAGACCCCGTGCACCTTTACTATACCCTATCAGTGAATTATGGGTTCAACTGCGCAGGATAGGTGGGAGGCTTTGAGATCGGACTTTTGGGTTCGATGGAGCCAGCGGTGAGATACCACCCTGTTGAATCTGTGATTCTAACCTACTCCCGTAATCCGGGAGAGGGACACTGGTAGGCGGGTAGTTTGACTGGGGCGGTCGCCTCCTAAACTGTAACGGAGGCGCCCGAAGCTGCGTTCAGGTGGTTTGGAAATCCACCGTCGAGTGCAATGGCATAAACGCGGTTAACTGCGAGACCTACAAGTCAAGCAGGTGGGAAACCAGGGCATAGTGATCCGGTGATTCTGTATGGAAGGGTCATCGCTCAACGGATAAAAGGTACGCCGGGGATAACAGGCTGATCGGAGTCAAGAGTTCACATCGACGCTCCGGTTTGGCACCTCGATGTCGGTTCATCGCATCCCGGGGGTGTAGAAGCTCCCAAGGGTTAGGCTGTTCGCCTATTAAAGCGGTACGTGAACTGGGTTCAGAACGTCGCGAGACAGTTCGGTCCCTATCTGTGGTGGGCGCAGGAAATTTGAGGGGGCTTGGCCTTAGTACGAGAGGACCGGGCTGAACAAACCTCTTGTGATGCAGTTGTCTCTCCAGAGGCATCGCTGCGTAGCGAAGTTTGGTTAGGATAAGCGCTGAATGCATATAAGCGCGAAACCTTCCCCAAGATGAGATTTCCCAACCGTAAGGTAACAAGGGCCGTAGTAGACGACTACGTTGATAGGACGGATGTGTAAGTGTGGTAACATGCTGAGCTGACCGTTACTAATAGCCCGTTCGGCTTGACCATAAAATTTACTGTGCACACGCACTGTGCTTCTTGTGTCCCGTCAGTATTCAATGAATTCCGAAAGCTCTACGCTTTTGGGTGATCCTAGCGAGAGGGTTCCACCCGTTCCCATCCCGAACACGGAAGTTAAGCCTCTCAGCCCCGATGGTACTGCACGCGCGAGTGTGTGGGAGAGTAGGAAGTCGCCCAATTAATTTCGAACCGACCCGGCCCTCGCCGGGTCGGTTTCTTTGTGCCCCACCCCGGCCGTAACCCTGCCGCCGGCGGCGCACACCAAACAATTGAAGTTCGATTTGACATTCGCCCCCGAACTTCGCTACACTCATAAGGTTCGCCCAAAGGCGCCGCTCTCGTGGTATGCCCAAACGCGAACGTGAGTTGTCGTTGTTCTTTCCGGCTACCGCCGCAAGGCAGTAACAGTTGCGGCCCGGCTGGGAGACAGGCCCTCTGCCCTTCAGATCCTATCGCGACTGCATGAGACACGGCCTGCTTCGAAGAATCACTACCTCGCACATCCCCTAAAAATTCTAATGTGCTGGTGGCGCCCGCGCCACCCTTTTGCGGTCTTGTGGTCCTTTTCACCCGGCTCCCCGCCTTGTGTGAATCGTCCGAACCGAGAAGATCGCCCGCAAGTCAAACAACAAGTTCAGTTTCGTTTTTCCAAGGAGAAGGTATCAGTGCCTACCTTTAATCAGCTCGTGCGTTTGGGCCGTACGCCCACCCGCTACAAGACGGCGAGCCCCGCGCTCCAGAAGTGCCCGCAAAAGCGCGGCGTCTGCACGCGCGTCTACACCACCACGCCGAAGAAGCCGAATTCCGCACTCCGCAAAGTGGCCCGTGTCCGTCTGACCAACTCCATCGAAGTCACCACCTACATTCCGGGTGAAGGCCACAACCTGCAGGAGCACTCGATCGTGCTGATCCGCGGCGGCCGTGTGAAGGATCTTCCCGGCGTGCGCTATCACGTTGTTCGCGGCACGCTCGACGCCGGCGGCGTCGCCAACCGTAAGCAGAGCCGTTCCAAGTACGGCGCCAAGCGCCCGAAGGCCGCGACGAAGTAAGGAGCGAATCGAAACATGCCCCGTAGACGAAAAGCTGAAATTCGCGAGGTTGCCCCGGATCCGGTGTTCGGTTCGACGCTCGTCGAGAAATTTGTCAACTCCATGATGTGGGAAGGCCGCAAGGCCACCGCCCAGCGTATTTTCTACGCCGCCATGGAGAAGGTCGCCGAAAAGAGCGCCGGTGAGGAATCGCTCAAGGTCTTCAAGAAGGCCGTTGAGAACTGCAAGCCGATGCTTGAGGTGAAGACCCGACGCGTGGGCGGCGCCAACTACCAGGTACCGGTCGAAGTCCCGCAGAATCGCCGCACCTCGCTGGCGCTGCGCTGGATCATCGGCAACGCGCGCAACCGCCCCGAGAAGGGCATGCCCGATAAACTGGCCAACGAACTTGTCGACGCGGCTAGCCTTCGCGGCGGCGCAATCAAGAAGAAAGATGACGTCCACCGGATGGCCGAGGCCAACAAAGCCTTCGCGCACTACCGTTGGTAAGGAGACCTTCCCCCGCTTTCTATGCCTCGCACCGTACCACTTGAGCGCATGCGCAATATCGGCATCATGGCCCACATCGATGCCGGTAAAACCACGACCACCGAACGCATCCTTTACTACACCGGCAAGACCTACAAAATCGGTGAAGTCCATGAAGGCACCGCCACCATGGACTGGATGGAACAAGAGCAGGAACGCGGCATCACGATAACCTCGGCCGCGACCAGTTGCGAGTGGCGTGACATTGCGATCAACATCATCGACACTCCCGGCCACGTCGACTTCACCGCCGAAGTCGAGCGTTCGCTGCGCGTGCTCGACGGCGCGGTCGCCGTGTTCGACGCGGTCGCCGGCGTGCAGCCGCAGTCGGAAACGGTATGGCGGCAGGCCGATAAATACGGCGTTCCGCGCATCTGCTTCATCAACAAAATGGACCGCATGGGCGCCGACTATTTCCATTCGATCGAAACCATCGTCGACCGCCTGCGGGCCCGCCCCGTCGCTATTCAAATCCCGGTCGGCGCCGAAGAAAAATTCCTCGGTGTTGTCGATTTGGTGAAGATGAACGCGCGCATCTGGCGCGATGAGTCGCTCGGCGCAAAATACGACGACGTGGAAATCCCCGCCGATCTGGTTGAGAAGGCGAAGGAGTACCGCGCGTTATTGGTGGAAGCCGTCGCGGAAACCGACGACGAGTTGATGGCGAACTATCTGGAAGGCATCGAGCCGACCACCGAACAACTCATGCAGGGTCTGCGCAAGGCGACCTTGGAAATGAAAATTTTCCCGGTCATTTGCGGTTCGTCGTTCAAGAACAAGGGCGTGCAGAACATGCTAGACGCGGTCGTCGACTATCTGCCCTCGCCGATCGACATTCCGCCGATGAAGGGGACCGATCCCGACACCGGCGCGGAGTTGATCCGCAACTCCGACGACAACGAGCCGTTCTCGGGCTTGGTCTTCAAGATCATGACCGACCCGTTTGTCGGCCAGCTCGCATTCGTCCGCGTTTACTCGGGTAAGCTGAACTCGGGCTCGGGTGTCTACAACGTCGCCAAGAAAAAGACCGAGCGCATCGGCCGTATCGTCAAAATGCACGCCAACAAGCGCGAAGAGATTCAGGAAGTCCTGGCGGGCGACATTTGCGCCTGCGTGGGCCTGAAGACGGTCGCCACCGGCGACACGATCTGCGACGAACGGAATCCGGTTATTCTGGAGTCCATCGACTTCCCGGCGCCTGTCATTCAGCTCGCCATCGAGCCGAAGTCGAAGCAGGACCAGGAGAAACTCGGCGTTGCGATTCACAAGCTGGTAAACGAAGATCCCACGCTCCGCGTTTCGACCGATCAGGAAACGGGCCAAACCATTCTGGCCGGTATGGGTGAGTTGCACCTGGAAATCATTGTCGACCGCATGAAGCGCGAGTTTGGCGTCGAGGCCAATGTCGGCAAACCGCAGGTCGCTTACCGCGAAACCGTTCGCGTGAAAGCGGAAGGCCACGGCCGCCACGTCCGGCAATCGGGTGGCAAGGGCCAGTTCGGCGATTGCTGGATCCGGATCGAGCCGCTCGAAGAGGGCAAGGGTTTCGAGTTCGAAAACAAAATCGTCGGCGGTACGATTCCAAAGGAATACATCCCGGCGATCGAAAAGGGTATCGTCGAGCGTCTGGAAGGCGGGCTTGTGGCCGGCTTCCCGATGAGCGACCTCAAAGTGCAAGTCTTCGACGGCAGCTACCACGACGTCGACTCTTCGGAAATGGCGTTCAAGATCGCCGGCTCCCTGGCGATTCAGGATGCCGTGAAGAAGGCTAAGCCGGCGCTGCTCGAGCCGATCATGTCGGTCGAAGTGGTCGTGCCGGACGAGTACATGGGACCAGTCAACGGCGATTTGATCTCTCGCCGCGGACGCCTCGAAGGCATGGAAATGCGCGGAACCACGCAGATGATCAAATCGATGGTCCCGCTGAGCGAAATGTTTGGCTACGCGACCGAGTTGCGCAGCCGCACCCAGGGCCGTGGCAGCTTTACGATGCACTTCGGCCGCTACGAAGAAGTACCCGCCAATCTGGCGACGGAAATTATCAGCAAGGCGCAGGGAAAGGTTACGACCTAGTCAGGAGAATCGACAAACATGGCGAAAGAGAAATTTGACCGTAC
>Ga0194131_10010578_pt1 | contig 11257 bp, 7 predicted proteins | sample TA2KigO120mmetaG_FD_148631 | JGI IMG/M metagenome (GOLD analysis project Ga0194131, IMG submission 148631) | Freshwater microbial communities from Lake Tanganyika, Tanzania - TA2015053 Kigoma Offshore 120m | ecosystem: Environmental > Aquatic > Freshwater > Lake | place: Tanzania: Lake... | reverse complement strand
ATTCTATAGCGCAGTGGTTCAGAACGTATGTCAATGCAAAATACCAATTGTGCGTCTGGTCTTTGAGTTTGGGTCGGCTCCTTCACCAACTTTTTTGCTTGTGGCATAATGCCATTTAGAAGGTGCTGTCGGTAATCTTCTTCTCTCTCTTCCAGAAGCGTGAGTGTCTGTATATTCCTTTCAGAGGAATACCCACGACTAAAGGATTGTTTTCCTGCATCAGGACATAATGCACAGGTAATGGCCAGACGCACAGCCAGAAAATCTACTAAATTTATGGGTTGTTTTAAAGCGGTGTCTTTATTCTGCCAATCACTGTGCCGCTTGATATATCCCGCCCAACCCGGCAGCTGCGCCAGCATATGCCTCAGATAATCTTCCCGTTTATCTATATCTACTTTAAGCTTTTCAAGACATAATAAAAGCGCATCTTCGGACTTAGCTGGCAAATCTGAAAGCCATTTTCTGGTTTCTGCGGAGTGACTATGTAAACGCTTGTCAAAAGGAGCAAGTGTTGCCCAAGCGCAATAGAACCCTTTTTCTCGTTCTGGCATTGTAATTGTAGCCTGTCCTTCATCAAGGAAAGCTTGACACCATTTAATGAGTTCGCAGTTGACAGTTTCCAATTCAACAGTAGTAAAGCTAGTGGCAAAAAATCTTTCGCCTTTAGCTAAGGCATCTTCAAACGGTAAGGTTTCAAGCCCATGGAGTGGATTACATGCAATAAATGTTTTAAGAGGCCATACCAGTGGAAGGATATCCGCAGCATTTGCAATTAGGGTTTGAATTTGCAAGGATGAACTCTCCTTTTTGAAATGCTGCACCCGTTGGGGCATGGCATTTGACTCTATACTTGGTTCTTTCGAGTTTTCTGTGTGCGTTATCATGATAGTTTTTGCCTCAATATTGATATTCTTTTCGTGTAGAGGTAACGGTTGTGGGATGTGGCTGGCTGGAGTTAAGTATTCTCACATAGAAGCGCTTCCACCAAAGTGAACTTTGCACGCGTATCATTAGCTTCAGGTTGACAGCCAACCAGATCAGAAAAACTAGGCTAAATACCGATATATGTAAGAGGTTAAGAGGCTGAGGAACAGAAATAGACAGTGGCAATACTAATTCAATGAGATGAATGCTTGAGCCATAAAGCCCTCCCGTAATCAGACACATAATGATTGCAAGAATCAAACGAATGACAAATTTACCATTTTCTAAAATTGTAAAAGCAAATTGCGCGGAAGCCATGAAGGCGAATCCGATTAAAATAGCTGTTGTGTCTATGGTGATAAAAGATTTTTTACTGGCTATTGCAAATCCGTATGCACCGATTACACCACAAAAGCAAGCGACAAGGAATAGCGGAATACTGCCGGCCTTTCCTGTATTTCTGCTGCACACTTTCTGAACGGCCGAACCCGCTCCAAGGAAAAGAAATGCTTTAAATAAACCGTGCCAGCAAAGATGAGCCACTGCTGCAGGAAAAAGTCCCAATCCGCATTGCATGATCATAAATCCCATCTGCCCCATCGTCGAACATGCTAGCATGCGCTTAATATCATTCTGAATGAGCTTCCAGACCGTTCCTAAGACCGTCGTTATTATCCCTACTAAGAATAAGATATTCAAAAATATATGCTGCTCAAGATACAGTAAAGCAAACCGCGCCAGCAGAAAACCTCCCCCATTGACCAGGCCTGCATGCATGAAAGAGGAAACGGGGGTTGGGGAGTTCAGTGAACTGAGTAACCAGCGATGAAAAGGCCATCCAGCTGATTGCGTGATGGCGGCTAGCATAATCAACAATAAAGCTATCATTGATATTGTTGTTGGCAGGCTTTCCCGATTATCCATAATCATATGCAACGAAAAAGTTCCAGAAGCATCGGCCAACAACCAGCAAGCAAAGGCTAAAAATACGAATCCCAAAGTAAAAGTTTTAAGCGCTAAAATCCCTGAATTTTTAGCAGCTTCCCACTGCGACTTATGGATCATTAGCAAGACAAGAATTAGATTGCTGGTTGCCCATGCGGCTATGAAAAGCATTAGATGATCCGCCATCACCATGATAAGAGCGCTCACACTCACAGTTGTCAAAAAAATAAAATAGCGGCGGTAATTTCTATCACCAGCCATGTAGCGTAAGGAAAAGTGATGCACAATCCCACTAATAAATAGAATGAGCGTTGCAATCATCCAAGAAAGCTCGTCTGGGTTGAATCCCCAAAATCCTGTTTGATTTGAATAGGGTACTCCTGCAACCCACCCTGCTATTGCTCCTATAAAACCAATCCATATTGAAAGGGTGGAAATGCGGGACCCCTCCACAGGTTTCCGAGTAAAGAACAACATGTTTATTAGAAGTCCTAAAAGAGGACCTCCAACAGCCAGTAGGCAATAACTTTCAAATAAATTCATAAGTTGCTCGCAATGAATTCTTAATATTTAATCGGCGATTATATAGCATCCTTCGAGTTATGAGAGAAATTCATAATTCTGATTGATATAATGAGGTTTATTGATTATCATTTACCACCTATGGATACAAGCTTGTTAAAGACATTTTTGCTCTTGGCGGAAACAAATAATTTTACTTTGGCAGCTCAAAAGCTGTACAGATCCCAATCGGCTATTAGCTTACAGATAGCAAGATTGGAATCCCTTCTAGGGAAGACTCTATTTACCCGCGATAATCGTAATGTTGCTTTGACATTGGAGGGGGAACAGCTCATAGGATATGCCAAACAAATGCTCAAGCTTGAAAAAGAGATGCTAAATCATTTTCGACAGCCTCTTCTTAAAGGAGAAGTGACGTTTGGAACACCTGAAGATCTTGCAACAGCCTATTTACCCGGTATCTTGGCTAATTTTGTCAAAAGTTATCCTGGGATTCTCCTCAACGTTCATTGTGAATTTACAATGGAGCTACTTAAAGGCTTTGATTCTCAGCGCTATGACCTTGTCCTTATTAAGCAGGACCCCCGGAATCCTCACTCAAGAAGTGAAGAAGTGTGGAAAGAACCGCTTGTTTGGGTTTGCGGGAAAGATGCTGTACACTCCAATTGGAAAAAAGAAGAATCCCTTCCTCTTATTTTAGCTCCTGCTCCTTGTGTTTATCGGCAGCGTGCAATTGATTCTCTAAACCGAGAGGGGATTCGGTGGAGAATTGTCTATACCAGTCCAAGTCTTACAGGCACAGTTTCTGCTGTGAAAGCAGGGCTAGGGATTTCAGTCCTTCCAATGGATATGGTTCCGAAAGAATTTCAAATTGTTCGCGATCTTCCCATCCTAAAAGATGCTCAGATCGCTTTATTACAGCAAGAACATGCTTCAGAATCTGTGAAAGCTTTAGCTGATTATGTCACAAGTCATATTATCATAAATCTCTAGCCTCGACCTTGCAGGTTTTGCTATGTAGAGGGAGTTGCAAAACTAGAGAAGATGTGTGCGTCCTTAAAAAGTTACAGCAATTGTAAGCGAGTCATAACTCACTTACAATTGCTGGATGCGTTTAAGGAACCTCATAAATGAAGTGATAGGGAAATCATCAATAGGGCTCTTATCTTCAGAAACAGTAACTTTAAGATCTTCTTCGATGATGGGAGATTCAATGAGAGACAAAGCTTGAGAACCTGTCAGGCTTCCTTGATGACACTCATTGCCTGTATTCTTACAGCAAGAACAATCGGGCTTGGCACTGGGGTATAGCTTTAGTCTTTTTGTTGGGATCTGAGCAGAAAAAAACACAGCAGAAAGATAACAAAAAAATTGAGTTGTGCAATAGAACTTATTCATGAGATACTCTTGGTGGGTTTGTTTGGGTTGGTTTGTTTTCTTGTTTTCGACTTTATTCTCTTTTACGGTCTGAGTTAAGTCGTTTACATGTAGATAGTTATATCACAAACAAAGCTTTTTTCATACACAAAAACGCTTCCTAAAGTATTTTTAGGGGCGTTTTTGCGATGAAAAACACCTAAGAGATCACTTGAATAAGCTGGTTTGATTTTTCTATAGAGCAAAAAGAAGAATATTTTGCTAAAGCATCGATTGAGCCCTGGAAAAACGGTCACTTATAATTGCTGACTTTGCGCTTACATTACACTTTTTCTCTTGCATGGATTTAAGGAAATATCTACACTGACGCCCAGTTTTTTATCCCATAGTGCGAGGATGGCGGAATTGGTAGACGCGCTACTTTGAGGTGGTAGTGAGGGTTCCTCTTGGGGGTTCGAGTCCCCCTTCTCGCATTCTTTCAATGCTTACTCTTATCATAAAAAAGACTTTCGATACGCTGCAGTAGATGTGCTGGGCAGTCTAAGTTGACAGCTTGATGAAACTGTTGGCTATGCATCCACCTGTGAAGATGATCTCTTTCGGAGAGTGAGAAGCTCTCGGATTCTTCAGGATAAAGAGGGTTGTAGACCCCTTCGTGTTTCAGCATCTTCATATAGAAAAATGCAAGGAAAGAAGAAGAGGCACTGTGGCTTGGTACTTGCCGTAAAAAAGCTATAAGCATGCTGTAAAGATCAGGAGAGGGTTTTCGTGGAAGTTGCGAGTGCAAGATGGCTCGTAGCATGGCAGCAGCTGTTTGTAAGTAGTGAAGGTCAGCGCGGAGAAAGAGATTTTGCGAGAGCAAAGAAGCTTCTTTGCAATGCAAAAACTCTGACGACCCTTCATAGAGGAGGAACTCTGCTTCGCAAAAAGGTTCAATGAAGGGATAGGGATTTTTCCCTGAGGGAGTTTTTTTGATAAGAGCAGGGAGAAGACCGAGCTTTTCAGAGAAAAGCGTGACGATAGTCTTGCTCTCTTGAAAAGGCAAAGAGCGCAAGACTAGGGCTTTAGTTGTATGAAGCTCCATTAGGGAGCTTGCTCATAAAAAGCACGCAAATCTTTTTTAAGTTGGACAAGTGTAGCTGGAATCGTATACATCATATGCCCCCCTTCATAATTCTTGAGAAAAAGCCTTGATTGACAACAAGGAGCCAGTTCCAGGTGCTGCATAGTATACTCTGTTGCAAAAAAGGGCGTTGCCATGTCGTAATAGCCACTAGCGACAAATACTTTCATCCCCGGATACTTGGTGATTATACTGCGTAGGTCTCCCGAGACGTTAAAGTATTCATTATCGCAGCCGTAATTCCAAGGAAATACATCTGTGAGGATCTTGTAGGGGGCGTTTTTTGTACAGCCAAGATCGTTGCGCAAATAGAAGTTAAACGTAGAAGTAAAGGCCCCCGCAATGAGATCCATGCTTGGATCGTACTCGATCGTCCCTCCTGAGATAAAAGAGTCTATTCCTTGAATGCGGCTATCAAAACGCCCTATGGTGCGTTTTTTTTCTCGGAGTAGCTCTTTAGCAAAACAAAAAATAGGGATGCGTAGGTTGCAATTATCGATGTAAGAAGGCGAAAGCCCCGTGAGTTCAGAGAGTTCTTGGAGGATAGAAGCTCTTTCTTCCCCTAAGAGCTGATTGCCCTGAAATAGAGCCTGCGAATAGTCTTTAGCTGCAAAATTCCGTGCTTTATCTAAAACAGCTTCAAGGGAGAGCTGTTGCAGCGATGGAGAGAGCTTATGGTGGAACCAAGCCGCGGCTGTATAGCTTGGAAGAAAAAGTGAGTAGGGGAGATCGTTGCCGAGTTTAAAATTGATGGTTTGGAAGTTTAAGATGGCAGAAATCAAGATGATGCCATCGACATCTACAAAAGCATCGCTATGTAAATACTCTGCTAAAGCACATGCTCTTGTTGTTCCATAACTTTCTCCCATGAGGAATTTTTGAGATTCCCAGCGATTGAAATGCGTAAGGTATTGCTGAATGAAATCGCCGATGGATTGAATATCTTCTTGTACGCCATAGAAGTTTTTGGCGCTGTCTGGAGGGATGGCATGACTAAATCCCGTAGAAATAGGATCGATAAAAACAAGGTCTGTTACATCGAGAAGACTACTTGTATTATCTTCTAGATGATAGGGAAGTGCCGGCATTCCCTCTCCAGTGAAGGCTACGCGCTTGGGGCCTGCAAGCCCTATATGGAGCCAAACAGCAGAGGATCCGGGTCCTCCATTAAAGCAGAAAGTAATCGGGCGAGGCTCTGATGTATCGGTTCTTGTGTAACTAGTAAAAAACATCTTGGCTTTAGATGCGCAAGTCTCATTTTTTATGAGAAAAGAGCCCACGATAGCTTTATAAGAGATAGGAGAATTGTCCAAGGTGAAAACGTGTTCCGAAGTGAAAAAATCTTCTGCCTGAGAGCAAATGTTTTCTGTCACTTCAGCATAGGTGCTTGGTGCAATGGTAAACCCTACGATGCATAGCAAAAGCTGCATAAACCGATTCATTGTTTTTCTGAGCATGATTCCCCCGTATCATCTATGAATATGTGAGTAGTTTTGCCATGTTTCCCATTTCTTAGGCTACTATTTTTGTAAATACTGGGGATTCGATATTTTTTTTGTGTGTATGTTTTTTTAATTGATTAATTTTATGTTAAGTGACATTTAGGTGGTATGAATAGAAAACATACACTTATTAGTTTGGGGTTGATAACTGCACTGTTTTTGATGGGATGTCATCGTCAAAAAGAGCAGCCTATCAAGATGCCGCCACTTGTCACAGCCTTTCAGGTGGAACCACGTACAATCCCAGTAAAATCTTCTTTTGTTGGTGTAGCGAAAAGTTCTCATCCCGTCGATATCAGAGCCCGCGTAGAGGGGTATCTTTTGAGTATTGACTACACAGAAGGGAGCAGAGTCCAACCGGGAGACCCTTTATTTCATCTCGATCCCACTCCTTTTGAAGCGAGTTTACAAGAGGCTTTAGGGGAGCTTGCAAGGGCCCAAGCAGAGCTTTGGAGAGCAGAGCGCTCGCTTGCTAGATTACAACCTCTCCTTGCAAAGAATGCTGCAAGTCAAAAAGATGTGGATGATGCGACAGCTTCTGTTTTAGAAGCAGAAGGCATGGTGCTGACAGCGCAAGGAAACGTCAAGCAAGCAGAGATCAATCTCAGCTATACGCGTATCATCTCTCCCATCGAAGGGTTGACGTCAAGAGCCTCCTCTCGAGAAGGAACACTTATTACTCCCGGAGCCAATGGTCTTCTCACAGAGGTCTCTGTCATCGATCCTATCTGGGTGGTGTTTAGCATTTCAGATCAAGATCGACTCCAAGGGTTAGAAGAAAGAGCAGATCAAGAACTGGTTCTCCCTGCTCAGCAAGATTATACTGTGCAACTGAGACTGGCAGATGGTACACTATTCCCTCACACAGGCACCGTGAACTTCTTAGCACCTGTTTTGGATCCTGATACTTCTTCCTTGGTCCTTCGCGCTACATTCCCAAATCCCGAAGGTCTGATCCTCCCAGGACAATTTGTTCAAGCAACACTACTTGGAGCTACAAGGCCTAATGCTTTATTTGTTCCTCAAGCAGCGGTCAGTCGCGGAGAGAAGGGAGAGTATCTCTATGTGATTGATCGCAATAATCGTATCTCTTTGCGTGATGTGGTCGTTGGTGAGTGGTTTGAGAATTTTTGGATTATCAAGGAGGGTCTACAGCCAGGAGATATTGTGGTAGTGGAAGGCACAAATAAAATAGCTCCAGGAGATGCTGTTACCATCCAAAAGATTGACACTCCTCCTAAAGATCTGGGAGCCACTCCATGATTTCTAAGTTTTTTCTGCATCGCCCTGTCTTATCCATGGTGATGTCGGTTCTTATTGTACTTGTTGGTATTGTGTCATTTTTGCGACTGCCTATCGAACAATATCCCAACATCACGCCTCCACAGATCCAAGTTACGGCTAACTATCCTGGTGCTAGTGCACAAGTGTTATCGGATGCTGTCGCATCTCCTTTGGAAGATCAGATCAATGGTGTACAGGATATGATCTACATGTACTCGCAAAGTTCTGCAACTGGTAACTTAGCCATGAGTATCTATTTCAATATTGGTGCGGATGCAGATCTTGCTCTGAGCAATGTACAAGACCGTGTGGATTTAGCCATGGCACAGCTCCCCTCTGAAGTACAAAATGAGGGAATTGTAGTAAAAAAAGAAACACCAACGATTTTATTACTTGTTGTTGTAGAGTCAGACGAACGCTTTGATGAGATCTATACGAACAACTATGCCACGATTCATATTGCAGATGAGCTCTTGCGCTTACCGGGAGTCAGCGATGCTAAGTTGGTGAATGCTCGTAACTACGCTATGCGCGTATGGCTCAGGCCCGATGAGATGGCACAGCTCAAGGTCAGCACCGGCGATGTGATTGAAGCTATCCAAAACCAAAACCAAGATTATCCTCTTGGAGAATTAGGGCAGCCCCCTGTTGATCTTTCCATTCCATTGACTTTGCCAATTACGACACTTGGCCGCTTATCAGAGCCAGAGCAGTACGACGATATCATCTTGCGAGCCACACAAGATGGATCTACAGTCCGCATCCGTGACGTTGGGCACACGGAACTTGGTGCGCAAGACTATACAGTACGAGGAGCTGTCAATGGCAAGACGGCAGCTTTGATTGCTGTGTATCAAGAGTATGGAGCGAATGCTCTTTCTGTAGCGGGGGAGGTTCGCAAGACTTTAGATAAGCTTGAGCAGAGATTCCCTCCTGGTATTTCCTATTCAGTCCCCTATGATACGACAAAATTCATTCGCATCTCTATGACGGAGCTTGAAAAAACACTTTGCGAAGCAGCGCTTTTAGTCGCACTTGTTGTTCTTGTCTTCTTACAAAGCTTGCGTGCGACGATCATCCCCGTGATTGCAATGATCGTTTCAATTATAGGTGCTTTCACAGGGATGTATCTTCTTGGCTTTTCTTTAAATTCTTTGACCATGTTTGGACTTGTGCTAGCTGTGGGGATTGTAGTGGATGATGCTATTGTCGTAGTAGAAAATGTAGAAAGAAACTTGAGAGAGAAGAATCTTGAGCCCAAAGAAGCAGCGTTGCTAGCTATGAAAGAGATCTCAAGTCCGATTATCGCCATTGTCTGCGTTCTTTGTGCTGTATTCATCCCTGTCGCTTTTTTAGGAGGAGTTGCGGGGGGACTATATAAACAGTTTGCCATGACAATTACGGTCTCTGTGGTGATCTCGGGATTTGTGGCTTTGACATTAAGCCCTGTGCTTTCAGCATTCTTACTTAAGAAAACACATACCCCATCAAAGCCAGCACAACGCTTTAATCAAGCTCTAGCTCATAGTACAAAGATTTATAGTAAGGGAGCGGAGTGGTTGATCGATCATGCTTGCACGGCTGTACTCTGTTTCCTTGCAATTATTGTCGCTGCAGGAGCCCTATTTCATGTAGTACCCTCAGGCTTAGTACCCCAAGAAGACCAGGGGTATTTTTTTACCTTTGCAGATCTTCCTGAGGGAGCAAGCCTTGGACGCACGCAGCATGTCACAGATGCTGTCAACGATATCGTAATCCATCATCCGGGCGTGGAGACATTCGTATCTATGACAGGATTTAGTTTACTAGAGAATTTAAACCGCACTCCAATTGGTACCTACTTTGTTATCTTAAAGGACTGGAACCTACGCAAGACGAAAGACTTGAAGCTCAGGTCCATTATCATTGATATGTGGGACAAGTTTCAACAGACGATCTCCGATGCAAAAGTTCTTCCCTTCAATCCTCCAGCTATCCCAGGTCTTGGAACAGTGGGAGGGTTTGAGTTCTGGCTTGTGAACGAGGGGGACCGAACGATGGAAGAGCTGCAGGAGGAGGCAAATAGCTTTCTTGCTGAAGCGCGTAAGCGCGCAGAGTTGACGGCTCTCTCAGCGACCATTGATGCAGAATGTTTACAAGTCTATGCGGACCTTGATCGTACAAAAGCACGCTCTCTTGGTGTGAGTATAGACTCTGCGTATCAAGCGATGCAAGCATTTTTGGGCTCTATCTACGTTAATAATTTCAATAAGTATGGGCACGTTTTTCAAGTGGTTGTACAAGCAGAGCCTTCGATGAGAACTTCTTTAGAAGACATCAAGAATATGTTTGTTCGTTCGGAGTCTGGAGCGATGGTTCCTCTCGATGCTCTTTTCACTTTTCGCTATGACAAGGGTCCTAATCTCATCAGTCGATTCAATGGGTTTCCAGCTGTTCGTATCAATGGGTCTGCAGCACCTGGATATAGTTCAGGACAGGCGATTGCTGTCATGGAAGATGTAGCCAAGGGTTTTCTTCCCCTAGATATTAGCTATGCATGGGGAGGGCAGGCGTATCAAGAGATTGCTTCCGGGGGGACTTCTTCGACATCTCTTGTTGGCGCTTTAATCCTTGTCTTTCTGATTCTAGCAGCTCTTTATGAGCGTTGGTCTCTTCCCTTAGCAGTTCTCCTCGTCGTTCCTTTTGGCACACTTGGGGCTCTTTTATCCGTATGGGCTGTCGGTCTAGAGAACGACGTCTACTTTCAGATTGGGCTTATTACACTGATTGCCCTTGCAGCAAAAAATGCGATTCTCATTGTGGAGTTTGCAATTTTACAAAGACAAGAAGGCGTTAGTGTCAGAGAAGCAGCTCTTGAAGGAGCAAGACAGCGTTTTCGTGCGATCATCATGACCTCTTTGACCTTTGTATTCGGTGTCCTTCCCCTTGTGCTCAGTAAGGGAGCTGGCGCTGCGAGTCGTGTTTCAGTAGGTGTTGGAGTCATGGGAGGGATGATCCTTGCGACTTTCTTTGGTATCTTCTTTGTCCCCTTATTTTATAAGCTGCTAGATCGTAAGAAGGAGGGAAAGGGATGAAAAAAGTTGCCTGCCTCATGATGCTAACTTCTGTATGGCAAACAGGGTGTAACCTAGCTCCTAGGTATGCACAACCTGAGATGACGCTCCCCTCAACTTGGCGAGTAGAAAGCGATGAAACATCGACGCTGTGTAATCTCAACTGGTGGAAAGAGCTCGGAGATGAAACACTCAATACCCTGATTGCTGATGCTATACAAAATAACAAAGATGTGCAAGTGGCTGCTTGGCGAGTGATGCAATACTTTGCACAGTATCAAATTGCTCTTTCTGCATTTTTTCCACAGTTTACGGCTTCAGGAGCTGCGCTTAAAGAACGACTGGCCATCGATGTAGATTTTCTTCCTCAGAGGTTTTCTCCCATCACTCCTGACTATGACTTGCGTACATCTGTCTCTTTCGAGTTTGATTTTTGGTGTAAGACAAAAAACACCTCGTCAGCTGCCTTCTCCCAGTATTTAGCCGAGATAGAAAATCGTAAGATTGTGGTTCTATCTCTTGTT
>Ga0194131_10010575_pt1 | contig 11261 bp, 10 predicted proteins | sample TA2KigO120mmetaG_FD_148631 | JGI IMG/M metagenome (GOLD analysis project Ga0194131, IMG submission 148631) | Freshwater microbial communities from Lake Tanganyika, Tanzania - TA2015053 Kigoma Offshore 120m | ecosystem: Environmental > Aquatic > Freshwater > Lake | place: Tanzania: Lake... | reverse complement strand
TAAAAAGAGTAAATGGGAAAATGTCCGCAATGAAGCTGTAGAGGGCTGGAACAAAAATGTAAAAGCCGCTTACTTGGAGGCCCTTAATCGAGCAAAAATAGTCTACCTAAAAAATGGGAAAAAGAAGGGCGCCCAGGAATTAGAGCAAATCATATTAAAGCTCGAGAAGCTCGAGCTTTTACAAAAATCCCCCACCTATGAGGATTTAAACGAAATTGGAAAATGGCTTAATGAAAATGCCATAAATCACTCCTATACTATGAAAGTGATAGAGAAAGATAAGGAAGAGCAGATTCAAAAGGGACAACGCCTTATTGATAATTCATCGGATAACCCTCTTGGAACAGCCCTCAGCGGGCGAGGATTTACTCTGCCGACCCGATTCCTCTTGAGATCCAGAGCGGTTTTTGTCGTAGACTTAGAGACTATCGTTACGCGATACAATTCATCGAGGTTTAATAAGGAGGAGGGTCAGAAGAAAGCAGAACCTTCAAAAAAGTATACCCACTAGAAGCTCCTAATAATTTAACCAAGGCCTGGGTTCTCCGAGCGAGAAAACTCGGGCCTTTTTGTTTTGAGCCCGTTTGGTCATCGCTCTGTTGGAAAGCGCGTTGATTATTGCCTGGTGGACCGAATGGGGATCGAACCCACGACCTCCGCATTGCGAACGCGGCGCTCTCCCAACTGAGCTATCGGCCCATGCCCTGAAATTATTATTCCAAGTTAATCGCGAAAGGTTTCAAAATCAATCTTGAGATTAAGAAGAAAACTTTATACCTGCGAGTTATCATTTCGCTTATTTGAGGTGATTAATTGAGTGAGGGAAAAAGTGTGTACTTGATTAATCCAAGCCGCTCTTTGATCCCTAAACTTGTGGACTTAAGTGCATCTAAGGTTGGAATTAAACTGTCTAAAGTGAACTGGGTATTGGACCTGAAGTCAGTAGGAAACGGGATAACAGAAAGACCGGTTTTTTTGAATAAGTAGACGGCTCTCGGCATATGGAAAGCACTTGTGACTAAGATAATTTGCTTACCTCCACGAGCTTGGATCAATTCCTTAAGAAAAGTAACGTTTTCAAAAGTGTTTCTTGATCTATTTTCCTCAATGATTTGCTTTGTTGGTACGTTTAGGTCGATGAGGTAGTCCTTCATGTCGGTGGACTCCGTTCGTTCGATGCCCGAGAGAGGAGTGTACGGAACTCCACCACTTGCATAAACAAGAGGGGCTTTCTTTTTGTGAAATAGTTTTGCAGCAGCACTAAGCCTATCTCCCCAAGGTTCCTCAGGAGCCACTCTGGGAGGCTGAATGTTAGATACCGTTCCACCCAAAACGACAATCGCATCAGCGCTAGGACTTTCAGCAATACGAAGACCAGGAAATTGGTTTTCTAATGATCCAATAAAAAAATCAGAGAAAAGGGGTAAGCTCAGAAGGATAAAAATAACAAAGGTAAAAATTAGTAGCTGTTTTGCTGCACGAATCTTGTTTCTTGAAATAAAGTTTATCGAAAGGGCAAGAAAAATTAGCAGTAAAGTTATTGGTTGTGTAATAAAAAGAAGAAATTTAAAAAAATAAAAGCTCATCAACTTTTAAGTTCAGTCCACATCCGGTTCATGAGGGGTAAAGTATCTCCGATGTCTTCAAGAAAGAAAAGCTTCTTAAAAACCTCTTTAGGAGGATAGATGTTGGGGTTGTTTTTTTCTTCAAGAGGTAAAAGGTCTTTTACTTCGCGGTTGGGGGTTGCAAGGTGACTTTGTCGGACCGTTTCAAGGGCATGTTCTGGAGAAAGAAAATAGTTAATAAAGGTATGAGCTTGGAGTTTGTGTTGGCTTGAAACTGGGATTGCAAAATTATCTGTCCAAATCAAGCCGCCTTCTCTGGGAATAAAATATCGGATAGCCGGATTTTCTGCTTGAGCTTGGACTGCATCGCTGGAAAAAATATGCGCGATATAAACTTCTTCTTTGAGCAGTAACGGTTTGGATTCTGAATTGAACATGAGAACATGGTTTTTTATTTGTGAAATCTGCTGTTTGGCTTTTACTAAATTGTCGAGATCCCGCGTGTTGGGAGAGAGATGGTTGAGAAATAAAACGGCCGAAAAGACCTCTCTCATGTCATCCAGCAATGAAGTTTGTCGAGGATATGAAGAGTTAAGCAGTAGTTCCCAACTGACTTCCGTTTCGTTCAATTGTACTTTGGCTGTGTTGACTGCGATCCCCGAAGTTCCCCAAGTGAAGGGGACAGAGTATTCATTTTTCAAATCGTAAGATAAATGACGATAATAGTCATCTAGATGAATCAGATTGGGCAGCAAAGTAGGATCTAACTTGGACAACATCGAAAGACTCTTCATTTGTCGAACCATGTAGTCTGATGGCTGAACAATATCAAGCCCTGTGGCTCCGGCTTTAAGTTTGGCAAACAGTTCTTCGTTACTCGAAATGTATGAAAGCTCTACTTTGATGCCGGTTTTCGAAGTAAAATCTTGAATGACCGAGTCCGGAAAATAATTACTCCAAGTCGAAATTCTTAACCTAGGAGGAATGGTGTTTTTCGATCTTAAATAGATAAGACACGCTGTTGCGAGCCCTAAAAAAATGAGAAGACCAATTATCCTCTTAAGACCCATTTGCGGCTTTGCTCCTTAGAAACCAAAAGAAGAACTAAGAAAGTAGAAATACAGATCATCAAAAACGACAGACCGTTGAGTTCGGGGGTTACTCCGATTCTCATTAAAGAATAAATCTTTAAGGGAAGAGTGGTCAAACCGGCTCCGCTGGTAAAAAATGAAATCAGGAAATCATCGAAAGAAAGGGTAAAGGCTAGCAGCCATCCCCCCATCATCCCAGGGAGTATGTTGGGTAAAGTCACCTTCCAAAATATTTGGTGCGGTTTAGCGCCTAAGTCTTGCGCAACCTCGGCCATTTGAGGGTCGAGTTTTTTTAGTTGCTCTAACATGATGAAATAAACAAAACTGGCACTAAAACTGGCATGAGCAACAACCACAGTCGCAAATCCAAGTTCGATATGCAGAAGTAAAAAGAAAAGTAAGAGAGAGAGGCCGGTGATAACCTCCGGCAATAAAATGGGTAGCATAATGAGAGATTGAATCGTGGTTGGTAAAAGAGCTGAAAATTCAAATAGTCCTAAAGCTCCAAAAGTGCCCACAGTCACAGCAAGGGAAGCGGACAAGACCCCAATTTCCAAGCTGTTCATTAAAGGCTCTAAAAGTGACGGACTATGAAACAGTTTAAGCAGCCAGCGAAAGGTAAATCCGCTTTTGAGATCGTAGGGGTTGTTGAGAAAAGTCTGTAAAATAAGATAGAAGAGCGGTGTGTAGAGTAAAAAAATCGCAATGAAAAAGATCGTTGCAACAAAAGGATTAGCTTTTCGCATTGTCAATTCCATTTCTAAAGCCGCCGATACGCGACCATCGGGTCTGTATCCAGAGGGTAATTAATAGAAGCAAAGATAACATGCCGGCTATCGCCGAACCAAAGGGCCAATCCTGCATGACAAAGAACTGACTGACCATTACATTTCCTAAAAAAGCCTCTTTAGCCCCTCCAAGAAGGTCGGGAATCACATACTCCCCTAACATTGGGATAAAAACAAAAAGGCTTCCGACAAAAACGCCCTCCTTAATGTTCGGTACGACAACTTTCCAAAATACTTGAATTCGATTGGCCCCCAAATCAAAACCGGCCTCTCTTAAAGCGGGATCCAACTTTTCTAAGGAGGAGAAAATGGGAACGACGAGAAAAGGTAGGTAATTGTAAAGAAGCCCTAAATAGACCCCCGTTCGAGTGTAGAGAATTTCAAGGGGGGTTTTAATTAGTCCCCACTCCAGTAGCAGTTGGTTGATGAGGCCATGGTTGCCAAGCAACGATACCAAACCGTAAACCCGCAGAATAAAGTTCGTCCAAAAAGGAATAAAAAGCAAAACCAAACCTAATTGTTTTAGCCAACCCCGGCTTCGGGCCAGGTAATAGGCAACGGGGAATCCGATGGCCAGACAACTCAGAGTGGCTACGAGAGCTAACCACACAGTTTTTAAGAGCACTTTAATGTAGATGTATTGAAAGCTCCGTAAATAGTTGTTGAAGCTTAAATGAAAAGAAATGGTTCCTAAAGGGGTTCGTTCTAGAAAGCTCATCCCCAAAATAATGAGGAAGGGGATAAAGGTCATCAAAAACAACCAGCCAATAAAAACGAGAGCTGTTAGTGGAATAGGCTTGGACGATTTAAGTGGAGTATTCAAAACTTTGTTGATTCCTTATGAGTTTGAAATATTAAGCAAGATAGCGTCTTCGGTTCTCCAAGTGAGGTAGACGTTATCTCCTACATTGAGTTTTCTCTTTTTTAACCGTTCCAATTCCTGTTCAAAAACCTTAAAGGTAGCGTCTTTAACTTTGACCGTGTATTCGGTTCGAGAGCCCAGATAGGTAAGGTCACAAATGCTTCCCTCAATTAAGTTTTCCTGAAGTTGAGAGCGTTGTCTTAGAAGCCTCATTTTTTCAGGACGAAGCACTAAATTTAGCTTTTTGGTTAGGGCATGACCATTCTTTTTAACTTTAAAAGTCCCTAAAGCCGATTGAAGTGCAAGGACTTCCGGAGCATCCCCTACTAGTTCTCCGGTGATTTCATTCACTTGGCCGATAAATCGAGCCACAAAAGAATCAATAGGGTCTTCATAGATTGTTTTAGGCGTGCCGACTTGAAGACATTGTCCGTCACGCATGACGGCCATTCGATCTGACAATTGGAGAGCCTCTTCTTGATCGTGAGTTACCATGATAAAAGTGAGTCCTACTTTTTTGCAGAGGGCTTTGAGCTCCTCTCTCATTTTGATTCGCAGCTCAGGATCAAGTGCCGAGAGGGGTTCATCAAGGAGTAAAACCTCAGGCCTATTGACTAAAGCCCTTGCCAACGCCACTCTTTGGGCTTGTCCGCCACTAATTTGAGTGGTCTGTCGGTTTTTTAAATCCTCTATCTGAACTAATTTTAGCGCTTCTAAGACCCGGTCTTGGACCTCATTCTTTCCAAGTTTTTTCAGTCTAAGACTGAAAGCCACATTTTCAAAAATGGAGAGATGGGGAAATAAAGCGTAGCGTTGAAATACGGTGTGAAGATTTCGTTTGTGGGGAGGCAAACGGGTAATATCCCGTTGATTGAGTGTAATTTTGCCGCCAGAAGGTGATTCAAATCCTCCAATTAACCTCAAAACCGTGGTCTTCCCGCAACCGCTAGGGCCCAATAGGCAGAAAAACTCTCCGGTTTCAATCGTAAGATCGACGGGCCACAACTTAAAACCGGAGCCATCTTTTGAATAGGTTTTGGTTAATCCGCTTAATTCTAGGGGCATGGCGTTTTAATAAAAGAAACTCGCGTTTTCTACAAGGAAAAAAAACCAATTTTCATAAGAATTTGAAGTGAGTTACACTACACTTTATGAATATTTCAGCACTTGACAGATTGAGACTTTTTCTTCGCCCTCCAGGAAGAGGGCTTCACACCAACTCAACCGGGGGGTGGTACGCGAATTCGGTCCTTAAAAAACTTTATGGCACTGACTCCAATAAAGAAGTGATGGCCGCTTGGGAAGAGAGCCTGCAAAAATTACGAAGAGTCGAAGGGGTTGTTTTTGGCATTCCTTCCGATATCGGAGCAGGGATTTTACGCGGCGCTAATTTGGGTCCCATAGGAGTCAGGGATGCCTATCTCACCAAGTATTCCTCTTTTCCTAAAACACTGGTGGACATAGGTGATGTGATTGTTATTCCACAATTGCTTCATGATGAAATGCTGAACGACAAGCAACTAGCCGCTAGCCGTTCTGAACTTTATCCCAACCGAACCGTACCGCTTCCGGTTGGGCCGCTTTCTATTGCCGAGGCTCTTTTTGAAGCTTTAATGGAACTCAATCCTGAACTAAAGATTTTTATGATAGGTGGGGATCACAGCGTGTCCTGGCCAGCCATGGTTCACTGCCACAAGCGCTTTGGAGATTCTTTTGGGGTTTTGCATTTTGATGCTCACAGCGATCTGATGGAAAGTCGTTTGGGAATTAAGTACTGTTTTGCGACTTGGGCCTGTCATGCTGCTCGTTTGATTAAGCCTCACCAAATGGTGCAAGTAGGAGTCAGGACTTCCACTAAAACAAAACAATATTGGATGGAGAAATTTCCGTTGTTGCAAGTTTGGGCTAGTGAAATTCCAGGGCGTGAAACTGAGGTGATCTCAGAAATCCTTCAGTACCTGGTGAAAAGTGGAGTTAAACGAATTTATATCACTAATGATATCGATGGAACCGATCCTAAATATGCCCCTGCAACTGGAACCCCGGAACCCAACGGTTTAGGGCCCCAGTTTGTTTTGGGATTGATTGCAGCGATTCGACAGAAGTTCCAACTTATAGGGGGGGATATTGTGGAAGTGGCCCCTCCTTTGTCTGGCAGTCGAGACTTTTCTAAAGAGAAAACCTGTGAAGTGGCTGCTGACTATTTACATGCTCTTTTTTAGTTTTTAGTTATAATGATTTCAAACTTTGGGGGGATGAAATACTAAGTGAAAATCGCATTTGTATTTAATAAAAAGACCAACGCTTCTCTAGAACAAGCAGAGTTTGATACTCCTGAAACGATTCAGTCCATCCACCAAGCCTTAGCTTCGGGTGGACATGAAGTCATTGATATTGACATGTCGGGCGAAAATTTAGCGGTTCCTATCGAAAAACTGATTTCGACCAAGCCCGATATTATTTTTAATACAGCCGAAGGCTATTATGGGGTCGGACGAGAGAGTTTAGGGCCGACTTTGTTTGAGCAGTTGCAGATTCCTTATGTGGGTTCGGGTCCTTATGGATGTTTTTTAACTTTGGACAAATTTTTGACCAAACAGGTAGTCGCTAGTCGAAAAGTGCCTGTGGTCGAGGGGTATTTCGTTAACTCAGTCGATGAGCTCAAGAGTATTTTACGAGAAGTCGTTTATCCGGCGTTCGTTAAGCCTAACTACGAAGGCTCGAGTAAAGGGATTACCAGCAAATCGGTATGTAAAGACGCCGATGAGCTTTTATCTTACGGGACCGAAAGCTTGAAGCTATTTCCGCAAGGGATTTTGATCGAACGCTATATTTCCGGTCGAGATATTTCGGTACCTTATATTTCGGGGTTGGGGGAGGGGGGGAGGGGGGAGTCTTAGAACCTTTGGAGTATGTAGTTCAATCTCTCAAAGAGGGAACCGAATTTATTTATGATTATGATTTGAAAAATTTTTACGATGATGCCGTAGGTGTCAAGTGTCCTGCCGCTCTAGAACCATCCATTCGTGCTGCTCTTATCGAGATGATAAAACGGATTATTCCGGCTCTCGGAGTGGTGGATTTTGCAAGAGCCGATTTCAGAGTGAGTCCGGAAGGGGAGATCTATTTTTTAGAGCTTAATGCTCTTCCCAGCTTGCAGCCTGGGGCAGGGGTTTTTGAGGCCTCTCGTTGTTTAGGTTTGAACTATGAGCAGACCATTCTAAAAATTTTAGAGGCTGCCCGAACTCGTCTTAAAATTACAGGTAAGGGGGGGCGCAACCCAAAGAGATTAAGAACCTTAAAAAATCCCAAAGTGGCTCTTGTTTATAACTTGAGACGGAAAGAAGTGTCTGATCCCGATTATGAACATGAAGCCGAATTTGATTCTCAGCGAACAGTCGATGCACTTAGAAAAACACTTGAGGGTTTCGGTCTAAATGTTGCATTAATTGAGGCTAACAAACAGCTCATGGAAAATCTTAAAGAGTCTAGAGTGGATGTGGTTTTTAACATCGCAGAAGGCTCTAATAAGAGAGCGAGAGAGGCTCAAGTTCCGGCGATTTGCGATCTACTAGGGATTGAACACACGGCGAGTGATGCGACTTGTTTGGCGATCACACTGGATAAAGCGATTACTAAAAAACTTCTAAGCCAAGATGGAATTCTAACGCCGCAATACCGACTCTACCAGGGAAGTTCTAGAGGGGTTGAGCCCGGCTTAAGATTTCCTGTGATTTGCAAACCTAATCACGAAGGAACATCCAAAGGGATCGGGGATACTTGCGTAGTCAACCATCAGGAAGAGCTTGATCAAGAGGCTGCGCGACAATGGAAGAAATTTAAAGAGCCCATTTTGTGTGAAGAGTATATTGAAGGAAGAGAGTTTACGATTGGGGTGTTGGGGAATACTACCTTAAAAGTTTTAGGGCCTATGGAAATTGCTTTTAATCCAACTGGTGGGAAGTACCCGGTTTATTCCTTTGAGGCTAAACATGTGGAGCCCTCAGCCAACCCTATCTTCTCTTTGGTTTGTCCAGTAAGCTTAGGGCGTGAGCTGGATAGAAAAATAGTAGCTTTTGCCAAAAAGTGTTTTAATTCTTTGGGGTGTCGAGATGTGGCTCGTGTTGATTTTAAAGTGGACTCCAGAGGAAATATTTTCTTTATCGAAATTAATCCTCTTCCGGGGCTAGCTCCACAATTTAGCGATCTTGTGATTATGGCCGAAAAATCGGGGATGGCTTACGATAGCTTAATTCGAAGAATTATTACTCCTGCTATTCAAAGATGGCGAAATGTTGAACGGATGAAAGCCTGGTAAGGGATGAGTAATTTATTTGAAAAATACCAAGAAGAAGGAGTGCAGCGAAAGAGGGTAAGAGAACTTGGGGTTTGTATTGGGGAGTTTCCTACCGGTCCTTTAAATTCTATTACCGATGTTCCCGGGGTTAAAGTGGGCCACTCCACATTAATCGAGGGCTCGGGAAGAAGAAAACCGGGCAATGGGCCTGTGCGCACCGGAGTTACCGTTATTCAGCCAAACGAAGATATTTACAATCGCAAGCTAGTGAGCGGAAGTTTCACTTTGAGTGGAGCTGGGGAAGTATCGGGATTAACTCAACTGATGGAATGGGGAGTGATTGAAACCCCGATTGCTTTGACCAATACTCTCTCAGTAGGGAGAGTCAGTGATTGTATCGTAAAGTGGATGGCTCAGAAATATCCTGAAATAAGTGAACAACAAGAAGTGATTATTCCGGTAGTAGGTGAGTGCGATGATAGCTTTCTCAATGACGCTGTCGGATTGCATATTAAACCTCAACAAGTGTTTTCGGCTTTAGACAGTGCTAAGGCAGAATTACCTCTTGAGGGGGCTGTTGGGGCCGGCACTGGAATGATCTGTTGTGATTTTAAAGCGGGGGTTGGGACTTCAAGCCGTTTGATTCAACTTGGAGATCAGCGCTACACGTTGGGGGTTTTGGTAGTCAGTAATTTTGGTTTGATGGAGCATTTGCGAATCGATGGATATCCGATAGGTCGGAGTTTGATTAAAGTTCAAGGGAAATACGCTAGAAGGGTCAATAACTACGGATCGATTATTGTGGTGGTCGCAACTGATATTCCTTTAACCCATATGCAAGTGAATCGAGTTTGTCGAAGAGCTGCTTTGGGTTTGGGCAGGGTAGGAAGTTATGGGGCTCATAGTAGTGGTGAGATTATCATTGGATTTTCGACAGCAAATGAGGTTTCTCGATTAGCGAAACACCCTCAAATGGAGCTAAGAGCGATTCGGGATACGGGATTAGATCCAGTTTACAAAGCCGTGATCGAAGCTACTGAAGAGTCAATTTTAAATTCTCTTACTCGAGCTGTAACAATGGAAGGGGTTAATAATAATAGAGTCCCTGCTATTGATCTGGAGCTTTTAAAACAGTTGTATGGTCGTTACAATTTAGTCACTATTTAATTTGAAGAGAGTCTCATGGAATCTACACAAGCAATTGTTTTAGGGATACTTCAAGGATTAACAGAGTTTATTCCCGTGAGTTCTTCAGCTCATCTAGTTCTCTTTCCCTGGTTCTTTAAATGGCAAGATCCTGGATTAGCATTTGATGTTTTTTTACATTTGGGAACACTCTTGGCTTTATTGGTCTATTTTTTTAGGGAGCTGTGGTTAATAACGGCAGGAGGACTTGCAAGTATTTTGGAGCGTAGAATTGGCTTTGAGCCTCATCGACAGTTGTTTTGGATGTTGGGGGTGGGGTCGATTCCAGCGGCGGTTGCGGGTGTTCTTTTCAACCATTTAGCAGAAGAGTTTTTTCGAGCCCCTTTGTTGATAGCGACGATGTTGGCCCTGGTTGGTTTTGTCATTTTGTGGGTCGATGGACATTACCCTTCACTTAAACGGATCGAAGAAATGGGGTATGGGTATGCCTTTTTGATTGGTATCGCTCAAGCCTTTGCTATCATTCCCGGAGTTTCAAGGTCCGGTGCAACCATGGCCATGAGCAGACGTTTGGGTTTTAGTCGAGAAGCTGCAGCTCGTTTCTCCTTTTTACTCTGTATTCCTATTATTTGTGGAGCGGTTGTTATGAAAGTCCCTGATCTGATTAATCAGGTGGGGGCAGAAATGTCTTGGAACTATGTTCTATGCGGGTTTGGGGCTTCGTTTTTTTTCGGGCTCATTAGCATTCACTTCATGTTGAGTTATTTGCGTTATGCTGATCTGGCTATTTTTACCTGGTATCGTTTATTTTTAGCGATTGGAGTAGTGATTTGGAGCTTAACCCATCCTTAAACTTCTAAAGAGAAGATAATCCTCGAGAGCAGTTGGGAAAGTAGGATGAATATTGAGTGATAAGAGAGCAGGAATTGCGCAAAGTGCTAATCTGACTCTGAAGAGTGTCACAGTTCGATGGGGTTAAGTTATAGAAAGCTGACAGACATCGTGGTGCTGCTTCGTTGATTTCGTCGTAGTGATAATCCACTTCTCTGTAACAAGAGTCTTTAAAATTTTGAAGCTGAGTTGACTTAGCTGAGCATCTTGCTGATGCCGATTGGGAAGGAGTTGTAGTTGATGAACCCGAAGAAGTTTGTAGTTGATGAACCCGAAGAAGTTGAATTTGAGTTTGTATTAGCCAAGGAAGAGAAATCTGCCGGCCGGCTTGTGTTTCCGTTTTGTCGGTTGCTTAAAGAGCTAAATCGGGGGGAAAGGTCAAGAGGCATCGAAGGCTGACAGCCTATCATGGTCAGAATCGAAAGGACCCCTAAAGTCAGTAATAATGGTTTTTGCCTCTTCATGTTGTATCCCTTTCTGCGAAAACCTAGTTGTATTAGTCTCAGTCTACAGAGTTTGGATAACGAAATGAACCTGTAGAAAATAGTGCACTCTTTTATTCAAGTTTTTAGGCGGGTTATAATAAAAATATTTTAGCTGTCTAGAAGTTAGACAGTTCTA